>Ga0209066_10004788_pt1 | contig 14562 bp, 13 predicted proteins | sample All_14_2_FD_187198 | JGI IMG/M metagenome (GOLD analysis project Ga0209066, IMG submission 187198) | Freshwater microbial communities in response to fracking from Pennsylvania, USA - Allegheny Zone_MetaG_DW_15 (SPAdes) (version 2) ...
CTTTGCCAGATCGACGCCGATGATGGTAACTTCTTCCATGAATGCCCTCTCCTTCAGCTTGTGTTTCGACACCGCAAGCTTGGCACATCGCGATGCCGTCAGGGGAGAGCGGCATCCACCCCATCTCCAAACTAACATATTGAAATATAATAACTCCCCTATCGTTCTCCAGACGAGGCAACCCGACGGAAACGACTGCCGATGCGAAATACGCGTCAGGTGACGGTGAACTGGCCCATCATGCCGGCATTCTCATGTTCGAGGATATGGCAGTGAAACATGAACGGTGTCTCGCGGCTGGCGGGATGGTCGAACCTGGCGAGGATCTCGGCCTCTCCGGGCACCAGCACGGTGTCTTTCCAGCCGGTGTTCTCAGGCCGCGGGGGGCCGCCGTTCTCGGTAATCACCCGGAAGCGTACACCATGGACGTGGAACGGATGCGCGACCATGGTGCTGCGGATCTGCCAGCGTTCAACCGATCCGAGCGCGACTTCGAAATCGATCCGGCGCATGTCGAAGGGACGCCCGTTGATGGCAAAGCCACCGCCGCCCATCATCATGCCCCCCATGCCCATGTCGAGCGAGACCTGCCGCGTCACGACTTCGGCTCCTGACAAATCCTCGGGCGCACCGTCCAACTGGTCTGGCAGGCGGGTGATCCGTGCAGACAGCGCGGATTCGGTCGCGAACTGAAGGACGCCGTAGGCCTGACCCGGATCGCTCATCAGCACCGGCGCGCCGCCTGACGAGAAATCGACAAGCACCTCGGCCCGTTCGCCGGGCGAGAGGTGCAGCACATCCAAGGCAACAGATTCGGGCAGGAAGCCGCCATCCGTCGCCACCAGGTGGATCGGCCGCGTGTCGTCCATGAACAGCGTGTAATTGCGCGCATTCGAGCCGTTGAGCAGGCGCAGGCGGACGATCCCCTGCGGCACGACCGCCGTCGCGCCCGCCTGACCATTGACGAGCATCCGGTTCCCGGCAAACCCGCGCATGATGTCCATCATGGACGGGTCATAGACCATACGTCCGGAGGCATCGAACCGACGATCCTGCAAAACGAGCGTCAGATCATCTATCCCATATGTCGACGGCAGACCACGGGCGTCATCCCGCCCGTCGGTCAGGTGGATGACCCCGGCCAGCCCGAAATAGACCTGCTCGGGAATTCGTCCGTGCATATGCGTGTGATACCAGACCGTTGCCGGGTCCTGCGCGATGGTCAGGTCCGGCTTCCATGTTGCACCCGGTTCTATCGCTTGTTGTGGTCCGCCATCATTCTCTCCGGGCACCAGAAGGCCATGCCAATGCGTTGTGATGGCTTCATCAAGGTTATTGTGCACTTCGGCGGCCAGATCGCCGTTCTGCATCAAGACGGTCGGCCCCAGATACGCCTGATTGTATCCGGCGGTGGGTGTGCTGGCGCCGCCGTGAAAGGCGGTGCTCCCAGACGTCGCCGTCAGCGCCAGCCGCCCCGTCGCCCGCGTATCGAGAAGCGGCGGCATGGCGAGACGCGTTTGCGGCGTTTGTTCCTGCGCGAAGGCACGCCGGACTGACGTTTGGGAAAGGACGCCAGCGGTCAGGATCGCCGCGGAGGTCGAAGTCAGGAAGTGGCGTCTATTCATTTTATTCTTTCAGGGTCTTGGCTGGCAAGCCAACGTGGCAAACCCATTCTGTGGCGGCCGAGGGCTCCTCGGCGCGCCAAGCTACATCATTAGGATGAGAACTACGGGCCGTGCTTGCCAGCACACGACGCGCCGCAGGTCACTCTTCCAGCAGCTTCTTACGTTCAGAGAACTCGGTCGAGTCGATTTCGCCCTTGGCATAGCGTTCCTTCAAGAGCGTCAAGGCACGGTCGTGTGCGGCATGGCCGCCGACAGCGGGGCCGGCCACTCCGAGCAGGCGCAGAAGGTATATGGTCCCGGCGACGATCGCGACCAGGATCAGGATCATGAAGATCGGTCCAAGTACCATTCCGAAGCCTCCCCACTGGCTGCCGCCCCACATCATGTCATGACCATAAAGGAAGCGGCCGTCTCGCCCGGGGATTTCTCCAACCTGTGCCATCGCCGAACTCGCGGCGACGCTGAATGCGCCCGCGATGCTTGGCACGACCGTCCAAGTTCTGAATTTCATCTCGCAACTCCTTTTGCATGGCAACGGATGCGGCCACCTTTTGAAGACGTCATTCTGGAATAAAAACGCTGCGCAGACCATGACCAATATCAGACGGCACTACATAAATGCTGTAGTATGCTTCGGCGCTGCACGGGCGGTGATGGTAGAGCGAATGCTCAAATTTGGCTGCGCAAGGCAGAGTCCCGTGCCAATTCCCCAAGTCAGCAGTTTCGAACCCCAAAAACAAGGACTGCATTTCAATGACCTACACGATCAATCGAATGATCCCCGACGCCGGTATCGACGACGTCGACGCCCGCACGCGCAAGGCGCTGGCGGACCATGGCTTCGGCGTCCTGACCGAAATCGACGTCAAGGCGACAATGAAGAAGAAGCTCGATGTCGAGATGTCGGCCTATCGCATTCTCGGCGCCTGCAATCCGAAGATGGCGCATCAGGCCATCGGGATCGAGCCGCGTGTTGGCGCGATGCTGCCCTGCAACGTCATTCTGCGCGAAGTCGAAGGCGGCGTCGAGGTCAGCGCCATCGACCCGGTGGCGTCGATGCAGGCAATCGAGAACGGGGAGCTGACGGCCGTCGCGGGCGAGGTCCGCGACCTTCTGGCGAAGGCCGTCGCGGCGATCTGAGATGAGCCTGCGCGCCGCCATCCTCACGGGCCTTGCGATCCTCGGGATCGGACTGCTCGCTGTCTGGCAGTTCGCGCCTTCGGTATTCGCCGAGGCGCGCGGGCTGATGGACGTCGAGCGTCTGGAAATGCAGGTGGCGCGCGCCGGTCTCTGGGGGCCGGTCCTGATCGTCACGCTTATGACCCTTGCGGTCGTGGCCAGCCCGATCCCGAGCGCGCCGATCGCGCTGGCGGCCGGAGCGGCCTACGGACATCTGTGGGGGACGGTACAGGTCGTGATCGGCGCGGAGCTCGGGGCACTGATCGCCTTCGGTCTCGCGCGGGTTCTGGGGCGCGACGTCTTGCGGCGCGTATTCGGTGACCGTGTCGATGCCGGGCTGCTCGGGTCGCAGACCGCGTTGACGGCGACGGTCTTTGCCAGCCGCCTGATGCCCTTCGTATCCTTCGACATGATCAGCTATGCGGCCGGGCTCAGCCGTCTGCACGCCTGGCGGTTCGCCGTCGCGACACTGACCGGCATTGTCCCGGCAAGCTTCCTGCTCGCCCATTTCGGCGGGGAAGCGGTGAGCGGAGACCTCGGCCGGGCGACTTGGGCAGTTCTCGGCCTCGGGCTTGTGACGGGGTTGCCGCTGCTCTGGGTCGCCATGCGGAGAAGGCCTGGAGAAGGCGCTCCCGACCACCATTGAAAAGGGCTTGAGCTTCCAACGGCTGGGGCCGGAATCGCAGCGAGAGGCTTATGTCGTCCACCTGATCCGTCGTGACGGGACGACAAAGCCGTTCTCGAGCTACCAGGCGGCCTGAGCTCCGGATGACATTCAGGGGCGCGCCTTACCAATTCTCCGAGCAAGAGGACAGTCTCAGCCGAGACCACTATGGCTTGCCGCGCCGAAAGATGAGCATCGCTGTGGCGAAAAGAGGCGCGCCGATCACCAGGAGCGCGAGCGCCTGCGGCCAAAGCTCGGACAGGCCTATCCCTTTCAGGAACACGCCGAGGATCACGTCCATGTAATGGCGCAGCGGGCTCCCGAGAGAGAGAGTTTGCAATAACCCGGGCATGCTTTCAACGGGCGCAAGTGTCCCGGAGAGGAACATCAACGGGAACAAGCTGAAAAAGCTTAGCAAAAGGGCCTGCTGCAATGTTCGGCTCACGCTTGCGATCAGCACGCCCAGCGAAATCGCGCTCACAAGGAATACCGCGGTGAGCGCAAGGAAGAGAAGGAAGCTGCCCCGCATAGGCACGCCGAACCACCAGACGATCAAGAGGCTTGGGAATATCGAGAGGAGCCCGATAACGAGTGTCGGGAAGGTCTTGGCGACGAAGAGCTCCGCCGTGCCGATCGGCGTCACCTGGAGCTGCTCGATAGTGCCGGCTTCTTTCTCGCGGACGATGGAGGCCGCTGGATGGATCACCCCCACCATCATGGCGGCAAGCGCAATCATGGAAAGCACCACGAATGAGGTGTAGGTCTGGTCAGGGTTGTACCAGACCCGGACTACCGGCTGGACACCCCCTCCGGACGCCGCTGCGGTTGTCGAAGCCGCCTGGAAACGGTTGACGATCTCAAGCGCATAACCGCGGGCCTGTGCCGCCATGTTCGAATTGGTCCCGTCAAGGAGTACCTGCACGGTAGGCGCGTCGCCCCGCGCCAGATCATGCTGGAAGCGTTCCGGGATGACGAGCGCAACACGTGCCCGGCCCGTCTGAAGCCAATCTGTCGCCGCAGGCGCGCTAGCGGGATACCCGGCGGGCGCGAACGCGTCTGTTACCATAAAGCTTTCGACCAGGGCGCGACTCGCCGATGTCTGGTCGAGGTCGACGACGGCGAGCGGCATGTCATTGACTTCGAAGGACAGGGCGTAGGCGCAGATCACCACCTCGATCGTGTAAAGCCAGAGGATCAAGACCAGCATCACGCGGTCGCGCAGCAGCTGAATCATCTCCTTTACAAGGAGGCCCGCAAGCCGCGTGCCCATCACGCCACCTTCTTGCGAAACCGCCACGCCGCGAGCGCGAAGATGATCGCCGTATAGGCGAAGAGAAGCAGGACCGAGGGCCAGAGTTCCGGCAAACCGGCGCCCTTGAGCACGACGCCCCGCGAGAAGTCCACGAAATATCGCACCGGGAACAGGCGCGTATAGAGCTGGAGGACATAAGGCATGGTGAATATCGGGAACAGGAATCCCGAGAACAGAAACGAGGGCATCAGCGTCACGATGAGCGCCAATAACATGGCGACAAGTTGGCTTTTAGTGACTGTGGAAACCAGGAGCCCAATGCCGACGGTGCAAAAGACATAGACGAGCCCCACCAGAAGGAGGAGGCCGATGCTGCCGCGCAGCGGAACTTCGAACCACAGGAAGCCCACGGCGATAACCATGACGATCTGAACAAAGGCAATAAGGCCATAGGGCACGAGCTTGCCGGTCAGAAACTCGGCCGGTGTAAGTGGCGATGCGAAGATCTGCTGAATCGAACCACTTTCCTTTTCACGGGTGATGGCGAGCGCCGTCAGAAGCGGTGGAAACGCCATCAAGATCACGCCGAACAAGCCTGGAATCACGAAAGTTACGCTGCGCAACGCCGGATTATACCAGACGCGGGCTTCGACGCGGACGCTCGGGGACGCCTCACTATGAAAATCCGAGACGATGGCTGCTGCGTAGGCTGCGACGAGGTTGGCAGTGGCGGAATAAGTGCCGTCCACGAGCACCTGGACAGGTGCCGTCCCATCGCGCGCGAGGGTGTTCTGGAACTTCGGCGGGATAACGAGCGCGAGCTTGACAGTGCCACGCTGCAACTCCTTCTCGACATCCCGATCATCGGTGAAATCCTGTGCGAGCTGGAAGTAGCCGCTCTGAATGAAACGATCGACGAGTGCCCGGCTGTCCGGGGACCGGTCCTGGTCGAAAACCCCTATGGGAACGTTGTCCACGTCGAGCGAGATCGCATAACCAAACAGAAATAGCATCAGTAGCGGCATGAGAAGGGCGACCACGACCGTGATGGGATCGCGAACTATCTCGGTCGTTTCTTTTTCAACGATAGCGGCTATACGGGTGAATTTCATCGTGCTTCTCCAATTGGCCGAACTGCCTGCGTGCGCTCCCGCTCGATATAGGCAAGAAACACGTCCTCGATCGTTTCCAGACCGTCTTGCGGCAGGCCGGCGCGCAAGGCCGCGAGGTCGCCCGCCGCAATCAGGCGGCCCTCGTACATGAGCCCGAGGCGATGGCAGTAGGCGGCCTCCTCCAGATAATGCGTCGTAACGAGCACAGCTGTGCCGGCCGCAGCCAGCGTGTTGACGAGTCGCCAGAAGCGGGAACGCGCCTGGGGATCGACCCCGGAGGTCGGCTCGTCAAGGAACAGGACGGCCGGACGGTGCAGGATGCCGCAGGCGAGTGCAAGCCGCTGGCGCATGGCGCCGGAAAGGCCGGAGACACTTTCGTCCGCGAGGCCGTGGAGCCCGGTGACGGCGCTTGCCCAGGCGATGGCCTCTCGGGCCGGGCGGCGTTTTATCCCGTAGGCGCTGGCGAAGAATGCCAGATTCTCATGCACAGTGAGATCGTGGTAAAGCGAGAAGCGCTGGGACATGTAGCCGATACGCTGGCGCAATCGGCGCGGTTGCGAAGCAATGTCGATACCCACGACACGCGCGGTCCCGTTCGAAGGCGGCAAAAGACCGCAGAGCATACGGATGAGTGTGGTCTTGCCGGCGCCGTTCGGGCCGAGCAAGCCGAAGATTTCCCCGGGGTTCACCTTGAAGGAGACATCGTCTACAGCGACAAAATCACCGAAGCGGCGGGTCAGCCGATGCGTTTCCACACTCTCGACCGGTTCGCGATAACCCTTCGAAGCGGCGAGCCGGGCGACTTCAGCAATGCCTGTCGGAACCTCGGTACGCTCGCCCTTGCGCAGGACAACGAAGACATCCTCCATCGAGGGCGTAGCCGGTTCCACCCGTCCGAGCTGTCCGAGCTGTTTGCGCAACTCATTCGAAAGCCCCTTGGCCGGCTGCACGACAAAGCGGACGTCCGTCGGCCGCCACTGGCTTCCCAGCATCTCCGGAGCTTCGCTTAAGACATCCTCGACCGCGACCGGATTGTCCGTTTCCACCTGGAAGACAGCTCCCTGCGCGCGAGCACGCAGCGCGTCGGGAGACCCTTGCGCGGTTATCGAACCGTGGTCGAGGAAAGCGACGCGATCGCACATTTCCGCCTCGTCCATGTAGGATGTCGCGAAGACGATCGTCGCACCCTCGCGCCGGAAGTCTTCCAGCATCCGCCAGAGTTCGCGGCGCGAGAGCGGGTCCACCCCAAGGCCGGGCTCGTCGAGGAGAAGCAGGGGCGGCTGATGAATCAGGTTGGTGCACAGGGCGAGCTTCTTGCGCATGCCGCCCGACAGTGAGCCCTCCCGGCGATGAAGAAAGGGGGTGAGCGCGGCCATCGCGAGGAGGCGCTCGCTCCTTGCGGCGTACACAGCCCGAGGCACGGCGCGCACCTTGCCGGCGAAGGCCAGGTTCTCCGCGACAGTAAGGTGATCATAGAGCGTAAAGCCTTGCGCCATGTAGCCAATCCGGGACGTGATTTCGGAGGCTTGCCGTACCGTATCGAAGCCGAGCACCCGGCAGTTTCCCTCACTCGGATCGAGAATGGCGGCCAGGAGTTGAAGGAGTGTCGTCTTGCCCGCCCCATCAGGCCCGACGAGACCAAAGATCTCGCCCCGCGCAATTCGCAGATCGATTGCACTGATGGCCCGAGCGTGGCCGAACCGCCGACCCAGTCCCTCGGTTTCAATCATGTTGTCGCCCGCGCCGCTCATCGCCCCCGCCTCACTGCGGAACGAAGAGTTGCGGTGGCCATTGCGTGCCGGAACCCCAAAGTATCCAGGCATCAGCAGGCATGCCGGGCTTGAGCACACCATCAGGATTGTCAAGAACAAGCGTCACGCCGAAAACCATGCGCGTCCGCTCCTCCGGCATGTGGATATCGCGGGGCGTGAACTGCGCCTGCTGATCGACCCGCGCGACCCGCCCTTCGAACAGACGGTCGGGATAGGCGTCCACCCGGACGCGCGCGGAGGCGTCGAGCTTGACCTTGCCGATGTCCTTCTCGGGAATGAAAACCTTGAGTTCGATGCGGGAAAGGTCGGCTAGGATAGCCACCGTTCGACCTGGCTGGGCGAACTCGCCCACCTCTATCGTCTTCGCCAGAACGGTCCCGGAGACCGGTGAGAAAACACGCGTCTTTTTCAGTTGGTCCGCCACAAGGGCAAGCTCCTTGCGCGCGGCTTCGATCCGGCCTTCGATCGCGCCGATCTGCGCTTCCAAAGCGCTAACCCGGCCTTGGGCGTTCCGGAACGCGTTTTCCGCCTGCTCGACCCGCTGTGGCGTCACGGTACCCCGCTTGCCAAGTTCCCGGTAGCGGGAGAGATCACGTTCGGCAGTCTCATAGTGATGGCGCCAGACCTGCAGCTCGCGCTCCGCCTGTTCGCGCTCCCGCCGTCGCACCTCGACCCCGGCCTCGGCTTGCTCTTTCCGCAGGATGAAATCGGCGTCATCGAGTCGAACCAGGAGGTCGCCTTTGGCGACGGTTACACCTTCGTCAATCCGACTCTCGACGACTCGGCCCGCTACCTCGACGGCCACCCGCACTTCCGTACCTTCGATGTGGCCGTTGCCGTAAAGCAACTGTTCAGGAAGCGGCGTTGGCCGCAAATAGAGGAACAAGCCATAAGAGCCGCCAGCAATGGTGGCCAGCAACAGCGCGCTCAAGAGCCATGTTTTTCTCACGCGGGCGTTCTCCTTCGTTTTCTCAGCCTATATCAGCGCTGAGGAATTGCTACTATGCGTAATCGTGTTCTGTGTCGGTCTCACTCACTGTTCCCGCCAACTTCCCTGCTCCCGGCGCGATGTCTTTAGGAAGCGCAGAGGCCACAACTTCCCATGCGCCACCAATCTGGGCCCTGGCCGAGCTTTCCGTCCTGGCGCGTGCTGCCGGGCTGCTGATGGCCCGGGTATTCGCGGGGCTGTGAGGCGCAGGCGCCCATGACGCCGGGGCGAATGCAACGCACGAACGTTGATCCAGATTAATACCTGCGCAATCGAAAGCTTTATGATAGCGTGAAAAAGTGGGGGGGAGATTCGGGGTTGGCCATGACGGGACGACGCATCGCCTTGTCCTTGAAGAAAGTGCTGTCGGCAAGATCGCCGTTGCTGCACCTTCTCATCGTTGTGGTCATGGTGCTTTCAGCAGTTGTGGGGCAGATTCACAACGACGAGGCGTCGGTGTCATCCGACCACATTGTCGGCGCGCCGCTTGACCGGCATGCGGATAGTTCAGCGGCTCCTGCAAACAGTCCGTCAGGTCACTGCATCTCGGGTGCCAGCTGTTCCGGCGCGGTGCTTCCGGCGACGTCGGAGGCGCTCCTGCCGATTGCGATACGATCGAGTTCGCATTCCGTCATGCGTGAGAGACCCGCGCCCGGAAGAATTCTCGCGCCGTCCTTGAAGCCTCCGCGAGAGCGCATCGTCGTCTAATCCGCACGGGGCGGCGCGCCGCCTCCTGACCCGGAAATGTCGTTGCCGCTTGGCCCGATAGAGCCCGGAGCAGAACGCGCAAGCGTCCCCCTGCTCACCGGATTTTCGATCTGACATCGCCGTTTTTCATCGGTCACCCGACCGGGGCCGCTGAAGCGACGAGATCCAACAAGGATCAAGGCACGCGCGCGAATGAACAGGAGAGTTCGATGTCTGCAATGAAAACCGATCCGGCGGTAGTCCGGTCGCGAATACCCGTAGTGGCTCTTGGCATGAGCCTCGGGCTGTTTCTGGCGATCACCTTCGTCCTTTGCGTGGTCTGGGGCCTGATCCTTCCGGGCGCGGCGATACATCCGAGTTGGCAGGCCCTGTTGCCGGGGTTCATCTGGCTCAGCTGGCAGAGCTTCCTTCTCAGCCTCGCCGAAAGCTTTGCCTATGGCTGGTACGTCGCGCTGATCTTTGCTCCGCTCTTCAACTTCTTCTCCGAAAGGCAACGGCGATGAAGCGGACAAGCCATCTGAAGAAAGTTGAACTCTCTCATCTGCAATCGAATACGGCTCCTGATACGGCCAGTGATCTGCCTGTCGCTGCGGTCGCGGCGTCACTGGATCATGGTGCCTATCAGCGTGACCTGTGGGAGCGTTCGGTGCTGTTCCTGGACACGTTGTGCAAGCGCGCCGAGAACATGATCGATCACGAACGCGCCGGGATGCCGCCACTGCTGGACTTCAAATACGAGACCCTGCTCGACGCCCGCCGCTTCGACATCCCAGCCAACTATGCCCTGCTCAGGATCACCGAGATCGAGGGCCATTGCTGGGATGATTGCGTCGATCATGCCAAGCCGCCGGTGATCGTTGTCGATCCGCGGGCGGGCCATGGCCCTGGCATCGGCGGGTTCAAGCACGATAGCGAGGTCGGGATGGCGATGCGTGAGGGGCATCCGGTCTATTTCGTGATCTTCTTTCCCGAGCCCATGCCCGGACAGACACTTGCCGACGTCCTTCATGCCCTGCGCCGGTTTGTCGAGGAGGTCGCTGGCCGCCATCCGGGCATGCCACCAATTCTTTATGGCAATTGCCAGGCGGGTTGGGCGGTGACGTTGCTGGCCGCCGATTGCGAAGGTCTGACCGGCCCGGTGGTTTTGAACGGTTCGCCCCTCTCCTACTGGGCGGGCGAAGCCGGCGTGAACCCGATGCGGGTGGCCGGCGGCCTTCTGGGCGGCGCCTGGCTGACCCATCTGGTCGGCGATCTGGGCGACGGGCGGTTCGACGGTGCCTGGCTTGCCCAGAATTTCGAGCGCCTGAAGCCGGAAAAGGCGATCTGGGAGAAATATGCGAACCTCTTCACCAACGTCGACACCGAAACCGACCGTTTTCTGGAGTTCGAGCGCTGGTGGAATGGCTATTACTTCCTCGGCCGCGAAGAAATGCTGTCGATCACCGAGAACCTGTTCATCGGCAACAAGATCGAGCAGGGCAAGATGAAGGTCTGTGACGGCTGCACGATCGACCTTCGGCGGATCGACAAACCGATCATCATCTTCGCCTCCTTCGGCGACAATATCACGCCGCCGCAGCAGGCGCTTGGCTGGATCCCTGAAGTCTATGCCGACACCGACGATCTGAAGGCCGCAGGGCAGAGGATCGTCTATCTGACCAATCCGCACAGCGGTCATCTGGGCCTGTTCGTCTCGGCCTCGGTCGCGCGTCTGGAGCATCGGGCGATGCTGGAAAGCCTGGACGAGGTCGAGGCGCTGGCGCCGGGCCTCTACGAGATGAAGATCGACAACCCGACCGGCGACCCCGATTGCCACAAGCCGACCTATTCCGTGCGGTTCGAACCGCGCGAGGTCGCCGATCTCAGGGCCGACTACCCGCGCGAGGCCTTCGAGAAGGTGCGCATGCTCTCGGAGATGAACGAAGCCGTCTACAAGACCTTCGTCAGCCCCTGGATGCGGGCGATCACCACGCCGTGGTCCGCCGAGGTGTTGGAGCGGATGCATCCGATGCGGGTCAGCCGCCAGATGTTCTCGGCCCGCTACAATCCCTGGATGGCAGGGATCGAACGCCTTGCCGGACAAATCTCGACCGAACGCCAGCCCCTGCCAGACGATCATCCCGACATGCTGCGCGAACGCAAGGCATTGGCCGATGTCACACGGCGGCTGGAGGCGATGCGCAAGGCGCGCGATGCCGCACTTGAGCAGATGTTCAGCCTGCTCTACGGCGGATTTCCCCCGCCGCGTCCTGAACCACACGAGACCCCGGAACAAATTTCATGAAAGCCCCGCACCCAACGACGAAAGATCACAAAATGTCTCCGACCTCCGCCGATCCGCATGGCCCATCCAAACGCGATCATGCGAATAGTGATCACGGCAAGTCCGTCGATCAAACACGCGATACCGTTCCACCTGACCATTCGGGTCCGGTCTACACCTGTCCCATGCATCCGCATGTGCGGCAGACCACGCCAGGCACCTGCCCACTTTGCAACATGACGCTGGTTCCGGAAGGCGACGAAATGGCACATGCCGGGCACACTGACAAGCAGGCGAAGGCGGCGCCTGCGGGGTCAAAAGGGCAATACGACATGGTGCCGCCGGGCTTTGCCGGCGCGGTCTACACCTGCCCGATGCACCCGCAAGTTCGGCAGACCAAACCGGGCTCTTGCCCGATCTGCGGCATGGGGCTGGAGCGCGAGACGGCCGCCGCGGGCGACGAAGGGCCGAACCCCGAGCTGATCGACTTCACCCGCAGGTTCTGGGTTGGCGTCGCGCTGACCCTGCCGCTGCTCGTCCTGACGATGCCGGCTGCGGCCGGGTTCACCGCGATCCGCGACTTCTTCGGTGAACGCACCACGCTCTGGGTCGAATTCGCCCTGGGAACGCCGGTCATCCTGTGGTCGGGCTGGCCGTTCCTGGTGCGAGGCTTCAACTCGTTCCGCACCCTGAACCTGAACATGTTCAGCCTGATCGCGATGGGCGTCGGCGCAGCGTACTTGTTCAGCGTCACGGCGCTTCTCGCCCCACAGGTCTTTCCCGAGGGGTTCCGCGACGCCGAAGGCCATGTCGGCGTTTACTTCGAGGCGGCGGCGGTCATCGTGACCCTTGTCCTTCTGGGGCAGGTGATGGAACTGCGCGCGCGCGAGCGCACCGGTTCCGCGATCAAGGCGCTGCTGGGCATGGCGGCAAAGACGGCGCGGATCATCCGGGACGACGGCAAGGAAGAGGAAATTCCGCTGGAGGATGTGGCCGTCGGCGACCGCCTGCGCGTGCGTCCCGGCGACAAGGTGCCGGTAGATGGCGTGGTGATCGAGGGGCATTCGTCGGTCGATGAATCGATGATCTCGGGCGAACCTGTGCCGGTCGAAAAGGTAACCGGCGAAAAGGTGATCGGCGCCACGATCAACGGCACCGGCTCTCTGGTGGTCGAGGCCGAGCGCGTCGGCGCCGACACCACCCTGGCGCAGATCGTCGAGATGGTCGCGAATGCGCAGCGCTCGCGCGCGCCGATCCAGAAATTCGCCGATCAGGTGGCGGGCATGTTCGTGCCCGCGGTGATCGGCGTGGCGGTGCTGGCCTTCATTGGCTGGGCCGTCTGGGGGCCGGATCCCGCCTATGCCTATGCCCTGATCGCCGCGGTCGCGGTGCTGATCATCGCCTGTCCCTGTGCGCTGGGCCTTGCCACACCAATGTCGATCATGACGGCAACCGGGCGCGGTGCGCAGGCCGGCGTGCTGATCAAGAACGCCGAGGCACTGGAGCGGTTCGCCAAGGTCGATACTCTGATTGTCGACAAGACCGGCACCCTGACCGAAGGCAAGCCGAAGCTGGTGGCCGTCCTTCCCGAGGAGGGCCATGACGAGGCCGAGGTGCTGCGGCTGGCCGCGACGCTTGAACGCGGCTCCGAGCACCCCCTGGCCGAGGCGATCATAAAGGGCGCCGACGAGCGCGGAATCGAGATCGGGTCCGCCACGGATTTCGAGGCCGTCACCGGCAAGGGCGTGAAGGGCGTGGTGGACGGCAAGGCCGTCGCGCTTGGCAACGCACGTCTGGTGGCCGATCTGGGCCTGGATGGCGGTGCACTTCTGGCCACGGCGGACACCCGCCGTGACGAGGGCGAGACGGTGATGTTCGTGGTCATCGAAGGCAGGATCGCGGGGCTGGTCAGCGTGGCCGACCCGGTCAAAGAGACCACGCCGGCCGCGCTGAAGGCTCTGCATGGCCTCGGGTTCCGCATCATCATGGCCACCGGCGACAATGAGCGCACGGCAAAGGCCGTGGCCGGAAGACTGGGAATCGACGAGATACGCGCCGATGTGCTGCCTCAGGACAAGGCCCGCATCATCAAGGAATTGCAGGCCGAGGGGCGCAAGGTGGCGATGGCGGGCGACGGGGTCAACGACGCCCCCGCCCTTGCCCAGGCGGACGTCGGCATCGCCATGGGCACCGGCGCCGATGTGGCGATCGAGAGCGCAGGCTTCACGCTGGTGAAGGGCAACCTGGACGGCATCGTCCGGGCGCGGCGGCTGTCGCAGGCGACGATGGCCAACATTCGCCAGAACCTGTTCTTCGCGCTGGTCTACAACGCGGCCGGCGTGCCGATCGCGGCGGGGGTCTTCTATCCGTTCCTCGGCCTTCTGATCAGCCCGATGTTCGCGGCCTTTGCGATGAGCGCTTCGTCGATCTCGGTGGTGCTGAATTCGCTGCGGCTGCGGCGGCTGAAATTCTGAAACTCCGCCCCGCAAAGGCCCAAGGAGCAACGAAAATGGAAACACGAGACCGGAACCATTCTGAAGCAGGCGGCGGCTTTTGGCGGTCGCGCTTGGGGATCGCGCTGCTGGTGTTCTTTGCGATTGCCGCGCTGTTGCTCGGGTACGAGCACCGCGTCCACCTGTTTGTCGGCAACGGGCTGCTGGTGCTTCTATTGCTGGGATGCGTGGGGATGCATTTCTTCATGCATGGCCATAAGCACCGGATGCTCGACGGCCGCGTCCAGGCCATGCCTGGCGACGACGCCGTCTGGCTCGTCGGCGAACGGCGGTCGACCGGAGAGCGAAAATACTATGTATCGAACCTGTCGGCCGATGCCACGATCAGGATGCTCGCCGCTGCCATCAAGGCCAGATGAGTCTGTGAACAGGCGCACCAGCAACTCAAGGAGGAGCTGGGGCTCGACCACTTCGAAGGCAGATCATGGACGGGATTACATCGACACGCCTTGATGACGATGATTGCCTACGCCTTTCTTCAATCCC
>Ga0209066_10004790_pt1 | contig 14561 bp, 13 predicted proteins | sample All_14_2_FD_187198 | JGI IMG/M metagenome (GOLD analysis project Ga0209066, IMG submission 187198) | Freshwater microbial communities in response to fracking from Pennsylvania, USA - Allegheny Zone_MetaG_DW_15 (SPAdes) (version 2) ...
GGAAGATGTTCAGCACGACCTTGGTATTGGGCTCGCCGCGCATGCGCTTGACGGCCTGGTCCATGGTGAGGCCCTTGACGAAGGTCTCGTCGATCTTGGTGATCAGGTCGCCCGTCTTGAGGCCTGCCCGGAACGCCGGCGAGCCTTCAATGGGTGACACGACCTTGACCAGGCCATCTTCCATGCCGATCTCGATGCCCACGCCAACGAACTTGCCGGTGGTGCCCTCGCGGAATTCCTTGAAGGTGGTCTTGTCGAAATAGACGGAATGCGGGTCCAGGCCGGACACCATGCCGCCAATGGCGTCGCTGATGAGCTTTTTCTCATCGACGGTCTCGACGTAATCGGTCTTGATCATCCCGAATACGGCAGCCAGCTGCTGCATTTCTTCCAGCGGCAGCGGCGCGACCGCATTGCGCGCCGTTGCACCGAATTGCGTGGTGGTCAACCCGCCTGCCAGCGCACCCAGTGCAACCCAGCCTGCAATCTTCAATTTGGAAGTCATGGCGTATGTGAGCCTTTTCGAACCAGCGACGCAGATTGCTCAGCCCAATCTGCCAGAGATGACCGGTCAGTATAGGACTGACCGGCTCTGTCTACAGGGCAATAAGGACGCATCTCGCATGCAGTTGGCGCGATTGCGCCGTTTTCGGACGCGCCGGCACCTGCAAGCGACCGTGATGTCGCACAAAGTTCACGGGGCAGGCACGACAGGCGCGACCGGCGCGAAGTCCACTGGCACCCAGCTGTAGCTGCCTTTGCCATCGGCGCGGACACGGCCCAGGCCGGGGAAGGGCAAATGGGCGCCCGCGACCAGCAAGGCATCCTTGGCCGTCCAGCCAAAGACTTTCAGGCGTGTGGCCAGCGCCTTGACCGGGTCGCTGTCGAATTCGATCGTGACCTTGGGCTGGGGAAACTGGACGGCCGCGTTGTGCACCACATCACCCCAGACCAGCAGTTTCTGGCCCTTGGACTCGAACAGGTAGCCTGTGTGACCCGGCGTGTGGCCATGCTCGGACACCGGCTTGATGCCGGGCATGATCTCGGCCTCGCCATCGAAGGTGGCGAAGCGCCCTGCCTTGACGTAGGGTGCAGTCGAATCCTGCGCCATTTTGAAGAAGCCCTTGGCACCATCGGGCGCCTTGGCGGCCACCTCGGGGCTCAGCCAGAAGTCGGCGTCGGCCTTGGCGGTGTAGACCTTGGCATTGGGGAAGGCGACCTGGCCCTCGGGCGTCAGCAGGCCACCCACGTGGTCACCGTGCAAGTGCGTGAGCAGGACGGCATCCACCTGGGCGGGCTCATACCCGGCCGCTTTCAGGTTGGACAACACCTGGCCCAGGGTCGGGCCAAAGAGCTTGGCCGCCCCGGCGTCCACCAGCACCAGCTTGTTGCCGGTGTTGACCAGGAAAGCGATCACGGCCGTGGGCGTGGGGTTGGCGCGGAACATCCGGGCCAGCAGTTTCTGGATCTGATCAGGTTTGGCGTTCTTGAGCAGCTTGGTGTCCAAGGCGATCTGGCCGTCATACAGGGCCGTGACCTCGAACGCGCCCATCACCTGGCGGTAGTAGCCCGGCACCTGGGTCAGGACCTGAGGCGCTTCGGCCTGGGCATGCGGCATGGCCACGAGGCTCAATGCGCTGAAAGCAAACGGGGACAGCCAACGGGACAATCGGGACATTTCGGGTTCTCCTGGTGGTCAATGTGCAACGAGCGGGGGCGACAAACACCACAGTCTAGGGGGGATAGGGACCCGCGTTGGCGCCGCCAACCAAGGCCCCGGGCCATGGCGGGTGTCACAAATGCTATCGTGTGCAAAAAATAACAGCCACTTCTGGAAAGACCGCACCCCATGCGACTGAGCCCTCCTCTGACCTCGCTGTGGGTCAGAGGTTTCATCACCTGGCTGACTTACGCCCTGTCAGGCCTGTTGGCGGTGTCGCTGGCAGCGCCGCACGAGGTCGTCTCGCCGCTCTATCTGCCGGCTGGCCTGGGGCTGGCGTTTGTGCTGGGCTGGGGGCGCGGGATGATTGCGTCCGTGGGCCTGGGCGCCGCCACCGTCAACGTCATCACGCTGTACCCGGGCGTGCCCCAGTTTGGTTACGCCAGCGTCTTCACCATGGCCTTGGTGGGCGTGCTGGGTGCCGGTTTGCAGGTCTGGCTCGCTGCGCGACTGGTTCACCCCAGGCCTGAATCGCCTTTGACGCTGGAAACACCACGCAGCATCGTGCGCTTTTTGCTGCTGGCCGGCCCGGTGGCTTGCCTGGTCAATGCGGCCGTGTCGGTATCGGCCATGGTCGCGCTGGGGCTGCTGCCCTGGTCTGCCGCCCTGCAGGCTGCGGTGGGCTGGTGGGCGGGCGATACCTTGGGTGTGCTGGTCGGCACGCCGATGATGCTGACCTTGGTGGGGCAGCCCACTGCACTGTGGCACGCGCGGCGAAACCAGGTCGGCCTGCCTTTGCTGATCGTCACGGTGCTGCTCGCGTTGTCGGTGCGCCAGGTGCAGCTTTGGCAAGGCGAGCGGGAAGCGGCGGTTTTCCGGCAGGACGTGGCCGCCACGACCAACGCGGTCAATCTGAGGCTCAATGGCTATCTGGATGCACTGGCTGCGCTCAGTGGTGTGTTCGAGGCATCGGTTGCCGTCGATCGCCAGGAGTTCGCGCGCGCCAGCCGCTACTGGATCACGACACTCAAAGGCATACAGGCTGTTGGCTGGGATGAGCGCATCCTGGCGGCCGACCTGCCGGACTTTGAATATCAGCAGCGCGTGCAGGGTTTGAGCGGCTACAGGGTGTTTGACACCCACAAGCGCCTGCCACCGGCCGGCCAAGAACTGGTGGCCGTGCGCTACATCGAACCGCGCGCCGGCAACGAAATGGCCCTGGGCTACAACGTGTTGTCCGGGCAAGCCAGCCGACAGGCCTATGAGCAGGCGCGACGCGAAGGCAAGGTGATGGCCACCCGTGGCTTTCAACTGATGCAGGAGACGGGCAAGCAGTCGGGCGTGGTGGTCTACCACCCGGTTTTCAGAGGCGAGCCCTACACCCCACAGGCGCGTGTCCAGGCCAACCTGGGTGCGGTGTTCCTGGCTTTGCGCATGGACGATGCCCTCGCTGCGATGCTGCAGGGCAGCCCACCTTATTTGAGTGCATGCCTGCTGGACGCAGGTGAGCGCGAGCAGCCACTGCTGGGCGGCACACCGGGTTGCCACGCGGGCTTGATGGGGCAACGCAGCCAGCACCGCGCCGTGGTGCCCATCGAGTTCGCCGGGCGCCAATGGCATCTGGTGATGTGGAACGCCAGCCCGGTGCCGGTGGTGGGGCAGCGCGCCACGTCATGGCTGCTGGCGGTCGGGGGGGTGGCCTTCGCGGTGGCGCTGGGCAGCTTGCTGCTGGTCATGACTGGCCACGCCCGGCGCATGGAAGCGGCCATGGAAGAGGCCGACCGTCAACGTGAAGCCGCTGAAGCGGCCAACCAGGCCAAGAGCGACTTCCTGTCTCGCATGAGCCATGAATTGCGTACGCCGCTGAACGCGGTGCTGGGCTTTGCCCAGGTCATGGAACTGGACCAGCGTGAGCCCCTGCTGCCCACGCAGCGCCAGCGGATCGAGCAGATCCAGCAAGCAGGCTGGCACCTGCTGGACATGATTGACGACGTGCTGGACATCTCTCGCATCGACTCGGGCACGCTGCGGCTCAACGCCCTGCCCTTGAGCATCCGGGACGAACTGGCCGCCACGACCGCGCAGTTGCTGGCTGAAGCCGGCCAGCACGGCGTGCAACTGCTTCAGCCCGATGATGTACCCGAGCACTGGGGTGTGATGGCCGACGCGGTTCGGCTGCGTCAGATTCTGAGCAACCTGATCGGCAACGGCATCAAGTTCAACCGGCGCAACGGGCGGGTCACCATCCAGGTGTCGCCCGGCCGGGCCGCGGATGGCAGACCGATCCTGAACGTGTCCGTGCACGACACGGGCCTGGGCATGAACGACGACCAACTCGCGCAGCTGTTCCAGCCCTTCAACAGGCTAGGACGCGAGCAGGGCCCCACTGGTGGTGCGGGCATTGGTCTGGTGGTGAGCCGCCACCTGGCCTCGCTGATGGGCGGGCAACTTGAGGTGCAAAGCGAAGAAGGCCAAGGTTCAACCTTCACCCTGAGCCTGCCGGCGGTGGACCTGCCAGCCCGGCCCAAAGCGGCGCCCGTGCCAATCGTGGCACCGGCACCCGCGCCCGCATCAGCAGGCCTGGCACCGCGACCCAGGCACGTGCTGTATGTCGAAGACAACCAGGTCAACAGCGAGGTGATCCGGGCGGCTCTGGGTGCGCGCCCCTGGATCACCGTGACGGTGGCCCCCACCACAGAAGAAGGCCTGGCCGTGCTGCACAACCGCCTGCGCGGCACCAGGCCAGACCTGATCCTGCTGGACGTGCACCTGCCCGATGCTTCGGGTCAGGAGTTGCTTAAGCTCATCAAGGCCAACCCGGACACGGTCAACATCCCGGTCATCATGATCTCGGCCGATGCCCTGCCAGAACAGATTGACGCGGCCTTGTCGGCTGGCGCCAGTTGTTATCTGACCAAACCGGTGCAACTGCCCGAACTGTTGCGCCAGGTCGACGAGCTGATGCCCGGCTGATCAGCGGGGCGCGTACTCGGGCACGAGTTCGTGAAGCCGCGCACGCAAGGTGGCCGGCGTACTGGCGGATTCGTCTACCGCCAAGGCCATCAGGCGCTCGATCCAGTCCGCCGGCAGTTCGCCCCGCAGTTGCGCCAGACGCAGCCGTGGGTGCGGCGTGGGCAAGGTGGTGTCGGCATCGGCCAGCAGTTCTTCGAACAGCTTTTCGCCCGGGCGCAGGCCGCTGAAAACGATGGGGATCTCGGCTTCGGTGTGCCCACTGAGGTGGATCAGTTCACGCGCCAGGTCAGCGATCTTGACCGATTGCCCCATGTCCATCACGAAGACCTGACCGGTCTCGGCCAGCGCAGCGGCCTGCAAGACCAGTTGCGCGGCCTCGGGAATGGTCATGAAAAAGCGGGTGATGTCGGGGTGCGTGACCGTGACCGGCCCGCCCTTGGCGATCTGTTCCTTGAACTTGGGGATCACGCTGCCGCTGGAGCCCAGCACATTGCCGAATCGCACAGCCATGAAGCGTGTGCCACTGGCCTGCGCCGCCCAGTGCGACACGACGATTTCAGCGGCGCGTTTGGTTGCACCCATCACATTGGTCGGGTTGACGGCCTTGTCCGTCGAGATCAGCACGAAGCGCTTGACGCCGTGTTCGGCCGCCGCCTGGGCCGTCAGGTAGGTGCCCAGGGTGTTGTTGCGCAGGGCGATCCAGGCGTTGTCGTCCTCCATCAACGGCACATGCTTGTAGGCCGCAGCGTGGAAGACCAGGTCGGGTTGGTGGGCCTGCATGGCGCGGCGCAGCGCACCGATGTCCTTCACGTCGCCCACAAGGCGCACCAGAGGCAGATGTGGGAAGCGCTCGCCCAGGTCCTGCTCGATCTGGTACAGCGCAAATTCACTCAGCTCGAAGAGCACCAGGCGGCTCGGGCCGAAACGGGCGATCTGGCGGCACAGCTCCGACCCGATCGAGCCGCCGGCACCGGTGATCAGGACGGTCTGGCCGCTGATCAGCTCGGACACAGCGCTTTCGTCCAGCTTGACCGGCTCACGGCCCAGCACGTCTTCAGGTTCGATGTCACGCACACGGTCGATGCGGGCACGGCCTTCGCGCAACTCGTCGGCGGAAGGCACCGTGACGACGGGCAAGCCGGTGTCGCCCGCCAGTTCGAGCGCGCGCTTGCGCTGCGCCTGTGAGGCCGAGGGCATGGCCAGGATCAGGTGGGTGACGTCGTCCAGCGTGTTACTGTCGCGCAGCAGGTCGAGGCCGCCCCACACGGTGACGCCGGCGATGCTGGCGCCATGCTTGCGCGTTTCGTCGTCGAGCAAACCGACAACCGTCCAGCCCCGGTGCTGGATGCCCGCGATCAGCAACTTGGCCGCAGCGCCAGCCCCCAGAACCAGCGCACGCTGCCCGGTTGATTGCCGCCCTGCCCTGCGCGCGCGGGACGATTCGCTGACCATGCGCACCGACATGCGCGCCAGCGACAGCACGATCAGCGTGAACACCGGATGCAGGGCCAACACGGCCCTCGGCACCTCGACCAGGTGGGCCATCAACACCACCACCGCACTGGCCAGCCCCGCGCCCAGGCACACCCACGCCAGGCGGGTGATTTCATGGAAGCTGGTGTAGCGCCAGGCCGCACGCGGCACGCCCAGGGCCCAGGACACGGCGCTGTACACCGCGATCACACCCAGCAGCACGGCGCCGTCGTAGCTGGGCCGCTCATGCAGCCAGCGCTCGACCCCCATGCGAAACAGGTAGGTGGCATGCCAGGCCAGTGCGATGAGCAGGGCATCGGCCAGCAGCACCACGGCCTGACGGCGGGGGCGAAGTTGATCCAGCAAGCGGTTCAAGGGTGTCCAGGGCATCGCGGAGACGGGGTGGGGGCCAGGCGCACCGCTCAAGCCTCAGTTCGGTGCGCAACCCGGCATTGTGCCTGCGCCAGCCAGCGCCTGGTGCTGGCGAGACTCGATGGCGATGAAGCCCGCCACCATGCTGCGGTAGACCGCCTCCACCACCTCGGGCGCCGCGCCCATCTGGCGCGCATGGTGCAGGGCCTGGTTGATGACCTGCTGGACCCGGTCCGGGGCGGCCACCTCAGCCTGGTCTCGCTTGAAGCGGGCGGCTTCGCGCACATAGCGCCCGCGCTCGGCCAGCAGGCCCACGAGCATGAAATCGATCTGGTCAATGGCTGACCGCACATCGGCCAGGGTGTTGCAAGGGGTCATGGCAAGCTCCTGATAGAGGACTGGGCTGGCTGCCCTTCAGGAGCGGGGTGTTCGTACACCCATGAAAAATGCCGCCTGAAGGGCGGCATTCGTTCAACAACAAGTCAACGCTACGCCGCCGGATAAAGGCAGCGCCACCAGGTGGTGGGCAAGCAAAGGCGTTGGGCAAGTTGCGTCATGGGCCCATGGTAGCAGCGCCCTCAGGGGCAACGCAAACCTTTTGCGAGCAAGTCATCACGGTCCAGCACCCACAGCGACCACAGCTTGAGCCGCATCACCGGGGGCTGCGAGGCCAGCACGGGGTAAGCCTCGGTCACATTGTGCTGCGCCAGCACGGCCAGGCGCGGGTTGTTGCACAGCCAGCGGGGCCAGTCTTCCTTGGACACCAGAATACGGCGGGCCAGTTCAGGCCGGAAAACGCCCGCATCAAACAACTCCTTGCGGTCGTTGTCGTGCTTGGGGATGTCCGGATCGGCCCAATCACCGATCACCGGCACGGGCTCGACCCGCGCGAGGTAGAAAGGCAGGTCGTAGGCGTACTCATGCACATACACCAGCGGCACCCCTTGCTCAAGCAAAGGCAGCAACACAGGCAAAACGGGTTTGGCGGAGCGGTCGTCGTACTTCACGACGGCGCCCATCAAGGCCACACACAAGACGGCAGCCGAGCCGGCCCACAACCTGGGCCCCAGGGCACCCGCCGCAGGCCAGCGGCGCAACAGCGCCTGGGCCACCAGAAAGGCCAGCGGTGGCAAGGCTGGCAAGACATAGCCGGGCAACTTGGACGCAGGCATCGAAAAGAAGCCCACGACCACGATCAGCCAGACCCACATCAGCCAGCGCAAGGCAGCCATGTCCTGACCTGATTCAGACCTGGGTTCAGCCTGCGCAGGGCTGGCGCGCCCGGCCCGCCACCGCACGATCAGCCAGGCCGGCACCCAGGGCAAGGTCAGCCCGACGATCAGCGGCACGTAGTACCACCATGGGCGCATGTTGTTGAAGCCCGTCTGCGTGAAACGCTGGAAGTGCTGGTGGACGAAGAAGTAGTTGTAGAAGTCAGGAAACAAGCGCTGCATGGCCACAAACCAGGGCGCTGCGACCAGGGCCAGCACCAGCAGACCGGGCAACGAGAGCAGGCCGGGCACCGCACGCCAGCGACCGCGCAGCAGCAGCCACAACACGATGATGCCGCCGGGCAGCACCAGCCCGATCAGGCCCTTGGCCAGCAAACCCAGGCCGGCCAGGCCGTAAGCGCCCCACAGCGCCAGCCGATGAGGCAGATGTGCTTCCCGCAGCAGCACGGCATGCGCCGCCAGCGCCACGGTCGCGGCAATGCAGCCGGCCACCAGCATGTCCAGGTTGGCGTACTGCGCCCCGCCAAAGTAAAACGGCTGGGTCACCAGCGCCACCACGGACCAGGTCGCCAGGCGCGTGCCAGCCCAGCGGCGAACCAGGCCATACAAGGCCATGGCGCCCAGCAAGGCCCCGAGCACCGAAGCCATGCGTGCCGCGGCCACATTCAGCCCGAATGCCTCTAGCGACAGCGCCGTCACCCAATAGAACAGCGGCGGCTTGTGGAAGAAGGGCAAGCCATTGAGCGTGGGGGTGAGCCAGTCACCGCTGCGGATCATTTCCCAGGCCACCCCGGCATAGCGGCCCTCGTCAGGCACAGCCAGCGGACGCCACCATGCTGTGCAGGCCAACCAGATCAGTACCAGCGATGCCACAACCCAGGTCGGCCAGGCCTTTGATTCAGTCGAGGAAGAAGCTTGCGTCACAGAGGGAGGTCCTGCCAGTCAAGGGCGCATCCGCCAGGGACGCAAGCCAAAAGGGCCTCAGTGTAGCGAAGTCCGATTTCACGAGCCAAAGCGGCCAATGTGCACGCCGCCATCACGCAACAGCTGCCCCAACGCGGCGCTGCACAGCACCTCGTACTCCATCTCGCGGGACGCGGCGATCACATCAGGCGCACCCCGCACCTTGACCGAGGGGGCCGCGGGGTGGCACATCAGCACGTCACCTTGCGAGGCCGCCAGCGCCAGCCAGGTCTGCCAGCGCCGCAAGTAGCCCGCCTCATCTGCATCAAATGGGTAGACCCCCAGCAAGCGCTGGCTATGCCGCAAACCCAGGCGTCTGGCCACCTGCCCGATGCAAGACGCGCCCAGTGCAGCGATCACCGCCGCCTTGGCCGTGTCAGACAAGCTGATGCCGGCGCGCCAGCCAAGCCAGCCCGGCGAGCGACATTGACGCAGCCACAAGCGCTGCGACAAGCCCGCAGACAGACGGCGTTGCAGCACCTGCGCCAGCGCATCGCGGATCTGGGGCAACTGGTGCACGTGCTGGTGGCCGTCAACAAAATCAGGCGCGCGGCCCCAGACGGCTTCGAAACGGCCCCACTGGCGGTCGATCTCGCGGACCAGGTCGGCCTGGTGCCAGCGCCGCCCGTAGCAGCGCCAGATCAAGGTGCCCAGCTCGCATCGCGGCGCCCCTGCCTGGGCCGCGCGATCCAGCAATTCCGTGAAGTTGAGGTGCAGACCCACATCGGCCAGGGCCTGATCCGGCCCCTGAACGGCCAGCTGCAATGCCTGCGCGCCAGACGGCCACGCGGGCCCGTCCACCAGGCAACTGACAGCCGAAACGCGCCCGAGTGCCACCAGGTCCAGCACCGCCTGGTTGACGCCATCGTTCAGGCCGAAGTCATCGACACACACCACGAGATGGCGCTGGCCCGGCTGGCGGGAGGCCGCCGGTTCAATCACCGGTGTGCCCTGGGTCGGACAAGTCCAGCCCTCGCCCCAGCGAGCGACGCACCACATACAGCGGGCGGTTCTTGACCTCCTCGAAGATGCGCCCGATGTACTCACCCAGGATGCCCAGCGAAATCAGCTGGATGCCCACAAAAAACAGCAGCAGCACGACGATGGTGGTCCAGCCAGACACGGTGTTGCCATACAGCAGGTGATCCACCACCACCACCATGCCGTAGATGAAAGCCATCAAGGCCATGATCATGCCGGTGATGCTGGACACCCGCAGCGGCCACGTGGTGAAGGCCGTCAGGCCGTCAATGGAAAAGCCGATGAGCTTGAGCTTGCTGTAGTGGGTGGTGCCCACCGCGCGTTCGGCCGGCACATAGGGGATGGCGACCGACTTGAAGCCCACCCAGGCGTACAGCCCCTTCATGAAGCGGTTGCGTTCAGGCAGGGACTGCAAGGCGTCGACCACGCTGCGGTCCATCAGGCGGAAATCGCCCGCATCCGCCGGCACCTCGAAGCGGGACCTGGCGTTGAGCAAGCGGTAAAAGAGGCCGGTACCGATGCGTTTGAAGACACCTTCGTCATCGCGGTTGGTGCGCAAGGCATAAACCACATCGGCCCCACCCTGCCATTGCCTGACCATGTCGGCAACCAGTTGCGGGGGGTGCTGCATGTCGGCGTCCATCAGCACAACCACATCGCCATGGGCTGCCTGCAGGCCCGCCGTCAAGGCGGCCTCCTTGCCGAAGTTGCGAGAAAACTCGATGGCGCGGATGCCCGGTTGACCTGCCCATTCCTCGAAAACGGCCGAGGTGTCATCGCGGCTGCCATCGTTGACCAGGATCACTTCCCACTCGGTGGCACAAGCGCCCAGGTACTGGCCCAGCAAGGGCAGAAGCAGGCGCAGATTGGCCGCTTCGTTGTAGCAAGGGATGATGCAACTGAGGCGAGGCAGCCCTGCACGGGCGCCCGGTAGACTGGGGTTGGCAACAAAGGTCATCCGGCGATTATCGCGGCTGCCAGACAATGAGCCATGAGCGACACCACCCCCCTCCCCCCTTTGCCCACCATCGAACCTGGCCGCTACCGGCACTACAAAGGCGCCTTCTACCAGGTGCTGGGCGTTGTCAGACACAGCGAAACACTGGAAGCCCTGGTGCTGTACCAACCTCTGTATGGCGAGGGGGCCCTGTGGGTGCGCCCCTGGGCCATGTTCACGGGTCAGGTCGAGGTTGAAGGCGAGCAGATGGCACGCTTTGCGCGCGCCCCCGACTCAGTCGACCTGGTCAATGAGCCTGCGGGCTGAAGGCGCATCGATCACCACGTCACCCAGCGGCAGGGCCACACAGGGCAGGATGCAGCCCTCGGCCTTTTCGTCGGCGCTCAGCCCGGGCCAGTCGATGCGGTAGCGGACCTCGCCAGACTGCAGCTGACACAGGCAGGCACGGCACGTGCCATTGCGACAGGACCTGGCCAGATGGATGCCCGCGGCCAGCGCGGCTTCCAGCAGGGACTGCCCCGGCGCGACCGGGCAACTCAGGCCCAGCGGTTCAATGCGCAAGACCGGGTTGCTCGCGGCGCCAGTCATGGCTCAGCGTTCGGCGGGAGGCGCGACGGGCACATCGGCGGTTGCGGCGGCCGGCTCGTCTGGCTTGGTGGCCGCCTTGACGCCCGCCGCCGCCACGTCCACCGTTGTTTCCACCACGGTGGCGCCCACCTTGACCGCGGTCACCGCCACGGTCGCGGCCACATCGGCCACCGCGATCACGGTGCCACAGGCAGACAGGCAGCAGACGGTCAAGGCCAGGCAGGCCGTCTGAACAATTCGTGACATGGCGATACTCCGACCGGGTCCAACAAAGCGGGTGATTGTCCCACCACCTGCGGCCTCACAAGGCGTCAAAAAGGGGCAGCGAATACGGCTGGGCCGGCTCCTGCACCGCCGCACTGCCGTCGCCCTTGATCAGCGACTCCATCTTGACGCCCAGCAAGCGCAAGCGGCGGTCCAGCGGCGCCGTCTTCAGGCAGCGCCCGGCCCATTGCCGGATGACCTGGGCATCGCGCGTGGGCGTGCCCATGGTGAGGCTGCGGGTGACGATCCTGAAGTCGTCATAGCGCAGCTTGATGCCCACCGTGCGCCCGACGTAGCCCTTGCGCGCCAGGTCCTGCGCGACCTGCTCGCACAGCCGCGTGAAGATGGGCCCCAGCGTTTCGCGGTCATCGCGCGGGTGCAGGTCGCGCTCGAAGGTGGTTTCGCGGCTGAGCGACTTGGGTTCGCGCCAGGTCACCACGGGCCGGTCGTCGCGCCCATGGGCCGCGGCGTGCAGCCAGGCGCCATAGTGGCTGCCGAATTCAGCCATCAGGCTGGCCGGATCGGCTTGCGCCAGTTGCCCGATGGTGTCCAGCCCGAGGGCCGCCAGTCGGGCGCTGGCCTTGGGCCCGATGCCGTTGATCCGGCTGGCCGGCAGCGGCCAGATGCGCACCGGGATGTCCTCGGGCATCAGCACGGTAAGGCCGTCGGGCTTGTCCAGGTCTGAGCACAGCTTGGACAGCAGCTTGTTGGGCGTGACGCCGATCGAGCAACTCAGGCCCGTGGCGGTGTACACGGCCTGCTTGATGCGTCGGGCCAGGTCGCGCACGCCGCCCAGCGGGTCGCTACCCAAAGCGTCTTGCGCCCCTTCGACCTCGCTCAGGTCCAGGTAGATTTCATCGATGCCCCGGTCTTCGATCACGGGCACCAAGGTGGCAACGGCGGCCTTGAACTGGCGCGAGTAGCTGCGGTACTGGTCAAAGTCGACCGGCAGCAACACCGCATCGGGCGCCAGTGCAGCCGCCTTCATCAGACCCATGCCGGAGTGCACGCCCAGCGCGCGTGCCGGGTAGGTCGCCGTGGTGATGACACCGCGCCCCGCATAGTCGCGCAAGGTGGCGTAGCGGCGGCTGCCATCGCCCTGCACCTCTGGCTGGTGGCGTCGCCCACCACCGATCACCACGGGCTGCCCACGCAAGTCGGGGTAGCGCAGCAACTCCACGGACGCGTAAAAGGCGTCCATGTCCAGGTGAGCGATCAAACGGCGTGGGGGCACGGCAGGGCAGCAAGTGGCAGGCTGCCCGATTCTGGCCTGAGTTGCTGCGCGTTCGCGTCCTGTTCGGTCCAGCCCGTCAGGCTTTCAGGTCCAGCAGGCTGCCCATCATCTGATCCTGGGTCTGGATCGTTTTCAGGTTGGCCTTGTAGGCGTAACTGGCCGCGATCTGTTCGATCAGGTCGGCCGCGAGGTCCGGGCCAATCTCTTCGGCTTTGCCGACCGAGGTCACCACGCCCGCCGTTTCCTGGCTTTGCTGGTGCACGACCTGTCGCTGGAAGTTGGGCGTTTGCGCGTTGGCCACGTTGTGGGCCGCCACGTCCAGGCGGGTCGAAGCAGCATGGGCACCCGATACAGCAATGGATGAAATGGTGTTCATAAACCCTCCATGGGGTCGTCTTCGGCCAGAAGCTGGCTCAACTTGAGGGCATGGCCACGAAACAGCGTGCGAAATGACCGCAAACACCCCCCTTCTTGCCAGCCCCTGGCTTGATTTGCATCACGTTTGACCAGGTTTTTCGGTGCTCAGGCTGAGGGAGCTGAGATAGCATGCAAGGTGCCCGCAGGGCTGGTTTTCGCATCAAGAAACAAACCGGAAGTTCACCATGTACGACGCCATTGTTGTCGGCGGCCGCTGCGCCGGATCTGCCACCGCCATGCTGCTGGCCCGCCAGGGGCACAAGGTACTGATCGTGGACCAGGCCAGCTTCCCCAGTGACGTGCGGCTGTCCACCCACCTGATCTGGCATGCCGGCGTTGACCTGCTTCAGAAGTGGGGCGTGCTGGATGCCGTGCGGGCTACCGGCTGCCCTGATCTGACAGGCTTTTCTCTGGACATGGGCGAGCTGGTGCTGCGCGGCCAGCCGCCGTCGGCCCAGGTGGGTGCGGCCATCGCACCGCGCCGCATTGCGCTCGATCAGGCCTTGCTGCAGGCGGCCATCGCTGCAGGCGCCGAATTGCGCGAAGGCGTCACCTTCGAAGACGTGATCAAGGATGGTGAACAAGTGGTGGGCATACGCGGACGGCTGCAGGACGGCGCGGCCTTCACCGCCCACGCCCGCATCGTGGTGGGCGCCGATGGCGGCCACTCGCGCGTGGCCCGCGCCGTGGGTGCCGAGGTCTACAACGAGTTCCCCAAGGAAGCTGGCGCCTACAACACCTACTCCTACTTCAGCGGCGTCAAGCTGGACGGCGTCGAGTTCTACTCGCGCCCCGAACGCATGTTCTACGCCTGGGAAACCAATGGTGGCCAGACCTTGGTGGGCATCATCCAGCCCGGCCATGCACCACGCGCAGCCCGCGCCGAGGTCGAGCAGCAGTTCTTCGCCGAACTGGACGCCAACGCCCCAGGACTGGCCCAGCGCGTGCGCGCGGGTCAGCGCGAAGACGACTGGCTGAGCGCCGGCATTGGCACCTTCTGCCGACAGGCCAGCGGCCCAGGCTGGGCCCTGGTGGGCGATGCCGGCCTCTCAATGGACCCGATCACCGCGGCAGGCATCACCAACGCCCTGCGCGATGCCGACACCCTGGCCGGGCTGCTTCACCAGGGTCTGTCAGGTCAACAAGACATGGACGCTGCACTGGCCAGTTACCAGGCCCAACGCGATGCTGTGTCAGTGCCCTTGCACCAGTTCGCGCAAGAGATGGCCAAGCTCGCCCCCCCCACGCCCGAGGTGATCAACCTGTTTGTGGCACTGGCAGGCAACCAGGCGCAAACCGATCGCTACTTTGGCGTGTTTGGCCAGACCGTCACGCCGGCCGACTTCTTCGGCCCCGAGAACATGGCAGCGCTCTTCGCACCAGCCTGATCCCTCAGCCAGACAAGGCTGCCAACGCCATGACCGCACGTTGTTGCCAGGCATGGGC
>Ga0209066_10004791_pt1 | contig 14559 bp, 14 predicted proteins | sample All_14_2_FD_187198 | JGI IMG/M metagenome (GOLD analysis project Ga0209066, IMG submission 187198) | Freshwater microbial communities in response to fracking from Pennsylvania, USA - Allegheny Zone_MetaG_DW_15 (SPAdes) (version 2) ...
TCGGCACCCTATGTCGAGGACGGGGTCATCGTGAATTCGGAGTTCCTCGACGGGCTCGGCGTCGAGGAAGCGAAGGCGAAAGTGATCGCGCGCCTGGAAGAGATGGGCGTCGGCAAGGGCACCACGCAGTATCGCCTGCGCGACTGGCTGGTCTCGCGCCAGCGCTATTGGGGCTGCCCGATTCCGGCGATCCATTGCGAGAGCTGCGGCGTCGTCCCGGTGCCGGAGAAGGATCTGCCGGTGCAGCTGCCGGAGGACGTGACCTTCGATCGCCCGGGCAACCCGCTCGACCGTCATCCGACGTGGAAGCACGTGCCCTGTCCCACCTGCGGCAAGCCCGCCCGTCGCGAGACCGACACGTTCGACACCTTCATCGATTCGAGCTGGTACTTCGACCGGTTCACCTCGCCGCAGCTGGAGACGGCGCCGTTCGACCGCGACGAGAACCGCTACTGGATGCCGGTCGATCAGTATATCGGCGGCGTCGAGCACGCGATCCTGCACCTGCTCTATTCGCGCTTCTGGACGCGCGCCATGCGCGAGGTCCAGCTGACCGACCGCGACGAGCCATTCGACGGTCTCTTCACCCAGGGCATGGTCTGCCACGAGACCTATCGCGCGAGCGACGGGACGTGGCTGACGCCCGAGGAGATCGAGCGCGACGGCGGCAAGGTCGTGCGTCTCTCCGACAAGAGCCCGGTCGAGGTCGGCCGCTCGGAGAAGATGTCCAAGTCGAAGAAGAACGTCGTCGACCCGGACGAGATCATCCGCGACTACGGTGCCGACACCGCGCGCTGGTTCATGCTGTCCGACAGTCCGCCGGAGCGCGACCTCGAATGGACCGAAGCCGGCGTCACCGGCGCCTGGCGCTTCCAGCAGCGGCTGTTCCGCATCGCCTCCCAGGCGATCGAGGCCCTGCCGGCGGTCGGCACCCCGCGGCCTGCGACCTTCGCGGACTCCGCCGTCGCCTTGCGCCGCGCCGCGCACAAGGCGATCGCTGGCATCTCCGCCGACATCGAGGCCTTTCACTTCAACAAGGCGGTGGCGCGGCTCTACGAGTTCGCCAACACGATCGATTCGGTCGAGGCGAAGGACGAGAGCACGAAATGGGCGCTGCGCGAGGCGCTGGAGATCTTCGTGCGACTCATCGGTCCCATGACTCCGCATCTCGCCGAAGAGCTATGGCACGCGCTGGGCCATGCCGGCCTCGTTGCCGATGCGCCGTGGCCGGCGGCCGAGGACGCGCTGCTGGTCGACGATACGGTCACCGTCGCGGTCCAGTTGAACGGCAAGCTGCGCGGCACCCTGGCGCTCGCCAAGGACGCGCCCAAGGAAGCGGCGGAAGCCGCTGCCCTGGCGCTGCCCGAACTCGTGCGCGGGCTCGACGGCAAGACGCCCAAGCGGGTGATCGTCGTGCCGAACCGTATCGTAAACGTCGTGGTGTAGCGCTCCAGACCCAGGAAAGGCCGGAACATGGCACGCAAACCGAACTACGATTTCGAGCGTCGCGAACGCGAGCGCCTCAAGGCCATCAAGGTCGCCGAAAAGGCCGAAGCCAAGCGCGCCGCGCGCGAACGCGCAAAGCAGGGCGGCGAGGAGTCGCCGGCCGGCGAGACGGAGACCCCGAGCGACAAGGGCTGAGGCCACCGCACGGCCGGCCCGTGCTATAGGGAGCCCCGTGAAGATCGAAGCACGCCAGGTCGAGACCTTCCTGAAGAAGCCGGACCCCAAGGTCCGGGCCGTGGTGATCTACGGCAACGACGACGGGCTGGTGGCGGAGCGCGCGGTCGCGCTGGCCAAGTCGGTCTGCGAGGACCTCAAGGATCCGTTCCGCGTGGTCGACATCGCGGGCGAGGTCCTGAAGCAGGATCCCGCGCGGTTGGCCGACGAGTTTGGCGCTCTGTCGATGATGGGCGGCCGCCGCGTGATCCGCGTCCGGCCCGCCGGCGAGGAGTCGGTCGCGGCGCTGGAAAACCTGGTCGAGGCCACAGCCGGCGATGCGCTGATCATCGTCGAAGCGGGCAATCTCACGCCTCGCTCGGGCCTTCGCACACTCGCCGAGACCGAGGCGAGCCTGGCTGCCTTGCCCTGCTACATGGACAACGAGGCCGCCCTCGAAGGACTCGTGGAGAACGCCGCGCGCGCCCAGGGCCTCAGTGTCGATCCCGAGGCGCTGGAATGGATCGTCGAACGGCTGGGCGGCGATCGCGGCCAGACCCGCGGCGAGATCGACAAACTGCTGCTCTACAAGGGCACCGACGCCGGCAAGACCGTCACTCTGGAGGACGCGACGGCGGTGTTGGGCGACACTGCCTCGATCGGCATAGACGACGTGATCGCCGCGACCTTCGATGGCGAGGTGGTGGCCCTGGATCGTGCGCTCGATCGTGTGTTCGCCGAAGGCGGCAACCCGGTCCAGCTCGTGCGCTCGCTCCAGCGCCATGCCGACCAGCTCCATCTGGTGTCAGGTCATGTGGCGAAAGGTGGAAATCTCGAAGGCGCCATGTTCAAGGCGCGCGGGCTCCCGCGCGGCGGTCCGGTACGACAACGCTTCGAGCGTCACCTGCGGACCTGGCCCCTGCCGCGCCTGAGCGCGGCCGTGTCGACGATCCTGGAGGCCGAGATCGACTGCAAGCGGACCGGCCTGCCGCACGAGGCGATTGCCCGCCGGCTGTGCCTGCGCCTCAGCCAGGCCGCGCGCTCGGCAAAGGCCCGCCGGTAGCGCCTACTTGCCCGTGGGCGTCAGAGGGATCGCGGCCTGAGGCGAGAGCACCAGGAAGGTGAAGCTCTCCTCGATGTAAAGCCGCACACGCTCGGTATCGTGTTCGAGGTAGCCGATCGAGAAATCCTGTCCGACCGTCAACTCGAAGTCGCCCCCTCTCAGGGAGACGACGAGACCGCCATCGAGTCCCGGTGCGGCGTGGACCTCGCCATCGATCAGCCGCTGCACATGGCTGAGGATGGGATAGCCGCCGTCGGTGCGCGACTGTAGATCCTTGAAGAGCTGCTCGCTCAAGACGACGGCGAAGGGACCTTCGACACCCTCGTCACGCAGCTTCTTCAAGGCGGCCGCGACCGCATCGGGATAATCGGCGTGGCTGGTGCCCAAGGCGACCGACTGTCCCTTCTGCGCCTGGCAGATGCCGGTGATCTGAGCCGCCTCGTATCCATGAAAGATCGCCCGATCTTCCGCGATGGCGATCTCGCGCGCCGCCGCCGTCACCGCATCGAGATCCGGATCGCGGGCGCCGCGGTCGATGGCGTCGAGTTCGGCGCGGGTGACCTCGAAGGGAATCCGCAGTTCGACGAGCGGCTGAATGCGACGCAACAGAGCCCGCACGTTCTGTCCGCCCGGCGGGGAAGCGATGGGATCGGCACGGCCCAACTCGACGTCGGACGCTCCCCAGCCCAGAGGACCGCGAAAGTCGACGACGCGACGGGCGGCGAGGAGGGTGCGCAGCGTCCGCTTCGCTTCTTTTTCGATCTCCTCCCAACCGGCTTCGGTGATGGGGGCACGATCGCGAAAGAGATGGTTCTTCATGTTCTCACCCGATCGGACTTCCGGCGCAGGCTGCCAATTCCCAGGCTGCCATCTGAAACGCTTTCGGCTTCGTCTCCTCCGGACCCGCCGCCCTTCATCTCGGCCTCGATCTCCTTGATCGGACCTTCCTTGAACAGGAATGTTCGAAGGTGCTCGTCCATCTTGGGGTCGTTGCGGCGCAGCCATTCGAGGGCCATGGCCGCATGCTCCTTCTCCTCGTCACGGTTGTGTTCGAGGATGGTCCGCAACTCCGCGTTGGAGGTTGCTTTGGCGCGCTGGTCATACCAGTCGACGGCCTCGAGTTCTTCCATGAGGGACACGATCGCGCGATGACGATCGATGACCTCGGGCCCGAGCTTCGCCGGGTCTTCGTGCAGCGTTTCACTAGCCATGGCGCAGCAACGCTTCTTCGCCCGTGAAGTTCCCCGGCGAACATCGAGGTTGGTGCGATGCGGGAACGCCGTTCTGCGTGCGACGTTGCCATCCTGCCGGGAACAACTGTGGAGTGGGACGTGCGCGCTTTCGGTGGTCTCGTAGCGGCGGCATTGCTGGTGAGCGGCTGTGCGAGCGTGCCCCTGGCCGGACCCGCGGCCGACGCGGAGGGGAAGCGATTCGATCCGCCCCCGCCGGGCCAATCCGCTCTGTATCTCTATCGCAGTTCGGTTCTCGGTTCGGAGGTTATCTTCTCTCTCGCCGACAATCAGCAGCCGCTCGGCTCTCTGGCCAACAGGACTTGGATCCGCGCCGACCTCGTCCCGGGCCGGCACGTCATCACCTGCAGCGTGCCAAGCTACGCCCCGCTGACCCAGACACCGGCGCAGGCCGCCACGGTCGATCTGGCGCCGGGCGAAATCCGCTTCGTCGAAGTCGACGTGTGGCCCGGGCTTCCGCTCAACCCGCGCTGCGTCGCGACCGAAGTGGGTGCCGACAAGGGTCGCGCCGCGGTGGCGGACGGCAACCGGGCGATGGCCGCGAACTGACTGGTCAGCGTCGCGTCAATTTGTCGACCACCGTATCGAGCTGATCGAAATCGCGGATCTCCAGGGTGAGCAGGCTCTGTTCGCCGAGTCCGCGAAGGGACAGATCCGCTTTCAGGCCGAGCGCTTCCTCGATTCGCTTCTCCAGCGCGCGCGTGTCGGCGCTCTTGGTATCGGCGGCGCCCGCGCCGGCCTTCGGCTTGGCGCCCCCTGTCTTCGCGGACTTCTTCGTCTCGCCGGTGAGGCGCTCGAGGTCGCGGACCGTGAGCTTCTCGGCAACCGCCCGCTGGGCCATCGCCAGCGGATCGGGTACACCGATCAGTGTACGGGCCTGACCGGCCGAGAGGTCACCGTCCCGTACCATCTCCTGGACGGCCGGCGGCAGATCCAGCAGCCGGAGGGTGTTGGCGACATGCGGCCGGCTGCGGCCCATCATGCGGGCGATGTCTTCCTGGGTGTGGCTGTAGTCGTCGATCAGCCGCTTGTAGCCCTGGGCCTCGTCGATCGCGGTGAGGTCGGATCGCTGCAGGTTCTCGACCAGCCCGATCTGCAGCGCGTCCCTGTCGTCGATGCTGCGGATGACGACGGGAACGTCGTGGAGCTGGGCCTTCTGCGCCGCTCGCCAGCGGCGCTCACCGGCGATGATCTCGTAGGAATCGGGGGCGTCGCGCAGCGGACGCACAAGGATCGGTTGTAGGAGCCCATATTCCTTGACCGATTCGACCAGCATTTCGATGCCCTCGAAACTGGTGCGCGGTTGCATCTTGCCGGGCTTGAGCTGGCCGATCGGCAAGGTAAGAGGCATCTTGCCGGGTGACGGACGGGGAGTCTCGCCGGGGGCAGACTGCGCAACCGCAGGTTGCGTAGACACAGAAGCAGCAGCCGGCGAGGGCGTAACCGCGGCGGCGACTTCGTCGTCGCCGAGCAGAGCGGAAAGGCCGCGACCGAGGCCGCGCGATTTTGGAGCTTGGGTCATTGGACAGGAGCCTGTTCTGCGGCGAGGCGCCGGCGGCGGATGAACTCGCTCGCCAGCAGGATGTAAGCCTGCGATCCGGCGCAGGCATTGTCGTAGATCAGTACCGGCATGCCATGCGACGGCGCTTCGGCGATTCGCACGTTGCGCGGGATCGTCGTTCCGAACACCTTCTCGCCATAGTGAGTCCTGACATCCGCCACCACTTGCTGGCTGAGCGTCATCCGGCGGTCGACCATGGTCAGGACGACACCGAAGATGTGCAGGCGCGGGTTCAGGCGCTTCTTCACGCGCTCGATCGTGTTTCCCAGGGCGCCGATGCCCTCGAGGGCCAGGAACTCCGCCTGCAGGGGAACCAGGACGGCATCGACCGCGACCAAAGCATTCAGGGTAACCAGACCGAGCGACGGGGGACAGTCGATCAGGACGACGTCCCAGCGCTGGCGGGCGTCGCTTTCGGGGGCGGCCAGGGCATCCGCGAGGCGATTCTCGCGGCGCTCCATGTCGATCAATTCGATCTCGGCGCCCGCGAGTTGGACGGCCGCCGGCATGACTTCCAACCCGGGGATCCGGGTCTGACGGACGCACTCGGCCATCGGCCTCAGGCCGAGCAAATACTCGTACGAACCGGGTGAGCGCTCGTTTCGACCCACCCCTAGACTCGTGGAGGCGTTTCCCTGAGGGTCTAAGTCGATCAGAAGGACCTTTTCGCCGACCGCCGCCAGCGCCGTGGCCAGATTGATGGCCGTCGTCGTCTTACCGACGCCACCCTTCTGGTTGGCGATCGCGAAGATCTGTGGCGGCGCTATAGGGCCCGATTCTGAGGATGACGGCGTCACGATCGGTCACGCTTGCAATGGCATCGGGGGAAAAATCCCATTTCTTCTTCGCCTCGTCCACCTCGGCCCGCCAACCCTTGCCCTTGTGGAACAGGCAGGTGGCACGCTCTGTCCTATGTCGATCCGACCATTCGAGCAACTGATCTAGAGGGGCAAGCGCCCTTGCGGTGATCACGTCCGCGCCGACCGGCGGCGCCGCCTCGATCCGCTTCACGACCACGGTCGGAAGCTTCGGGAGTTCCATCTTCCGCGCGGCTTCCCCGAGGAACGCGGCTTTACGCGCGTCAGATTCGATCATGGTGAGCGGCAGATCGGGGCGCATCGCGGCAATGACGAGACCCGGAAATCCACCACCGCTTCCGAGGTCGGCCAGGGAACTGGCGTCGGTCGGGATCAGACGGACCACCTGGGCCGAATCCACGATATGGCGCTTCCAGGCGCCCTCGAGGGTATTGCGGCCGACCAGATTGATGGCCTTCTGCCACCGGCCCAGGGTTTCGATCAAGACTTCAAGACGTCTGAGTGTTTCACGTGAAACACCGGCCAGCGGGTCCATCGTCACGCGGCCCGCCGCCGCACATGCTTGAGCAGAGCCACCAGGGCCGCCGGCGTCACACCAGAGATGCGGGCGGCTTGGCCCAGCGTGGCGGGCCGATTCGCCTCCAGCTTCTGGCGGACCTCCGTCGAGAGGCTGCCGATCGCGCCATAATCAAGATCTGGGGGGAGCGCCAGTGCCTCGTCCCGCCGGTAGGCAGCGATGTCGCCGCGTTGACGGGAGAGGTACCCCTCATATCGCGAATCTATGGTGAGCTGTTCCACAATGTCCGGCGAGACGGCGCCGAGCTCCGGCCACAAACCAACCAGACGGCTCCAGTCGATCTCCGGGTAGGCTAGCAGGTCGAGGGCCGACCGGGAGACTCCATCCTGATTGATGGGAATGCCGCGTTTGGCCAAGGCCGACGGGCTGATCTTGAGGCTCCCGGCGAGCGATCTGGCCGCCTCCAACGCCTGATGTTTCACGTGAAACATCGTCGCCCGATCACCTCCCACGCAGCCGATCTCCAGCCCGCGGGGAGTGAGACGCTGGTCTGCATTGTCGGCGCGCAACCACAGCCGATATTCGGCTCGGGAGGTGAACATCCGGTAGGGTTCCGTAACCCCCAGAGCCACCAGATCGTCGATCAGGACACCGAGATATCCGTCCGCCCGGTCCACCACGAAGGGCTTCGCAAGCGCCGCATTCAAACCGGCGATCAGCCCCTGTGCGGCCGCTTCCTCATATCCGGTCGTGCCGTTGATCTGGCCGGCCATGTAAAGCCCCGGCACGCGGCGCGTCTCCAGCGTCGCGTGGAGTTCGCGCGGGTCGATGTGATCATACTCGATCGCGTACCCAGGCCGCAGCATCGCGGCATGCTCCAGCCCCGGAATCGTTCGCAGCATCGCGAGCTGGACCTCCTGCGGCAAAGAGGTCGAGATGCCGTTGGGATAGACCGTGTAATCGTCGAGACCTTCGGGCTCGAGGAATATCTGGTGGCGGTCGCGCTGGCTGAATCGAACGACCTTGTCCTCGATCGACGGGCAGTAGCGCGGCCCCACACTTTCGATCTGCCCGGAATACATGGGGGCACGATGCAGGTTGGCGCGAATGATCTCGTGCGTCTCCGCGGTGGTGGTCGTGATGTGGCACGGTACCTGGGGTGTCGTAATCCGACTCGTCAGGTAGGAAAACGGCCTCGGCGGATCGTCGCCGTCTTGCCGTTCCAAAGAGGCATAGTCGATGGTTCGGCCATCGAGACGCGCGGGCGTTCCCGTCTTGAGCCGCCCCAGCTTGAAGCCCAGGCGGTCTAGGGTGAGCGCCAAGGCGGTCGACGGCTCCTCGACCCCGTTCCCGCGCGCCCTCCCGGCCGGAATCCTGGTCTCACCCATATGGATGAGACCGCGGAGAAAGGTGCCCGTCGTCAGGATGACCCGGCCGCCCGCGATCTCCGTGCCCGACTCGGTCACGACCCCGGCACACGCGCCCGTTGCATCGACGACAATATCCGCAACCGGATCGGCCCGGATTTCGAGGTTCGCCTGTTCGGCCAGGAGTTCCTGGATCGCCCGGCGGTACAGCTTCCGGTCGGCCTGGGCCCGCGGACCACGAACTGCCGGCCCCTTCGACAGGTTCAACGTGCGAAACTGGATGCCGCCACGGTCGATCGCCCGGCCCATGATCCCGTCGAGCGCATCGATCTCGCGAACGAGGTGTCCCTTGCCGAGGCCGCCGATCGCCGGATTGCACGACATCTCGCCGATCGTCTCGATCCGGTGGGTGAGAAGCAAGGTGCGCGCACCGAGACGCGCCGCGGCGGCCGCAGCCTCGCAACCGGCATGGCCGCCGCCCACCACGATCACGTCATATGGAAAGGCCCGCATGTCGCGCCCTTTACGCCTCCGGTCCGTGGCGGTCCAGATGGCTCGTGTCGTTGATGAAGCCCACGCGCACGTCGCCGTCCGCCAGGATTTCCACCTCACTCAATGCGCACGGATCCTGCGCCAACCTCCAGTAGGCCGAGAGCGGCTGGTCGAGAAGCTGCAGCAACAGTGCCCGGTTCACACTGTCGTGCCCCACCAGCACGACCGTCTCGCCGGCGTGCCGGTCCAGCACCAGGCGGAGCGCGTTTGCCGTCCGGGCAACCACGTCCTGCAGTGACTCGCCCCCGGGAAAGCGCATCAGGTGCGGCGCCCGGCGCCACAGGCGGTACGCCTCCGGTGCCTCCATCTCGACCTCGTCATGGGTACGCATCTGCCAGGCGCCATAATCGATGTCGCCGATACCCTCGTGGACCGACGCGGGAATATCGCAGGCTTGCGCGATCCGCCCGCCGGTGACGACGCAGCGTTGGAGCGAGCTCGTATAGACGGCGACCGGTTTACAGCCGGCACGGATACGGGAAGCCAGCGCATCGGCCTGTGCCAGCCCCTTGTCCGTCAGTGGAAGTTCGGCGCGGCCGCGAAAGCGGGCGGGGTGGATGCCGTCGACGTGACCATGGCGGGTCAGAAGGATTCTGGTCATGCGCGATTGTAGTCTGCTGGGCACACCAGGCACGCGAGTCCTATAGCAGCCGGTCACGAAATCTTGACGGCCGCCATCGAAGTGCCTTAACGAGTGCGCATCGACGGTCCTCCCTAACCGGAGGCTAACAGGGAATGCCGTGCTGCCCCTTCGGGGGCTAATCGGCAGCTGTACCCGCAGCTGTAAGCGGCGAGCGACTGCCCCAGTGTCACTGGACGAGAGTCTGGGAAGACGGGCAGGAGCCGTGACCCGCGAGCCAGAAGACCTGCCGCCGATAGCGTCGCTCTTCCGATGGACGGGACAATCCAACGGGACGGTCAACCGAGCGGTGACGCGCCTTGTGCGTGTTCTGTCTTGGGAGATCCGTCGATGACGCCGATCCGTCGAATTCTATTCGTGCTTCCGTTCCTGACGCCTCTGGTCGCACCGATGACGGCACGGGCCCAGACCGAACCGGACGCCATGATGCCCACCACGGTCGTGACCGCCGACCGCTTCCCGACCGATCCGAACAAGGTCACTGCCAGCTACACCGTCGTCATGCAGGAAGAGATGCAGCGGCGGCAGCTTCGCACGGCCGCCGAAGTGCTGAAGACCGTCCCCGGCGTCTCGGTTCAACAGTCCGGCGGCGTGGGCACACTGACCTCGGTGTTCGTGCGCGGCTCCAACGCCAACCACGTGCTGGTGCTGATCGACGGCGTCAACGTCAGCGATCCGTCGAGCGGCAACGGCGCGGTCGACTTCGGCAACTTCCTCACCGAGAACCTCGACCGCATCGAAGTGGTGCGCGGACCGATGTCCACGATGTACGGCAGCCAGGCGATGGGCGGCGTCATCAACATGGTGACCAAGGCCGGCAAGGGGCCGATGAACGGTGCGGCCTTTACCGAACTGGGTACACGGCTGACGAGCAACAGCGGCGCCTACGTGCGCGGTAGTGTCGGACGATTCAACTACAACCTGACGGCCGCCGGAACGTTCAGCCCCAACGATACGCCGGTGCCGGCGCGGTTCACGCCGAACGGCGGCTACGTCGACATCGATCCCTATCGCAACATCACGCTCGCGGCGCGCCTCGGGTTCGAGATCAACGACAACACGCAGTTCAACTGGTACGGTCGCTACATCGACAGCAAGATCAACTACGACCAGGTCGGGCAGGAAGATCCGAATGCCAACGGCTACTCGTCGCAGTTCTATACCCGCGGAGAACTCGAAGGGTCGTATTTCGACGGACGCTGGAAGCCGGTCGTCGGGGTCAACTACAGCACGATCACGCGTCACGATCTCGACTATGCGAGCGTGCAGAACCCGTTCCCGTTCAATACCGACAGCTGGTTCAACGGCCGCCGCCTGCAAGCCGATTTCAAGAACCTCGTGAAGATCATCGATCAGGTCGAGGTCATCGGCGGCATCGATTACGATCGCCAGTGGGCCTACACGAATACGGTCGGCCCGTTCACACCTTATACGCAGGCGTGGGGAACGATGGCGCAGACCGGCATCTACGGTCAGCTCCGTCTCAACCCGTTCGACGGATTCAACCTCAACGTCGGCGGCCGCGTCGACATGAACGACATGTTCGGTACGGTCGGCACCTGGCGCGCCGGCGCATCCTATCTCTGGGCACCGACCGACACCAAGATCAAGGGGTCGTACGGCACCGCTTTCAAGGCACCGGCGCTGATCGAGATGTTCGGTCCCGGGCCGTTCTGCGGCGGCAATCCCAACCTCCAGCCGGAGTACAGCCGCGGCTACGAGTTCGGCGTGGAGCAGGGGATATTCGACCGAAAGGTCAAGGCCGGGATCACCTACTTCTTCAACACCTATTCGAACCTCATCCAGTGCGCGCCGCCGACCTTCGCTCTGATGCAGAACGTCGCCAATGCGCAGACCGAAGGCTTCGAGGTGACGCTGCAGATCAGTCCGGTGAAGTGGCTCGATGTCTATTTCGACTACACGCACCTCATCGCGCGCAACGTCGACGCCAACCAGCCGCTGCTGCGCCGCCCCGGCGACACCTTCAACATCCGCGCCGAGGTGCGGCCGTGGGACAACACGTTGTTCGGCATCGGCGTACTGCAGGTCAACAGCCGGTACGACGCCAACGCCACGACCGGCGCCATCATGACGCCGGCGCCTTACACGCTGGTCCGCATCACGGCGCAGTACGACGTCATCCCGTCGGTCCAGCTGTTCGCCCGCGCCGAGAACGTCCTCGACCGGGTCTACGAGGAGCCGGAAGGGTACCAGGCCCCGTACTTCCAGGCCTTCTTCGGCGTGAAGGCCAAGTTCTGAGGTGACGGCCCGCTTGCGCCATCGGCGAAACTTGCTGCAAGTCTTCGCCGGTGGCGTAGCTTGGGCGACCGTGACCAAAGCGACCGCCGCCTCGACCGTACCCATCGCCCTGCTGCATCTCGACCCCCGACCCGGCGAGATCGACGCCAACCGGGTTGCCCTGGAACGAGCGGTCAGCCGGGCCGCCGAAGCCCGCGCCCGCCTGATCGTCACGCCGGAGCTTGCCGTGAGCGGCTACGGCTTCCGCGACCTCGTCGGCACCACATGGATTGCGCGGGACCAGCCAACCCTCTTTGCCTGGGCTGGCGCCCTCGCACGGAAGACCATGGCCTCCCTCGTGCTGGGGACACCGGAAGCCGATCCCAACGGCGCAAGCCTGTTCAACAGCATGATCCTGTTCGCCCCGGACGGATCGACCGCCGGCCGGCATCGCAAGGTCAACGCGCTGCGGGTCGGATCGGAATCCTGGTCGACGCCGGGAGACCGGCCCACGGCGCTGCCGGTCGAGGGCATCGGCCGGATCGGCTTCTTCGTCTGCGCCGACATGTATTCGACCCGGCTCGTCGAGGAGACGGCAGCGCAGGGCGTCGACCTGCTCCTGTCCGCCGCCGCCTGGGCACCGGGCCTTCACGGTCCCGACGGTGAGTGGGAACGTGCCTCCGCCACCACCGGCCGGCCGGTCCTGGTGTGCAATCGGACGGGCCGGGACGTGCTCGACTTCGACGCGGCGCGGTCGGTGGCCGCGATCGATGGCGTGGTCGCCTTCTCTCACGCCTCGCCCGAGCCGGGGATCGTCCTGGTGGACTGGACGTCCGCCACTCGCCAACTCACCAACTGGCGCGTCGTCCGATGATGCCGATCGGAGAAACCCAGTCGTCTCGACCGGAGCCGCGCGCAACGAGGCGGACTGGAGAGACCTTGTCTCGACGGTTTGCCGGCTTTTGGTGGAGAAAAGGTCTCTCCACTCCGCGCCGGAGCCTGCCCCGAGGGCTTCCGAGGGGGCGCTCCGGTCGAGACGACGGAGTGTTGCGAAGCCTCGTACGCACGCTCCTGTGCTCCATGCTCGCGCTCTCCGCCCTGCCGGCCGCCGCGCAGACACCGCAGCGCGTGGTGACGCTCAACCTCTGTCTCGATCAGATGGCCCTGCGTCTGGCAGCCCCCGGTCAGCTCGTGGGCGTGAGCTATCTCTCGCAGGATCCCGACCTCTCCGTCCTGGCCGACCAGGCCTCGGCCCTGGCGCCGGTGCGCGACTCGGTCGAGTCGATCCTGGTTCTGCGGCCCGACCTCGTGATCCTCGGCAAGGACTCCCACGCGCGACTGAAGCGCCTGTTGCGCGGCGCCGGCATCGCTCTGCTCGAACTGTCGTGGGCAACGTCTATCGAGGAGGCAGAAACCGTCATCGACGAGATGTCCAAAGCGCTCGGCCGCGAGGAGGTGGGGCGGCGCCTGATCGTCGACATGCGCGAGAAACGGCGCCAGCTCACCTGGACGGGGGCGCCGCTCGGCCGCGCGATCTATCTCGAGGCCAACCGCGGCACGTCGGGGAAGGGCAGCCTGATGGACGAACTGCTGGGGCTGTCCGGCTATCGCAATCTGGCGGCCGAACTCGGAATTGGCTCTTTCGGCCGCGTCTCGCTCGAAACAGTGCTCGCCGGCCAGCCCGACCTGCTGGTGTTCGACGGCGATGCCAACGCCCATCCGGCGCGGGCCACCGAATATGTCGGACATCATGCGCTGCTCGCCCTGGCCGGCAGGGCACGCCTGGCCTCGGTGCCGACCCGCTATTCGATCTGTGCCGGGCCGGACAGTTTCGAGGTGATGCGCCTGCTCGCGGAGGCACGGCGATGAATCGCTGGCTCACGTTGCTGGTCGCGGTGCTCTTCCTCCTGTCGCTCGCCGTCGGTCCGGCCTGGTGGCCGTGGCGCCTGGGCACGGAGGTCGGCTGGGCCATCGTCTGGGAGTTGCGCCTGCCCCGCGCCGCCCTCGGCCTGCTGATCGGCGGCGTGCTGGGCCTCAGTGGAGCAGTGCTGCAGGGCTGGCTGCGCAATCCGCTGGCCGAACCGGGCGTGATCGGCGTTTCCGCCTGCGCAGGCTTCGCCGCCGTCTGCGCCTTCTACAGCGGCCTCGCCGCTTCCTTCGCGTTGGCGCTGCCGCTCGCGGGAATCGCCGGTGCGGCGATCGCCGTCGCCCTGCTGATGAGCGCGGTACGATCGGGCACGGGGACGGTTTCGCTCCTGCTCATGGGCGTGGCGATCAACGCCATCGCCGCCGCCCTGATCTCGCTGGTGCTGGCCCTGTCGCCCAATCCCTTCGCCTACCAGGAAATCTCGCTCTGGCTGGCCGGCTCGATCGTCGATCGCGATCTGCGCTATCTCGCCATCGCCACGCCGTTCATGATCCTCGGTGCGGCCGTCGTCCTCGGCGTCGGACGCTGGCTCGATGCCCTGTCGCTGGGCGAGGACACCGCCCGCAGCCTGGGCGCGGACACGCGATCGCTCGGCCTTCGCCTGACGCTCGGCGTCGGCCTGATGGTGGGCGCCGCCACCTCGGTGGCGGGCGTCATCGGCTTCGTGGGCCTGATCGCGCCGCACCTCATCCGGGCACGCGTCGGCTTCCGCCCGGGCGCGACGCTCGTTCCCTCGATGCTGGTCGGCGCGGCACTGGTGCTGGGGGCAGACATAGCGGTGCGTCTGCTGCCGACCGCGTCCGAACTGCAGCTCGGCGTCTTCACCTCGCTGGTCGGCGCACCGTTCCTCGTCCGCGCGGTGCGCAAGGCTCACGCCGCCTGGCTCGCCACATGAGTATGACCGGCAGCGCCATTTCCGTTCGCCGTCTGGTGAGCCGGCGCGAGCATGCGGTCGTGCTGGACGGCA
>Ga0209066_10004793_pt1 | contig 14551 bp, 8 predicted proteins | sample All_14_2_FD_187198 | JGI IMG/M metagenome (GOLD analysis project Ga0209066, IMG submission 187198) | Freshwater microbial communities in response to fracking from Pennsylvania, USA - Allegheny Zone_MetaG_DW_15 (SPAdes) (version 2) ...
ACTTTCAACCCCAGCGCTTTTGCTACGCCCTCGCCGTAGGCGGGGTCGGCCTTGTAGCAGTTGCCGATGTGGCGCAGCTTTATTTCCTTCGGGGCGTCGCCCATGGCGCGGGCGGTGTTCTCAAAGAGCACCTGCTGCTGCGCGGGCTTCATCAGGCGGAACAGTCTGCCCGGCTGGGTGAAGTTGTCGTCGTCCTGCGCCCAGTGGTCGGCCGCGCCTTCGAGTTTCAGCGGCGGCTCGGCGCAGGCGGGCTGCTGCACCCACTCGCCGTAGCTGTTGGGCTCGTAGCCCAGGGTGCCGCCGTGGTTGCCGTCGGTGCGCATCTGGCCGTCCCGGTGATACGAGTTGAACGGGCAGCGCGGCTTGTTGACCGGGATCTGGTGGTGGTTGACCCCCAGGCGGTAGCGCTGCGCGTCGCCGTAGGAGAAGAGACGACCCTGCAGCATCTTGTCCGGCGAGAAGCCGAGGCCGGGCACGATGCTGGCCGGGTTGAAGGCCGCCTGCTCCACGTCGGAGAAGTAGTTGTCCGGGTTGCGGTTGAGCTCCATCACGCCCACTTCCTGCAGCGGGGCGTCCTTGTGGTACCACACGCGGGTCAGGTCGAACGGGTTGTAGGGCAGTTTGGCCGCCTTTTCTTCGGTCATCACCTGTATGTACATGGTCCACTTCGGGAAGTCGCCTTTCTCGATGGCGCCGAACAGGTCGCGCTGGTGGCTTTCGCGGCATTTGCCGACCAGGGCCTCGGCCTCCTGGTCGGTGAGGTTCTTTATGCCCTGCTGCGTGGTCAGGTGGAACTTAACCCACACGCGCTCGTTCTTCTTATTGTACATGCTGTAAGTGTGGCTGCCGAAGCCGTGCATGTGGCGGTAGCTGGCCGGGATGCCGCGGTCGCTCATGGTGATGGTCACCTGGTGCAGCGCCTCGGGCAGCGAGGTCCAGAAGTCCCAGTTGTTCCTTGCGCTGCGCAGGTTGGTCCTGGGGTCGCGCTTGACGGCGTGGTTGAGGTCGGGGAACTTCAGCGGGTCGCGCAGGAAGAAGACCGGCGTGTTATTGCCCACCAGGTCCCAGTTGCCCTCGTCGGTGTAGAACTTCAGGGCGAAGCCGCGGATGTCGCGCTCGGCGTCGGCGGCGCCGCGCTCGCCGGCCACGGTGGAGAAGCGGGCGAACAGTTCGGTCTTCTTGCCCACCTTGGAGAAGATGGCTGCTTTGGTGTACTTGGTGATATCCTTGGTCACCGTGAAGGTGCCGAAGGCGCCAGAGCCCTTGGCGTGCATGCGGCGCTCCGGTATCACCTCGCGGTCGAAATGCGCCAGTTTCTCGAGATACCAGACGTCCTGCAGCAGCATGGGCCCGCGCGGCCCGGCCGTCAGGCTGTTCTGGTTGTCGGCCACCGGCGCGCCGGTGACCGTAGTCAGTTTGTTTACTTTCTTTTCTTTCATGTTCCCTCCCCCCTAACTTAACCTTCTCCCTTATTATCACCAAATGGAGGGCGGCTTACAAGTGTCCTGTTCATAAAAAAAGAGACGGGGAGTCTCCCCCGTCTCTTCTTTGCGCGGTCGCGGGTCAGGGCTGCACGAGCTTTATGATCTCCCCGGGCAGGCGCATCACGCCGGTGCCGAAGCTGTCCTGGACCTCCCGCATGAGCCTGCCCTTGTGGAAGACGCTGTTGCCCGCCAGATTGGTGACCACCCAGAACGTGTACGACCTGTTCTGGAACCTGGCGCCTTTGGGCAGCGTGATAAGGTAGCGGTTTTCGGCAAGTATGGAGATGGCCGCGCCCGCGGAGCGCAGCGTGTTCAGCGCGTCGGAAGTTTCCGCGGCGGAGAAAATCGCCGTGCCCAGCTCCGGCTTTAAGATCATGGTGCTTTCCGGTCCCGAGAACTCGGCTATGAAACTAAAATCCTGGTTCAGTTCGTAGTAGTATTCCGGTCCTATGGCCGTTATGACTATGCCGATTATCCTGCCGGTGGCGGAATCGAAAGCCGGCCCTCCGGAATTGCCGCCGAAAACGTCCAGGTTGGTCTGGAAAACGTTCTTGGCCACCGTATAAACCTGGGCGTGGTCGGGGTTGTTGATCTTTACCGCCAGGCCGAACGGATAGCCTATGGTGAAGACCTTCTGGCCGACCTTGGGGGCCTGGGCCGTTTCAATCACGAGGGGCTGGCGGCCGGCGGGCTCCCGGTCCATAGAAACCAGCGCGAAATCCCGCTTTACGTCTTCGCTGCCGCCTTCATACGCGTGGGTCTCTATGTTCTTTATAGAGTACACAGAATCGGAGGTGAAATCCGGCACGGTATTGCCTTCTTTCTCATATTTCCAGCCGAAGACCAGGAACATGTCGCCGAAATAGTTGCCGCTCTTCGGATCTTTGGAGACGCAATGTCCCGCGGTCAGGACCAGGCCTTTACCGACGTAAGCCCCGGAACAGCTGGAGAGTTTGTTCTGCGAGACGAAATCTTCGTTTTCATCCAGGTTCGCCAAAGCGGACAACGGCCTCCGGTCCTTTAAAACGAAAACTTTTTTTACGGGATCGAAAAACAGGCTGTCCTTCCTGACAAAAGCGACGGTGGAGTCCGCCATGGCTTTCAGCTTTTCAGATGCCTGGTAGTACTCCTGCATGGAGTTCTCGCCGTAAATGCTCTTGGACGAAGAGAGTGAGGGAACTGGCGCCTCGGGGGCCGCGCTCTCCGCTCCCGCTAGCTGCCTGTACGCGGACTCTGCTGCGTAGGCTGCGTTCGTCGTCAGTATAACGGAACCAAGGAGGGCGAGGGCGGCAGATCTTATATTTCGCATGTTAATAGTATAGCCCTCCGCAAGACCGCGGAGAAGGGCTATTCGACCCTGTTTCTAGTAGGCCCAAAGGTCTTAAGGATAAAACCGGCGTATTGCGGCTCCCGGCGCTAAAACTCCCAGGAGAGGCCGGCCAGCAGGTAGTTGAGCCAGGCGAAGGTGTACACCTCGCCGGCGCCGGAGCCGCCCTCGAGGAAGCGGTAGCCGGCGCGCGCGCGCAGGCCGGGGCGCAGCTCGCGGCTGACGGCCACCATCACGTCCTCGGCCCGGCCTTGCGGGGCGCCCAGCGCCTCGACGTCCAGGAGCAGCAGCCAGCCGGGCCTGAAGGCGTAGTCCAGCGAGAAAGCCGCCAGCGGCACGAAGCCGGTGTTCTTGCTCTCGGCGCTGGTTCCCCCGCCGGAGAGCGTCACGCCGGCGTGGCGCAGCTTCAGAGCGCCGCCCCAGCGCAGCGCCAGTTTTTCGGTGCGGTGGAATTCGTAAAGATATTTCACGCGGTAGGAATTAAAACGGTACACGGCCTCTACCGGCACCCCGCCGGGGAAAGCCGCGCCGTCGAAGTTTACCGGCTTGTCCAGGCGGCCGCTGGAGCGCAGGGTGAGCGGCGCGGCCAGGAAGGAGAGGTCGCTCTTGCCCCAGCGCCGGCCCACGCGCAGGCGGGCGTAGGGCGCCGCTTCCGATTTGAGCTCGTCGGTGAGCGAGAAGCGGGTGCCGCCTTCCAGCGGCACCTTGATGGTATTGTGGCCGGCCCAAACGGAGCCGCCCTCGGCGTCGAAATAATACTGCGCCCGCGCTGGAGCGGCTGAGATCGCTGCGGCGCAGCAGGCGGCGGCCAGGGCGGAAAGGATATTCTTTCTCATAGGCTTATTATAGGAAAAACTTCCGGTCGTCCGGCGGGAGATTTGCCAAAAATGCTGGAATGTGTTTGAATGTCCTTGATGCGCTTTAGCGGAAAATGTTCACAGGAGAGAACGCCATGGGAATACGCTTCACCGGACACAGGGGAGGTCTGCCTTACCGCCGCCGCGGTCTTCTGACGCCGCCGCGCGCTTCCCGTATTTTCCCCCTCTTCACCGCCCCGCAGGGCAAAGAGAAAACCCCGATTTAGTCCTCCCGATACCGTCCCCGCCGTGCCGGGGCCCGGAGCGCGCAGCTCCCGGGCCTGCAGCGCCGGCAGGCCGTCTTTTTTTCGCGCCTGGAACGCAGGAGGTTAGAGATGAACGGAGAAAAACTTTACGTCACCAAGCAGGACTACGAGCGGCTTTGCGCCTGCATAACCGCGGCCAACGCCGGCGACGGCGCGGGCAGGCGTGAACTGCGGGAGTTCGCGCAGGAACTGTGCGGGCGGCAGGTGGTGGACCAGCTGGAGGTGGACGCCTCGGTGGTTACCATGCGCTCGCGCGTGCGGGTGCTGGACGTCTGCACCAAGGAGAGCGCCACGGTCACGCTGGTCTTCCCGGAGGACGCCGACCCGGGCGCGGGCAAGGTGTCGGTGCTGACGCCCATGGGGACCGCCCTGCTGGGCCGCTCGGTAGGGGACGTGTTCGAGTGGCGGTCGCCGGCCAGGCTGCGCCGGCTGCTGATCAGGGAAGTCTGCTACCAGCCGGAATCGGCCGGCGATTATAGCCTTTGAGGCCTGCTATGCGTAAAAAACTGCCCGACTTCCTGCTGCACACCGGCCTGCTGGCCGCCGGCAGCGCGCTCTGCGCCGTTGCCGTGAACGGTATCCTGGTGCCGCATAACTTCCTCTCCAGCGGGCTGACCGGCGTGGCGCTGCTGCTCTTTTACAAGTGGCACGCCTTGCCGTTGGGCGCCCTGTACCTGCTCTGCGCGCTGCCGGTCTTCCTGCTCGGGTGGTTTTTCATGGGGCTGCGCTTTGTGCTGTACACGGCCTGGGGCATGCTGATATATTCGCTGATGCTCTATGTGCCCATGCCGGACCTGGGGGTAGCCGATAAAATGCTGGCCGCGGCGGCCGCCGGCGGGCTGACCGGCGTCGGCGTGGCGGTGATGTCGCGCTCTTACGGCTCGGCGGGCGGCTCCGAGATGCTGTTCGCCATCCTGCACAAGCTCTTCGGCCTGACGCTGGGCGCGGGCACGCTGCTCTTCAACTCGGCGGTGCTGGGCGCGGCGCTGTTCTTTTTTCCGGCCGAGAACGTGCTCTACACCATGGTGTTCATCGTGGTCACCGCCCTGGCCACCGACAAGGTGTTCCACGGCCTGGCTACCCGGCAGGCCGCGCTGATAGTATCCGAGCGCTGGCGGGAGATAGCGGAAGACCTCACGGCCAACGCCCGCCTGGGGGCCACGCTGCTCCGGGGCAGCGGCGGCCGCGGCGGGGCGGAAAAGACTATAATTTATTCGGTGATCAGGCGCGGCGATATCCACGCTCTCAAGACCCTGGCCGCGGCCAGGGATCCCAACGCTTTCATCGTCATCATGGACGCCGCCGACGTGACAGGCGAGCGGGTGGGCAACCAGCCGTTGTGGTAGGCCCCGCGGAGAGGGCGATAGGGAGAGGCTTATTATGAAAACCGACAAGATCCTCAAGGTAATAGCCGGGGTAGAACTGTTCCGGGGGCTTACGCCCGCCGAACTGGAAACGCTGGCCGGCCGCATGCGGCCGCGCGCCTGCGCCGCCGGAGAGGTGCTCTTCCGCGAGAACCAGCCGCGCGCGGAACTGTTCGTCATCGCCGAGGGCCGCGTGGAGCTGACCAAGACCGACGCCTACGGCGCCCGGGTGAAGGTGGCCGTTTTCGGCGCGGGCGATTTCCTGGGCGAGGGCTCGTGGGAGAAAGACTCGCTGCATTCCACCACCGCCGCCGTTATAGAGCCGGCCACGGTGCTCGGCCTGGGCCGGGACTTTTTCACGCACGACGCGGCGCTCTCGCTCAAGATCCTCTCCAACATCATGCGCGTCATCTCGCGCCGCATGCGCAACGCCAACGCCATGATGATCTCTTCGGCCGCGCAGTACGAGTCGGGCCGCACGCGGCTTGAGCACGACCTGCTGGGCGACCGCCTGGTGCCCTACGAGGCCTACTACGGCGTGCAGACGCTGCGCGGCATGGAGAACTTCAACATCAGCGGCGTCACGCTGAACTTCTTCCCGGCGCTCATCGAGGCGCTGGCCCTGGTCAAGAAGGCCGCGGCCCTGGCTAACCGCGACCTGGGCCTGCTGGAGCCGGGCGTGGCCGGCGCCATCGTGGCCGCCTGCGACGACCTGGCGCAGGGCAAGCTGCATAACCACTTCACCGTGGACATGATCCAGGGCGGGGCCGGCACCTCCACCAACATGAACGCCAACGAGGTGATAGCCAACCGCGCGCTGGAGCTGCTGGGGCGAGAAAAGGGAGACTACGCCGCCTGCCATCCCAACAACCACGTGAACCTGTCGCAGTCCACCAACGACGCCTACCCGACGGCCGTGAAGATAGCGCTGATCAACAGCAACGCCCGGCTGGTGGAGGGGCTAGAGACCCTGATCCAGTCTTTCGACGCCAAGGCGCTGGAGTTCGCCCGCGTGATCAAGATGGGCCGCACGCAGCTGCAGGACGCCGTGCCCATGACGCTGGGGCAGGAGTTCGGCGCCTATGCGGCCACGCTGCGCGAGGAGGCCGAGCGCCTGCGGGAGAACGCGCGCCTGTTCCTCGAGGTGAACATGGGCGCCACCGCCATAGGCACCGGCATCAACTCCGACCCGGACTACCCAGCCAAGGTGATCGCCCACCTGCGCGCGGCGACGGGCCTGCCCATCGTGAACTCGGCCAACCTGGTGGAGGCCACGCAGGACACCGGGGCCTTCATCATGTATTCGGCCGCCGTGAAGCGCCTGGCGGTGAAGCTCAGCAAGATCTGCAACGACCTGCGCCTGCTCTCGTCGGGACCGCGCACCGGCATCAACGAGATCAACCTCCCCCCCATGCAGCCGGGCTCTTCGATCATGCCGGGCAAGGTCAACCCGGTAATCCCCGAGGTGGTCAACCAGATCGCCTTCAAGGTGATCGGCAACGACCTCACGGTCACGCTGGCCTCCGAGGCGGGCCAGCTGGAGCTCAACGTGATGGAGCCGGTCATCGTCTATAGCCTCTTCGAGTCCATAGAGATGCTCAAGAACGGCATGGCCACGCTGCAGCGGCGCTGCATCGACGGGATCACCGCCAACGAGGCGCGCTGCCTGGCGCTGGTGCGCGGCAGCATCGGCCTGGTGACCGCGCTCAACCCCATCCTCGGCTACGAGGCCAGCACGGCCGTGGCCAAGGAGGCGCTGGAGACCGGCGCCAGCGTCTACGACCTGGTGCTCTCCAAGGGACTGATGTCGAAGGACGCGCTCGACAGCGCGCTGGCCCCGGAGAACATGATAGCCCCGCGCAAGATGCCGGCGAGAAAGAACTAGCCCGCCCCCGGCGGAGATAAAAAAAGGCCCCCGGTCAGCCGGGGGCCTTTTCTTGTCCGGGGACGCGCCTACTCGGAGTCCAGCGCCGAGATGCCCGGCAGCGTGAGGCGTTCCAGGAATTCCAGGCTGGCGCCGCCGCCGGTGGAGACGTGGGTCATCTTGTCCGCCAGGCCGGCCAGCCGTACGGCCGCGGCGGAATCGCCGCCGCCTATGATGACGGTCTGGCCCCGCTCCGCCATGACCGCCAGCTCGCGCGCCAGACGCAGCGTGCCCTCGGAGCCCTCCTTTATCTCGAAGGCGCCTATCGGCCCGTTCCACAGCACGGTCCTGGCTTCGGACAGGATCTTTACGGCGTGGTCCAGCGACTCTTTGCCCAAGTCGAAAGATTCCCACCCTTCCGGTATCGTCTTGACGTCCCGCTTCAGCTCGCCCACCTTCTGGGCTCCGAAGTCGAACTTATCGGTAACCACGAAGTCCCGCGGCAGCACTATCTTGTCGCCGTACTTCTGCAGCAGCTTTCTGGCGGTGTCCAGCATGGACGCTTCCACCAGCGACTTCTGCACGTCGAAGCCGGAGGCTTTGAGCAGGGTATAGCCTATGCCGCCGCCCACTATCAGCAGGTCTATCTTCTGCAGCAGGCTCTCTATGACGCCCAGCTTGCTCGAGATCTTGGAGCCGCCGGTGATGGCCACAAAGGGCCGCCGGGGCTCGCTGACCGCGCCGCCGAGGTACCTGAGTTCCTTTTCTATCAGCAGCCCGGCGAGGCGCTGTTCCACGTGCCTGGTCACGCCGGTGATGGAGGCGTGCCGGCGGTGGCAGGTGCCGAAGGCGTCGTTCACGTAGATCCCGTCGGCGAGGGCAGCCAGGCCGCGCGCGAAGACCGAGTCGTTCTCCTTCTCGCCGATGGCGAAGCGCAGGTTCTCTATCAGGTTGGGTTTGCCTTTTGCAATGACCGCCCTGGGCACCAGCACGCCGGAAGAGGCGATGCTGCCCTCGTGGAACACCAGCTCCGGCAGGTGGTTGGCGCGCAGGTAGTCGGCCACGGGGCGCAGGCTGTACTGCGCGTAAACCTCCTCGCGCGACTTGCCCTTCTTCTCCTGCTTGTCCGGCTCGCCGAAGTGGGAGCAGAGCACCGGCGTGGCGCCCGCTTCCAGGAGGTATTTCACCGTGGGCAGCGCGGCCTCTATGCGGGCCGCGTCCGTCACCCGCCCTTCGGCGAAGGGCACGTTGAGGTCCAGCCGCACCAGGACGTTCCTGCCGGCGAACACGGCCTTGTCCACGCCGGCGATGTTCTTCTTGCGGATGCCGGTCTCGCGCGTCATGATGTCCATGCGCTCGCGCAGGATGCGCTCCACCTCGGCGGCGGCCTCTTCGGGCGTCATGGCGCGGCTGACCGTCTCCAGGATGTTGTGGGTCTTGATGAAACTGTCGGACAGCGGCACGGCGCCCTTGTAGACGCAGCCGCCGTTGGCGTCCACCGTCACCAGTTCGCCCTCCTTCAGCGTCACGTCGGGATCGCCCTTGAAGGTGACGGTCCCCCGCTCCGGGTTTATGACCGCGTTGGCGCAGCCCACCACGCAGGGCTTGTTGAGCGTGATGGAGGTGATGGCGGCGTGGGAGGTGCGGCCCGGGAACACGGTGACGATGCCCTGGGAATTGTTGATGATGTTGAAGTCCGAGGGCTTGGTGGTCTGCGCCATGTAGACGATGTTTTCGCGGCCGGCGCGGAATTCTTCGAACTTCGCCGGGGTCAGGGCCAGGCGCCCCCAGGCGATGCCGTGGTTGATGGGCACGCCGGTGCTCACCGGCGGCTTCCACTCGCGGCTTCCCCCGTCGTTGCGGGGCACCGAGATGTACGCGTTGCCGGCGCACAGGCGGTCGATGCGGTTGCGGTACTCGTAGACGGAGATCACGCCTTTCTTCATCAGGTCGGTGTCGATGACCAGCTTGGCGTAGGTGCTCACGGTGGCCCGCCGGGTCTGCAGCAGGTAGAGCTCGTCGTCCTCGACGGTGAACTCCAGGTCCAGCTCGTGCTTGAGCTGGCGCTCGAGCAGCGCCTTGTACTTCTCCAGGCCGGCCCTGACGCGGGCCGGGATCACGGCCACGCTGCGGGTGACGATGTTGCCCATCACCACGTCCTCGCCCTGCGTCATCTCGCGGTACTCGCCGAACAGCTCGTCCCTGCCGGTGATGGGGTTGCGCGTGAAGACCACGCCGCTCAGGGAGCTGGCGCTCTTGTTGCCGAAGACCATCTGCTGCACGGTCACGGCCGTGCCGAAGTTGATCTCGATGGAAAGTTCCCTGAGGTATTCCCGCACGTTGCTAGAGCGGCTGGAGGCGAAGACCAGCTCGATGCATTTGACCAGCTGCTCGAACGGGTCCTCCAGGAAGGCCGCGCCCAGTTTTTCGGTCACCAGCCGCTCGGCCAGGGCCGCGCCGGCCTCGGGGCCGCCTGGCGGCTGCGCCTCCAGGGCCACCAGCACGTTGCGCAGGAAGCGCAGGTAGAGGGCGGCGGCGAAAGCCTCGCCGTGCCGTTTGGCGAGTTCCCTGCGGATGGCGGGCGTCAGCCCGGCGTTGAGGATGGTGCACATGGAGCCGGGCAGCGAGATGGTGGTGCCGGAGCGCACCGAGACCAGCAGCGGGCTCCCGGGCGAGCCCAGGCGCCGGCCGGTCCGCTCCTCCAGCTGGCCGAGGTATCGCCCCACGGCTTCCCTGAAGCCCTGCATGTCGGCCCCGCTCTTGAACAGCTCGGCGCAGATGGGCAGGCCCAGGATGAAGGCGGGCGGCACCCTGACGCCGAGGGCGGCCATGTCGATGATGCCGTTGCCCTTGCCGCCCAGGAAAGGGCGCACCCGGTCCGGGGTGGGCGCCCACGTGGCGGCGATGTAGGCGTCGTAGTTCCCCTCCACCGGCGGGAGGCTGGCCACCTTGTAGCGGCCGTAAAGGCTGTTCTCGGCGCCGCGGGCCGCGAGCTCGCGGTTGAGGAAGGCTATCGTCTTCTCGATGAATTCCTCCACGGCGTGGAACTCGGTGGTGCGGAAGAAGTTATTGAAGAAGCGGTCCTTGATGGGCGAGGCGCTGGCCGTGGGGATCTTGTAGACCTCGAGCACGATGTTGAGCATCTGGCTGAGCCGGCGGAAGATGTTGCGGCGCATGAACTGCTGCAGCTCCAGCGAGACGCCCTGCAGCACCCGCTTGGTCTTCATGATGTCCACGGTCTCCATCTCGCAGAGGGCGGTCAGCTCGCGGCCGAACTCGTCGGCCTTGTCCGGCAGCATCCCCTTGAGGGCCAGCAGGGACGCCAGCTCCCTGACCAGGCTCACGCACTCCTTGAGGTTGGCGTAGCCTACCGCCTCGTAGCGGCTGTTGGTGAGGTCGTTGGTGAAGATGAAGATCAGGCGGCCCAGGTAGAGGTCCAGGTTGAGGAAATCGTAGAGGCCGACGCGGCCCTCGAAGTAGGACTTTTTCAGCAGGGTCTTGAAGCTGTGCAGGCGCTTGAGGCAGTCTATGAGGTTGTCGGTGTCGGCGATGTGCTCGTGGGTGCAGATGGCCAGGAAGGTTTCCATCTCCTTGCGCAGGAAACATTTCTCGAAGAGGTCCAGGCGTTCGGCCAGGTTCGCCTTGACGACGGAGATATCCCCTTTCTGGTAGTCCCAGAGGTAGGAGAGCTTCTCCTCCATCTCCTCGGCCAGCTCGATGAACCTGGGGTCCTCCGAGGCGGGATTGAAAGTGGTGGCCAGGGCCATGTAGCCGGCCTTGAAGAGCGGGTCGGGGTTCTTGTCGCGGATGAGCGCCAGGTACGGCTCGACGTAGCGGGTGAGGATGCGGGGCGAGAGCTTGCGGTGCACCTCCTTGCGCAGGTCGCCCGCGAAGGAGAGCAGTGGGTCGTCCCCGTCTCGGCCCTCTTCGAAATATTCCGCCGCGCTCCGGATGTCGTCTATCAGGGCGCCGCCGCCGCCGCGCACCGGGAGCTTCTTGAGCAGCTCCCTGGCGTAATAAATGTATTCATCCGACGGAGCCCGCATCGAGTCGAGGGTGAGAACCGTCTCTTCCAGCAGGTGCTTGTGAATGGCGTCTATGTCGCGCTTGGCGTCCCGGGCGTCCGGGATGCGTTCTTCCTTGTCGAGCAGGCGGATATTCACCAGCAGTTCCACCAGCAGGTCGATCTTCTTTTCCTGGTCCGGCTCCACGCGGGAGGCGGCGAGCTGGTCCGTGATCCTCTCCCAGGTGTTGAGCGGCAGCATCTTGGCGGTGACGGAAGGGTTGGTCTTTGGCATAGCAGTCCTGGGAGCCGCGGAGTTTGGCGCGAAGCCGGAGCGCGAGGAGGTGAAGCGAGTCTTGCGGAGGTTGAAGTTTCCCGCGCCCCAGGAATAGTATAGCCGTGGCGTCCGGCCGTGTCAACTTCGCGGCCGCCGGGCGCTGGCCGCGGGCGGGGCGGAAAAATAGTAATATTTTTAAGGCGGCCAGGACCGCGGCGGAGGAGAGCATATGGAATCCATAAGAGAGATCTACAGGATAGGGCGGGGCCCTTCCAGCAGTCATACCATGGGCCCGCTGAAGGCGGCCGAGGCCTACCGCGCCCGCACGCCGGGCGCCCTGGCCTACCGCGTGACCCTCTACGGCAGCCTGGCCGCCACGGGGCGCGGCCACCTGACCGACAAGGCCGTCGAGGCCGGGCTCGCCCCCGCGCGGGTGGAGATAGTCTGGGTGCCTGAAACGGTGCTGGAGTTCCACCCCAACGCCCTGCGCTTCGAGGTCACGGAAGGTCCGCGGGCCGAACCCTGGACCGCCTACAGCACTGGCGGCGGCCGCGTCAGCGACGGCACGGAGAGCGGCGCGCCGGAGATCTACTCGATGAATACCATGGAGGACGTGCTGGCCTGGAGCCGCAGGACGGGCCGGACCTTCTGGGAGTACGTGGCCGAAACCGAAGGCCCTGAGATCTTCGATTACATGGCCGAGGTCTGGACCGCCATGCAGGCCTGCATCCGCCGCGGCCTCGAGGCCGAGGGGACGCTGCCCGGCGGCCTGCGCATGCGCCGCAAGGCCGCGGACTTCTACGTGAAATCGGCCAGCTTCAGCGGCTCGCTGAAAAAGAAGACCCTCTCTTTCGCCTACGCGCTGGCCGTGGCCGAGGAGAACGCCTCGGGCGGCGTGGTGGTGACGGCGCCTACCTGCGGCTCGGCCGGCGTGCTGCCCGCCGTGCTCTACCGCATCAGGGAGAGCCAGGGGCTTTCCGACGTTAAGATCCACCGCGCCCTGCTGACGGCCGGGCTGTTCGGCAACCTCGTCAAGAAGAACGCTTCCATCTCCGGCGCCGAGGTGGGCTGCCAGGGCGAGGTGGGCACGGCCTGCGCCATGGCCGCGGCGGCGGCCACCCAGCTGTTGGGCGGCAGCCCGCGCCAGATAGAGTACGCCGCCGAGATGGGGCTCGAACACCACCTGGGGCTGACCTGCGACCCGATAGGCGGCCTGGTGCAGGCCCCCTGCATAGAGCGCAACGCGTTCGCCGCCGAGAAGGCCATGAACGCCGCCACGTTCTCGCTGCTGGGCGACGGCGGGCACCTGGTGAGCTTCGACAAGGTGGTCAAGGCCATGAACCAGACCGGCCACGACCTGCCCAGCATCTACAAGGAAACCTCCGTGGGCGGCCTGGCCTCCATGGCTTACGACGAAAACGAGCGAGACCGCGCCTGAAGGGCGCGGCGGCCAGGGAAGGAACATGACAAAGAAAAACGAGGAACAGCCCGAACAGAACGCCGGCGAGCTGGTGAACGCGCTGCAGGCCGCGCAGCGCCAGATCCTGTCGCTGGAGAACCAGCTCGACGAGTACCGCTGGCTGGAAGAATCCCTGCGCAAGCGCACCAAGGAGCTCAACGAAAGGGTCAAAGAGCTGGAATGCCTCTACGCCGTGAGCAGCCTGCCCAGCGCCAATAACCTGGCGGAACTGCTGCTGGGCGTCTGCCAGACGCTGCCCAAGGGCTTCCAGTTCCCCGCCACTTCGTGGGTGGCCCTCGAGGTTTATGGCCAGAAATTTTCCACGCAGGGCTTCAGGCCCTCCGTGCACCGCGTCTCGCGGGAGATCAAGGCGCGGGGCGAAGCGGTCGGCACCATCTCCGTGCACATCGGGCCGGTCTTCGACAAATACCATAAGAACGCGGTGCTGCCCGAAGAGGAGCGCCTGGTGGAGATGGTGGCCGCGCTGATAGGCAAGCTGCTGGACAGCAAGCTGCGGGACTAGCGCGCCGCCGCCGCGCAAAGAAAAAGGGCTCCCCTCGCGGGGAGCCCTTTCCGCTTTTAAACCGTCGGCGCTTACCTGCTGAGCACCTTGAACTCGATGCGGCGGTTGGCGGCGCGGCCGGCGGCGGTGGCGTTGTCTCCCACCGGCACGGAGGAGCCGTAACCCTTGGTCTCCAGGCGGCCGGCTTCCACGCCTTTGCCCGCCAGGTAGTTCTTGACCGTCACCGCGCGCTTGTCGGAGAGCGCCAGGTTCTTCTGCGCGTCGCCGGTGCTGTCGGTGTGGCCCTGGATCTCTATGCGCACGCTCTTGCGCGGCAGCAGGATGGCGGCGGCCTCGTCGAGCGCCTGGGCGCTGGAGCCGGCCAGCACGTCGGAGCCGCTCTGGAACGTGACGCCCTTGAGCACCCATTCGTCGGCGGGGATCTCGCCGGCGGCCTCGGGGCAGCCGGTGGCGGTCACAGGGGCGCCGGCCGGCGTGCCGGGGCACTGGTCCTTGTCGTCGTTCACGCCGTCGGAATCGGAGTCCGCGGCCACGGGGCAGCCGTTAGCGTCCACCTTTGTCCCGGCGGGCGTGCCGGCGCAGTTGTCCTTGAGGTCGACCACGCCGTCGCCGTCGGCGTCCGCGAGGGCCGCGGCCCTGGCCTTGGCTTCGTCGGCGGCCTTGCGGGCGGCTTCGGCGGCCCTGGCCATGGCGTCGTCGGAAGCCTTACGGGCCGCGTCGGCGGTCCTGGCTTTAGCGTCGGCCAGTGCCTTGTCGGCGGCGTCCCGGGCGGCTTTAGCGGCGTTGGCGGCGTCGTCGGAGGCCGCCGTGCCGAACAGCCACGAGAGGCCGGCCACGGCCAGCAGATCGTGCGTGCCGTTGCCGGTTTCGGCGCTGATGATGTGGCTGACGTCGCCGCGCAGCAGCAGGTTGGGCTTCCAGAAATACTTCAGGCCGCCGCCCCAGTGGAAGGAGAGGTCGGTGTCGGTGTTGGCGCCCGACGGATTGATCCGCATCAGGCCGACGCCGGCCTGGGCGAAAGGCATCCACTTGCCGAAGCGGAAGTGGTAGGAGCCTGCCACGGCGGGGTAAAGGGCCTTCGCCTTGGTGCCGGCCTCGGTCTCGGTGTCGGAGCGGAAGAGCAGGGC
>Ga0209066_10004794_pt1 | contig 14546 bp, 21 predicted proteins | sample All_14_2_FD_187198 | JGI IMG/M metagenome (GOLD analysis project Ga0209066, IMG submission 187198) | Freshwater microbial communities in response to fracking from Pennsylvania, USA - Allegheny Zone_MetaG_DW_15 (SPAdes) (version 2) ...
GGGGGCCACAGAGGAGGACTGGCGCTTCGTGGTCGAAGACGTCGCCGAGGAGGTGCGCCAGACCCAGGCGGGTTTTGAAAACATCCAGGCCCCGATGGACAAGGAGGGGGCCTATTTCTTCCTCAACCAGAACTCGCGGGAGCCGGTGACCGAGCCGGACGAGATGATCCCGCTGTGGAAGATCCTCAACACGGTCGGAGCCGACTGGACCTATGGCTCGAAGGGCTGGGCGGCGGAGAACTACTGCCTGTTCCTCGCCGACAACGAAAGCTGGGAACACATCATCCGGGTCAAGGCCAAGGCGGTCGACGATCTCGGCTGCAAGGTATGGCTCAACACGGAATGAGGCCACGAACTCTTCGCAGTCCGGGCCGGACTGAAAAAATTCAACATCGAGCACAAGTTTGAGATTGCCAGCATCATTCAGTATTACGCCAAGTGGATCCGGGAAGGACGACTGCCGGTCAGCTCCGACTGGAACAAGGATCTGAAAGTCACCTTCACCGTACAGGACCCCTGCCAGCTGGTCAGGAAGTCCTTCGGCGACCCGGTGGCCGATGATCTGCGCTACGTCGTCAAAAAGGTCGTCGGCGAGGAAAACTTCATTGACATGGCGCCCAACAAATCCAACAACTACTGCTGCGGCGGCGGCGGCGGCTTCCTGCAGTCGGGATTTCCCGAGGCCCGCCGTGAATACGGGCGGGTGAAGGCCGAGCAGATCATGGCGACCGGCGCCCACTATGCCATCACCCCGTGTCATAACTGCCATGCCCAGATCCATGACCTGTGCGAGCACTACGACGGCCATTGGCACACCCTGCATCTCTGGACCCTCATCTGCCTGTCGATGGGAATGCTGGGTGAAAACGAACGGGTCTATCTCGGACCGGACTTAGCAAACGTCGGTCTTTAGAGCCTTGGAAATTCATGGTTTTTGTGGAACGAATTTCGTGAAGGTACCTCTAACCCCTGGCGGGGTGCGAGCATTTATTTGCCTGGACCGGGACGACACCAGTCCCGGTCCATTGTGGAGGATATTATGATAGTTGCCAAAAGAAAGCCCTTTGCCGAAATCATGGCGATGCTGGAAGGGTATGACAAGGTCCTGAACGTCGGCTGCGGCACTTGCGTCTCGGTATGCCTGGCCGGCGGAGAAAAGGAAGTTGCCGTGTTGAATACCGAACTCGAGATGGCGAGACGGCTTCAAGACGCTCCCGTCAACATCGAGGGGCACACCATCGAACGGCAGTGCGACCGCGAGTACCTGGCCGAACTCGACTCCATCATCGAAGAAGGGAAATTTGATGCGTTGCTGTCGATGGCCTGCGGGGTCGGCATCCAGTTTCTCGCTGAACGTTACCCCAAAATCCCCACCTTTCCGGCGGTCGACACGACCGGGCTCGCCGTCAACCAGGCCGTGGGCTGGTACGAGGAACGTTGCCGCTCCTGCAGCCAGTGCGTTCTCGGCACCACCGGCGGCATCTGCCCGATCACCATGTGCGCGAAAGGGCTGTTGAACGGGCCCTGCGGCGGTACGAACAAGGGCAGCTGTGAAATCAGTGCCGAACAGCCCTGCGCCTGGTTCAGGATCTATGAACGTCTCTCGGGTCAAGGCCGGCTGGATTCCATCAGGAAGATCAACATTACCCGGGGCTGGAACGATCAAACGCCGAGGAACCTGATTCAACCCGGGTACAAGAAACCCGAAAGGATGGCAAAATAGCGGTATACAACAGCCAAATCTTTTTTCCTCTTACCCTTATCAAGAAGCAGAGGATTTTATATGAGCACAGAAACGAAGTACAGTTCCGGAAGTAACTTGGAAAAGGTTCTTAAATCCGGCCAGTTCGCCTTCACCGGTGAGCTGGGCCCGCCCAGAGGGACCGATGTCGATGAGGTCAAGGAAAAGGCCCGCTTTCTCAAAGGGCACGTCGATTCCGTCAACATTACCGACAACCAGACGGCGGTCGTGCGAATGTCCAGTTGGGCGGCATCGCTGATTGCCATCGAAGAAGGACTTGAACCCAATTACCAGATGGTCTGCCGCGATCGCAACCGGCTTGCCATGCAGGCCGATATTCTCGGTGGGTACGCGCTGGGCATCCGCAATATGCTCTGTCTTTCGGGCGATCACCAGCAGTTCGGCGATCATCCCGATGCCAAGGGGGTCTTCGATATCGATTCGATCCAGCTGATCGCCCTGGTCAAACAGATGCGGGATGAGGGCCGATTCCTGAGCGGCAACGAGATCCATAAACCGCCGAAAATGTTTATCGGGGCCGCCAGCAATCCCTTCGCCGACCCCTTTGAGTGGCGGGTCCACCGCCTGGCCAAGAAGATCGAGGCAGGCGCCGACTTCATCCAGACGCAGTGCATCTACAACATGCCGAAATTCCGTGAGTTCATCCGCTTGGCCAATGAAGAGGGCCTCACCGAAAAAGTCTATATCCTGGGCGGGGTCACACCGATGAAGAGCATCGGTATGGCCAGGTACATGGCAACCAAGGTGCCGGGGATGGACGTCCCGGAAGAGATCATCAACCGCCTGAAGGGGGTCGAGAAGAGCAAGGTCGCCCAGGAAGGCATCAACATCGCCTGCGAACAGATCGAGGAATTCAAGGCGATGAAGGGTGTCCACGGCGTCCACTTGATGGCGATCGAATGGGAGCACATGGTACCCCAGATCGCGGAGCAGGCGAAGGTGCTGCCTCGTCCCGTCTTCAGCTGAGCCGTTCCCCGCAACCCGCAGGACCCGGCGCCTCAGCCGACCGGGTCCTGCTTTGCTTTGGGCGCAAGAATCACATTCCGCCACCTCTTCAGTCACTGATCTTCCAGGACAACCTTGAGACCCTCTGTGACGGTTATCAACGGCATGACCGTCGGTCTGTCCATAAGGATTTGATGCGTCATTAATTGTTTGCAGATTTCGTTTCCCTGGGTATAACTGCTTGACTACAGTAATTATTCTTCTCAACAGGGATGACAATATGAGCGACCGGAAGATCCAGCAAATCCTGAAAAAGATCAACTACCTCGAAGCAGAAGTAGACATTCAGAAACAGATCCTCTTTTCAATCCCCTCGGCCAACACGGGAGAGATCGAAAGCACTCTGCGGGTTATCGCCGCGCGCAAAAGCGATATCGAGAACCTGCGCCGGCAAATCAACGACCTTGATCCGGAAGAGTTCGCCCGGATTGTCGCCTTTGAGGAAGCTTCAGCCAGGTTTATGGCCATTGGCGCGGAAAATACGTTCACCGACCTGTTTTATAAACAGGCCGACCAGGAATGTACCCTCAGACTTGCCGATGGAACGATTATCGATTGTCTTGTCAAGGCCCGCGACGAAAAAGGAGGGTGGACATCACTGACAAGCGATGGTGAAGTACTTCGGTTTGTCCGTGAGCAGGTTGTTGAGCCGGCCGAAATCGTCAGTCAGGATCAATCGTCGCCTCAATGAAGGCTGAACATTGCTCCAGGACTGACCTGAGCACAACAAAGGTCGATCGCCTCGAGCTCAACCTGGCCTTCCGGGCTGCAATCCCTGTCTTGTTGTAACCGAGCAATCACCATTGATTGCGTTTCACTGAAGCTATCCCTTTCCTCCTCTGAGGAATCCGAGGTAAGACCGTTGGCCCACCTTTGGTGAGTTCGGAAACCTTGCCGGAAGGGTTTCATCCTACCGGGATCCGACAGCTCTCGCACAAAGCAAAAAGGGTTCACACAGTCATCTGTATGAACCCTTGAATTTACTGGTGCCGGAGGTCGGGGTCGAACCGACACGGGGTTGCCCCCGCTGGATTTTGAGTTTTATGTAACCACTATTCAATTATCTGTTTTTTAAAGAGATACATTGTATTTTTAATGACTACAGGCGTACTGGGCTAGAATTTTTCCATCTCCAGTGCGATCTGCTGGCCAGCCAGCCGGGTATATATTTCCGTGACCTTAGATGACGAGTGCCCAAGGACTATTTGTATGGTTCTGAGATGTACCCCGGCCATGACCGCCCTGACACCGAATGCATGACGCAGGCTATGCGGCGTAATCTTCGCTGTGATCTTCGCACGTTTCCGCGCCCATTCGATTGTCCCTCTGAGATCCTTCAGCGGCACCCCGTTTGCCGTTGCCCATAAATATCCCGATTGAACCTCCGATAGACGACGTTCGAGGATCGGCACCATATACTTCAGGACCGGGACGACACGCAGCTTGTTTCCTTTGCCGAGCACATGCATGGTCTTTGCCTGGAGATCGATATCCTCTGCACGTAGACGGGCGGCTTCCTGAGCACGCAGGCCACCATAGTATAATCCGTAGAATATCCCCTGTTTCGGCCATGGGATGGCGGCGATCAGCCTTTCAATATCATCCTGGCCAGGAATACTTGGCAACGGCGCCCTGGTCAGTTTATCGGGGAACCTTTCAATCATCGGGATCTTCGCGCAGTATCCCTTCTTCCGCGCCCACTTGCACAGCTTTGACAGAGCAGCCAGCTCTTTGTTGATCGTCGTCGGCTTTACTTCCTTCAACCGGATCCGCTTGTATTGCTCGACCAGCTCTTCCGTAATCGATGTGAATTGATATGCTCCGAAGTGCTGTTTGAGCAGATTCAGCGATATTTGAGTTCTGTCAGATCCGGACGACTGGTGATCGAGACGATACCATTGCATGAACTCCGGGACCACCTCCGACACCTTGGGAAACAGTTTTCCCGGAGCAGATCCCTTTGCCTGAATCCGCAGGCTATGTTCGGTTTTTACAGCTTCGTCAAACGTGCCGTAGAACGGCACCCTTTCGCGTTTTCCACCCCGGCCATGAGGATAGAAATCAATTACCCACACGCCAGGCCCTTTCGATGGATGAGGTCGGACACTCATGAATCACCTGCATTGGCTATTTTTTTTGTCAGATTACAATATCTGCACCATTTAAACAAAATGTTGTTGACTTCATATGAAAGGTAGGGTAAAAGTTATAATTAATCAAGTTATAACTTGCAAGGGGATATAGGGGACCATGCTAAAATCAAATCGCGAGCTTTTCGAAAGTTTCAATGTTCTTGATACCACTTGGAAAAAGTGGAGCCGTGAGTTTTTACCACCTGATCCAGAGGCAGGCCGGCGGAGAGGCAAGACGAGGATGTACACCGCAGAGCAGGCTTTCCTTGTCTGGGCTGGAGGCCGGATGTTGAATGAAAAGAATATGACCTACGAAGAAGCCAAAGAGGCGGTCAATGTTCTTGAAAAATTCATGATCGAACAAAAGTATATTCCGCTGAAGGATACCGGCCCACATACCATTGAAAGCGTTGGGCCGTATGACACTGCGGTAACTTGGATATTCAGGATAGATCGAACCGCAAATGGAAATTACCACTCATTTAGGGGATATATCGGTAGTGAAAAAAAAGAATGGATCGGTTCCGATGGCGAAAAAAGGCCTTATGATGTTGAAAAATATTTCGATATTAAGCTTTACGATGGGAAGATAAAAGAAGCGGTAATCTGCACAGTGTCTATAACCGTTAGCCGCTGGTTTGCAGAATTCGGTTATTTATCTGGATTCCCAATATATGGGAACTTTACAAAAACCGTAAAGCCCGGCTGATTTTTTTTGGAACAAGTTATCGCTCAGTGAGTTATAGCAATATAAGAAATAGTGGAGGTAGAACATGAACTGGCCTTTGAAAGTACGGATCATCGAACATTTCGGTAAACAGTGGCTTTTTGCCAGGGAATTAGGGATCGATGACAGCATCGTATCTCGGGTTATCAATGGGGCAAAGGATTTGCCACCGGAGCAGCAAAAACGATGGGCCAAAGCCATGAGATGCCAGGTTGCGGACATCTTCCCTGACCAGCCAGGGCAATAACAGCCATGACCGAAGACCTTTTGACGCAGCTATCCCGGATCGAGGCCAAGCTCGACCTGCTGTTGAAAAATCCTCACCAGGTGCCGGTGTACGTGCCGACAATTGATGACGAGTTGGCAGCGGTCGAGGCCAGGGGCGTGGATCTGCTCGGTTATCTCAAGCAGCGGGCGATGAAGGCGGAACGGAAGTCACCGAAGAGGAAGGTGCAAAAATGAAGACGATCACCGATGCAGAGATCCTTGGGAAGTATGCGCGACACCTACTTCAGCTTGACGATGCCGCCGGCGGCGATCCGCTGTCGCTCGGTCGGGCGTTACTGGTCGAGGCGGTCCTTGAATTTCAGAACGAGTTGAGGCGGAAGCGGCAGGAAACGGAGGTGCGCAGATGAGCAGAAAAAAGAAGGCCGGCCACCCTGGGGGAAGAGTGACCGGCTCTGGAGCGAAAACCAACCATCAACAGTCTAGCCGATCTGGAAATAATTATCAACCATCGCATGGCCAGATCCGGCGGGTCTGGTTCGAAGTCTGGGATTCCGAGATGGCCAGTTTTGTCTTGTGCCCGATAGATGAGGTGGGCGCATGACAATGCTATCACCTGACCAGAATCTCGATACGATAATTGATCAGATCGACAGTACACTTGATGCCTTGCAAAAGGAAAAGACGATGTCGACTAAGGCTAAATCTCAAAATAGAAGTAATAAAAGGTCTACACAGTCTTCATCTCCTTCATTTTCAGATAGTTATACTTCAGATCAGTCTACATCGGGTATACACGACTGTCTTGTTTCCAGAGGTGGCAAATCAAAGCCCAAATTGGTCCAACAGTCAGTTGCTGCCAAGAAAATCGGGGCTTTCCTTAGAGGCAGATACTCTTTTTGCCAGGATGCCGTTGTCTGGTATCGGTATGAATTCTGTTGCTGGAGACCATGCTCTGCAAACATCGCTGAAAGTGAGATCACAAAGATCATATACATCGGCGCTGGCGATGTCGGCTTTTCCTCCTCATTCGTTAAGGGCACGGTCGATCTCCTGAAGCGGAGCGGAGATATTTCTCTGCCAGAGCAGCAGCCTGGATTGATCCCATTCAGAAATGGATTGTTCGATATCAAGACGAAAACCCTGATACCGACGACACCGGATAACGCGATGACCTGGTCGCTGCCGGTAGTATATACCCCTTCCGCAACATGTACAAATTTCCTTAATTGGCTCAAGATCTCCATCGATGGAGACGATGAGACGATTCAGTTGCTCAGGGCATGGCTGAATGCTGTCCTGGTCGGTAGGCCGTATCTGCAGATATTCATCCATCTCATCGGTCCAGCCCGTACAGGAAAAAGCACCTTCGGCAGACTGATATTCAAGATCATCGGAGATGAAAACGGGACGACCACCAGCCTTAAACAACTTGAACAAAATCGATTCGAGACTGCCAACGTCTTCGGTAAGCGTCTTGTCTGTATTGAAGAGGCCGATAGATTCGGTGGATCGGTATCTGTTCTCAAGGCTCTTACGGGACAGGATCCACTTCGCCTAGAAAGAAAAAATCAGCAGCAGCAGGGTTCATTCATTTATGACGGGCAGGTGTTGATGGTGTCGAACGAGAGGTTTACCTCGACCGACAATTCATCCGGCATCGAACGACGTAGGATCACCGTCGAGTTTACACATCGCATATCACCGGAAGAGAGAGCGGAATGGAATGCAAGAGGCGGTGAAGCGGAGATCCTTTACGCAGAGATTCCTGGAATAATCAATTGGGCGTTGGACCTTACCGACAGTGATGTCGATAAGATCTTCAAGTCAATGCCTGACCGGATCCGGATTGCCAATTTGTCAGCAGCCAGAACGAACAACCCCCTCCTCGATTGGATGCTGCACACTACTGTTCCGGATCCTGAAACCTCTATTCAGATCGGCGTCAGCGAGAAGGTCGTTGCCGACGGCGAGGTCTCGTTCAAGTTTTCAGAATCCAGGCTCTTCCCTTCATATCTGACATGGTGTCTGCAGCAAGGGCGTGAGGCAATGTCGCTGCAAAGGTTCTCATGGTCGCTGATTGATGCAGCCCATACACATGGTGCTGTCGGTGTCAAAAAAAGAAGGGATGGCAGCGGGACTAAGGTCTGCGGATTGCGGTTCCGCCGCGAAACTGAGGAACTGTGGCTCAATAGGATTGAGAACGACAATTTAGTGTAGACCTTGTGAATGATAAGTTATTGATATCGCAGACAATGAAGAATGTGTAGACCTTTTAACAACTTTATATAAAAAAACATGACGATGCTGATCAACATGCTCTCAGAAGACGGATTAACTCCAAGGAAAAAGGGACCTTGTGAATATTCATCTCCTTGCCCGGCATGTGGTGGTCGGGATCGATTTATCATCCGCACCGATGGCAAGGCCCGTTACTGGTGCCGACAGTGCAGCATCTCCGGCGATGCAATTGATTATCTGCAGCAATTCAGATCGATGTCATACCGAGATGCGGCTGAGTTTGCCGGCAAACAGCTTGATGAACCAGTTGCTCGGAAAACTCGCCAGGATACCCGCAGCACACCGATTGAACGTCCATCCGATACTTGGCTCAAGCGGGCCGACAGATTGATCACATGGGCAAACAAAAATCTTCTCCGCAACGATGCAATATTGAATTGGTTGCAGACCGATCGAGGGCTCGACCGCGAGACAGCAAAACGTTTCCGGCTCGGATGGATAGATGCAGACATCTTTGATCAGAGGGCGGAATGGGGTCTGCAGGATACCGGGAAAAAAATCCTTATTCCTGCCGGATTGGTAATACCCGGTCCTGACCGGATCCGGATCCGGAGATCGAACCCCGGCGACTTCGGCAGATATTATGTTCTTCCAGGGAGCCAGATGGATCCGTTGACGATTGGCACGGCATACGAGAATACCGCCGTCGTCGTCGAATCGGAACTGGATGCCCTTCTACTTTGCCAGGAGATCACGAGGCCGGTTTACATCGTCGCTACCGGCACCGCCGCCGCCAGACCTGATGACAATATGGTAGAGCAGCTACTTACCTGCCCCGTCGTCCTGGTTGCATTCGATAGCGACGCTGCCGGCGAAAACGGATCAGACCTATGGCTTAACCGTCTACCGAATGCCGGAAGGACAGCTACACCGCTGTCATTCGGTAAGGATTTTACCGAAGCATATATACATGGGCTCGACCTCGACACCTGGCTATCGGCATCGATGACAAGATACTGCAGGAACGAGTTGGATGTGATCGAGGATTGATCACCCTGGACAGCAGACACAACCCAACATGGAGAGCAGACGAGATGAAGACGAACAACAGCAATTTCGAGCAGCAGGGTACGGCAGAGATTCGGCAGGCAGCGGCGGCACTGGTTGCATATTCCACCAACCCGGATCTATCGTACAGCCTCAGGGACCTGATGACCACGGCGGCAAAGATGCTCAGGCAGGCAGCAGACCAGCCCGATGGACCCTGGCAGGTGGCAGGGCAACCTCCGACGATTCAATGATGGAGGGCATGACGATGAAGGACCGACCACGAGACATCAACGAAATCAGGATTTCCGGACGGGTCGATAGCCTGAAGCGGATCTCGACCAAGGCCGGGATGCCGCTGACAACCTTCACTGTCAGTTGCGGCAAGGAGATGATTCACAATGTCGCCTTCTCCCCACTGGCGGAACAGATCACGATTGAGCGGGGCGACAGGGTCGAGGTGCAGGGCCGGGCGAGGTCAACCGGCTGGATAGACCAGCAAGGTCAGCAGCGTTTCGGGTGGCAGGTGGTCTGCTTACTCGTGGTCAAGCTGGACGATGGACAGTCGTCTATGACAACGCGACGCAACATAGGACGTGCATCATTGGCGCCGCAGCAGGGAAGACTGTTTCCGGTCGGCGGGCGGCGGGAGAGCGGAGACGATCACGCTTATCGAGGTGGGATATTTTGATGGAGACTATCACACTGGCGGAAAGAATTGGATGGATCCATGCGACCGCAGTCACCCTGCCGGTGGATCCTGCGGCTGACTTGGTCGCCTGCAAGTGGCAGTTGAAGCAACTGATCGAGCAGGCCACCGAAGCGCTTGAGCTTACCCGTGCAGAGATCCACCGAGGACGGCGCGGCAGTCAGGCAGGGTCGAGGGGGTAAGGGAACCGAGAAAGTCTTTCGGCCTTTACCCACGACCGGTCGGGCCCCTCTTTTCGTACGTGCAACGGATAAGCCATAGCCAGGGTTGCCTGGCGGAAAAACAACAAAAGGAAAATACTATGCCTGGACCTACAAAGCGAAGCAATCAACACCTGGACAGAATCGGCAGTAAATCCGCCCGAATTGGCGAGGATCTGGCACCGCCACTGCTTGACCGAGTGCCGAGGGCACCAAATACCCTTCACCCTGCCGGGAAGCGAAAATGGAAGGAAATTTGCGCTTTATTGGTGGAAGAAGAGTTGTTGACTCAGTGGGATCTGAGCGCTTTGGAAATGCTTTGCTTGGAATTCGAGAGGTATCTGCTTTGCCTGGCAGACATAGAGGCCAATGGCGAGACCTTCCTGACCACAAACGGATACCAGGTCAAACGGCCATCCAGCACCATACGGGATAAGAGCTTCGACAGATACACCACATTGCTCCGGCGCTTCGGCGGCGATGTCCAGTCAAGGGCCGCCATGAAGCGAATTCGGCCGCGTGAGGCCAAAAAGAACCCTTTTTCTGAGATATAGCCATGCGAAAAGTAATTCGAAAAAAGATAAAACCTTACGAAGTCGCCGCACTCGAACCCGATGAACTCCGCCGGCGGCAGAGCTTCTGCAAGCGGAAATCACGAGACAACGCCCGGCGCCGATATGACGCCGATGACCACATAGCAGATGCAGAAACCGATGGGCCAGCCTGGCGCGATCGTCGGGGCTGAAGGAGACGCGATCGTCTCGGCAGTAAAGAGGAACCTGTCACCCGGATGGAACGACGCGATCGTCGGTACGCCACCCTGGAAAGCAGGAGACAGAACCCCATCACCTATGGTGGGAACGAGGGCAAAAGCTGACGAGATCGTCGGGCAACGCCCCTCACAACGATCAAATTCTATACGAGATCAAAATGAAAAAATTACAGCAGCGGGCATTCCATGCCGAACTGCGAGCAGCGGCGGACGGGAAGTCCATCATCGGTCGGATTCCGTACAACTCCGAGGCAGACCTCGGATACTTCAAAGAGAAATTGTCTCCGGGCTGTTTCCGCGAAAGTCTACAGGACGGCCACAAGATCCATGCATTTCTAAGTCATGACACCGCGAAACCGTTAGGAAACACCAGGTCGAAGACGCTGGTCCTACGCGATACGGCCGATGCCTTGGAAATCGAGATCCGCCCGGACCAGGGCACCACTTGGGGCCGTGATGCTCTACTGGCGGCAAAGAACGCTGATTGGAGTGGCTTTTCTTTCGGATTCAGCATTCTGCCAAGCGGCGAGATTTGGAACGGCGAGACGCGGACAATCACCAGGGCTGAACTTTGGGAGGTCTCTCCCGTTTCTTTCCCGGCCTACGAAGACAGCGAAATCTCAGTACGTAATCTTTCAAATAATCACAGGAGCAATACCATGAATAAGAAATACAATAGCCGCGGCGAACTCTTAATGTCTCAATATGATTGGGAAAATAACCATCGGTCGGTCAACAGCCCCCCGGACCAGGATGATTTCCATTCGGTCGAGGTCGAGGACCAGCCGATCTATCGCGGCAAGTGGGCACTCGGTCAGCAACTCATTGACATCGCGGCCATGAACAGACCCGGAGGTCATGACCAGGATGCGCGGTCACGTTTCGACCAGATGGTCAAGCGCGAACAGATCCTCCAGGAACGGCGCGCGGCCGGCACCGGTGGCATGGTTGCCGCTGTTGGACAGGATGGCGGATTGCTCTTGCAGGGCGAGACGGCCATGGTGCTGATTCAAAACGGCTTCAACAATTCCGCCGTTTTGTCTCGGGCAGCACAGCGGGATCTGGGGATTCTTCAGTTTGCCGAGGTCATAGGCCTGGATGAAACCAGCAGAGCAGACGGCAGCAGGGGCGGCGGGGTCCGGGTCTACACGGATAAGGAACTCGCCCTGATCAATCAGAGCAAGACCAAATTCGATATGATCCGCCTGGAACCGAAACGCTTGACCGGGCTCTATTACGCCTCAAACGAGATTTTGCAGTCAGCCCCGGCGCTCACCGCCGAAATGGAATCTTTGTTCAATGAGGAATTTGCATTTCGCGGTCAGGACATGGCGATCAACGGTTCTGGCGCTGGCGAGGCCCTGGGTATCATGAAGGCCCCGGCGTTGGTTACGATTGCCAAAGAGGTCGGGCAGGCCGCCGGAACCCTGGTATTTGAAAACCTGGTGAAGATGAAGGCCCGGCACAGGGCGCGTAATCGCAACAGTCTGTTGTGGATTGCGAACCAGGACGTGGAACCGGCGTTGTATACGTTGGTCCTGCCGATCGGCACCGGCGGATCCGTTATTCCGGCCTATGTGCCGAGCTCTGACCCGACAAGTGAAGTTGCGGGCGTGCTGTTGGGAACCCCGATTGTGTTTGTCGAACAGTGCGCTACATTGGGGACAGTCGGTGATATCCTGTTGTGTGATTGGTCCCAGTATTTCGCGGTCAGTCGCGGCGGGGTCGAATCGGCAGCGAGCACCCACTTGAAATTCGACTACAATCAGACCGCCTTCCGTTTCGTGACTTGGTTTGATGGTCAACCGAGAATGAAGGCCGCGATGACGCCGTACAAGGGCAGCAACACCGTCTCGCCGTTTGTTGCGTTGGCAACGAGGTAGTCCTCGTCTCCAAGGGCGTGCTGATGGCGCGCGTCCTGGACTTGTTGACCGAACCTGAAAAGCCCTCATGCTGAATGGGGGCAGCCATTCAAAAGACCTCTTTCGCCGGGTGCGGAGGAGGTCTTTCCATTTGGTAATTCGGAGTACGGTATTGTAATTGATGACTCCTTGAAAATCAGGAGCATGATACCCTCGCCCAAAAGGGCGAGCGTAGGCCGGGCCGGAGGTTTTCACCCAAAAGGGCGTAAACCTCTCCCTTGGGGACTCCGCAAAATTGCGGAGAGCATAGGTCTCCCCAAAAATGGGGAGTATAGAGGTCTCCGCAAAATTGCGGGCACCGATCCTGAAAAATCGTTGACACCATCCGCCGGCCGGGATAACCTGAAAGCCTCTAAACCCGATACGATGATTGCCGACATCGAAAAAAACCGGCTTTTTTTATTTCCGAAATCTAATTTGACGTCACTCTCCCCGAAACCGCGAGGACGGGGGGGCCTTATCGGGCCTAGAGGGAGTGGCGTCATTTTTTATGGAGGAATCACATGGAAACACAGGCAGAAAAAAGGATGATCGAGATCTGTTCCCTGGCTGTTCGAACCGTGCCGCTGGCCGAAGAGCTGGAGGTCTTGCTTGTCGAAAGGGGGCATGAGAAGATCGGCGGCAAACTGGTGATGCCGGCGGATGATCTTAACCTGTTGGGGGCCCTGGCGTCACAGGTCCGGGCAAACCTGGACGACATCTACACCATGTCCCAAGGTTTTCGGAAAACATGGACCATGGAGGCGGGATCATGAAGCGGTCTACCATGGCGGCGATTGTGGTCATGTTGGCGGCCTACAGCTTGACCGATTACGTTGAACGGTACGGCGACGAGCAGGAATCCGACCGATGGCACTACAGTGTTACCGAAGCGCTGGCGACTGCCGGGCCGCCACCTGTACCGGAAATCGATCTCGGGCGATATGCACGGGAACAGATGCACGTTGCAATGAGCTGGTGTAAGGAATTGGTAATTCCGGTTTTCCCTGCCGGGATCCTTTCTGGCGGTCTCGAGCTGGTTTTGGATTTGATCGGGATCAAATGGAGGTGCACGCTATGACACGATACAAGATGGACGATGGAATAATTGTTGATACCGATCTCGCCACGGCAGTATGGCAAGAGGCGACCGATTGGGATGGCAATAATCATATCAGCCGGGCGACTGGTTCACAGTGGGAGCATGAAACCCTGCACCGATCGGCAAAGGGTCGATATTATATCGAGCGCACGAGCCAGTGGTCGGGGTCCATGCCGTCCGCTTCATGGGTAGAGCCGGAAGAGGCCGCCGCTTGGTTGCTGGCGATGGACGAGGACCTTCCGGAAGATTTGGCAGAGTACGAGGACGGCCTTATTGAATAGCTGAGAAACGCCCGATATTGGGCACAGGATCGTTTTACACAGAAGGGCCGGGCGGGAGACTGCACCGGCCCTTTTTGTTTGCAGGGAGAATAGCCGGCGGATCTTACAAATTGATGACAATGATGACGATGACGATGACAATGATGATGGCGGTGATGATGATGATCATCTCCAACCTGGCGAGGAAAAGCGATGTAGTCAAATGTGGTCACGGCAAAAGAAAAAGGGTCTCAGGATGAAAACCTGAAACCCTTGAATTTACTGGTGCCGGAGGTCGGGGTCGAACCGACACGGGGTTGCCCCCGCTGGATTTTGAGTCCAGTGCGTCTACCAGTTTCACCACTCCGGCGTTGGAGAAAACTTATACCGTACCACTTCCCCTGCAGTCAAGCAGAAAGGGGGGAGACTCCGCATCGTTCCCGGCAAGGCCGGCGACCATTGT
>Ga0209066_10004798_pt1 | contig 14533 bp, 26 predicted proteins | sample All_14_2_FD_187198 | JGI IMG/M metagenome (GOLD analysis project Ga0209066, IMG submission 187198) | Freshwater microbial communities in response to fracking from Pennsylvania, USA - Allegheny Zone_MetaG_DW_15 (SPAdes) (version 2) ...
GACGCGGAGAGGTGGCAGAGTGGTCGAATGCACCGGATTCGAAATCCGGCGTACAGTTTCAACTGTACCGAGGGTTCGAATCCCTCCTTCTCCGCCACGACACAAGCAAACATGCGGCCTCCGGGCCGCTTTTTGTTTTCTACCCCACTTTTTACCCCCATCAAAGAAGTCCTACGGGGATAGTTGTTTTCCGTTCACATCACCAAAACGGTGCGCGTGTCAAAATGTTTCCTCGATTCACAACCGGAGGAAACATGAAAAAGGTGGCTTTGACGTTTGCGGCAGTATTTGCCCTGTCTGCCTGTGGAGGTGGTGACGACTCCAAAGACTTGTTCAGCTTGTGGAAAAGTGAACAGACAGGGGCTCCGCTTGAACTCAGCGGCTCTCAGTTCGGCACAGAGAACATCCTGGCCGCCTACACGCAAGACGGCACGAAATGCCTATGCGAACTGGCCATCATCGGCAACCAGGGCGGCGGGACCATCGCGATCACCGGCTGCATCTCCAGCCCCTACAACGCAACCAAAAACCCGCAGTGCGTGGCCTTGAATGGCGCTGGCAGCTACAGCAAGACCAGCGACGTGCTGACCATCACCCGGAACGGTGGGACCGGCACATTCCGCTGAAGTCTTGTTTCGGCTCGCCACCCCCTAGTTTCTCAAGCACTCTCTTTTCCTTTGAGCTTTCTCAGGGGGACTTCAAGGTGGCTGAGCTGGTCGAAACTTCTTGTTGAAGCGTGAATTTTCGGACGGGATGTGGGTGCCTGAATTTCACCCGCACATCAGGAGGAAATATGAGAGTGAGATTTGCAGTCTTGGTCACGGTAGCAGCTCTTACAGGGTGTGGGGGTGGAGATGATGCACCTCAAGCGCCCAGCTACTTCAACGGCACCTACACTGGCGCCCTTACCAAGACACAAGACACCTGCTTCATAAGTGGGGAATACAACGGAGCTGCACACGTTCTTAGAACAGAGGGATCAGAAGTAGTTGTGACCATAAACACCCTCGTCATGCGAGGGGTTCCAAACGATTCCGGCGCTCTTGAGGCCGTATATGAAAGCAAGAGTCCGAGTGTTACCACACGAGCAATTGCGCGGTATGCAACCCCAGTGGGCACAGAACCTGGAGCATCTTTCAACACAACCGTTACGATTCAAGGTATAGCCCATCCGTCCGAATTCACCTGTACCCTTATCTTTGCAGGAACTGTGAAACGCCAGTGATGCGCTGCCATTTCCGGCCGCGATTTAGCTTACTTGTTGCCAGTGGATGCCCTTTGAGTGCATTGCTGGCAACCCCTGAAATTCGTGCAGCACAAGTCATCGGTGCCGCCAGTCCCACGGCGCCACAGGTGCAGCGTCCGCCCATAGGCCACGCCTCCCTCCCTTGGCCGTGTCCTGAAGCCGATACAAGTGCTCATAGCCCTCAGAGTACCGGTCGAACACCCAGGCCATGCCAGCGGCCACCTGGGCCTTTCCAACATCCTGTCCCTTGCACTGCACATCGGCCACGGTGCGGCGGTATCGGTCGCGGGCTAACGGCTTGATGGTCGCGGCCTCTCGGAAGCAGAGATCCGAAAGCAGCTGCTTCGATCGTTGCCCAAATGGCTGGGCTTTCTCCGGCGCATCGATCGCAGCAATGCGTACCTTCACCTGTTCATAGGCCCCAGGCTGGCCACATCGCGCGGTCAGCGTGTCTCCATCAGCAATGGCGACGACAAGGCAGAAAACAACCACGGGACCCATGTCAATGACAGTGGTAGTCGCCAGTCTTGGTGTTGTGGTGGCAGCCGTCTCTATTGGTCCCGCCAGAGTGGGCAAGCACGGCAGTACACAGAAGCGTGGCAAGAGCCATAAGAATGATTTTCTTCATTTGGATTTCCCTTTGTCGACTTCGAACCATCCCGAGCATTTGGTGAGGCCGGGCTCAAGTCGCAGGGCCTACTTTGGCACGCACTTGAAGTACAGCAGCGCGCTTCCCGTGCGAACGAACGGGATGGCGGGCTTCGCCTCAATGCTCACGGTTTCCACCGCGTTTCCGGTGCGTGCGCAGTATTCGTTGGCTTCGACGTAGATGTCGGCTCGAACGCCATCGGGCGTGCCAAACACCCCGGCAGCGCTTTGTTTGGAAATCATGTAGGTCCCTCGATCTGCGGGGACGACGCCGGTGGAGGCGCATCCAACAAGGGCGAGCGAGAGTGCGGCGACGGCGGTCGCAGTGGCAAGTTTCTGCATTTGTCCTTCCTAGATTGAGTGCGGCGATCATAGTCGTGACAATTTTCTTGTGAGCCTGCTGAACACTGTGGGCTGAATACCGACAGAAGTTGCCCCCTTCTCGTCCCTACCGGTTCAAATGACTGTATAAAATCACAGCCCAAGGCACTCACCTACTGACTCCCCATGCAAGCCTCTGTTTACCGCCTGCGCGAACAAGGCATCAAGCTGCCCCGGCCGTCACCGCCACGCTCAGGCGATGTGCTGCTGGGCACTGTGGACCGAGGCGACAAGAAGCTCATGCAGGCCCGCCTGGTGAATGGAACGCAAGACCTGCTACCCCCACTGTTCGGCGCCTTGATCACGCGCGTGACCAGAAACGGCATGGTGATTCAGGGCGCGGAGATGTCGTCCAGAGTGGCAGGCAGCAGCAAGGCGAGGGTGGCGACCCACCGGCAAACCTGGTGGGTGCTTGTGATGTGCAATTCGGCGGACGGCATTGACGTGCTTGATGAGATCGCCAATGGCGAAGAGCCACTTTTCCCCGAGCCGACCCCTGATGCATCACCACCAGCTTGGCAGCGCGCAAGGGGAGCATGAACCGGCGGCGTGGTGCCCAGACACGCGCAGTCTCAAAGCAGCAACTGCGCTGACTTTCCGCGATCAGCAGGGCCGTGGTCGAGTAGTTCGACGGGTGGCACGCGGATGAGGGCTTCGGCGCCTTCCTTCGCCCCGTGTAGCCAGGTATCCCAGTCGGCCCGCTCAATGGGCACCACGGACCGCTTGTCCTGCTTGTCGTGGGGCAGTTCTTTCTCGGGGCGGTGCATCAGCCCGAGCACCGGGTGGCCGTCGCAGTTCTGCGTGAGCATGGTGTAGCTGGGCACCACCTCACCAGTGGTCGGGTCGGTCCATTCGTTCCACAAGCCCGCCAGCATCCACGGCGTACCGTCCGCCCTGCGAAAGTGCCAAGGAATGCTCTTGGGCGTGGCTGTCATCAGGTCGGAATGGCTGATTCCCCAATAGGGCTCCTGATACCACCATGCCGGGATCAAGCAGCGCTGCCCGCGCGCCCATGGGAAACGGTAGGTCCAGGCCGTGGCCACCGTCTCGCGCCGCGCATTGTTGGTACTCAGGCGCCTGCCCTCGCGCGTCTTGGGTGTACGTTCTTTCGAGCTGGGTGGAATCATTCCCCACTGCCCCACTTGGGCGCGGTTGCCCTGCCTGATGTAGACGCCACGTCCTAGGGGCGCCACGATGTTGTCCCAGGTCGCCCCGTCCAGGTCTAGGAACAACTGGGATCGGAGTTGTTCAGCGTCGGTGGTGCCGTAGAGATTGCACACCGGTCACATCTCTATAAATTTGCGAGTGACGTACACATCAATGTGTTCTGGAAGGCCAGCCTCGAACCACTCGACAGGCTTCCATTCAGGCAATGGATTCTGGACAAGCTCTTCGGCTGTTGAGCGTTCAAGCAGCGCATCCACAGCACCCTTCCCATCGCTGATGGGCAGCTCTGGAATGATCGTGGGCTCGACACTCCAGACCTCAATGCCGATGATTTCCTCGGACTCAATCCAGTCACTGGCCATCTGCACGTTCCCAACGCGGTGCATGTACCCCATATTCTTGTCAGCGTCGTAAAGAACGAGCCACTGGAAGCACAGGCCCCTGTAGTGAACGACCGCGCTGAGTACTGCATTCCGAATGTCCATGGTGCCAAGAATACCGCCGAAGCGCTCATGGTCCAAAGTGGGGGGGTCAGAAAATGCACGCAGGCTCCGCGGTTAAACTGACTGCGCGTCCTCGGGCGCCCGGCCTTCCTCCCTGAGCCGGCACCGTCACGGTGTTCTGCCCGGCCATGATGGGGGTAGATCTTCCTCGAGAAGAGTCAGTCGGCTTTCTGGTGCGGTGATGGTGTTGGAGCCTGGCCATCAAACACTTCGGAGTGTTGCGATGAATATCTCTCGCGAGAGCAAGAGCGCCTCTCTCGCATCCTCCTCCAGAAGCCCGAATGGACTTTTGCCTTGCGCAGACGATCTTGCAATGACGGAACTACTGTCGCCCGAAGGCCTATAGTGAATCAGCGCGTTTCGAACATCGCGCAGGGCATAGGCTCGATGAAGAAGTTCTTGCGAGACAAGTCCCGCGTCTCTGCAAAGCTGAAGAGGACCCTTCCGCTTCGTGTCGGCAGATGTCTTGCCTTGGCTGATACCGGACTCCTCATCCAAGGAATGCTCAATCACTGAGAACGCAACGATCACGGTCGATGCAAACAAGCCTTCAATAAAACATCTTTGGGCCTCTTCAAGCAAGTGAAGCTGTTCGAAACGCCCAACAAGAACAGAGGGAACCTGGGGCAGCTTGCTAGCAATGACAAACCTTGCCGCACGTCTTTCTCGCGTGCGATGTTCAGACTGTTCAAGATGTTGAACCACTCGCTTAAGAAACTGCTCTTCGCTCTCTGTCAATTCGTCCATGACATTGATTTGAACATCAATGACGTGTTGCCTGCAGCAACAGATATTCGATTCGTCAACAGGGCTTCAGTCCGCCCTTCTTGTCACGCGCCGAGCAGACTGTTCCTGCCGAGTTGAAGCTTGGACGGATCAATTCCCTGCGACCCGGTGAGCATGGTCCCGGACGCCCCGGCCTTGCCGGCCTGCGCTGCCTCGTCCTGGATGCGCGCCGTGTTCGGGCGCTTCGACAGCGCGCGGTTCATGCTCTCGTCGGACGCCTTGAGCTGCTTGTCCATCAGGGCCTTGGACTCGGCTGCAGCCTTGTTCGCCTGGGCGATGCTGGCGGCTTGTGCGCTGCGCTGAGCGGTAAGGTTCTGCTGCGCTAGCCGTTCGGCTTGATTGAGCTTCTCAGTCTCAAGGCGCGTCGATTCTTTCAATGCTCGTTCGTTCGCCTCTGCATTCACCTTGTTTTGGTGCTTTGCGGCCTTGTTGGCGTCGTACTGCACGGCGGTATTCAAAAGTAGTGATCCAACAACCCAATAGCTCATTTCAATTCTCCTTGTTCAATTGCGAGACGCTGTCGCTCTTCGATTGCGACGCGACGGAAATAGAGGCGGTCAGCCTCACGAGTAACGCTGTTTTCGATGGACTCGACATCTTTAAGGTCTGTCGGAACGATGGCAGTCCACCAGGTGTCTGCATGGGCGACTCCAGCGCGCTTGTGACCTGCAGATGCGGGAATGACGTGGTATCCGGTGAACCGCTTCGCACCGTCGTTCGTCGTTACCGTGATGTCGCCGCAGACGGTGCAGATGTTTTCCACATCGATCAGAGCCCCTGTCAGCACGGTGCCGGCCGGGATGAAGATCGTGCGGGCATAAATGCCGGCGTGGATCAGGTGAAGCGTTTCAAGCTCGATCTGATTCGGACTCTGCAGCAGCAGCGACTCGAGATCCGCGACCTTGCCCGGGTCGTGCCCAAGCGAGGACATCAATGCGGATGGCCCGTCTTGGCTCAGGTCAAGCGGGAGAGATTCCATGGTGTGCAGCTCCATCAGATGGCTTCAAAGAATGCGGTGCCGGTGCCGGCGATCGCCTGGCCAGTGAGTGCTGCAGATGCCGGGCCACTGAGCTTTTCGGGGATGCGCAGGCCTGATGCGCCCATTTCCTGAGCCATGGCTTTGGCTTCAACGAACGTGAGGGCTCCCAACTCGTGCGACCAGTCGTCACGCAACTCAAGGCGAGCCGCGGCCACATCCAACACCGCGGTATGGGCTTGGTCTGCACCGGCCCGGCGTGCGATCAGAAAACCGACCGCCTCGGCGCCGTCCATCAACATGGAGCACATGGCGGACCTCTGGGCTTCCAGATCCCGATACTGCTGGGCCACGACATGCAGCGCCGGCAGCTGGTGCCCGGCGGTCAGCTCGTTGATCAGTTCGCGGTGGGTCAGCAGTTCATCCACCGTGCAGCGCTTCAGTGAAAACCTCATGGCCATTTCGTCCTCATTTGTTGGTCCCGTTCTCCAGCGCTGCAACACGGCGCGCCAGCTCGTCCGTTTCCATCGACTTGGCCAGGCTCCCTACCGCGGACAGCAGCTCGCCGGCCACGGTCGGCGACACAGCACCCGTGCCGACAGCGCGGACGATGGCCTCGCATTTCTCGGTCAGTGTCTTGGCCTCTGCCAGTTCGGCGATGACCACGGTTTCACTGGTGGACTTGAGCGGCGGGGCCAGGCGTTCGATGCACAGGCGCAGCGCCCCGACGTCTCCGGCAAGCGCCAGGTCTATGGCTTTCGTCACCAGGTCCTTGCGCCTGAGTTCCAGCAGCTCGCGAACCACGCCGATGCGCTTGGGCCGGCCGCCCGGGTTGCCGCTCTGACCAGGCTTCCATCGGCTCTTGCCGGGACCTGCTTGCGTTTCAACCTGGTCCGTCATGGTCGGGGGTTCCGTTCGCACATATCGCCAGCCACAAGGCGTTCAAACTCCGTGGCCTTCAGGTACAGGGCAAAGATCAGGTGCGGGCATTCCTTCCAGCGCAGCGCATCGTTTGTCGAAAAGGTGGAAGTAACTTCCTCCTTTTTCGGGCGGCTTGCCGGCGCCATCCACTTGGACACGACCTTGATCTGCTCGGCGTAGGTCGGTCCGTTCCTTCCAGGCATGGGCGGGCACTTGTCGACCCAGCCGGGCGCGGTCAGAAGCGTCCAGGTGTTCATCACTTGACCTTCAGCTTTCCGGATCGGCTCAGGGCCAGCGCACGGCGCGCGATGGTTGCCACGGTTGCCGGGTCATCACCAAGGCCGGAGCGTTCCAACAAGCCCCCGAGCTTGGGGTTCTTGGCGATGTAGGCGCGAGCTGCGCGCAATGCCTGGGCCGCGTTTTCTCCATGCTCGCGATTGAGTGTTTCCACTGCAGCTTCTCGGCCTGGGATGCGATCCTGCGGGGGCTGCCCCTGGCCGGCGCGCTTGATGTTCGACACGAACGAAGTTGCCTCTTCGAGGTTCATGCCCAGATCCCCGACGATCGCCCGGACTTCAGCAACGCCCTTTTTCACGAGTTCGCGGGTGACCTCCACGGGCTGATCGTCAATCTGAACCGTCGTGCCGATGGCTTCATCGAACACCTGATGGCTCACGGATTTATTCACCTCGGCCGGGTAAAAGGTCCATTCACTGCGGATCGCCTTCATGTCGTCGTCTTCTGGCACTTCGGCGGGGGGTATATCAATTGCCGCGCCGCTGTTGTTGAAGAAGCGCTCAGCAACTTCCTGCTTGTCTTCCTGGTGAGCAACCGGCGTCAGCTGCTCGACCTGCTCGCCAGGGGCTGCAGCGGTCAGGGCCCCCTGTTGGACCTGTTCGGTGGTTGATTCGTCCATCATCACTGGATCTCCTTGTTAACAGCGTTGGCCAGGGAGTGGGCGGCGCTGCTAATCTTTTCTGCCCTGTTGCGATACGCATCCACCAGCGGTGGGAGGTCATGGCGGTAGAGGCGGGCAGTTGTGGACGGCGCCAACGTTGCAAAGACCCTGGCTCGCAACAGCGCTTCCTCAATAAGGGAGCCGAGCATCGTGCTGTCGTTGCCCACCTCACGGACCAGCGACCCGTAGCGGTCCTGCATGTGTTTGGGCAGCTGCTGCACCAGGCTTTTGACGTGCGCTCGTGCAGGATCAGCCTTGTTGACGAACGATCCGAGCTGCTGCACCAGTTTGTCGATGGTGACTTTGATTTCTTCGGCGCGCTTCACATCCTCTTGCAGGCTCACCGTGATGGCCGCGGCGGCATCGATGTTGTCCTTCCTCGCTGCAAGCTTTTCGGCCGCGGTGATGTCCAACCTGTTGGCTTCAAGGCGGCGGCGCGCGCTGGCCAGAAGAATTCTTCGCGCCGCGATGTCAGACATGAGTCGTTCGACCTCCGCCTTGTCGCCCGCGTCAGCCGCTTCATCAAGCGTTCGGTCTAGCTGTGTGAATCCGTTCTCAAGATCGCGTATCTCTCGTGAGATAGCTTCATTCTTGGCGCGTCGGGCAATGGCTTCTTGCTGGATGGGGGTCATGGTGAATTCCTTTTCGGTTGACTCCATGTTGCCCAACGTCAGACCTCAATGGCGCAAGAGATACGGCAGAGATACGGTTAATCTGCAAGCGCAACAGGAACCCCGACCGGGCGGTATTCGGCGATCACTGCGGGTCCTTCCTGTCTGAGCGTGATGTCTGCAATGGCGTCGGCCGTGAAGTCTTGCTTTGCCGCCCTGAGCCTTCCAATCAGCCGAGACTTGCAGGCGTTCACAGCTTGACGCGAACCCATGGCCTCGACTTCAAACGCCCTGAACGGCTCCTGCAGCAGCCTTTCCACGTGGCGAGTGAAGGATGGCGGCCTGGTGATGGGCGGTGCATACGATCGACCTGGGTCTGACGCTCTCAGCATGTCCGTGCCTTCGTCGTAGGCCCAACCGACCCTTACCCGGCAGAGCGATCCAGCCAGCGCTCGCAAATGGTCTCGCACACTGAGGAATGCTGCTGCGTCCTCGTGATTCGCAGGGACGTGCAACTCCAGGAACGCAGCGACAAGCGTCGCCTGTTCTGGGGTCACAACGCCCTGCCGGTGGTTCATTCCGTCCTGATCCGTCCTGAGGTATCAGGCTCATCCGCCCCAGCAATCACGTCTTCAATGGTCTGCACCGGTCCTGCATCGACGTCTTCCGGCGCGATGCCGCACATCCCGCACAGCGCCACGTACCACTTCGGCGGCTTCGTGCGATGGGTGGCCTGCTCCAGCTTTTCAACTCGTGTGTTCAGGCTTGTTGCCATGGGTTCTCCGTTCAATCGTCGGCGGGTGTCCGGTGGTCAGTCTGGTCAGTAAGGTCAGTGTTTTTCCATCCGCATTACGGGAATTCAAAACACCTCTCCATAGATCAAGAAGCACACACGCGAGAGAAAACTGGTGATGGGGATAGGAATTCACTGACTTCACCTATTCACCTGATCAACCTGGCGGCTTTTATCTGGCTGGCCAGGGGTAACGAACGCTGTGCGTAGACCGTCTGGCGCTTGCCTTGGATCTTGAAAAGCCCGTCATCGGCATCGGGGTTCCGCACTGGCACATACCCCACGCGCTCCAGCTTGTGCGGCAGTGAGCGACGATTGCGACGGTCCTTGAGCTCGCCGGACAGGTCGAACAGCTTCAATGCCTCTGCCCCTCGGATCAGGTCCACCATGGTCAGGCACTCCGGTTCGCCACACTCATCGATCACATCGCGAAGCTCACCAGACTCAGGTGCCTCGCCAGCCTGCACAGCAGCCCAGAATGCGGCCGTCTTGGGCGGTGGCGCCTTAGGGTCGAAGGTCTGCAGGTTGAGCGTGCGCAGGTAGGCCACAACGTGTTGAATGCCACCATCGGCATACCAGCCATAAAGGCGGGTCCAATAGTCCGGGTCGAACTCCTCGCGCTTGGCTTCACTCCACGCAACAAAGTGCCGGCGGTCATCTGCAGGAAGATACAAGCCGTCGGTCTTGTGGTTGGTGGTGATGATCACGCCGCACACGTTGGCGACGTAGTGCTCCCGCAGGTTCTTTTCGTCCACGCGGATCACATCGGGTGGTGCGGCAATGTAGGTCTTGCTGTGGTCGTAGAAGGCGAACCGATCAACGTCGCCAAGGTCGCGCGCCTCGTTCACGCGCACGACAACCGCCTTTGCCCAGCCATTGAAGCGGCCCAGCATCTGCCCTGGGTTCACGTCCTGCCAGTTCCACGGCCCGACTGCAACCTTCAGCGGCTCAAGGATGGTGTCTTTTCCGATGCCCTGCGACCCGCCCAGCACCAGCGCGTGATTGCACTTGTCTCCAGGGTACTGAACCCGATGCGCGAGCCACTGCGTGATGTGCAGCCGCTCCTCGGGATAGACGCGGTGCAGGTGTTCGATCCAGGGCTTTGCCAGGCTGGGATCGCCGTCGCACTCAACGGGCGGGCGATAGAGGTTGTAGACGGTCGAGCCCACATGCTCGGCCCATCCGGACACCAACATCACGCGGTCATGCACCAGCGTTTCCTCCCTAGGGTGCCATACCAATTGCTCGACTGGTCGATTGCGATCCAGCCAGTCGGAAGGCCGAACCTTCTTGCCCCTCGGACCGGGAATCCATGGCAAACGGCCGTTAACGCTGCTCGCGGGCCAAAGCTCCCCCGTTGGCGTGTAGAGGTAGGAGTGAGACGTCATCACCGCGTGGAAGTCGCCCAGGTTGATGCCGGCGTGGTCTGGCGGCACCAGGGCTTCGGGCGGTGGCGCCTCTACGCGCTTGCGCGGGCGGCGGGGTAGTGTCCTCGCGGGCTCAAGGCCGAGCTCATCAACGATGCTCATGACTTCGGCCTCCATCCATTTGCGATGAAGCGCTGGCGCAGTTCCTCCTTCAGATAGTCCTCAAGCCAAGCACGATGTTCTGGCCAGCTCTCGCCGTGCGCCTTCTCAAGAATGACAAGCTGCCTTTGATACCAAGCTTCTCCGGCGGCGGCCATCTCCTCGTGGCTCATGGTCTTGGCGTTCATGCAGCACCCACCTGAACCGCGAAGGTCTCCAGGGCGTCCAGGTCGGCGCAGCGCTTGACGTAGCCGTGAAAGACCACGAGGTACCCGCCCTCCACCAACCGATGCACCGCATGCCCGCGAAGTGCGAGCTTCGCCATCAGCGTGGCCTCGTGCTTGCGCTCTTCGAGCGGCTGGGCGACAATTGGGGCGTCTGTTGTTTCGTTTGCACTGAGCTCGGTTGCCGCCGGGCTTTGTGCTTTCTGGGTGGTGCTCATGCCGTCGCGCCCTTCAGGAAGGCACGGACGTCGCGCACGAGGAATCGAGTGCACCGGTTTCCGAGCTTGATGGGCTTCGGGAACGTTGGGTCCATCCTGGCGCGGCGCCACACCGTGTTCAGGTGCACGTCCATCAGGACCGACACGGTTTTCGGAGAGACGCGCGCCTCGTCGGGCAGGTCTTCGAAACGGGAAATTTGAGCTTTCATCGCTACCTCAATGGTTGACTTGGTATCAACAGGTAGCGGATGGGTTTATCCGCCACCCATGCTTCCAAGTGGTGCGATGAATTCAATCTGTGCGGAATTTCCCCGTCATGCTTCCGCACAGGTTTTTATGGAAGTGAGCCCCAATTGATTCCGTCGTGAATCTCGATGACCTTCTGCATGCCAAGCTTTTCGACCACGTTCGACATGGACTCTCCAACGGGGTGTCGTCGTGCCTCGTAGAAGCGCTCCCGCGTGACGTTCATTCCATCCCAATGGGTGAGTTTTGAAACTCTACGAACTGCCCACTCAACGCTTTTCCCGGGGTTCTGATGCAACACCGTTTCAACGTCGAGCCATAGTCGCCAGAGCTTGCCTAACGACCAAACGGTCGGCTTGGTTTTCGGCTTGTTTCCGAAATCGAGTTGGAGCTCCGGCTCTCTGGCAAGAGCCATTTTGTACGCCAGGTCGTTGGTCATTAGGTCTTTGGCACTGACCCCATAGCGTTCAGCAACTGCGTGAATACCACGATAAAACGCGTCGACGTCGAAGTCGAACTTTGCAGGAATTGCAGTCTCGGATAGGAGTGACGGCCCGGGAATCCCTGGCTTGTATGAAGCCTTGATCATTCAGGTCTTCCCGGGTGGCGCCAAGACGCTTGCCGCCTTTGCTGATTTTCGGAGCGCGGGTGTCACCTTGCCGCTCTTGATGCCCACATTCAACATGAACGCCTGAAACTGGCGGTCTGTGCGTGCCTTTGTAAATCCCGGGTTCTTCTGAGCAAATGACCAAGGGCGCAGCTGCCGACCAGTGACAGTGAAATAGCTTGATTCCCGAGCCTTGTAGATGGCATCCCAGGCGGGGCGAACGAACGCTGAAGCTGAACGCGCTTTCAGACGCTTGCTGGCGGCTTCGGTGGCCTCCAATTCAGCAATCCGGATCTGTGCGAGCGCGAACAGCATGCGTTTGCCTGTCTCTCGCATGGTCGCCCCATCATGGTCGGTGCTTGGGTACTTCTTCAGCAAGTCTCTGGCCTTTTCCACTTGTTGGGCACGCGCGTCTTGGTCGGGGAATTCGAACCCCGGCTGATAGACGTAGGATGGGACATGGCGCTCCATATAGGCTCGCTCAGTCTCGACATTGACCTTCAGGACGTTGATCGTGTTCTTGGTCATGGCAGCCCCTTTCAGTCGCGGTAGAGGATGCAGTTGCGAGGGCCATACTTGGCCCGCATCAGCTCGAGGGCCTGCTGTGCGCGCTCGGTGCTGTGAATCCATGGGCTTTCCTTTTCTCTGCCGCCGAACAGGAAGAGAACCTTGAATCGAGGCGTGGAAATTGGGACTTGCCGGGGGGCGCGCTGGGCATGTTGAGTTGCAGTCATTTCGAAGCTCCTTCACTGATAGCGGGTTGGCTTGTAGACGCGGACCACGGTTGCAACGACGCGCCAGCCAACTGAGGCAAGGTCCAGCGTTACCCATTTCCCATTCCCTTCGTGATCTACGGAAACACCACCGGGAAGCATCGTCATGCGGCGACAGCCACGCCACACCGGTTCTCCATCCCTCCACTCTTCCACCAGGTAGAGGCCTCCACCCGTGTGCACCTTCGTGGACTCAAAATCGGCCTCCACCAGGTCTTCTGACCGGATGTCCTCTGCATAGGTGCAATTCCAGCCCTCAACCCACGCTGTTCCCATGGGGGCTGTGGGCATGATGGGTTTCATGCTCTGGTTGTGTACAGTCAAGTCAGCCATTTCAATGCTCTTTCATTGTGGTGGTCAGGGGTCGGTCGGTGTTACAGCACCTTCCGGCCCCGTCTTTTCGCCCTGGTAACACCGCGCCAGGGCATCGCGGTTTTCATGCGGCCGAACGGATGGGCACCACGGCCCCTCCACTCGGCACGGTATTGCAGAACACAGACCAGTCGTGCATCAGCGCGCGCCGCTTGGCCATCAGTTCGCCGCGGCGGTAGGCCGCCTCGGTCTTGTTTTCAATGACGTGAGCCAGGGCCATCTCGGCGACGTGGTTCGGGTAATCGGTGGCTTCGGCGCACCAGTCCCGGAAGGTGGACCGGAACCCGTGCACCGTGAGGTCTGAGCGGCCCATGCGCTTGAGCACGGCCAGGCCGGACATGTTCGACAGAGTGCGCCCCTTCTTGCCGGGGAACAGGTAATCCCCATCGGAGTCGCCCGCTTCGGCTTGGATGCGTTTGAGCAGCCCCAGCACCTCGTCGGACAGCGGCACGGTGTGCGCCTTCTTGGCTTTCATCCGCCCGGCGGGGATGTTCCATACGCGCTCGACCTCATCGAACTCCGACCACCTGGCCAGCAGTGCCTCGGACGTTCGGGTGGCCGTCAGGATGATCAGCTCGACCATCAGCGCAGCAAGACCCGGGGCTTGGCGCAGCTTGACCATGAATGGGCCCATCTCCTTCCACGGCAGCGCGGCATGGTGCTCGACTTTCGAGACCTTCCTGGCCGCCGGCAGAAGCTTGTCCAGGTGCCCACGCCAGGCGGCCGGGTTTTCTCCTGAGCGGTAGCCCTGCACCTTGGCCCAGTCCAGCACGCGCTCGATGCGGCCGCGCACGCGGGTGGCTGTCTCGGTCTTTTCGTTCCAGATGGGTGTGAGGATGCGCAGCACCAGCGCGGTGTCGACAAGCGACAAGGGAAGGTCACCAATGACCGGCGAGGCGTAGACCTTCAAAGTGGTCCGCCACTGCTCGACGTGCTTGGCGTTCTTCCAGCTCGGTTCATGGGCCTCGATGAACTTCTCGGCAGCTGTGTCGAAGGTGATCAGGTTCGCATCAGCCATGCGCCTGGCCAGCTCGCGCTCCTTCTTGACCGCCATTGGGTTCTTGCCATCGGCCAGAAGCTTGCGCTGCTCGGCCGCCCGTTCGCGTGCCTCGGAGAGTGAAAAGGTCGCGGCGCTACCCAGACCCATCTCCCGAGTCTTGCCGTCCATGGTGAAGCGGAATATCCAGCTCTTGGATCCGCTCGGGGCCACCTGAAGATATAGGTTCCCGCCGTCCGCGTAGTAGCCCGGCACCTTGAGCCTTGCCACCTGGACTGCACTGAGACGGTTGATGAGTCGGACCACTATTACCCCACTTGTTACCCACATTCTAGGGCGCTATTTTGTGGTGTCAAGTGCTGCAACCTGATTGCTTCAAATTGAGTCTTTACCCTTGAGAATCAACGCTTTCAGGCGTTCAATGGGGTGCTGTGGTGTTTTGAGTGAAACGGACTCCTTCTCCGCCACAGACTGGTTTCCCGACTTCCCAAGAAGTCCACAAAACCACCCACAAGCCCCGTACTCCGGGGCTTTTGAGTTTCTGAATATGCCCCATAGCGCCCGTTCAGCCAGCACTTTG
>Ga0209066_10004799_pt1 | contig 14530 bp, 15 predicted proteins | sample All_14_2_FD_187198 | JGI IMG/M metagenome (GOLD analysis project Ga0209066, IMG submission 187198) | Freshwater microbial communities in response to fracking from Pennsylvania, USA - Allegheny Zone_MetaG_DW_15 (SPAdes) (version 2) ...
CCCTCGGGCGTGGCTCCCCTCCCCCGACGCGCGGCCCTGCGGTCCGCGCTAGGCCCCTTGACCAGGTCCCCGACGCAGCGTTAACCAAGACGGATGCCGCGCGCCTTACCCAACGCCATGCACCTGAAATTCAATCGGCTGGGAGCCATCCCCCTCCAGCTGAAGCGCCAGGCCATGCCCGCGCGCAAGCGCCGCGCCCCGCGTCGCCGCCGGAAGTTCCTCAAGCAGCCGGTCTAACTAGCCCTCACGGTGCACATGCTTGCATGCAAGCATGCCCGCATGCTTACCGGAATCCCGGATAGCGGCCCCGCCGCTTGCAGAAGGCAATGAAGTGCCGCGCTGGAAGTCGGGGCGTGATGCCCTTCTTGGCCAGCCATTCCCGCCAGTCGGCCTCAAGCCCGTAAATGTCCCAGCCTGGCGCGTACTGTCGCCCATCTTCGAGTGCGCTCTCAGGAAGCCGAAGGTCGAACGATGCGCCCGGCAACAGCGAAAGCTGCTGGGGAGCCGCCTTCGGCTTCATCTCCACCATGTCATCGGTCAGCGTGAAGCTGTAGCCCGGCATGTGGTTGTGCTGCGCGTCGTCGTCAATGATGGACTGCAGGAGCCGCCGGAACTCCTTGGGCGTGGACTGCGAGCCGCACTTGCCGCGCAGCTTCTCAATGCCAATTCTGAAGCTGGGCTGCTGGCCGACATGCTTGCGGGCCAGCTCGTACAGCCGCCGCTCCAGCGGCTTCGCCAGCTGGAAATAGCGGCGGTCGAGCGTCAAGACCTCTTGCGCCTCCACCGCCTGAAAGACCCAGTCGGACAGAACAATCTCGACTTCCTGCATGCGCCCGTCGCGCGTCTCCCGGACGATGCGCGCCCGGTCGACCAAGCTGAACACATCGAACACCTCTTTGTCCCCGGTGACGATGTTGGTGGCTATCTGGGTCCCCTGCAGGCGTTCCAGCGCCTCGCGCAGCTGCAGATAGCCGCGCCCGCTGGTGTCCCGATTGGTCGCCACCAACAGGTCATGCGCGCGCAGGCGCAGGCGCTGCGAGATAGGCCGCCCCGCGTTCATGGCCGCGACGAGCTGGCTGATGCAGTAGATGAGGATGTCCCGGTCAAAGACCGTGGCCAGGCCCTTCACGCTCGGGCGCACTTCGGCCCACTTGCTGCCGTTCTCGTAGCGCCGGATTTTTAGATCCGGCTTCTTCGAGAGCGAGAAGATGGGGTGCTCCATCGATGCGCTATCGCCCTTGACGGCAGCATCGAACACGTCGCACACAAAGAAGTCCGGCTGATGCCGCACCGGCAGCAGCGGCGAGCGTCCTCTCGTGTTATCACCCACCAACGGGCTGTCGTTCGTGTTATCACCCACCGGGGCAGTCTTCGTGTTTTCACCCACCGCGTCAAGGGCAAACGTGTTTTCACCCACCGGAGAGGTGAGGAGCTGTCTGCTCGACCAGCGGCCCTGTGGATAAGTCCTCCCGGCCAACGTGTTTTTACCCACCGGGATTCGTGTTATCACCCACCGGGATTCGTGTTTTCACACACCGACTCTGTGGACTAACCTGCTTTTTCCTTTGTACGACAAGGACTTGCAGACCCCCCCTCTCCCCGTAACTCTTCTCTAACTGAAATAACAGAACTCAAGAGGCAACCGCACCACCTCTTGGGGGCTTCGCCCCCGCCGGTTCCTCAGGCCCTGACGGGCCTTCGCCCGCGCCTACGGCGCTCCCACCCGGCATCCCCCAGCGGCTTCGCCGCTCTATCGAGGCCCCCAAAGGGGGCCAACTAGGTCCCCCCCGTTGCGGGGACCTGCGGTCCCCCTGTCCTCGCTTCGCTCGCAACGTCGACCCCCAGGGAGAGGGCTTCGCCCCCTCCCCACCGCTTCGCGGCGGCTCCCCTTCCCCAACAGCCTGCTTTCCGGGAAGTGGGGCGGCTAGGCCGGTGCCAAACATCAACGCTGGATGGTCCGGCGAGGCCGTACAGCGGCTTTCTAATGCTGGCCAGCTCCGGGCGACACCAGGCACCCTGAGGACCTTCTCGGGCTTTCTAGGAGACCGGTTGAAAGCTCAGGCTTGACGCGCCATCTTCCTGTGGCATGCTTGCATGCAGCCATGCTTCCATGGCTGCACTGGAGCATGCTTGCATGAAAACCATCGTCATCAATTCGCAGAAGGGCGGCAGCGGCAAGACCACGCTGTGCGCCCATCTCGCCGTTCAGGCCGAGCGGGCAGGGGACGGCCCGGCCTATCTCATCGACACCGACCCGCAAGGGTCCCTCAGCACATGGCACGAGCTGCGCCAGGCGGAGGTGCCGCAGCGCGTTGAGGTGCCGCTCGATGGGCTGGCCCAGGGGCTGGCGCTCCTGCGCCAGCGCAAGGCGGCGTATTGCTTCATCGATACCGCGCCCACCCGGACCGACGAGAACGCTGCGCTATTCAAGCTGGCTGATCTCGTCTTGGTCCCCATCCGGCCAAGTCCTTCAGACTTGTGGGCTGCAGCCGCGACCGTCGACCTGCTCAAAGAGGCCCGGATTCCGTTCCTCTTTGTGCTCAACCAGGCCAAGGCCAATGCCAGCATCACCGCGCAGGCCGCCGCAGCGCTATCCCATCACGGCCCGGTCGCTCAGACTTTCATCGCTGACCGAGTGCCTTACGCCGCCGCCATGACGGACGGTCGGACGGCCATCGAGCTGTCTGGGAAGGGGCCTGCAGCCACAGAAACAGCGGCCTTGTGGGAAAACATCAAAGCATGCTTGCATGCTGGCATGCAGAAGAACGTCAAGAAGCTGGAGAAGGTGGCTGCAAATGGCTAAGGCACTGGCACTGACCCCCGAAACCCTGAAGGTCGCTCAGCCGACGCCCAAGGCTGCCACGCCTGCGCGAAGCCCGGTCCCAGTACCAAAACCCGAGCCTAAGGCTAAGACGGAGCCAAAGGCTGAGCAGGTACCGCTTCAAGTGCGCCTGCCGCGCGAGGAGGTGCGGGCTATCAAGGTCGCTGCAGCGGAACGAGACATGACCATCAGCGACTTCATGCTTGCATGCTTCCATGCTTACATGAAAGCATGAGAAGACCAGATGCCTAGGCCTGCGACCAGTTGAAGAAAGGTGGCCCGTAGCGCGATTACATTGCCTTCTGCGATGAATCAGCCCAAGACACTTTGGGGGGAGGGAGCAGATGGCGCGAAGGGCGGGCTATACAGAGGTCCAGAAGGAGGGGCAAGACCGTCCCGCCTATGTGGCGGGCATGGGGGATGTCCTGTTCAAGCATTTCCAGTGCCTCTCTCCAACTTGTCAGAGTTTCATTACTGTCAAAGTGAGTGACATAGAGGACCCGTTCTCTATCGCATGTCCAACCTGCGGCTTTGAGCTGAAGGCCGGTGGTGAAACCAAGTTCTTCGACTACAAGCTTTATCACAAGACTGAGAAGAAGGTCATCGAGGCAGGAGAGTTCGTGGTGTTGCACGACGACTACCTGGCGGAGGCAAAGCTGCACAAGTACTGCATCCTTTGCTACACGCTCAAGCCTGTTGAACTGTTCTCACGACATAGCTCCCGCGTATCCGGTTATCAAGGCGAGTGTCAGTCCTGCAAGACCACCTACAACGGCATTAAGAACCAGACGCGCATCACAGACCAGCATCGAGAGGCTGCACAACGGCGGCGGCTCTACAACCAGCTCGCCCAAGGCGGGAGCAAGATTGACAGCCGCGCAGTCTTCGACAAGTTCAAGGGCAAGTGCTTCAACTGTGAGAAGCCATTGGTCTTTGGGGCCAAGGGCAGCCATGCCTTCCACCTGGACCATACGCTTCCTGTTCGGCTGCTTTGGCCCATGAAGACAGAGAACGCAACTCTCCTCTGCAGCGCCTGCAACAACGAGAAGCACGACGCATGGCCGTCAACGTTCTACAAGACCAAAGACAAGCTCAAGCGCCTCGCTGTCCTCACAGGGCACCCCTACGAGTTGTTAGAGGGGCCACAGCAAATCAACGAAGCTGCCGTGCAGCTCATCATCGACGATGTCGATGGGTTCCTGGAAACCTGGATTCCTTACCCTAACGACATCAAGAAGGTGCGTCGTCTCATCCGGGAGCACACAGGCGCAGACATCTTCGACATGGCCACTACTGTGCCCGCGCACTTGCGTGATGAGGATGAATCCGCAGACTAGTAGAGCACGAGGTAATGATGTTCTACGACCGTACCCTTGTCTCGAATGCCATGGGACTCACAGTGCTCTACGTTCTCGCTGAAGACCTCTGAGCGGGCGAACCACTGCCGCCCCACCTTTTCAATCTCAGCCGCCATGTCGCACTTCTTGCTCTTGCCCAAGTGGAATACGCAAACGCCTCCGGGCTTGAGTCGCTCTCGGGCCTGCCGGATGATGGGGCGATAGACCGAGAAGTCTTGCTTCTGCCGCTCATCTACGAACGCGAACGGGCGGCGCTTGAAGTCTTCGGCAGTCCAGCCAGCGAACCAAAGCCGCATCCAGTTGGCCAGGTAGAAGCGTGTGCTGTCGAAGAACGGCGGAGAGGTGATGACAGCATCAATGTTGTCGACCTCAATGGGCCATGGGGTGGTCGCATCCTGAAAGAGGGCTTCGCCGGGCACGAAGTCCTTTGACCGTTCAACCGCTAGAGCTCGCTCAACCTTCTCTTGGACCTTCTCGATGAGGCTCTTGTATTCGGCCTCTCCGGTCGGGGCGAAGGGCGTTATGGGGTGGGAGCGTCTGCTGAGTGCATACGGGCGATTGCCGTGCAGGACATGGAGCAATGAGGAGAAGACCAAGGCCGCTGCTGGCGTACTCGGCGGGTTGTCATGAAAGTAGGTGCGAGCCTTCAGGATCTCTTCAAAGGTGCTCTCATGAAAGTAGTCAGGCAGAGCACCATTGAAGCGGATGCTGGCAGCATCTGTTCTCTCAGCCTTCTTCACAGTGGCTACACGGAGGTGCTCGGCCAACGCTGCCACAACCGCTTGGCAAGCAGAAGCACTAGCAGGCATCAGCTTGGCGGTCGCGATGGGCACCGCAGCCGGGCTGATGTCGAAGCTCCACGACTTCACGCCCGCCATCGCCGCTTCGAAAGGAATTGTTCCTACCCCTCCGAAGGGGTCCAGCATGATGTCGCCCGGTCGCGTAAAGGCATCAACAAGATGCTTGGCCAGGGACGGCTTCATCTTCCCCTGATAAGAGCACAGGGAGTGGAGTGGGTTGCCCCAGTTTCGCTTTGCGTAGTCGCCGCTTTGATGAGGCAGAGTCTTCTTGAAGGTAGACCATTGCCGCTTCCATCGAGGCAGGTCTATGGGCTTCGCAGAGCGGGCTGGCGCTTCGGCGACAACTAAGACCTGGCGCAATGCTTGCCCTCCGCGAGACAGGCGCTTTCGAAGCACCACTTCGCGGACGTTGTTCCATCCACGTGCGACCAGCATTTCACCTAACAGCGAGGGTGTGTCAACGTGCACTCCACCGTATGCCGAATCCCCGATGTCCATGAGAAGGGGAGCAGAGGGGCGAAGGTGCGTTTCCAGCCCTTTGAATACCGCATCCATGTCGGAGAAGTAGCTAAGAGCCATCTGTGGGATGCGCTGGTCATAGCTGCGCTCTTTCAGCTCCGCAACCAAACGTGCAACGGAGTCAATGGGCGCCACAGATTGCTTGTCGACGGTTACGTCATTGATGCCTGCCGTGACCGTCTGCGCTCGGAAGCGGGCCAGGTCTTGCTGGCTGTGGAGAGAACGCAAGAACCAGAGCTCCAGCTTGGTGTTGCGGTAGTAGTTCGTGCCGTTGAGATAGGGCGGGGAAGTGACCGCAGCATCAGCGCCTAGCGACGCAACGCGCTCAAGGCGCTTGGCATCGCCAACTAGCAAGACAGGCGAACCTTTTAGCTGAGCAAGGGTCGCGATAGAGGATGCCATGCTTCTCAGCCGACCGGCTACATAGCCGATGTAGTCGTCAACACGAGCCCCAGTCTCGCTCGGGCCCTTCCTAAAGCGGACATCGCCACGGCGAATGAGGTTGGAGCAGGGTAGGAGCGATGAAACAGCCGCCACGGTTGCAATCGAGGCGACGAGAGGCGTAGTGCATTCCAGTAAGTCGAGCCAAGTCCGCAGCTTGAGGACTGCGCTGAGCGTGGCCGCAGGAAAGAACTCGCTCGCGCCGAAGGTCGCCTTGTAGGCCGTGTGCAGACGCACATCTTCGTCTTGCTCTTGCACGCTCACGCTCAGCTTGCCGGAGAGCTCGTAGAGGGCTTCTACAACCGTCTTCCTTTGGCGCTCTGAGAGTGTCAGCGCCCCTGCCTTCGTCTCGGTGAGTAGCTGGAGCAGCGGGTTCAACTCACAGTAGATGCCATCGCCGCTTCGTTGGACTGCGACGATAGGTGTCGTCCCCGCACCGCCGAACGGATCAAGCACCTTGCGCGCTGCTGGAGCGAAGGTGTTGAGAACGGTGTTCACGAACTCCGGTGAGTACCCTTCAAGGTATGGGTACCAGTCGTGCAGTGGCTCAGCCACCCCGCCTCGATAGGTTGCTTGGATGGGGTCAAGTACCAGCTTAGGAGGGGCTTGAATGCCTGGCAGCACTTGCTGCCCATCGTCCTTCGCATGCGCCTCCTTAAGGCGGCTTACGCAGTAGGCATTGATTGTTCGACCAGCTTGCTCAGCGTCCTTCTTGACGTCTGCATAGCTGGAGTAGCCCATGGCCCGGCGGACGTCCTCGCTCGACATAGAGGCCACGCGCTCATACAGGTGGGCGTCAGCCGCACCGAAGGCAATCTTGAGATTCTTCTTTCTCGGGGATGGGGCCGGATGGTCGGCAAAGTAGACACTCTTGAACTTCTGCATGGGCTCCTCGTAGTGACTACCATAACATGGTAGCTACTACATGGATAGAAGTTTTTGTTCTATGTCGCTAGGGCGCGGTACAGGGTTGCGCGGGACACGCCGAGCGATGCCGCTACCTTGTCGGGCCGCTCCTCGCTGGCCAGCAGCTTGCGGGCGTGGTTGACCTGGTCGGCAGTCAGTAGCCTCTTGCGGCCCAGCTTTACGCCCCGTTGCTTGGCAGAGGCCAACCCGGCCCGTGTGCGCTCGATGATGAGCGACCGCTCGAATTGAGCCATGGCCCCAAACAGGTGAAAGACCAGCTCGCCGCCCGCCGTGCTGGTGTCGATGGCTTCGGTCAGTGACCGGAAGCCGCAGCCCTTGGCCTTCAAGGTGTTGACCAGGTCGATGAGGTCGGCCAGCGAGCGGCCCAGCCGGTCGAGCCGCCAGACCACCAGCACATCACCCGCTTGCAGCGCCGCCATGGCCCGCCGAAGGCCGGGACGATCACGGCTGGCACCGGAGGCCCCAGCGTCCTGAAAGACCTTGTCAGCCCCGGCAGCGCGCAGCGCGTCGAGCTGGAGGGCAGGGGTCTGGTCGTCGGTCGAGACGCGGGCGTAGCCGATGAGGCGGGCAGGGGGCTCAGAGGTCGTTTTCACCGGACCATTCTGAGACTGACTTTTGAGACGCGCAAGCCATTGATTCCGCTGGGCTGCGCTTTCGTCTCATAAAGGAACGTTTATGAGACTACTAGTGAATGACACTTGACACTAGTGGTCACTAGTGAAAAGATGGGGCATCAACTCGCGGAAGGGACCCCATGCCTCAATTCACTGTCGATGACGACCTGGCTGCACTGGTCGAGAAGCTGGCTAAGCCAAAGCCATTCGAAAACCTGACGTTCAACGCCGCCTTGCGTCGTGTCCTGATGGACCTGGCTCCCAAAGGTGCGGCTGCAGGCCGCACCGTGGTCGATACCGCGTCCGTACTCGCCGAGTTAGACCATCTCACCTTTACACCATCGAAGAAGGCTCCCAGTCCAAATCCGGCTCAGTGGGCTTCGAAAGTGCCAGAGTTGCGGGAACTACGTGATGTTTCGACATGGGCGGCTATCTGCAAAGCATTGGGTATAGATACCCGAGGCGACAGTGCCCGCCGAAAGTTGCAAAGCTGGGTTATTCAGCGTAACGCGAACCCCCACAATAAAAATAAATGGCCTGATGTCCCATCGGCTTAAGTAAACCACCTTGACCGTATCCTAGCGGGTGAATTGCCGCGCAGCGGCAAGAGGGGCGGCAATGAGCCCCTCCCCGCCCGCAGGGCGGGCGCGTTTTTTTGCCCTTCTGGATTGCTGGAGGGCCCAACGACCAGCAGAACCGGACTAGAACAAACCGGGAACCGGTGCTAAGGGAGGCTATGCAGTTCGAGCCTTCAAACCGAGTTCAGTACTTTTCCGGCCAGTGGTGCGAGGACGGGGCCGAGCGGGAGGGCGTTCGCCGCGCGCTGCGCGCCGTGTGGGGTGCCGTGCTGGCCTGCCCGAGCCGGGATGTGCGCCAGAGCGCCGACCTGGCGGACGCGCTGGCGTACCTCACCACCAAGATGAGCCGCCCGGTCGGCATGGCCGCCCTGCGGCGCGCGCTCGATCTGCCAGACCCCGCTTTGCGGTTTCAGGCAGCGCGCGCGGCCTATGAGCAGATGGCCCGCCGCCTCGGGCTGCTGGCGACGTAGGGGCGCGCGCTAGAAGGGAAGGTCAGGCTCAAGGGGCTTGGCCGCGCGGCGGTCGGTTTCCCACCAGTGAGGCGGTTTCATCTTTTTGAGCAGCGCGAGGCGCAGGAGCGGGAGCTGTCCGGCAGAGGTCGCCAGCTTTTGCGCGTCCTCAGTGCCACGCGCCCAGTCGGTCGAGGCGAGAAAGGGCTTCACCGCGTCGAGCTGGCGGATGCCGAGCAGGGCTTCCAGACTGTCGAGCAGCGGCCCGGGCGGGGTGAGGAACAGGAACACATACCACTCCCCGGAGCTGCGGTCGGTCATGCGGTCGAGCGGGAAGCGCCATCGCTGGCAAAAGCGAGCGAGCGGCTCCCCGTCGATGACCAGATAGGGCAAGTCAGTTGGCGGCATAGCGCCACTGTGCCTCAGGTGCAGTTGCCGCCCTGCGGTCGGCGTGTCGCGCTCGATGGCGCGCCACCTGGTGCGGCAGCGGCGGAGCGTTGGGAGGACCAGCAGTAGTGCGGCGATGTCCATGCGTGGCTGGCTCTTGTGCGTTTTGGCGAACAGTGGCCCACTAGCCGTGCTGGAGAGAAGTGCGCGGTTATGCAAAGTCCCTTGGACTTTGCCGCGAAGGCCCGGACAGACCGGGCCTGCAAGGGGTCAAAGACCCCCTGCGCCGCCCAAGGGCGGCTACCCCCGAGCACTCTGGCCAGCGTCTGTTGAAGGGTCCAGATGGCTGTCTATCGCTGTTCTGTCCAGAAGCCTTTGAACCGTGCCAAGGGTCAGTCGGCCGTGGCGGCCGCGGCGTACCGCGCTGCCGCTCGCCTGCACAACAAGCTGGCAGACAAGCGCCACGACTACCGGCGACGGGCGCCGGGTGTCGCGCACTCGGCCATCCTGGCGCCCGACGACGCGCCGGAGTGGGCGCGCGACCGGGCAGCTCTCTGGAACGAGGCAGAGGCGGCAGAGGTCAAGCGCAACGCCAACTTGGCCCGCGAAGTCCTGCTCTCCCTCCCGCACGAGATGGACGACGCCCAGCGCATCCACCTGGTCGAAGCCTTCAGCCGGAAGCTGGTGCAGCGGTATGGGGTGGCGGTCGATATGTCGGTCCATCGCCCCGACCGGGGCGGCGACCAGAGAAACCACCACGCCCATTTGCTGATGACCACCCGCCGCCTTGGCAAGGATGGCTTTACGGAAAAAACCCGCGAGCTGGACGAACCCAAAGGGCGCGGCCCCGCCGAAATCGAGGCTATCCGGGAGTTATGGGAAAAGGAGCAAAACAGGGCGCTGGAGCGGTGCGGCTTGGAGGTCCGGGTTTCCCGCTTGAGCAACCAGGCGCAAGGACTCGAGCGGGAGCCGGAGCCCAAGATTGGCGAAGCCGCTAATGCCCTCTACCGGCGCGGCGAAACCTCGGAAAAGGTCGAGAAGGTTAAGGAGGTCCGGCAGCGAAACTCCATGCGGGAAAACATGGCGCGGCAACGTCAGGGCCGGTTGGGCAATGCCAAGCGGCAAGACGTCGCCAAGGCCCTCAGAGCGGCGGCTTTGGCCGCTCCCGCGCCCGAGCGCCCTGCCCCTGATTCGACGCCCCCAGCGGGCCAAGAGCCTCGGGTTTCGACCTGGCGGCAGCACTACCGGGAGGCGGAGCGCGCCAAGCAGCAGCTTGAAAAGCTCCACCGGCAGCAGCGGCAGGCGCTGGCCGAGCAGCAGCGCGCCGCCGAGTTCCAACCCGGCAAGAGGCTGCAAACCGGTACGGCAGGCCGCTTCACGCGCTTGGCAGCCGCCCCCCAGGCCGAGCCGGTCAAGGTCGACCGCAAGGCCGCTTTGGTGGCGCTGGAGAAGCAGCAGGCGGCAGAGCGCAAGGCACTGGAGGCACAGCAGCGCAAGGCCCGCCGACAGATCGCTGAAGCGATGGAGAAGGAACGAGCGGCGCAGCCGGTGCGGCAGCCCGAGGCCCCTTCCCTACAGGTCCGGTCCGATGAGGTGCGGCAGGCCCCGTTGCCGGGTCCGCCGCCCTCCCCTCCGACCGGCGACAAGCCGCCCTCAAACGACCTGCAGGCGATGCGCGCTTGGGAGCGGCAGCGGCAGCAGGAGTTGCGGCGGCAGCGGGAGGCCCGGGAGGCGATGCAGGACAACCAGCACGACCCCGGGCGGGTCAGGAAGCGGCCCGAGCCTAGCTGACCTGGCCCGTGGCCTTCTGCCCCTGCGGCGGCAGATAGGCCCCGAGCCGCGTCACCACCAGCGGCGGAGCGCCATCGAGCAGGGCAAGGGTCTCGTACTCCCCCAAGGCCCGCACTTGCGCCGGGTTGAGCAGCTCGGAGGCGCACCGGCTGGCAAAGGAACAGCTCTCCGGGTCTTCAATCTTGAAGAAGAGCCGGATGCCCGACGAGCCATAGAGGGTGTCGAGCGAATAGAGCTTCTTGGCTTGCTCCGCCGACTGGAAGACCGCCCACACCTGAAGGCCGAAGCCCGCGCCGAGCGTGAAGGCCCGCTCCACGATGGGCAGGCGCTGGAGTTGCGCCAGCTCATCGAGCAGGAACACCACCGGCTGCCGCCGCCCGGTCAGGCTCCGCATGACCGTATCCATGGCGAAGGTGGTCAGGATGCGGCAGACCTCGGGATAGGTGCCGAACTTGTCAGAGGGCAGGCAAACGAACACCGACAGGAGCTTGGATTCGTCGCGCAGGTCCGCGAAGCTGATAGCCCCCTCCCCGCCCCTGAACAGGTCCGCCATCTTGCGGTTGTCGAGCCACTTGGTGCCACGGCGCGCCGTCGAGACGATGCCGCCGCGCTCATTGGGCGGGATGCTGGCGAAGGATTCCGCCAGCCGCGCCACCAGGCCATCGAGCGCCTCGCTTTGCTGCATGGTCTCCAAGGTCACATCGAGATAGCCGGTCAGCAGCTCGCGCAGGGTCGGAAGGTCACGCGCGCGCCCGCCGAGCTGCTCTTCCGGGGCTGTGATGAGGTGCAGCGCCAAGGCGCGGATGAGGCCCCGGGCGCTTTCGTTCCAGTGGTCGTCCGCGCCGATGATGAGCGCCTCCCCGAGGTAGTCGGCAGCCGTCACCATGTCATCGGGGTCCACCACCGCCAAGGGGTTGAAGCGCGCGGAGGGCCGACCCGTCAGGCCGTCAGGGTCGAAGGCTGCGATCGTGTGGCCCATGGCCTCACGCGCGGCAGCCGTGAGAAGGCAGTTTTCTCCCTTGGGGTCGAGGACAAAGACGCTGGCGCGGTAGTGCTTCAGGTTGGGGATGATGAGGTCGCGCCCCTTGCCCGCCCGGGTGGGAGCGGTGATGTAAACGTGCTTCTCCGTGGTGACGCTGATGGCCTTGCCCTCCACATAGCCGAGGAACACCGGCGCGCCCTTGGGCGCGGCCCGGTTGCGCTTCAGGTAGCGGCGAAGGTCGGTCCCTTCCAGCCAGCGCACTTGCCCCTTGTCGTTCACCGCGTTGCCGTGCGTGCCGAGCATCGCGCTGGCCAGCCGTGCGAGGTTGCGTTGCTTGTCGCTGTCGCTCAGGGTCTCGACGATGAAGGACGACAGCCACAGGCCGGTGCGCTTGCCCGTGGCGACCGCCAGCAGTACGAGGAAGGCCCCGCCGCCCAACAACAGCACCGGGGCCAGCATGACGAAGCCGGCCACGCTGCCGACGACCGCCATCCCGGCCAGCAGCAACGCCGGCAGGATGAGCGGCAGTGACAGCACCAGCACGATGAGCGCCCCCCACCCTGCCAGCTTGCTGCCCGTGCCGATGCCCGCCACGCTCCAGCCGATGAGCTTGGCGAACATGAGCTGCGGGTTCTGCCAGGTCAGCAGCGCGACCAGCAGGAACAGCACTGTCAGGCCGAGGCCGATGGTCAGCCACCATGCAGCCACGCGGGACCAGTTGAGGGCCATCCAGCGCAGGCCCTTGCGCGCATCGGCGCGGGTGACGTAGTTCCACCAGCGACTGCCCAAAGCCGCAAGGCGCGGGGCCAGCCATGCGGGCAGCTTGAGCAGGCCGGTGGCCCAGGTGTTCGGAGTCAGGACGGCAGACATAGTGGCTCCTTGGCCGTTGGAAAAGCCGAAAAAAAAGGCCACCCATGAGCCGGGTGGCCTTTTCGCGATGACAGTCGCCCGGTGCGTCGCGTCGCATCGGGCCAAGTTGTGTGGATACGGGCGGACCGGGGTTAGGTGCAACCCGCCCCGGTCCTGTGGTCAAACCACCTTGGCGGTCATCGCATCCCTGCTGTACCGCTCTTTCAGAGTAAACCCGTTGCACATCGCTTGGCAAGCCATGGGGTCTTTCCGGCGGATTTGCTTCTTTTCTTCCAGGCCCTGCGGTGCAGCGGTTGAAGCCCTCGCCGGTTGCGCTACAAGGAACTATGTCCGTTAGCCGCCGCCTCCTGCTGGTGCTCCTGCTCGTGATCGCCGCGCCCTTCGCGCGCGCCGACGAGCTGGCGGGCGTGGTGGTGTCGGTCGCGGATGGCGACACGCTGCGGGTGCTGGTCGAGGCCCGTGAAGTGGTGGTCAGGCTCCACCAGATTGACGCCCCCGAACGTGGGCAACCCTTTGGAGGGCGCTCCCGGCAGTCGCTGGCCGAGCTGGCCTTGAAGAAGGCCGCGCGCGTCGAGACGAGCGGTCATGACCGCTACGGGCGCACTGTGGGAACGGTGTATGTCGATGGACTGGACGTCAACGCCGAACAGGTCCGCCGAGGCATGGCATGGGCCTATCGGCGCTATGTGCAGAACCCCCACCTGGTCGAGCTGGAGCAGGAGGCGCGCGCAGCGGGTCGAGGTCTGTGGGTCGATGCACAGCCCGTTGAGCCGTGGGTTTGGCGGCAGCTTCAACACCAGCCATAGACGGGCGCATCGCCTCGCGTGAGTACACGCCAGCCGACCGGGTGCTAGGCGCAAGCGCCCCGAACCCCTTGCAGGGTTTCGGCCAGCCGGTGACGCCCCCTTGCGCGAACAGCCAGCGGATCGGCTCAGGGCCGAAGCCCTCAGCCGACCGCAACAGCCAACAGCCCTAAGGGGCCAGCCCCTGGCGCGCCGCAAGGGTGAAGGCTAAAGCCCGCTGAAGGGGGTCTCCCCGACCTTCCTCCGCTGCGCTCCGTGCAGGCCGGGTGATTCCCCTCCCCCTTCAGCGCCCTTGCAGCTTGCCTCCCCGGTCTCGCCGACGGGCAAGGGTTGCATGTGCAACCCAAGCCCTAGAAAGGGACCAAGACAATGACAAACGACCCGAGACTGATTGAAGTTATATGGCGGACTCGCCGCACCATCGCTGAGCTGCTGGCCTCCGACGAGGCAGCCTTGACGAGCTGCGCTGGTGATGCCCTGCTCTTACTCGATAACGCACTGTTCGACGCGCTGCTGGTGAGCGGCTCCAAGGTGGAGGGCTAACCATGACCACCAAGACCAACACCGCCGAGCAGATTGCCAAGCTCAACGACCTGTGCCGCTGCGCGATGGGCCTCGCCGGAAAGCTCTACCAGACCGAAGGCATTTGCGCCCTGCCCCTCGCGGACCAATCGGCCATCCGGGAGAAGGTGGAGACGTTCAGCGACTTCGGCCCCGACAACAACCCGCACGGGGAGCGCGACTTCGGCGCGTTCGAGCACAAGGGGCAGCGCATCTTCTGGAAGATTGACTACTACGACCGGACCTTGACCCGAGGCAGCGAGGACCCCGCAGACCCGCGCCAGACGGTGCGCGTTCTGACCATCATGCTGGCCTCGGAGTACTGAGGCCATGCCTTACGCCATCCTCTTTGACACCCTGTGCCAAGGCTTCCAGCCAGTGCGCGAGAACGACGAGCCTCTCTTGTTTGCTACCGAGGCCGAGGCCTTGCAAGAACTGGCCAGCGACCCGGAGTTCTACAGGGAGTGCTTCGTTGACGATGCGAGCCGCATAGGCCATCGCACCATCTTTAGAGGCTGAGACTGGCCCCAGCTCGCGGCACCTGTGCTGCGGGCTGGGAGCCTCAGCCGCCCTGCGGCTTCGGCGGCCCGGTCCGGGCGCGCCTCGCGTCCTCCCGGGCGGAGGGGGAC
>Ga0209066_10004801_pt1 | contig 14527 bp, 14 predicted proteins | sample All_14_2_FD_187198 | JGI IMG/M metagenome (GOLD analysis project Ga0209066, IMG submission 187198) | Freshwater microbial communities in response to fracking from Pennsylvania, USA - Allegheny Zone_MetaG_DW_15 (SPAdes) (version 2) ...
CTCCCACACCCCTCGCCCCCTCCCTCCCCCGAATGGACGTATACTACCGTGGTAGATACACCAGTTTCCGTACTAGGAATCTCTGGAGGTGAGTTCGATGCATGGCGGCGTGATCTTGTTCCGGGGCACCGGGGCGGATGCGCTGCGCTATCTGGAGTCCGACCGCGCCAGGGCTGACGAGTATTACCTGGAGGCCGGGATCGCGCTGGCTGAGTTCACGGCCGTCGATGCCGGGGGTCGGGTGATCGGTGAGGTTGCGCTGTCGGCGGATGAGTACCGCCAGTGGGTCGATTGGGTGAACCCGCTCACCGGGGAGTCGATGGGCAAGCCCCGGCTGCCCGGCGAGGGCCGGCGCGGTAGCCCGCGCTTCGCGGAGATGGTCGTGAACGTGCCCAAGTCGCTGTCGATCGCGGCCGCGCTGCACCCGGAGGTGTCTGAGGCGCTGGACGCGGCGCAGCGTGACGCAGTGGCGGAGATTCGTTCCTGGCTCGGCCAGCACTCGGTCACCCGCGTTGGGCCGCGGGGGGCGCAGGAGGTGGTGCCGGTCGAGCAGTTGGAGACGGTCGCCGTCTCGCACAAGACGAGCCGGGCGGGTGATCCGCACCGGCACATCCACTTCCAGATCGGGACTCGTGTGTGGGCGGCAGGTGCGTGGCGCGGGCTGGACACGGCGGCGCTGTTCCGGCAGCAGGGCGCGATCCGGGCGCTCGGCACGGCGGTCCTGTCCGCGCATCCGCGGCTCGCGGCGGTGCTCGACGCGCACGGGCTGACCCTGGACCCGGTGACCGGCGAGGTTGCGGAGCTGGTGCCGTGGAACGCGGTGATGTCCAAGCGCGGCGCGCAAGTGGCGCGTAACCTGGCGCGGTTCGAGGCGGAGTGGGAGGCGGCGCATCCGGGTGAGACGCCCGGCCCAGTCGTCTCCGCGAGGCTGCGGGCGAAGGCGTGGGATCACGAGCGGCCGAGCAAGAAGCCCAGCGTGCTCGGCTCCGAGGCCGGGTGGCTGCGCGAGCTGGAGGACGCCGGCTACACCCCCGACCTGCCGCGCGCCGCCGTGCCCGCGAGGGTTGCGCTGGACGAGTTGCAGGTGCAGCAGGTCGCCTCGCGTGCGCTGGATCGTTGCGCGGCGGCTGCGTCGGCGTGGACGGTGCATGACGTGCAGGAGCAGGTGGCGCGCACCGTCACCGAGGCCGGCGTGCGCGCCACCGGCGCGGAGCTGCGCGAGTTCGTCACCCTCACGACCCGGCTGGCCGCCGACGACTGCCTCTCGATCCTGCCGCCGGGCGCACCGGCGCCGGAGCATGTGGCGCACCTGACGACGCCGCACGTCGTCGCGGTCGAGACGGTGCTGCGCGACCTGCTGACTGCACGCGCCACCCAGCGCACGGACGGCGCAACGGTGCGCGTGCGCGCGTCGAGGCTGGACGCGGACCAGGCGCGCGCGGCCGCTGCGGTCGCCGGTACCGCGTCGCTGGTCGTGGTCGAGGGTGCTGCGGGGGCGGGCAAGACCACCATGCTCGGCGCCGCGATCACCGCGGCGGCCGAGCACGGCCGGGCGGTGCGGGTGGTGACGCCGACGAAGAAGGCCGCCGACGTTGCCGCGGTCGAGCTCGGTGTGCCGACCGACTCCGTGGCCGCGCTCGTCCACGCCCACGGTTACCGCTGGGACGCGGACGGCGTATGGTCCCGGCTCGCCGTGGGCGATGCCGACCCGGAGACGGGTGCGACCTACCGCGGCCCCGGCCAGGAGCATCGCCTGGCCACTGGTGAGCGCGTGGTGGTGGACGAGGCCGGGATGCTCGACCAGGACACTGCCCTGGCCCTGCTCACCGTCGCGGATGAGGCCGGGGCGACGCTCGCCCTGGTCGGGGACCGGGCGCAGCTCCCCGCCGTGGGACGCGGTGGGGTGCTCGACATCGCCGCCGCGCTCGTGCCGCGCGTCCACGACCTCACCTCGCTGCACCGCTTCGCGGACCCCGCCTACGCGCAGCTCACCCTCGACCTCCGTGCTGGGCGCGACCCGGCCAAGCTGTTCGACCGGCTGCACGCCCTCGGCCTGGTGCGGCTCCACGAGGACGCTGACGCGCTCCGGGCCGCGGTCGCCGCCGAGTGGATCGACGGGGCTGCGATCACGACCGCGACGAACGACGAGGCCCGCGAGCTGAACGCCCTGATCCGCGAGGACCGGGTGCGCGCCGGGCTGGTCGACGACACCCGCACCATCGACGGCGCGGACGGCCTGGCGATCAGCGCGGGCGACCTGATCCAGACCCGACGCAACGACGCCGAGGCGGGTGTGGCGAACCGGCAGACCTGGATCGTCCAGCACGTCGGGGACGACGGCAGCTTGTGGGTGCGCGACGCCGCCAGCGAGCGGAAGCAGCAGCGCACGGTGCGGCTGCTCGCCGAGTATGTCGCGGAGCACACCCACCTGGCCTACGCGGCGACCGCCTACGGCGTCCAGGGCGTCACCGCACCGGAGTCGCACACCGTCCTGTCGGATGCGCTGGACGCGGCCGGCGTCTACGTCGGTCTCACCCGCGGGCAGGAGGCGAACCGGCTGCACGTCGTCGCGGCGGACCTCGCGGACGCCCGCGAGCAGTTCACCGCCGCGCTCGAGCGCGACCGCGCCGACCGCGGACTGGCCGAGGCGACCGAGCGGGCGCAGACGGCGGTCGCCGGACTCGTCGCGGACGGCCCCGTGGCGCTCGTGAACACCGAGCGCACCCGGCTCGCCGAGCGCATCGCGCGGGCCGACGAGCAGGCGGCCAGGTGGCAACAGGCCGCTGCCCGCCTCGACCGGCAGGCGACCGAGCACCATGACGCATACGACGCGCAGCAGGCCGCGCTGACGGCAGCCCGGACGCGGGCTGAGGGTGCACGGGCCGAGGTCATCGTCCCACTCATCGAGCAGGCCGCCAGTGACGCAGCGACGCTCCTGGCCGCCCGGGATCGTGCCCGCGACGCCGATGCCGCCCGTCGCGCGGCCGGGCGCCTGCGGCGCCGGAGCGCCGAGCGCACCCGCCTCACCGCCGAGCAGGACCGCGCCGTGGTCGAGGCGGCCGTGCGCGACCGCTGGGGCTCCACCCCGACCGCCCCGGATCGCGTGCCGGCCTGGAGCGAGGCCGTCGCTGGTCGCCAGGCCGACGCCGACCCGCGGGTAGCCGGCGCCAGGCAGGATGCCGAGCGCATCCAGCACGAGACGAGCCGCATGACCGCCCGGCAGATGGACGAGCGACACCAGCTCCGCCGCGCGATCTACCGCGACCCCTACGCCCGCGACAGCGCCGAGCGCCGCGCCACCGACGCCGCGCAGCGCGCCGAGCGGGATCGGCGGTTCCTCGCGCAGATCGAGACCCTGCCACCCGAGCAGGCCGCCGCCCTCATCCGCGCGCGCGCCGAGGCCGACCGGATCGCAGCGGCAGCCCTCGCCGAGCGCACCGCACGCCTACGCGGACCCGAACGCGAGCCGAACCATCCGACCCCGAGCGGGCCGGAGCGCGACCACGGGATCAGCCTCTAACGGAAGCTCAGGGCACCCGCTCGCCGAGAGCGTCGTCCCCTCGCCGATGATGCAGCACGGCGACGACCTGCACGAACCGCTCCTCCTCGAACAGGCGATACCAGACGTAGTACCGGAACGTCTCGGTGCTGACATGACGCAGCCCGAAGCGGCTGACGGGTGGCTGGTGCGCGTAGGCGGCGATCCAGTCCAGGGCGACCTCGATCGCGTCGAGGCAGCGGTCCGTCTCATGCGGAACGTGCTCGTCGTAGTACGCCTCGATGTCAGCGAGGTCTCGCTGCGCGTTGGCGAGGAGTCGGACGGTGTAGCTCACGCGGTGCGGCGCGTGCGGCGGCGCGCCTTCCACTCATCGAGCGTGATGTAGTCGTCCGGGTTCGCGTCCGCCTCGGCGACGCGCTGCTCCAGGATCGCCCACTGACCGGCCGGCACGTCGTCGCCGAGCTTGGCCTGGATCGCGTCACGAAGCTCGACCAGCTCAGAGGGACTGAGCTGATCCACCTGCTCCATGAGCGCCGGGTTCACCATGCCCCTATCGTACGCGGCAGCCCCCACATCGGACAGGGCGGCGCGCGTCATTGCGCCGCCTCCTGGCCCGCATCGTCGGCGAACAGGCGCAGGAACTTCTCACGAGGGATCACGACACGGCGGCCGATCTTCACGGAGGGGATGGTGCCGTCCTCGATGCCGACCGTCACGGTTCGGGGATCGACGCCGAGAGCTTCGGCGGCCTCCTGGCGCGTGATGACGAGGCTGCGGCGACGGCGGAGGTCGTCTATGCCGAGGGTGCTCTGTCGCATCGTCGCACCATCCGTTCGTGTCCACGGGCGTCGAGAAAGGTGCATCCCACGGTAGAAGCGCGAGCTTGCGGTGTCAAGTACCGCGTTGTATGTTCTCTCTATGGAAACAGAGCGAGTGAGGGGTAACCCTCCCGGCATCACGAACAAGCATGTCGCGGCGAACATCCGTGCCGCCCGCCAAGCGATCGGCATGGACCTGCGCACGATGTCCGACGCGCTCGACGCCGCGGGCCGGAAGCTGTCGCCGTCCGGGATCAGCAAGCTGGAGAACGGGGATCGCCGCGTGGATGTGGACGACCTCACCGTGATCGCCTACCTGCTGCGCACCAGCCCCGCGGCGCTCCTGACGCCGCCCGAGGACGAGACGACGCTGACGGGCGTGCCCGAGAAGTTCCTGCCCGAGGAGGTCGAGAAGTGGGCGCGCGGGGAACTCGTCCTCACCAACGAGGGACTGCTGGCGTACTGGCAGCAGGAATGGGTGCAGAGCCTCAGCCGCATCCAGTACTTCGAGAGCCTGCTGCGGCACGGCAGCCCGAGCCAGGCCAGCCACGACGAGTCCGCCCAGCGTCTCGCGGACCTGAAGGAGCGCCAGCGGTTCATCCGCGAACGCGGCGTGCAGATAGACCCGACCGGGCGCGTGTTCGACGCCGCCGACTACCTCGATCGGTTCGCCGACGCCGACGCCGACCCGATCCGCCCCGCATCCCCGGCGGCCGCGCCCCGAGCCGAGAAGACGAAGCCATGAGCGAGCAGAAGCAACGCCGCTCCCGCTCCCGGCAGCCCGGCTCGATCCAGGAATACGCGACCCGCGATGGCAAGCGGTGGCGGTTCCAGATCTACGTCCCGAAGGACCCCGAGTACCCCGAGCAGGGGATGCGCCGACTCACCCGCTCCGGGTTCACGAGCACCGACGAGGCGAACGACGCCCTGCAAGACGCGCTGAAGCAGCGCAAGCAGAACGAGAAGTTCTCTGGCAAGGTGCCCCTCATCGGCGTCTACGCAGATCAGTGGGTAGAGGGACTGAAGCTCGCGGACTCCACGGTCAAGGGCTACAAGAAGATCATCCGCAACCACATCCGGCCCCAGCTCGGCGACATCCGCCTCGACCAGCTCACCGCCACCCGGATCGCCCGGCACTACCGCGACCTGGAGAAGCACGGCCGCGCCGACAAGCTCGGCAAGGGGCAGCCGCTCTCGGCCAACAGCGTCCACAAGATTCACGTCGTGCTCGGCGCGATCCTGGACGCCGCGATCGAGGACGGGCACCTCACGGTGAACCCGACCAAGAAGAAGCGCACCGTGAAGGCCCCCAAGTCCAGCGAGGTGCGCGCGCAGAAGCCCGAGATCGTCACCTGGACGGCCGAACAGCTCTCCACCTTCCTCGCCTGGGACCGCGACGAGCTGGAGGACGAGCTGTTCCCGCTGTGGCGGCTCATCGCCTACTCCGGGATGCGCCGCAGCGAGGCGCTGGCGCTGAAGTGGAACGACATCAACACCAAGACCATGCGCATCAGCATCCGCCGAGCGGTCAACACGGAGGACTGGTCGCAGACCAAGACCACCAAGACCGGCAACGCCCGCGTCATCGACATGGACGCCGAGACGCTGAAGGTGCTCGCCTCCTACAAGGTCGCCCGCGCCGAGCTGTCATTCGAGCTGGCGAAGGCAGACGCCTACGTGTTCGCCGACGACGACGGCAAGCTGCGGTCACCCGACGCGATGACGAGCCGCTGGGACCGCCGCCTGAAGTGGGCGACGGTGAAGTTCGACAGCCTGCACCGGGTCACGCTGAAGGGTCTGCGGCACACGCACGCGACCCTGCTGCTCGAACTCGGGGAACACCCCAAGGTCGTACAGGAGCGCCTGGGGCACTCCACGATCACCACGACCATGAACATCTACAGCCACGTCACGCCCACCATGCAGCGGTCGGCCGTCGATCGCTTCGCGGCCCACCTCGGCAACGCTTAGCACTTTTTCTAGCACTTCGACAGAGAACGACCCCTGAACCCGGACAAGAAATCCCAGGTCAGGGGCCATTCTCATACTGTGCGCGAGGGGGGACTTGAACCCCCACGCCCTTACGGGCACTAGCACCTCAAGCTAGCGCGTCTGCCATTCCGCCACCCGCGCGCAACGGGCCGTCTCCGACCCGAGGAATGACAATACCACGGGTAGGGTCGACGCATGGACGATCGCCACGAGCCCCTCGGCCCCACCGCCAGCATCGCGCGCGATCTCATCCGATTCGACACCACGAACTGGGGCGGCGGGCAGTCCAAGGGCGAGCGCGAGGCCGCGGACTACCTCCGCGGGCTCCTCGAGGGGCTCGGGCTCACGACCACGGTCGTGGAGTCCGCCGATCGGCGCACGAGCGTCATCACGAGGGTCGCCGGCGCCGACCCGAGCAAGCCGGCGCTCGTCGTCCACGGGCACACGGACGTGGTGCCCGCCGACCCGGCGAACTGGTCGGTCGACCCGTTCGCCGGCGAGGTCCGCGACGGGATGCTCTGGGGCCGCGGCGCCGTCGACATGAAGGACATGGACGCGATGATCGTCCAGTCGCTCACCGACATCCTCGGCTCGGGGCGGCGGCCGGCGCGCGACCTCGTCGTCGCCTTCTTCGCCGACGAGGAGAACGGCGGCGTCTTCGGCTCCCACTGGGTCGTCGACCACCACCCCGAGCTCTTCGCCGGCGCGACGGAGGCGATCAGCGAGGTCGGCGGATACTCGGTCGACATCGGCGGGACGCGCTCCTACCTGCTCCAGACGGGGGAGAAGGCCCTCGTCTGGGTGCGTCTCGTCGCCACGGGCACGGCCGCGCACGGCTCCCGCGTCATGCGCGACAACGCGATCACGAAGCTCGCCGAGGCCGTCGCGGCGATCGGGCGTCGCGAGTGGCCCATCCGGCTCACCGCGACGACGGAGCAGCTGCTCGCCGAGCTCGCGAGGCTCCTCGACGCCGACGTCACGCGGATCGGCCCGGACGAGCTCGTGCTCTCCACCGGCACGGCCGCCGGCTTCCTGCTCGCGACGCTGCGCACGACGAGCAACCCCACCGTGCTGCAGGGCGGCTACAAGCACAACGTGATCCCGGATCGCGCCGAGGCGCTCGTCGACATCCGCACGCTCCCCGGCGAGGAGGACGCGGTGCTCGACGAGATCCGCGCCCTGCTGCCAGACGGCGTGGTGCTCGAGACGGTGCACCGCGACATCGGCCTCGAGACGCCGTTCTCCGGACCGCTCGTCGAGGCGATGACCGCCGTCCTCGGGCGTCACGACCCGGGGGCGCCGGTGCTGCCCTACCTGCTCTCCGGCGGCACCGACAACAAGGCGCTCGCCAAGCTCGGGATCACCGGCTACGGCTTCGCGCCGCTGCGACTGCCCGCCGACCTCGACTTCCCGGGACTCTTCCACGGCGTCGACGAGCGGGTGCCGCTCGACGCGCTCGAGTTCGGCACGGCGGCGCTCACCGACCTGCTGCTGACGTACTGAGGCCCGCGGCGTACTAGGGTCGGACCTCGTGAGTTTCCTCGAGGCGGCGATCCTCGGCCTCATCCAGGGCCTGACGGAGTTCCTGCCGATCTCCTCCAGCGCCCATCTGCGGATCGTCGGCGAGTTCCTCCCGTCGGCGACCGACCCGGGGGCGACGTTCACGGCGATCACGCAGCTCGGCACCGAGACGGCGGTGATCATCTACTTCTGGAGAGACATCGTCCGGATCATCGGCAAGTGGTTCCGCCACTTCTTCGTCGGCAGCGGTGCGCACCGCGACAACCCCATCCCGAAGGGCGACCCCGACGTCCGGCTCGGCTGGCTCATCATCATCGGCACCATCCCGATCGTCGTCGTCGGCTTCCTCGCGCAGGAGTACATCCGCTCGGTGTTCCGCTCGCTGTGGCTCGTGGCGATCGTGCTCATCGTCTTCGGCATCATCCTCGGGATCGCGGACCGGCTCGGCCGCAAGACCCGCACGATCGAGGAGATCACCTACCCGCACGGCCTCGCGATCGGCGTCGCGCAGATGCTCGCGCTCGTCCCGGGCGTCTCGCGCTCCGGGGCGACGACGACGATGGGCCTCGCCCTCGGCTACACGCGCGAGGCGGCCGCGAGGTTCGCCTTCCTGCTCGCGATCCCCGCGGTCTTCGGCAGCGGGCTCTACGAGCTCGTGCACTCCTTCGGCGAGCCGGAGGGCCACTACGGCTACGCCGAGACGGCCCTCGCGACGGTCATCGCCTTCGGCGTCGGGCTCGGCGTCATCGCCTTCCTCATGCGCTGGCTGCAGACGAGGTCGTTCCTGCCGTTCGTGATCTACCGGCTCGTGCTCGGCGGCGCGCTCATCGTGCTGCTCGCGCTCGGCGTCCTCCAGCCGTACTGAGCGGCTCGGCGATGCGGATCCGGTCCTTCGCGCCCGCCGACCGGCGCGACGTCATCGCGCTCTGGGAGGCGTGCGGACTCCTGCGGCCGTGGAACGATCCGGAGCGCGACATCGACCGCAAGCTCGCCCGCGACCCCGAACTGCTGCTCGTCGGCGTCGACGAGGGCGGCGCGATCGTCGGCTCGGTGATGGCGGGCTACGACGGACACCGCGGCTGGATCAACTTCCTCGCCGTCACGCCGACGCGCCGCGGCGGCGGGCACGGCCGTGCGCTCGTCGAGGAGGCCGAGCGACGACTCGTCGCGCTCGGCTGCCCGAAGGTGCAACTGCAGGTGCGCATCGACAACGCGGACGCCGTCGGCTTCTACGAGGCGCTGGGCTACGAGCGTGCCGACGTCATCGACCTGGGCAAGCGGCTGATCGCCGACGCTCCGGCGACCTGAGGCGGGCGACGCGCCGAGCGGCGCCGCCGCCCGGGCCGACTAGGACCGCCAGGGCTCCTCGCCGGCGGCGCCGGCCTCGCCCCGGCCGCCCTCGCCGCGCCGCAGGTAGCGCTCGAACTCCTTCGCGATCGCCTCGCCGCTCGCCTCGGGGGACTCGACGGCGTCGCGCGCGCGCTCGAGGGCCTCGATGTAGGTGGCCATCTCGTCGTCGTCGTCCGCGAGCGCGTCGATGCCCGACTCCCACTCCGCGGCCTCCTCGACGAGGTCGCCGCGGGGGATCACGACGTCGAGCACCTCCTCGAGCCGGTCGACGATCGCGAGCGTCGCCTTCGGCGACGGGGCGTTGTGCACGTAGTGCGGCACGGAGGCCCACACCGACATCGTGGCGATGCCCTCGCGCTCGAAGGCGTCGGCGAGGACGCCGACGATGCCGGTCGGCCCCTCGTAGCTCGAGCGCTCGACCCCGAAGGCGCGTCGGACCTCGCGGCTCTCGCTCGTGCCGAAGACGGAGATCGGCCGCGAGTGCGGCACGTCGGCGAGCAGCGCGCCGAGGAGCACGGCGAACTCGATGCCGTGCGTGTGGCAGACCTCGACGATCTCCCTCGCGAAGGTCTTCCACGACCGAGCCGGCTCGGTGCCGAGCAGGACGTAGATGTTCTCGGCGTTCTCGCCGACGACGCGCGCGCCGGACTCGCCGGCCTCGGCCTCGTCCGGGATGCGGGGGAGCGCGAGCGGATCGGCGGGGCCGTACACGACGGCGCCAGGCCAGACGATGCGACGAACGCCGTCGTCCCCGACCCCGACGATGGGCCGGCTGAACTGGTAGTCGACGTAGTCCTCTGGGTCGGTCTCGTGGATCGGCTCGAGGTCGAGGAGGTCGCGCAACCGCCGGACGGCGCCGCTCGCGGCCTCCCCGGCGTCGTTCCAGCCCTCGAAGGCGACGACGAGGGTCCGGCTGCGCGCATAGGGCGACTGCGGCATTGCGCTCCTTCCGGCCGCCGGCGCGTCCTGCGGGTCATCCAAGGATAGAACTACGATGGTCGCTCGTGACCGACGAACCCCCGCTCGCCGTCCTCTGGGACATGGATGGCACGATCGTCGACACCGAACCCATGTGGATGCGCGCCGAGACCGAGCTCGTCGAGTCCTTCGGAGGCGCGTGGAGCCACGAGCAGGGGCTGCAGCTCGTCGGCAACGGGCTCTACGACTCGGCAGCGATCCTCATCGCCGCGGGCGTCAGGCTCGAGCCGCTCGAGGTCATCCACTGGCTCACCGAGCACGTGCAGGCGCAGCTCGAGGACGGTCCGCCGTGGCGGCCGGGCGCGCGCGAGCTCCTCGCCGAGCTGCGCGAGACCGCCGTGCCGATGGGACTCGTGACGATGTCGTTCCGGGGGATGGCCGTGCAGGTCGCCGAGGCGATCGGCTTCCCCGCGTTCGACGTCATCGTCGCCGGCGACGACGTCACCCACCACAAGCCGCACCCGGAGCCCTATCTGCGCGCGGCCGCCCAGCTCGGCGTGCCCATCGAGCGGTGCGTGGCGATCGAGGACTCGATCACGGGCGTCGCCTCGGCGGTCGCCTCCGGTGCGGCCACGGTCGCGGTGCCCTTCATCGTGCCGATCCCCGAGTCGCCGGCGTACGAGATCTGGCCGACGCTCGCCGGGCGCGGCGTCCAGGACCTCGCCGACGTGCTCGCCGGACGACGAGCGGTGTCGCGATGAACCCGCGTCGCGGGCCGCTGCGCGCGGGGGAGCGGGTGCGCCTCACGGGCCCGCGCGGCCGGCTGAACACGATCACCGTGGAGGTCGGCGGCGCCTTCCACACGCACCGGGGCGTCCTGCAGCACGACGCGATCATCGGTTCGCCCGACGGCAGCGTCGTGATCGCGAGCAACGGCGACGAGTACCTCGTGCAGCGGCCGCTGCTGAAGGACTTCGTCCTCTCGATGCCGCGCGGCGCGGCGATCGTCTATCCGAAGGACGCGGCGCAGATCCTCCAACTCGCCGACGTCTTCCCCGGCGCGACCGTCGTCGAGGCCGGCGTCGGCTCCGGGGCGCTCACGCTCTGGCTGCTGCGCGCGATCGGTGGCGACGGCGTGCTCCACTCAGTGGAGCGGCGCGAGGAGTTCGCGCAGGTCGCCGCGGCGAACGTCGCGACGTTCCTCGGCGTCGTCCCGCCGAACTGGCACCTGCGGCTCGGCTCGGTGCAGGACGAGCTGCCCGCGATCGCGGAGGCCGGCACCGTCGACCGCGTGATCCTCGACATGCTCGCGCCGTGGGAGTGCGTCGACGCCGCGGCGACCGCGCTCGCCCCTGGCGGCGTCCTGCTCTGCTACGTCGCGACGGTCACCCAGCTGTCGAGGACGGCCGAGGCGTTCCGCGCGGCCGGATGCTTCGACGAGCCCGAGTCGAGCGAGACGCTCGTGCGGACCTGGCACGTCGAGGGCCTCGCGGTGCGCCCTGACCACCGGATGACCGGGCACACGGGGTTCCTCCTCGTCGCGCGCCGGCTCGCCCCCGGCGTCCAGCCGCTCGAGCGCCGCCGCCGCGCCTCGAAGGACGAGTTCACCGAGGACGACGTCGAGGCGTGGACCCCCGGCGCGGTCGGTGAGCGCGTGCGCAGCCCGAAGCGCGCCCGCAAGGCCGTGCGACAGGCCGAGGCGGCGGCCGAGGCTGCGGCGTCGGACACGGCGGACCCGGCGAAGTAGAGTAGTCCCCGCCGTCCCAGTCGAAAGCGAGTCGCCGTGCGCAAGTCCACCGGAATCCTCCTGGCCTCCGGGATGCTCGTCGCCGTCGCCCTGAGCGGGTGCACGAGCGCGGGGCCCTCGTGCGAGGTCGAGTGGCAGGATGGCGGCGTCGCGGGCGCCGTCGACGTCTCTGGCTCGCTCGGCGGCACGCTGAAGACCTCGTTCCCGCTCCCGCTCGTGCAGCTCGGCGAGGCGACCTCGACCGTCGTGCAGGCCGGCGACGGCCCCATCGCGCTCCCCGGTTCCATCGTCGAGGGCTCGGTCACCATCTACGACGGCGCCACGGGCGAGCAGCTCACCGGCGGCGGCGTGTTCTGGTCGGTCGACCGCGAGGAGCCCCGCGTGGTCGCCGCCGCGAAGTGCCTCTCGCCCGGCACCCGGGTCGTGACGGTCGGCCCCGCGTCGGTGGTCTACGGGCCGAGCGCGGCGGAGGGCGTCGACGACGCGACGATCGTCTCGGTGCTCGACATCACCGCGGTCTACCCCGGCCGCGCGGACGGCGCCGACCGCCTCCCGGTCAACGGCATGCCGACGATCGCGCTCGCGCCGGACGGCCGCCCCGGCTTCACGTTCACGAACGCGCCGGCGCCCACCGACCTCGTCGTCTCGGTGCTCAAGGAAGGCTCTGGCCCCGAGGTCCAGGAGGGCGACACCGTCGTGCTCCAGTACACGGGCGTGAGCTGGGCGAAGCGGACGGTCTTCGACACGACGTGGGAGAAGGGCGTTCCCGCGAAGCTCGTCGCGGCCGACGCGTCGACGACCTCCGACGGCTCCGGCGTCGTTCCCGGGTTCGCGAAGGCCCTCATCGGCCAGCGGGTCGGCTCGCAGGTGCTCGTCGCGATCCCGCCGGGGCTCGGCTACCCGGCCGGCGCGACGGGGGCGCCCGTGGCCGACGACGACACCATGGTGTTCGTGTTCGACGTGCTCGGCATCCAGGAGGGCGACTGAGCACCAGCAGGGTCGCCCCGGAAGAGCGCCAGTTCAGTCTCGTCCTGGCGCTGCTGGCGACCACCGGCGGCCTCACGAAGGCGCAGATCCTCTCGACGGTCCAGGGATACGCCCAGGACTTCGACGCGCGCGGCGACAACGCGACGCTCGAGCGCAAGTTCGAGCGCGACAAGGACGATCTGCGCGCGCTCGGCATCCCCGTCGAGACGATCGATGACCCCGGCGACCCCGGCAACAACCAGCACCTGCGCTACCGGATCCCGCGCGCCGCGTACGAGCTGCCCGCCGACGTCTCGTTCAGCCCAGACGAGCTCTCGCTGCTCGCCCTCGGGGCGATGGCCTGGCGCGACGGCTCGCTGTCGGCCGAGTCGCGGCGCGCCCTCACGAAGCTGCGCTCGCTCGGCGTCGCCGCGTCCGACCCCGTGATCGGCCTCGCGCCGCTCGTGCGCGCCCGCGATGCCGCGTTCGACCCGCTCTCGGAGGCGATCGACGCGCGGCAGGTCGTCGAGTTCGACTACCGCAAGCCGGGCGAGGACGCCGCGACGCGGCGCCGGGTGAGCCCGCTCGCGCTCGTCAACCACGAGGGCCGATGGCACCTCGTCGCCGCCGAGGCGGGGTCGACGGCGCGCAAGACCTTCCTGCTGCGCCGCATCGTCGGCGCCGTGCGCAAGACCTCCGCCGCGGCGATCGAGCCGGCGTCGGATGAGGGCTCGGCAGCGATCGCCGAGCTCGCGGCGATCCAGGCGCGCGCCGCTGCGGTCGTGCTCGTCGTGCCCGGCTCGGACGCCGCGCTGCGGCTGCGCAACCGCCCGTCGACGGTGGAGCGTGCGGACGGATCGCTCGAGGTGCGCTTCACCGACCTCGCGGTCCTCGCCGACGAGCTGCTCGCCTTCGGCCCTGAGGTCACCGCCGTCGAGCCGCCGGCGCTCGTCGAGGCGCTCATCAGCAGGCTCGAGACGCTGGCGGCGGCCCATGGCTGAGCGCCGGGCGTCCGCCGGATCGACTCCGAAGCTCGCACAGGACCGGCTCGCCTTCCTCATCGCCCTCGTCGCCTACCTGCCGGACGGCGTGCCGGTGCCGGTCGTGGAGGTCGCCGAGCACTTCGGCGTCGACGCCGAGCACGTGCGGCGGTCGGTGCAGCTCATCGCGGTCTCCGGGGTGCCAGGCGACACCGCCGGCTACCTCCACGGCGATCTCTTCGACATCGACTGGGGCGCGCTCGAGGACCACGACGAGATCGTCCTGACGAATCGCGTCGCGATCGACGACGCGCCGAGGCTGTCGGCGCGCGAGGCCGCGGCGCTCATCGCCGGGCTGCAGTCGATCGCCCGGCTGCCGGGCGTCGGCGAGTCGGTGGCCCTGCGGGGGCTCATCGACAAGCTCGCGCGCGGCGCCTCCGGTGCGCCGAGCGCGGTGGCCGTGAACGCGGGGGAGACCGGCCCGACGATCGGCATGCTCGCCGGCGCGATCTCGGCCGGCAGGACGGTCGCCTTCACGTACCGGAACGCGCGGGGCGAGCTGCAGCGCCGCACCGTCGACCCGCTGCGCATCGAGTCGATCGACGCGGACGTCTACCTGCGCGGGTGGTGCCACCTGCGCGAGTCGGTGCGCACGTTCCGCGTCGACCGGATCGCCGAGCTCCAGGTGGGGGATGGCGCGGTCTCGCACACGGCAGCCGAGATCGACCTCCCCGAC
>Ga0209066_10004802_pt1 | contig 14519 bp, 22 predicted proteins | sample All_14_2_FD_187198 | JGI IMG/M metagenome (GOLD analysis project Ga0209066, IMG submission 187198) | Freshwater microbial communities in response to fracking from Pennsylvania, USA - Allegheny Zone_MetaG_DW_15 (SPAdes) (version 2) ...
CGCAACGGCGCAAGGGCCTGCTGGGCAGGCGGTAGGGGTGTGCCGCTGGCGTCGGCGGCCGGCATGTCGGCACCAACGGCCATGCCCGGAGGCGCCCCCGTGGCGCCGGGGCCATAGGCCTGCGCGAACTTCTGACCGTAGCCCTGCACCGTCGTGCCCAGCACGTCCTTGGCGCCGGGATTGTTCATGCCGCCTTCGCCCGCAAACCATGCGCGCGCCGCCGCTTCCGGGCTCCCGTACTTCTGGGCATACTGCCCGAACTTGGCTTTGAAGACGGCGTCCTGTGCCTGCGGGCTGGCCAAGAATTGCTGTGGCGTCATCGCCTGCCCGAGAACCTCCTGCGTCCAGGGGCCGACATTGAAGTCCATGATTTGATACTTGCCGTAGGCGCGGTTGCCTTTCTCGTTGGCAGACGGTCCGACAGCGTCATAGCGGCCACCGGATTCGATGCCCGCGATTGCACCCGCTGAGCGATCTGCACCACCGGCTGCGGCAGGAGCCGCGCCCGACGCGCCGCCAGCCGGAGGCGCGAACGTCACCCCCTCGCCCGAGCGCTTGAAGTGCTCGGCGACGGGGAGCGCCTTGTCGACGTTGAACTTGACCCAACTAGGATCATATTGCGTCGGCCACGTAGACACGTCGCGCCCGCTGGCGGCGGCTTCCTGTCGAACGCGGGCATAGAGCTGCGGCTGCTGCTCCGGCGGCGCGTTCAGGATCGCCATGCCGTTGCTGGTGATGAACTCGGCGCTTTCCTTGGCCTTGGCGCGCTGGCTGGCGTCGAGACGCTCCAGCAGGGGCGCCAGCTTCATGGCCGTATCGGGATGCAGCGTGGCGACCTTGTTCAAGGCCTCCTTGTCGCCGCCCAGCGCCTGGGGAATGAGTTCGCCCGCAGCCTTCTTGGCCGCGCGGTCCTCGGTGATCCAATCGTTCTGCGCGCGGGCGTTCTCAAAGGACGCCACCTTGGACAGGGTCCCCATGAAGTCCGGAAAGACAACTCCCGACATCAGAGTCCCCTTGCCAAGCGCGCCGAGTCGCCCGACATTCCCGGACGGGGCGGGAGGATCGAATGAGAACACTCGCGATACTGGCGTGCCTGCTGATGGCTGGCTGCGCCCAGAGGGAGGCCGATGGCCCCAACCTTGGGCAGATCCAGAAGGCGTGCGGATGGACTGAAAAGCCGATTGTGGCGACTTGGCCATGCGTGAAGACGGGCGTCGCCAGCATGCCGATGTTCACGGACGTTCGAGAGGTTTACTCCGCCACAGGCGATTTCGTGGTCGAGCAAATCGCGGCAGGGAAGATGACCGAAGCGGAAGCCCGGCTCGCGATGGCGCAGGCCCGACAGCGCGCCTACGATGTCACGACCGCAAGGGAGAATGCGGCCAACCAGCGAGACGCGGCCAGAGACGCTTTTGCGATTGGCATGATCACCCGTGGCGGCTTTCAAACGCAACCGGCGCCCTACTACTCGACGCCTCCGCAGATCATTTCCACGCAACGCGGAAGCATCATGTGCCAGAGAACCGGGCCGAACAGCGTCTATTGCGGGTAGGCTACCCTTGATAGGACGCAAGCCGGCCTCCCAACGAATTGCCTGTGCCGCTCCCGCCACCAAGGCTATTCCTGAACAAATAAGCCCCGCCAATGGCGTTGTTCACACCAGCGCCAATGCCTGACGCCAGCGCGTTCGCCCCAGCGGCATAAGCCGAGCCGCGAGCGATACCGCCCTGCGTCAACATATTGCCGCCGCTCGACACAAGGCCCGCCGACGTGTTGTTCACGGCCGCCGTGGACTCGCTGCCCATGCCGGCAACCTTCAGCAGGTTGTTGAAATAGTTCCCATACTCGTCGGAGGCGATATTCTGTCCAAAGTCGGTAATGCCCTTGGCCTGCGCACCGGAGCGGAGAAGCCCGCGCGAGGCGGCCGATCGGTCAAGTGCCTTAACGCCCTCGTCGACACGGAACTGATAGCCGGGCGTCGTCTGGAAGGCCGCTAACTCCTTATCCTGCGCAGCCTTTCCGTCGCCGTATATGCCCCAGAAGGAATTGGGATTGGACTGGTCGCTCATACGCAGCTCGCCTAGGCCCAAGAGCCCAGCGACCTTCGTAAGCGCACCAATGCCAGTGCTGTTCCAAGGGGAAGCCGCCTGCCGTGCGCGACCCGCCTCCTGCTGGTTCATCTGCGCGGCTTGACTCGCCGCGCCATACGCCATGTCGCCGCCGGCCTGTGAGCCGCCTTGCGCGATAGCACCAGCGAGAGCGGAGAAAATCGCCATCAGAGCGCCTTGTAAAAGGTGTGCTCAGCGATGGTGAAACCGGCCCTTTTATAGACCTGAGCAAGAGCTTCATGACGAAGCCCGTGTTCTGACACCATACTGAGGAGTTTTACGTTGCGCGCCCGAAGGGCGGATTCGAGCTGCCGAAGCAACTCTGCGCCAGCGCCTTTGCGATGGCTGGCAGAAACATACCAGAAGATTTCGCCCGCGATAAGCAGCTTTTTGTTGAATATGGCCGGCGCAAACGGAACGCCGATCATGCCGACGACTTCGCCGTCCTTCTCGTAGACCAGCAGCACGAAGTTCTGCCCAAGGACCGTGGCCGTCTCGGCAAAGGTCTGCGGACAGAACTCGCCATCCTCTATCCCGGCGAGACGCTCGCCCCAGCCGCTTTCCTCGTAAAAAGCGCGGCCCAACTCCACGATGCGGGGAATGTCTCGCGGCTCGGCGGGGCGGATCATGCTATTCGCCATGCACAATGTGATGCTTGGCAAGCTCGATCAGGATCAGCGTCTCGCCCGCGTTGGCGGTGCCGCTGACCCAGAGCGTGCCATCCGGGTTCTGCGCCAAGATCGCGAGCTTCGTGAACTCCTGGCCCTTGGCCGCCTCCAAGAGGTAATCAGGATCGAAGCGGAACCCCTCTCCCACTTCGACAAGCTCCAGCTTGACGACGCTCATCCAATTCTCCAGTTCGTGAGATCCCAGAACACCGGGCGCGTGGCCGTCCCGCCGCCAACAATCACGTCGCCGAAAGACAGGCCGGTCATGTCGAGGTCCGTGCAGATCGCGGTGGAAACCTTCTCGGGCGACATCGCCGTCAGCTCGGACACCGTGTACGTCGTGCGCTCGACGACGCCGGTCCCCAGCGCCTGCAGGTACGCAATCAGGGGGCGGGTCGCGCGGCCGTTCTTGTCGACGATGGCCGCAGAGGAATTGAGCGGCGCGGTCATTTGGCCAACGGCTTGATGGTCGAGCGCATGCCGTAGAAGGCGCGCTTGACCGGGTCGCTTATGGCAATCTCGACCGTGCGCTGGCGGAACGAGCCCAGCCGGTTCCACAGGGCTCGGATGATGCGAACACCCATGCGGCCAAGTCCCGCCCGGCTCTCGTTGCTCCAGGTGCTCCCGCCGTCGTCGGAAAAGCGGAGCATGAGCTGAGGGTCCTGCCCCTGCCCGTCCGTCGAGCCGACGCCGATTTCACATTCGACCTCGTAGTCGACCATGATGGCGCGGGAGCCCTCGGCAAAGAACGGCGTGCCGACGATCACGCTGCGGATGGGCTCGCCCAAGTCCGTGTAAGTATCGAGGTCCAGCTCTGCGACCTTGCCCGCCTGCAGGCCTACCAGCGTCTTGCCGAACGCCTCGAATACGCACTGCACATTCCAGGCAGCGGGCGTGAGGGAGGTGCCGGACTGGCGCTCGTGCCAGATCGGGATGCCGGCCGAGGCCGAGGCCGCCGGATCGAACGCAAAGGTTCTCCCCAGGCTCGGGAAGGTCAGCACGTAGAAGTGATGGCCGCCCTGGAAATAGGTCATCCCGTAGGCGTCGCTCACGTCGCCCGTGCGGATGGCTTCCTCGATGGCATGCGTGGAAATGCGAGCCGGCTGGTAGCCCTCGGCGCGGTACACGATGCGGTCGTCGCCCAGCCAGAAGACCGAGTTGTCCATCTTGGCGGGGCTACGTGCCGCGGCGCACCCGCGCTCCAGCAAGGCACCCGGCACCCGCTCCAGAGGGAACGGGCTGGCCCCGGTGTTGCTCCACGGCTCCACGGTCTTGGTGCCGAACAGCCAGATCTCCCGGTGGTCCACGAGGACGCTCACCAACCCGTCCGGGCTGCTCTCGGCGCTCGCGAAGTCCAGCGGGTCGATGGTCGAGAAGTCCTGCAGGGCGGTGATGCAGAACTCGCCCGAAGAGTCGTTGTTGGTCAGGATGCCATAGCCGTCGATGTAGGCGACGGACGAGAAACCCACCGCCGGCACGCCGGAAGACGTGTTCTTGACCACCGTCGTATCGGTGATGACGAAGAAGTCGGGAACGACCAGCAGGCCGATCTGGTAGCCGTTGTTGATGAGGGTCGCGTGGCCCGTCGCCGGGATCAGGTCTCCGGTGCAAGCGGTGGCCGTGCCGTCTTCCTCGACCTTCCAGAGGACGGACCCGGACAGGATGTAGGCGACGCCCTGCCCTTCCAGGCCGGCGCGGATCGTGTCGCCGCCGATGGTGTGCCATTCCTTTTGGCCGGGCGTGCCGTACAGCACCACCTTCGAGCGTGAGCCCTCCGGCGTGGCCTCGGCGTACAGGTTCACCACGCGCGCGGCATTGACCGGGCGGGAACGCTGCTGGCTGTACCCAAGGGCGAGCGGACTGCGCATCAGCGGTCCGAGAGCGGGTTGCGTGGCTTCAGGGGCACGCGGCCGATCTCGCCTTTCATGAACTCCTGCATTTCGGGCGTCCACTGACCATCTGGAATGTCGTTGGGATCGACACCAAAGCGCTGCATGAATGTTTCCATCCAAGCCGTCGGGTGGTCCTTGGATTTACCAGTCGACTTCCAATGAGGGATTGAGTCGTGCGCATAGGCTTGCGGACCATTGCCCGCCAAGAAAGCCTCGCGATAGTTGAAGTCGCCACCCTCGATTTGCGGCGGTTCGCCATATTGGTTCGAGAACGCGTTGCGCCACTGCCGCACGCCGGGATCGAACGCCATATAGGTCTGGAACTGTTGCTCGTTTTCTGGCGACCAGAAATTCAGCGGGTTCCGTGGGCGGAGTGCCATGGTCAGCCCGTGGTGAAGTTGTACCGGCCAAACCGGCGCGTCCGCAGGGACAGCTCGGGCGCCGAGGTGATCGGGATGTTGTAATAGGCCTGCAGGGCCGTGCGGGCCTTGTAGATCGCGTCCTTGTCCTCGGGGCTGAGCGCCACGCCATAGGAGCGCGAAAGCTCGCTGAGCAGCATCAGGCCAACGTTGCGGAGCTGGCCGTCCGGCAGGTTCACGATGCTGTCGAGCGACGACAGGTCCGTGTGGGCGTAGTGGATGCCCTCGGACTCGAAGCCGGCGAGCATGTCATTGAGCCGACGCAAGCCGTAATTGCCCTGCGCTGCCGACATGGCCTCTTGATCGGACACGATGCCCAGATCCTGCATGGTCTCGGTGATGACGGTGCGGGCGCTCTTCGATGCCATTAGGCGCTCTCCATGATCATGGGCCGGATGTGCAGCCGGCCAGTCACCACCACGAGCCCCGACGACGTGACGGCCTGGTGCAGGAAGTCGCCCTTGATGTTGTAGGTGTCGTCATAGGTCAGACTGACGGTGAACGAGCCGTCGGCGGCGCTGACGATGGTTGCCGCCTTGGTTAGGGTCGGCGAATCGCTCATCGGGTCCCAGGGCGCCTTGCCGACGCGCCACTGCACGGTGAGGCCTGACAGGCTCTGCGCGGCATTGTCCGGGTCGCGGGCGTACAGCGTGAAGGTGCGCGCCTCGCCGGCCGTCATATCGAGGTTCTGGACGTTAGGCATCGGGGCGCAGCTTCGGGGGGCGACCGGGGCCGCGCTTCTGCACAAGGTCGCCGATCACGGCGGCGCCCGCCTCTTTGGCCGCGGTCACGAAATCGGGCGAATCCTGCCAGCCCTCGGGCACGTCTTCGGCGCGATGGAACACAGCCTTTTCGCCGTTCGGGCCGTAGCGAAAGGACGGCCACGCCTGATGGACATAGCCCACTGGGGTTCCCGGCTGCTTCAGGGCCTCGCGGCGGCGCACGGCGTCCATGGCATTGAACACGGTCGCGACGATGGCCTGCACCGACTGGCGCGAGCGCTGGATGCGCTCATAGGCGGCAATGCCGGCCTCAGCCATGGCAGTGGTGACGGGTGACGCGCTCATGCGGCCTCCAAGTGTTCGCTGCCGCCCGGCTGGCGCAGCATGAATCGGTGGAAGTTGCCCGGATACGCCTTGGTCGCGGCGTGGTGCGTGAGGTCGAGGTCGGGCACGAGAACGATTTCGCCGCCACACTCACGCCAGCGTCGCGAAAACGAATAGTCCTCGCCGTACCAGACGCCGTTGTGCGCCCCGTGATTGAACAGGTCGACGCTGGGGTTGTAGCGGTGGCCGTAGATCAGTTCTGGATAGGAGGCCATAAAGCGGTCCACCCCCTCCTTGGTTATCTTGAGGAAGCCTGCGGGCACCTTGTCGGCGAGCATCAGGCCGCCGGGCGACGGGACAGGATAGCCGTCGGCGTCGGTGACGATGCAGGCCATGTACTCTTCCTCGTCCTTCTTGAAGCGGTACGTCCCGGCGACCACGTCGCCCTTGGTCGCGATGAGCTTCACGAGGTCTTGCGGCCGCCACGAAATATCGTGGTCGATGAACACGACGGCATCTGCCTTCGTATCCAGGGCCTTGCGCAGCATGGTCGCGCGCGCGTGGCTGATATAAGGGCAGCCGACTTCGAACACAGTGGAGTGATCGAAGCCGGCCGCAGTCAGGGCGCCCGCCGACCGCCCAAGTGCATCCACATAGGCCGGATGCGGCTCGGTAACGGTCGGCGTGGCGATGACGACGCGCATCTGACTAGGCGGAGCCCTTCCAGATGCCGGCGGCGGTGAGCGTGTTCATGATCTCGATGACCGCGGCCTTCAGGTCGGTATTGACCGCCGTGCTGGAAGCCGTGCCGACGAGTGAGGTCGCCTGCGCAGCGCCGGAGCGCTGGGCAATCGGGGCCTTGCCCCACAGTCCGACCAGATCGGTCGCGCTTTGGCCGAGGCGGGTGCCATCGGTGCGGTAGTCGGTCAGTTCGCGAACGGGCATGATGTTTCTCCTCTATGCCTAGGCTCAGGTGGTGCCCGAGAGGCGGGTGGCGAGGTCAGGATAGATCGCCTTGACGCCGTACAGGACATCGAGGCGGATCTTGTCTTCGTCCATTTCGCCGTCGTAGTACTTGATGACGCGGATGGAGAACCCGTTCTGGCTCTCGCGAGCCTTGAACACGGCGCCGTCCGGCATTTCGAGGTCGGCCATCACGAGAGCGAAGGCGTTCTTGTGGAACACGAGATTCTGCGCGTACTGCGCCGAGCCGGTGCCCATCATGGTGATGGCGGCATCGTTTGCCGGCACCGAATCGACGGTCTGGTACGGGCCGCTGGTGATGATCGCCGGAGCGATCGTCAGCGTGCAGTCCGTGCCGGTGGCCGTGATGTCGTTCTGAATCACGAACTGCTGCAGCACACCAGTCGACTGCTTGTTGATCGGGTTGACCGCATAGACGTTGTCGATCGTGAACACGTCGCCGGCCTTGAAGGTCGTCGAGCTGGTCCAGTCGTCGGTGATCAGCGTCTGCGTGTTCGTGTCCTTGCTGGTCGCATAGGTCACGTTCTGATTGGCGCCGTTGACTAGGCCGCCACCAGCCGCCGCACCGTTGGTGTGCATGCGGATGTTCTGGTCCATCGCGGTGGAAACGCCGGCAATCATGCCGATGTCGCCGTTGCGATAGGCGCCGCGGGCCACGTCCTGCATGTACAGGGCGGTCTGCGAGCCGAGCAGGCCCCAGGCGTCGGCAGGAGACAGCACGGCGTTGCGCATGTCCTGCGGGACAGCGCCTTCGTCGAGGCGACGCGGCGCCTTGGCGAAGTCCGAGAACGAATCGACCGGCGAAGTCGGCGTGCCGACCCAGTTCCAGACCTTGTTGTACAGGCCGCAGAGGTCGTAATCGATCTGGTTGGCCAGAGCGATGGCGGCCGGCTTGATGTAGCGCTCGTTGTACTCCTCGATGCTCAGGGTTAGATCCTGAGTCGAGAAGCTCCAGGAGACATGCTTGCGCTTGTCCATGGAGAGCGAGAACTTGCCTTCCGTGACGTCCTGATTGATCGCGACGGCGCCATCCTGGGCCGTGAACTTGACGGGACGGCGGACGCTGATCGTGTCGCCGACCTTGACGTATTCGCGGGAGTAGTCGCGATAGACCTTCTTGCCCATCACGAGATTATTCTCAAGCTGCGCCAAGCCCACCTTCGCGATGATGCTCGGCGTGATGATCGTGTTTGCCATGACCTAACCCTTGGGTTAGGCCCCTTCGGACTCTCGCCGTCGCCACCGTCTAGCGTTGCTGGTCCCAACTGCGCACCAATTCCTTGATGCCGTTGTAGTCCATGCGCTCGATCGTCTGCGGGGCTGCCGCGCCTCCGGACACTGTTGCCGGCGGCGGCGGGGCCGATGAAGTTTTCGGCTTGGGTCTGGCGCTCAGTCGCGCTTCCACCTTCGCCAGTTCCTTGACGGCCGCGATTGGTCCAAGGCGGGACAGCTTGAACGCCTCGTCCTCGTTGTCTGCCAGGTACTTGACCAGCGCCGCCTTGTGGTCGGCGTCGAGAAGGTACTCCGCGATCGCTTCGGTCATCGGGAACTCGTCGGAGCGCACTGTTTCCAGCGCCTCGTCGAAACCCTCGATGCCCTTGCCTTGAGCCTTCGCTTCACGTTCGAAGGTCTTGGCGCGCTCGATTTGTGCCTTCTGCTGGTCTGCGACAGTCGCTTGCTTCTGATGGCCGTCCAGAACCGACTTGGCTGCTTGGGCGGCGTCATGGCGCGCGAGGGCGCGGACATAGTCTTCGTACTTGGTGAACTGGTCGGGACGGGGTTCGTCGCTCTGCTCTGCTGTTGCCGCGGGCTTCTGTTGCCGGCCATCCATGGCCTTGGACAGTAGCTCCCGGAGCTGCTCGGCTTCGCGCTTCGCCTCGTGCTTTTCGCGGGTGAGTTCTGAAATTCGCTTCTGGAAGCCGCCGCCCGGTTTCTTCGGCTGGGGCGTCTCGCCCTCGGCCTCTGATGGCTGCTCTTCCGCGGTCTCATCGACCGGGGCGGTGGTCGCTTCCGCCATAGTTTCGACCGGAGCAGGCGCATCCTGGGGAGGAGCGCCCGAAGTCTTTGCATCTTCCGCGACAATTGCGGCCAAGTCAATATCGCTCACGAATCACCTCGTAGTTAGGCGGGCGCGTTGGCTCCGCCGATCTCGACTGTCGGAGGAAGGTCGGAAGGCGCGCCCATCTCGACGGTCGGCGGAATGCCTTCCATTGGAGGGGCCTCGCCCATGGGCACGGGGGCGCCTTCAGGACCGGCAGGCGTGCCCGGAGGCCGCCCACCCGGCGCGCCCTGCATCGCCATCATCTGCTGCATGCCCTGCTGGATGGCCTGCATCTGCTGCCCCATCGCCATCATCATCTGCTGCAGGGCCATGTAGTCGGTTGCGTTCTTGATCTCCTGCCCTTCGGCCTGCGCGGCTGTCAGGTCGGCCTTGGCCGCGCTGGCAAGGGCGTCTGCCGCAACCTTCGGGTCGGGCTTCTGCTCCTGTGGAAGCGGCTCACCATCGTCGCCGATGCCCATGGCCTTGCGCATGCGGCCCGCCAGCTTGTCGGCGCCCGGCAAATCCATGTTCTCGATGATGATGTCGCCGCCAATGTCCGCGATCTTGGGGAAGCCGCGCACAAGCTCGGTCATGAAGGCCGTCGCCTCCTGCCGCTTCGTGGCGTAGCTCGGGCCGGTGGTGACGGTCACGTCGTACTCGCCGGCCGAAAGGTCATTGAGCACGATGTCCATGCCCGCTTCGTCCATGTCGGGCGCGTTGATCTCGACCATCTTGGCCGATCCGTCCTCGCCCAGCGTCCGCACAACCCGCGTGCTGTCGTAGATCTTGGGGATGAGGTCGACGAGGATCTTGCCGCAGTACTGGATCGCGATGCTCAGGTTGTCGACGTACAGATACGTGCCCGTATCGCCTTCCTGCTGCCGGGCAAGAATGGCCTTGCCAGAGGTTTCGTTGCTGGGGGCGCCGAGGCCCGCCTTGTAGATGCCCGCCACGCCCTCAAGGTCGTTGATGGCGAGCTGGGACTGGATATCGAGGCCCTGCGAGGCCAGCGCCGGCTCCGCGCGCTTGGGCGGCCCGTTGGCGTTTCCATCGCCCTTGTAGAACAGGGCGGCCATGTTCTCGCTGCCGGCGTTGGCCCACTGGTTCTCATAACCCGAGGCCTGATCGGCCGTGAGCACCCAGGGCGCCTTGGGCTGCTGCGCCACCGCCTCGACCGCCGCGGTGCGCGTGTAATTGTACACCCGCTGGGGGTCGCGCATGTCGTGGATCATGCCCTTGCGGGTCGCGCGGCCGTCCGACCAGACTTCCTCGCCGACCACCACGCAGATGGGAATATATCGCCCTGCCCAATCGGTCGGCTTGCTGAGGATGCCAGCGCCCGACATCAGGAAGGTCTTGACTTGATTGACGACGACCTCGCGCTGGTGCGACACGGGCGATTGCGGCGGCTCCGGATCGTCCGAATAGCTCACCTTGCCGTCCTCATGCAGGCGCAACGTTTTCTTGACCGGCTCGCGGTACCAATATTCCGCGATCTTGATGGTGTTGACCGTCCGCCACGTCAGGCCCTGATCCGCTACGTTGGTCGGCAGGCTCTCAGCGGGAATGTTCGGATACCGCTTCTGGTACTCCTCCTTCGCCAGGTCCTCGAACACGAAGCCATAGCGCATGTCCGACTTGTCCGGCTCCTGCGCGAGCGGGTCGATCAGGATCTGAAACGGGTCATTGATGCGCTTGATCCGAATGTCCTGATCGAAACTGTCGTCCGAACTGTACTGCGTGACCACGCGCCAGCCGCCGATGCCCGCCTGAGCCGCGTTCTCTGCCGCCTTGGTGTAGGCCGCGCGGGCGATGCTCTGCTGCTCGATGTTGCGGATCAGGCCGTTGAAGATTTCCGCCGCCTCGACGGTCGCGCCGTCCTTGGCCGGCAGGACCTTGATACTTGGCGGGTTCTGCCTCACCTCGCCCGTGAGCTGGCGCACGAAGCCGGGGCAGCGGTTCATGGTGAGCGCCGGGCGGTTGGCCGCCTTGCGCCGCGTCAGTGCCTCGGTGTCCCATTGCGCCTCGCCGCCGATGTAAAAGCGCTGGCAGTCACGGCCGCTCGAGACGTTGTCGAACTCCTGCTTCCAGGCTTCGTCAGCGTGTGCTAGCGCGGTCTGGAAGATGTCCTGCGAAGTGCCGTTGCCGGTTCCGGGCTGGAGCGGGCCGCGTGTCGGGGTGGTGTCAGCCATCAGAACATCATCCCCAAGGCTATGCCAATCGGCAGGCTCATCGCTGTGCCGAACCCAGTAGGCTCAATGCCAGACCACGGGCGCTGCGATCCTTGGAGCTGTTGCCGCTCAACCGGACGCGGCACAGGCTCCGGGAACAGCAGGCGCTTGATTTCGTCGTAGGTCGGCCCCGGCTCTGGGCGCGCGTCGATAAAGGCGAAGACGGCCTCGTCATACGCGGCGGTGTAAGGGCGCTCGAAGACGGTCGGCTCAGCCATGTCCGTTCACCCTGTCGACCGCGACCGAATCGGCGGCGTCCATGACCCTGATGTGCAGGAGCTTGCGCAGGGCCTCGATCTCATCGGCGAGCGCCGTCAGGAACTCAGCCGTTTCCGGGAAGCCCTGTTCCTTGCAGACGGCGGCCTGCTGGCGGGCCTTGACCATGATGTCGCGCTTGTCGTCAGACATTGGCGGCCTCCCGTGTCGGTCGGCGCACGGTAATAGCCCCCGATGGCTGAGCGCCGCTCAGTTCCCGCTCCCACCGCTCCCACATGCGGTGAATAAGAAACTCCCCAATGGCCATGTTGTAGCCGTGGACGTACAGACCGCCTGTTACGAGCGTCCAAAAATCGTTTGGATCGTCAGTGCTCATGCCGCCATCCATCCGCCCTGCGCGCGGGGCAGCTTTTCCTTGGCCTTGACCTGGGGCTCTTCGTAGACGACGCAGCCGAGGCCGAATGAGTCGGCGCCGTGGGACGCCCAGTCGTGATTGGGGCCAAGGCCGATCTGCCGGTCAGCGTCGCGCTTCTCGTGGTACCAGCCGAGCGCGTCCAGGCCGCCGCCGGTCGTGGCCTCGTTGAACCACATGGAGGGGAACAGGCGCCGGGCGGCCTCGATGCGAGCGCCGGCCGCGCCCTTGCCCTGGTTCGGAACCACCGTGACCGTGTAGCCAGCCGCACGCAGCGCCGAGGCGTAGGACACGTCATAGACCTTGTCGTTGCTGTCGCCGTCGTGAGGCAGCCAGAACTGAGCGCGTGCCGGCGTGTAGCCGTTCGTGCGGCACCATTCGAGGTGCGCGGCGAGCGGCTGTCCAACGGACTCGTAATAGTTCAACCAGCGTATTTCCCGGCCAACGAACTGAGTCGCCCAGATAGTGAAGGCGTCCGCCCTCGCGCCCGTGCCGCCGATGTCGCAGATCAAGCGGATGGTCATGAGAGGGTCGATTGCCACACGCCCGATGCGGCCCTCTGCCCGTGCCGCCGTCAGGTACTTGGCGAAGTAGGCGCCCTCGACGACCGAGACGTACTCGCCCTCCCAGATGTGGGCGTACTGGTCGGGACGCTCCCGCATGTCGCGCTGGCGCTCGCGCTCCAGCTTGGCCGGGAACTTGGGATTGTCCCGCCAGTTCATCTCGACCACGCGAATAAGCGGGTCGTTGGCGTTGCGGAACCGGCTCTCAACGGCGGCGGTCTTGCGCTTCGGGTTCCACGTCGGCCAAAGCTCGGCGTTCCAGTCCTCGCCCTCTTCGCGAAGGGTGGGGATCAGCGTCGACCACGCCTCGGCGGTCACAGGCTCAGCCTCGTCCACCCAGCACAGGAGGATTCGACCCTTCGACTTCACGCTTTCGATGGAGCGATCAAGGCCAACGAAGGCATAGGAAATGCGCCCATCGTGGCTCTTGATGTACTTCTCGCCCACGTCGTAATAGGCCGCGAGCGCGGGTTCTTCCTCGATCGCGCGCTTGACCTCCTCCAGCGAGGAATCATCTAGGCTGTTCATATACTGGCGAGCGCACAAGATGATGCCGGAGACACCAGCCTCGCCGAACATCATGCCGCGAACGGCGGTCATTTTGGCAAAGCTGCGGGTCTTGGCCGAGCCACGGCCACCGTAAGCGCCGCGCACGTCTGCAGGCCCGATAAACAGGCTCTTGAGCTTCGGCGGCAGAGCGATCTGGACGGCGGTCATCCGCTGAGATCCACAAGCTCAATGCGGGTCACGCGGATGGGCTGGCTGTCGGCGTCTCCACCGACGAGAGCCTGGGGCACCTTGCCGTCGAGCCGGTCGCCGATTTCCTTCAGGGCGGGAACGTCGCCTTCAATCGCCCCCCGGAAGAGAGCGATGGCAGCAGCCTCTAGCTTGGTCTTGCCCTTTCGGGGATCGTCAACAAGCTGAAGCGCGGTTTGGCGCAGGGTGTCGCGCCAAAGCTTGTCCTTCCACGGACCGCTCGGGCGCCCCCCGGTTTTACGCGCGCTAACCTCTTGAGACTTTGCGGCCTTTCCGGCCATGGGCTGATCGCTCGGTTGTGGAGCTTCAGCCTTTCCAACTACGGATGATGTATTTTGAAATGCAAGCGTTAATTGATGCCGTACGCTCGCTTGTAGTCGCGGAGTATTTCCTCGCGGCGCGCGGCTCGCTTCCCGTCCGCATCCAGGTACCAAGCGTTCAATTTTGCCATGTCATTGCCGCACATGGCCATGTCGAGCTCGGACTCCATGCGCCATTGCGCCATGACCTCGTTGTACATCTCGCGCCGCAAGAGTTTGTCGCTGTGACGCTTACTAGCTTCGATGGCGCCCCAGATCATGGCGCCAGAGGGCAATACCAAGAACAGAAGGATGCCTAAAAGCTCGTTCATGCCGCCATCCTACGCCGCAAGTTCACGCGGGCCAAGGCTGCGAGGTGCTGGGGGGAAAATCCGGTTGGGATGTCGTGCTCCCGCATCTTGCGGACGATCTGGGCTTGGTCCCTGTCCATGTGGTCGGCAATGGCGCGGGTTGGGTAGCCTGCGCGGGCCATGCGGCGGACTGTGGCCGTGTCGTCTGCGGTCCAGCGGCAATATGATCTGCTCATGCCATCCTCTTCAGTGTCTCAGAGTCGGAGGGGGACCAGGGGCGTCTGGAATTGGTCATTTATGGGGTCCTGACCTTTGGTGGGGCTTCTGGCGCGGGATCGGTGGGGGTATGTACGTCGGCCCGAAGCACACCAAGGTCCCTGAATTTGCGCACCATAGGAGCTGCACGCTCCAGTGAGAGCCCCAACGCATCAGTGAGCGCCACGACAGTCGAGAAGCTGGGTTCTTTGACCTTGCCCGTCTCAATCTGCGATATCAGGGCGTTTGAAACGCCGCTACGGGCCTCCAACTCTCGAAGCGTCAAGCCCTTGAGTTCGCGGGCCAATCCGAGGAGAT
>Ga0209066_10004803_pt1 | contig 14512 bp, 9 predicted proteins | sample All_14_2_FD_187198 | JGI IMG/M metagenome (GOLD analysis project Ga0209066, IMG submission 187198) | Freshwater microbial communities in response to fracking from Pennsylvania, USA - Allegheny Zone_MetaG_DW_15 (SPAdes) (version 2) ...
CATCATGTCGTTGCCTTCGTCGCCGCTGATGGTGTCGTTGCCCGCGCCGCCGTCGATAATGTCGGACCCGTTGCCGCCTATGATGATGTCGCCGCCACCGCCGCCGCTGATGCGCTCGGCCTGAACGGTGCCGACGATCCGCTCTCCGACCGAGGTTCCCACGATCGGGGCGGCGGTCGGTTCGGCCGGACCGATGCGGATCGATCCCAGAACATCGGCCAGGCTGTTGATCCCGTTCAGGGTGATCTGCTGACCACCCGCCTGGATGATGATGTTCCGGAAATCGGCGAAGGTGGCGTTGAAGGAGGGGAAGCCTTCCAGCCGCAGGATGTCGCCCTCGGCGACGTTGAAGTCCAGGATGACCTCATTGCCCTCGCCCGGGCGCACGATGAAGACATCCGCGCCGGAGCCGCCGCTCAGCTGGTCGTCGCCGCGCCCGCCCTCGATGACGTCGTTTCCGGCCCCGCCCTCAATGATGTCGTCACCGCCCAGACCGCGCAGGCGATCGTCACCGCCATTGCCGCGCAGCAGGTCCGACACGTCCGATCCGTCCAGCAGGTCGGCGATCGCGCTGCCTTCCTGGACCCGGAATCCGGGCGGCGAACCCAGTTGCAGGGCCGCCCGCACCTGGGTCGGGGTGGCGTTGGTTATGGTCAGCATTCCGCCATCGGCGAAGGTGATCCGCGTGTCGGCCAGATAGCCCTGGACGACAAAGCCGCCCGCGTTCTCGCCCAGCACGCCGTTCAGGCGGATGGTGTCGCCCTCACTGGCGGTAAAGTCGTGGACGGTGTCCGTGCCGTCGCCGAGGGTATAGGTGAAGACATCGGTGCCAGACCCGCCCAGCATATCGTCATCGCCCAGGCCGCCCGCCAGTCGGTCGTCCCCGCCCAGGCCATGGATCACGTCATCGCCGCCGGTACCGCTCAGGGTATCGGCCGTGTCCTGCCCCATGACCGGCAAGGGCCTGGCCTCGCCCATGCCGGGCGATGTCGGTTCTGCCAGGGCCAGGGGGCGGTCGGGCACCGGCTCCGCTGCGGCCAGGCCTTCCGCGCCGAACACCAGATTGGCGGAGGTCACCGCCGACAGGGTCACCCCCTCCAGCAGGATCGATTCCGAGGACGACAGCACGATCCGGACATCGGCCCCGACCTGTTCGATCGACTGATAGGCCGTGTATCCGCTGATGCGGATCACCTCGCCGCCCGCCGCGTCGAAATCCTTGATGACGTCCCGGCCGTCGCCCGCGGTGAAGTGGAAGGTGTCGCGTCCTTCGCCGCCGGTCAGGACATCATTGCCGCCGCCGCCCGCGAGCAGGTCGCCGCCCTCATCGCCGAACAGCTGATCGACACCGACCCCGCCGATCAGGGTGTCGTCGCCGGCATCGCCATGGACGCCGCCCAGTTGGGTGCCGCCGCGTCCGTCATACAGATCGTCGCCCTCGCCCAGGGTGGTGGCCCCGGTGATCAGCCCCGTGTTGTAGAGCTCGTCGCGGCCCTGGGCGAAGGCGACGTCGCCACGCAGCTCGCCCGAGTTGTAGAAGTGGTCGTTGTCCAGAACATAGGGATTGACGCTGGCCTGCCCATTGGCGCGAACCGCCGTGGTCGCCTCGATGATCCCGTCGTTATAGACCAAGGACAAACCCTGGCCGCTGCCCAGTTCCAGTCCGACGCTGCCATACTGGCCCGGTCCGACGGAGATCGTTCCGGTGTTGACGAAGACATCGACATTGTTGTCGACGACCACGCCGCGCCCGACCGTCTGGCCCGCGACCGTGATCGTGCCGCTGTTCCAGAAGGACACATCGCCATAAAGTTCGACGCCGATGGCATACAGGCCAGTCACCGCGATGGCGCCTTCGTTCACGACGCTGACCAATCGGGCCTGGTACAGCGACAAGCCGGTGGCATAGGCGCCGGAGGTCACGCTCAGGAGGCCAGCGTTGAAGATGTTGGTCGTGTCGTCGTTCGACCCGACATAGCCATAGGCGGTGGCTCCGTCCCCGTTGGCCATCACCGTGATGCGGCCCGTCGCCAGATTGGCGACCCAGGCCAGATGGGGCTGGCCATAGTCGGAATCGATCCGGATCGCCGTGGCCCCGGCCTCGCCCGAGATCGTCACCGATCCGGCATTGAACAAGGACGGCGAATAGACGCCTCCATTCAGCAGGGGGCGGGCGAGGTCCTGGGTCAGGATGAAGCCTTCGGCCAGGCCGTCAGTCAGAACCTGTTGCACCTCGTCCGCATGGACCAGCACGTCGCTGACGGCACGGCGCGACTCGGGCAGGGAGGGCAAGGGCGCAAGAGGCTGAGCCGGATCGGCCAGCGGCGCGGCATGAAACTCGAAACTGGCCGGGGTCAGGGCCGATGCGGTGACGCCGCGCAGCAGCAGGGTGTCTCCGCCCGACAGGACCACCAGGGTGTCGGCCCCGACCTGCCGCAGCTCCTGATAGGCGGTGTAGCCATGCACGACCAACCGGTCCTGGCCGGTCTGGAAGTCGGTGACGACATCCTCGCCGTCGCCGATGCTGAAGACGATCCGGTCCGCGCCTGCGCCGCCGGTCAGGGTGTCATGGCCGCGTCCGCCGATCAGGATGTCGGCTCCGCCGTCTCCCGACAGGGTGTCCTGGCCGTCGCGCCCTTCCAGGGTGTCGGCATCGGCGCTCCCGGTGATCTGGTCGGCGAAGGCGGAGCCGACCACCCGCTCGAACCCCTGCACCCGGTCCTGGCCCGCGGCCGTGGCAATGCCCTGGCCCAGGTCGACGACCGCGCCGGTCAGGCTGGTGACGAAGGACAGGGTGTCGAACCCGGCCCCGCCATCCAGGGTGTCCGAGCCGGAACCGCCGTCGATGAAATCGTCGCCGCCGCCGCCGACGATCACGTCGCGGCCGTCGCCGCCGAACAGATTGTCCGATCCGGTCCCGCCGAACAGCAGGTCGTTCTCGGCCCCGCCATGGACCTGACCGTCGTGCCGACCGGCACTGCCGTCATAGATGTCCTGATCCGTGCCCAGGCTGGTCGTGCCGGTCAGGGTGGACCGGTTGATGATGCGGATGGTGCCGGAACCGGTCGCCGTATCCTGCGGCTGATCCGGCGTGGCCGGAACCGTCAGCGGCTCCGACACATCCCAACCGTCAGGGCCCGCTTGTCCCGGAATACGCATGATTTTTCCCCCGGATCGGTTCGTCCGATCGCGGGTTCAGGATAGCGCGGTGATGTCAGGTCGAAAAGCCCACGCACCGTCGCCGGTGCGTGCGGCGGACGGTCGCCCCTACCGCCCGAATTGCCGGCGTCAAGGCGTTGCGGTCGGCCCGGACAAACAGCGCTGGCGCGCTGCGGGACTCTCGCCCTATGGTGGCGGTCGGTGAACGCGGGGGCGTCATGAAGCCGGTACAGAAATCCCTGATTGCTCTGGGTCTCGTGATCGTGGCCATCGCTGTGGCCATCTCGGCCCTGCGTCAGGGCGGGGGTCCCAACCCGATTACGGATCCTGAGGCATGGATGCGCTGGGCTACGGTGGACCCGATCACCTCCTTTGTGGGCCTGGTCGGCGCGGCCATGGCCGGGGTCGGCGCAGTCGCGGGTCTGATGCAGATTCTGGGTCCCAAGCCCCAGTCGCGCGACGAGGCCGCGCGAGGTCACGACCGCATCCGCAGGACGGTCGAAGACGACGGGGCCGAGACGCGTCGCCAGCTTGAGGTGATGAAGGCGCAGATCATTGCTGAACTCACCGGTCGCCATGGCGATGGCGCGCCGGGAGACGCCGCGACTAATCGCGCCACTCGCGATGCGGTCCAGCAAATTCTGACGCAAGGTGATCCAGCCGAGCTGGACGCCGCCCGGCTGATCGCCGCCGGCAAGGTGGACGAGGGCTTTGCCCGCTTGCGTGAGGACGCGCGAGCCAGCGACCGCGACGCGGCCGACAAGTGGCGCCGGTTGGGTGCCCTGGCCTTCGGGGTGAATGTCACCGAAGCGTTGGGTGCCTATCTCAGGGCGGCGGAGCGCGATCCCGCCGACGTGTGGACGCATATTTTCCTCAGCCGCCTTCATGGCCAAAGCGGCAACCTTGGCGCAGCGCGGGCATCGGCCGAAGCGGCGATGAAGTCGGTAGTTGATCAGCGAGACCGTAGCGTCGTTCTGGAAGCCTTCGGCGACGTGGCTCGGGCGGAGGGCGATCTGCCGGGCGCGCGCAAGGCCTATGAGGACGGGCTGGTCATCCGAACAGGCCTGTCCACGCGCGATCCGAAAAACACCGAGTGGCTGCGCGACCTGGCGGTCAGCTATGACAGGATCGGCGACGTGGCTCGGGCGGAGGGCGATCTGCCGGGGGCGCGCAAGGCTTATGAGGACGCTCTGATCATCGCCCGAGACCTGTCCGCGCGCGATCGGAAAAACACCGGATGGCTGCGCGACCTGTCGGTCAGTTACAACAAGATGGGCGACGTGGCTCGGGCGGAGGGCGATCTGCCGGGGGCGCGCAAGGCCTATGAGGACGGTCTGGTCATCCGAAGGGACCTGTCCGCGCGCGATCCGAAAAACACCGAATGGCTGCGCGACCTGGCGGTCAGTTACAGCAGGATCGGCGACGTTGCGGTGGCGGAGGGCGATCTGCCGGGGGCGCGCAAGGCTTATGAGGACGCTCTGATCATCGCCCGAGACCTGTCCGCGCGCGATCCGAAAAACACCGGATGGCTGCGCGACCTGTCGCTCAGTTACGGAAGAATTGGCGACGTGGCGGAGGCGGAGGGCGATCTGCCGGGGGCGCGCAAGGCCTATGAGGACGGTCTGGTCATCGCCCGCGACCTGTCCGCGCGGGATCCGAAAAACACGGGATGGCTGCGCGACCTGTCGGTCAGCTATGACAGGATCGGCGACGTGGCTCAGGCGGAGGGCGATCTGCCGGGGGCGCGCAAGGCCTATGAGGACGGTCTGGCCATCCGAACAGACCTGTCTGCGCGCGATCCGAAAAACACCGGATGGCTGCGCGACCTGGCGGTCAGCTATGACAGGATCGGCGACGTGGCTCGGGCGGAGGGCGATCTGCCGGGGGCGCGCAAGGCCTATGAGGACGCTCTGATCATCCGAAGAGACCTGTCCGCGCACGATCCGAAAAACACGGGATGGCTGCGCGACCTGTCGGTCAGCTATGACATGATCGGCGACGTGGCGGTGGCGGAGGGCGACCTGCCGGGGGCGCGCAAGGCCTATGAGGACGGTCTGGGCATCCGAAGCGACCTGTCCGCGCGCGATCCGAAAAACACCGGATGGCTGCGCGACCTGTCGGTCAGTTACAACAAGATCGGCGACGTGGCGGAGGCGGAGGGCGATCTGCCGGGGGCGCGCAAGGCCTATGAGGACGGTCTGGTCATCGCCCGAGACCTGTCCGCGCGTGATCCAAGTAACGCGGTGTGGCGACGCGATGTCTGGAACAGCCTGTGGCGGCTGGCGAAACTCGAAGACGGACCCGCCCCCTGGCGGGAGGTCAGGGACGCGATCGCCGCCGAAAAGGCCCGGGGCTGCTTGTTGAAGGATGACGAGCGGTTCCTTGAGGAAGCCGAGCGTCGCGCCGCCGACTGACCCCTACCGCCCGAATTTCTGGAACTTGATGCGGTGGGGGATCAGGCTGTCGGCGCCCAGGCGGCGCTTCTTGTCCTCTTCATAGGCTTCGAAATTGCCTTCGAACCATTCGACGTGGCTGTCGCCCTCGAAGGCCAGGATGTGGGTGGCCAGACGGTCCAGGAACCAGCGGTCGTGGCTGATGACCACGGCGCAGCCCGCGAACTCCTCCAGCGCCTCTTCCAGATTCTGCAGGGTCTCGATGTCCAGATCGTTGGTCGGTTCGTCCAGCAGGATCAGGTTGCCGCCCGTCGCCAGGGTCTTGGCCAAGTGGACGCGGTTGCGCTCACCGCCCGACAGCTGTCCGACCTTCTTCTGCTGGTCGCCGCCCTTGAAGTTGAAGCTGCCGACATAGGCGCGGGTGTTGATCTCGCGCTTGCCGACCATCATCACGTCGGTGCCGCCGCTGATCTCTTCCCAGATCGTCTTGTTGGGATCCAGGCTGTCGCGCGACTGGTCGACATAGGCCAGCTTGACCGTCTCGCCGACCTTGATGGTGCCGCCATCCGGGGTTTCCTGGCCGGTGATCAGGCGGAACATGGTCGACTTGCCGGCACCGTTGGGCCCGATCACACCGACGATGCCGTTGGGCGGCAGTTTGAACGTCAGATTGTCGAACAACAGCTTGTCGCCATAGGACTTGTTCAGCCCCTCGACCTCCAGCACCACATTGCCCAGGCGCGGCCCCGGCGGGATCTGGATGACCGCATGAGTCTGGGCCTGACGCGAGTTTTCCTGTTCGGACACCATCCGCTCATAGGCGGCCAGACGGGCTTTGGACTTGGCCTGACGGGCCTTGGCCCCGGATCGCACCCATTCCAGTTCGCGGGTCAGGGCGCGCTGGCGGGCTTCGGATTCGGACTGTTCCTGAACCACGCGCTTGGTCTTGGCTTCCAGCCAGCTGGAATAGTTCCCCTCGTGCGGGTGGCCCTTGCCGCGGTCCAGTTCCAGCGTCCACTTGGTCACCAGGTCCAGGAAGTAGCGGTCGTGGGTCACCAGGATGACGCAGCCGGGGAAGGCCTCCAGGTGATGCTGCAGCCAGGCCACGCTCTCGGCGTCCAGGTGGTTGGTCGGTTCGTCCAGCAGCAGCATATCCGGCTTGGACAGCAGCAGCCGGGCCAGGGCCACGCGGCGCTTTTCACCGCCGGACAGGTTTTCGGTCGACCAGTCGTCGGGCGGACAGCGCAGGGCGTCCATGGCCATTTCGATGCGGCTGTCGATGTCCCAGACATCGCCCGCGTCGATCTTTTCCTGGAGGGCGGTCATCTCCTCCATCAGTTCGTCGGTGTATTCCTCGGCCATTTCCATGGCGATGGCGTTGAAGCGGTTGACCCACTGCTTTTCGACGCACCAGGCCTCGACGTTCTCGCGCACGTTCAGGCTGTCATCCAGGTGCGGTTCCTGTTCCAGATAGCCGCGCTTGATGCCGTCGGCGGCCTTGGCCTCGCCGCTGAATTCCTTGTCCAGACCGGCCATGATCTTCAGCAGGGTGGATTTGCCCGAGCCGTTCACGCCGACGACGCCGATCTTGGCGTCGTTGTAGAAGCTCAGCCAGATGTTCTCGAAGATCTTCTTGCCGCCGGGAAAGGCCTTGGTCAGGCCCTGCATCTGGAAAATATACTGCTGCGCCATGAGGTGCGTCGCGCCCTTTGGGTTCGTCGGAATGGGGAGTTGGCGTGGGATGTAGCGACCGCGCGCCGGTTGGGCAAATCGCTAACGCCGGGGCAGGGCGGTTTGATGGCGCAACCATCAAACCTTGTCTTGGTTAGAAGGGCTCAGGTGGATCGGGTTCCGCTGAAATCTCTCCAGCCGAAATCAGATCAGCCAGTTTGACGGCACGAACGAGTGAATGCTGGATTCTGGCTGTGAAAGCGTCTCGAGCGGGGGCCTGCTTGTACATCACTGCGTCCTTCAGACTGGAGTGGCTTGTGCCTTCAACGGTCGTCAGTTTCGGTCGGTACTCGCCAGGACGGCTTGGGTCGGCGTCAAGCGCGTACGCCATAAAGATTACGTTCACCTCGGGGCTCCGCACATCCGTCGAGACCATGAAGTCGGCGCTGGCGCGGATGTAGCGGTACACCTGTTCAGGGATCACCGCCACGATCTTGGATTTCCAATGGTGATGGAAATATCCTTTGTCGATCAACTGAGTGACATAGCGTTTGTAGACGTTTTTCCAGTTCAAGCCGTTGCTTGGACGCTTGGGGAGTTCTGTGTCCATGCGAAGCGCTTCATAAGCGGGAAAGACCGACCCGGTGATGTCGATGGCCTGCAGTTCGACGGACAGGAACTGCCCAATCTCTCCATTTTCGCCGACGTCAGCGATAACAAAGTCGACGTTTCCGAAACCCGCCATTTTCACTTCGGGGGCGATGTGAGGATTGAGCGGTGGCTGACCTGGCCAGCAATGGTCGATGACATCCTGCAGGAAATCGACTGCGTAGAACCGTTTTGGGCAGACGAATACCAGGTCCTTTTGCGGGTCGCTATTGTGGCGGGCTCCACGCCAAATTGAACAGACAGGATAGGGGTCAGGAGATTGTTTGGTCCGTTTGGTACAGGTCTTCTTGATGAACGGACATTCAAAGCCTGTTGTGGAAGGGTCGGCACCGGACACTGCGCGAAGGCCCAAGATTTCGCCGACGATCAGTGTTGGGTCAACCGGCAAGAGCGAAGTCCCAAACAGGAGGAACCGCTGCATCCAGACGCATCGACAGGGATGCATCCGCTTGCAGCAGGCTCTCCGCTACCCGACGTCCTAAAAGTGGCGGCACGGCGTTTCCGACCTGGACATATTGTTCGGTACGACTGCCCTGGAATGCAAATGAGTCCGGGAATGACTGCAACCGCGCGGCTTCTCGTACCGTTAGTGCGCGATCCTGGACGGGATGGATGTAGGCACCCCAATGGACGTCGCATTTCGTAAGGATCGTACAGGCCAGATCCGACTTGCGCGGACGACCATAGCGTTTTGTGTGATCGCTCCTTTTGGCCTTCAGCATTCCGGCGGGTAGCAGATCGCGGGGAATGTCTCGCCACGATCCCCCCGGCGGGATGTGCTTCATCCGCCGCTCATTAATCAGCGCAAGGCGGGACGCCGAGTGGTTTGGCGCAACCTTAACCCCCGCGCGAAGACTGGCCTGATATGCATTGGCAGGGCCTGATGCATAAGGTCGATCACCGACCCCGTCGCCGTTTGTCAGCACGGCCAAGTCTGAAATGGCGTCCCAGATTGTCACCAGGGGCTCAAGGCCGGGTCCGCCGTGGGTGGGTTCCGGAAATACAATCTCTGCATCGGTCCGGGTGGCGATAAAGAAAATGCGGCGCCTTTCCTGAGGCACTCCGTATTGCTCTGCTTTCAGTACTTTCATCTCGACGCGATATCCCAATGCTGTCATGCCAGAGATGATTTCGCGCACGATCCCGCCGCCCGCTATTGACGTAATTCCGGTGACATTTTCCATGACGAGCCAGCGCGGATAAACACCCTCGACGATCCGCAGATACTCACGAAACAGGCCTGCACGAGGATCATCAGTTCCTCGTTGATGGTTGTAAACCGAATAGCCTTGGCACGGTGGTCCGCCGACGAGAACATCGACCTCACCACGCTTCAGGCCAGCAACGGAAAGAAGTTGCTGGGCGGAGACGTCTTGAATGGGGCCGCCAATGAAAGCCGCTTCTGGATGGGTGGACGCGAATGTGATCCCGGCTTGGCGATCGAAGTCCTGGCCCGCCAGAACGCGAAACCCAGCCTGACGAAATCCTTCCGACAAGCCACCAGCACCGCAGAACAGATCAATCACAGTCGGCATATCTTGCACGATCATTGCTTATCCCTTCCACCAATGTGGCCCGATTCTATCGCCTTGGGCGTAGACGCGTCCGAAAGGCCTACATTTACCTGTTCTTGATATGTTCCAATCAATCTAAAGCTGTCAAGGCATATTAAGCATAGTTGAAACTGACCGAGATCCGCTCGGCCTTGGCGGCGTTGGGCGGGACTTCGTGGCGCAGCCAGCTTTCCCACATCAGCACCGTGCCGGCGCGGGGGGTCAGATAGACGAAGGGGCGTTCCGCCTCGGGCGCGTCGGCGGCGACCGCCGGGCGAGCCATCATCATGGGCAGGCGCGGGTCTTCCAGCTTCAGCGCCGAGGCCCCGTCCGGAACCTCGACATAGACGGTGCCGCTCAGGAAGGCGTGGGGGTGGATGTGGCCGGAATGGCCGCCGCCGGGCTTGAGGATATTGACCCACAGATTGTCGAGTCGGGGCTTTCTCGCCAGGTCGAAATTCAGCGCCTTGGCATAGGCCAGGGCGTGGCGGTCCAGATGGCGTTTCAGCTCCGCGAACTCTGGCATCCGCTGGGGCAGGTCGTTCAGCGAGCCATAGGAGGTATAGCCGCGATAGCCATGCGCCCGGCACCAGGCACGGCCCGCCCCGTCCTCAATCGACAGCATCCGGATGGCGTCGGCCAGCGCGGCATTGAAGCCGTCGAAGCCCGGCGATGCCGCCAGCGAGGCCTCATAGACCTGGGTCACGAACAGGGGGCGCAAACTCATGGTCAGCCGAAGCGGCGGCGCTGCTCGGCGCTACGCAGGGTGGAGCGCAGGAAGTCGGCGGGCGGGTCGGTTTCCGCCAGCACCTGTTCCTTGATGGCGCGGGGCTCTCCGAACAGGTGGCCCTGTCCCATGGAGACGTCCAGCTCCAGGATATCGACGATCTGACGCTCGCTCTCGCATTTCTCGGCGATCACCTCGACGCCATAGCGGCGGGTCAGGGCGGCGAAATCGGCGGCCTGGATGTCGGGCATGGAGGCCAGGCGCGCGCCACCGTCCAGGTCCAGCAGCTGTTCGATCAGCAGTTCGGCCGAGACCTTGATGAATTTCACGTCCGAGCGTTGCAGGTCGGCGAAATCCAGGTCCAGCGTCTGGACCTTGTCGATCGAGAAGCGGAAGCCCAGATCGGCCAGCTTGGCCATGTTGCGCGCCTCGACCGCGCCGCGCGCATCGAAAGTCGCCTGACCCAGTTCGAAGATCAGGGCTTGGTTCAGGTCGCGGTTCTCGCTGAGAAAATCCAGAAACTGCGGAAAGAAGGTCTCGTCGCCCAAGGACGACAGGGCGACGTTGCAGAACACCCCGACCTTGCGGTCCTGACGCGCCAGTCGGCGCACGATCTGGGCACACCGGAACAGCAGCAGGTTGTCGATCGCGGGCACCAGGCCCTCGCCCTCGGCCACCGACAGATATTCGGCTGGCATCATCACCCGATCGGTAGAATCGCGCAGCCGGGTGAAGCTCTCATAGAAGACCGTCCGCCGCTGCGGCAGGCTGACCACGGGCTGCAGATACAGGTCGACGCGGTTCTCGCTCAGCGCATCGTGGATGGTCTTCAGTAGGGCGTTGGACTGATCGATGCGGCGAGCCTCATGCGGGCTGACGGCGGCGCGCGGCGTCGACGACAGCCGCTCGTCGATGCTGTCGCTCATCTGCTGGATCAGGGTTTCCAGCATCCGCACTTCGCCGGTCAGGGTCTCGGTCCGCGACAGAGCCCCGTTCTCGATGGCTCCGGCCAGTTCGGTCAGGGCCCCCTGGGTCGACTCCATCGCATCGGCCAGCAGGCGGTGCGCCTCGCGGACCTGGGCGATCTCGCGGCGCAGGGCGGCGGTCTGGCCGCGACCGGCGACCGCAATGTGGATGGCGGCCATCAGACCCAGGGCGCCGAGCGTTCCGGCCACGCCGGAGCCGGCCCCCAATCCCGCCCGCCACAGGAAGGCACCGACGGTCATGGCCAGGAACAGATAGCCGAAGAACAGGAAACTGGTGGTCAACAGGCGCATGGGAACGGTCAGTCCGTCTTCCCGGATGGAATCGGGTCAGTATCAGGGTATCAGAGGCGCGCGGCTAGAGCGGTCGCCAAAGAAACACGCGTCAAAAGAAACACTCAGGGGAACAAGGGCAAGCCATGGAACTGTTCGATCTCAGCGGCAAGGTCGCCGTCATCACCGGCTCGTCGCGCGGCATCGGCAAGGCCGTCGCCGAACGGATGGCCGAGCACGGGGCCCGCGTGGTCATCTCCTCGCGCAAGGCCGGGCCGTGCGACGAGGTCGCCGCCGAGATAAACGCGCGGTTCGGGGAGGGGCGGGCGATCGCCATCCCCTGCAACATCGCCTCGAAGGAAGAGCTGCAACGGCTGGTGGACGAGACCAATGCCGCCTTCGGCCGGATCGACATCCTGGTCTGCAATGCCGCGTCCAACCCCTATGCCGGGCCGATGGCGGGTATCTCGGACGATCAGTTCAACAAGATTCTGCAGAACAACGTCGTCTCCAACCACTGGCTGATCCAGATGGTCGCGCCCCAGATGCTGGAGCGCAAGGAGGGCTCGATCGTGATCGTCTCGTCCATCGGGGGCCTGCGCGGCAACGCCCTGATCGGGGCCTATAATGTTTCCAAGGCGGCCGATATGCAGCTGGCGCGTAATCTGGCGGTGGAGTGGGGGCCGTCGAACGTGCGGGTCAACTGCATCGCGCCGGGCCTGATCAAGACCGACTTCGCCAAATACCTGTGGGAGAACCCCGAGATCCTCAAGGTCGCCACCGACCCGGCCCCCCTGCGCCGCATCGGCCTGCCGGACGAGATCGCGGGGGCGGCCGTCTATCTGGCGGCCCCGGCCTCGACCTATATGACCGGCCAGACCCTGGTCGTGGACGGCGGGATCACCATTGCCTGGTGACGGGCCCATCAAGACGCGTCGCGTCACGCGGGCCGACAGCGTCATCAAGGGCGCTTCTGTGGGGCAGGACATCCTGTGGCGGATCGAGGCGGTGGCGTTCGCCGGCTTCATCGCCCTGATGCGCCTGTTGGGGCTGGAGCGGGCGTCCGCCCTGGGCGGGGCACTGTTGCGTACGCTCGGCCCGCGCACCGGCACCCATCGCACCGTGATCCGCAACCTGCGGATCGCCTTTCCCGACATGGATGCGGAGGCCCGCGAGGCCCTGGCCCGCGACGCCTGGGAACAGACGGGCCGATCCTTTGCCGAGACGGCGGTGATGGATCAGCTGACCCCCGCTTCAGGCCGGATCGAGATCGTCGGCGGCGAGCGGCTGGCCGAAATCCGGGACAGCGACCGGCCGGTCGTCTTCGTCTCGGGCCATCTGGCCAATTTCGAGGTGATGGCCGCCTGCATCATGGCGGCGGGTGTGAAGTGTCAGATCACCTATCGCCCGACCAACAACCCGTACGTCGATGCCCAGGTCCGGGCCGCCCGCGCCCGCTATGGCGTCCAGCTGTTCGCGCCCAAGGGCGGTGACGGCGCACGCGAGTTGTTGGCGGGGCTGGAACGCGGCGAATCCGTCGCCCTGATGAACGACCAGAAGTTCAATGAGGGGCCGGAAGCGGTCTTCTTCGGCCAGCCGGTCAATGCCGCGCCAGGCCCGACCCGGCTGGCGCTGAGGTTCGGCACCGTCCTGCAACCCATGTCCGTGGTGCGTTTGCCGGGGGTCCGTTTCCGTTTCGTGGTGCACGACCCGATCACGGTGACCGCCACAGGCGACCGATCGGCCGACATCCGGCGCGGCGTGCAGGCGGTCACCACCTTCGTCGAAGACCGTGTCCGCGAAAGACCGGTAGACTGGTTCTGGGTGCACAAGCGCTGGCCCGACCGGGTCTATGCCGCGCTGGATGATCCATCGGCGGCGACCGCCGCGACCTGATCGGTCGAGCGTCGCATCGGTCCCCGGTAGTGGGCCGTCTCCGTGCGGCGCCGACACGGTCCGAAATACCCCTCCGTCTTCACGAAGGGCCGGGGGCGATAGATGACGACGTTGATCCGTTCCAGGATCGCCCGCGCCGTGATCGGCTTGACCACGAACTCGGTCACGCCCGCATCGCGCGCCTCGACCACCCTGCTCTTTTCCGAATGGCCGGTCATCATGATGATGGGCAGATAGGGATTGCCGCTGTCGGGACTGTTGCGGACCAGGCGGGTGAACTCCACCCCGTCCAGAGGGAACATATTGAAATCGACGATGGCCAGGTCGATCGGATGATCGCGCAGCATCTCCAGCGCGGCCGACCCGTCGCCGCACTCGCGAATCTTGCGGATTCCGGCGGACTGCAGGATCGCCGAGGTGATGGCGCGCATATGCTGATTGTCGTCCACCAGCAGGATGTGCAGCGACTGGAGGGTAGACATGGGCCGAGCGTTACCGTTGATGATCAGTCGGCGAGGCTAGCGTGAGCTTGGTTACCGGTCCATGACCGGAATGTCAGGCTATCACTGTTTGTAAACGGTTTCTGCGCCTAATTCGGCACCATCAGCGACGGATCGACGTTCCGATCACGCCATTTCATGCGCCAGCACAGATGCGGTCCGGTCGCGCGACCGGTCATGCCGACATAGCCCAGGATCTCTCCCTTCAGCACCTGCCGACCGGCCGCCGCCTCAAGCCGGGACTGGTGCAGATAGGCGGTGATCAGTCCCTGGCCGTGATCGATCAGGATCAGCCCGCCTTCGAAATGCAGGCTCGGCTGGGCCAGGGTTACCCGGCCGGCGGCGGGGGCCCGGATCGGCGTGCCCTGGGGCGCGGCCATGTCGATGCCATAGTGGGGTCGGGCAGGGGTGCCGTTCAGGATGCGCTGCGATCCCCAGCGGCTGCTGACGCGGAACGCATCCAGCGGCCAGGCAAAGCCGTCGCGGAAATGGTCGGCGTCGATCCGGCTGGCGAACCCTTCCGTCTTCAGGGCGACCTCGCGCTGGATCCGCGCCTGCAGCGCCGGGTCGGCGGGATCGACCGTGGCGGCGGGCAGGCCGTCGATCCGGCTGGAGGGAAATTGGCCCGGCGCGATCCCCAGCGTCGTACTGATGGATCGCTCGCCGGCCCGGCGCTGCAGGCGCGGAT
>Ga0209066_10004804_pt1 | contig 14512 bp, 10 predicted proteins | sample All_14_2_FD_187198 | JGI IMG/M metagenome (GOLD analysis project Ga0209066, IMG submission 187198) | Freshwater microbial communities in response to fracking from Pennsylvania, USA - Allegheny Zone_MetaG_DW_15 (SPAdes) (version 2) ...
GCCGCCCAACATCATCTTTGTGCTCGTGGATGACCTGGGTTGGACCGATCTCGGCTGCTTCGGAAGCGCCTTTTACGAGACACCGAATATCGACCGGCTTGCCTCGCAGGGCATGCGTTTCACCCAGGCCTATTCCTCCTGCACCGTCTGTTCGCCCTCGCGCGCCAGCGTGATGACCGGCCAGTACCCCGCGCGGCTCCACATCACGGACTGGATCGCCGGGCACAAGCGGCCCTTCGCCAAACTGAGCGTGCCCGACTGGACCCTGCGGCTCTCGCCCGACATCCCGAACGTCGCCAAGGCCCTCAAGGCCGCAGGCTACGCCACGGCCAGCATCGGCAAGTGGCACCTCGGCCCCGAAGCCTGCTGGCCCGACCGGCAGGGCTTTGACGTCAACGTCGGCGGCTGCGACAAGGGCCAGCCGCCCAGTTACTTTTCGCCCTACAAGATCCCGACGCTCGCCGACGGTCCGGACGGCGAGTTCCTCAGCGACCGGCTCACGGCACGGCCGAAGCCCTGGCGTTCATCGAAAAAAACAAGGGCCGCCCGTTTTTCGTCTACCTTCCGCACTACGCCGTGCACACGCCGCTCATGGCCAAGCGGGAGGTCATCGAAAAGTACAAGGCCAAGGCCGTTCCCGGCGCGCCGCACGGCAACCCGGTTTACGCGGCCCTGGTCGAGAGCGTGGACGACAGCGTCGGCCGCTTGATGGCCAAACTCGACGCGCTCGGGCTCAGCGGGCGCACGGTCATCGTCTTCACTTCAGACAACGGCGGCCTCAAGCGCGTCACCTCCAACCAGCCGCTGCGCGCGGGCAAGGGCTCGGCCTACGAGGGCGGCGTGCGCGTGCCGCTGATCGTCAAGTGGCCGGGCGTCACGAAGCCGGGCAGCGTGAGCCCCACGCCGGTGATCAGCGCCGACTACTTCCCGACGCTGCTCGCGATGGCGGGCACCGCAGGGCCGTCGGCGCACGCCGTGGACGGCGAGAGCCTCGTCCCCGTGCTCAGTCAGGCGGGCCCGCTCGCGCGTGAGGCGCTCTATTGGCACTACCCGCACTACCATCCCGGAGGCGCGACGCCCTATGGTGCGGTCCGCGAGGGCGACTTCCGCTTGATTGAGTTCTATGAGGACAGCCGCGTGGAGCTGTACAACCTTAAGGACGACATCGGCGAGACGCGGGACCTCGCCGCGAAGCTGCCCGAAAAGGCTGCGGCCTTGCGCAAGAGGCTGGCCGATTGGCGGCTCCGCGTCCCGATTGGCGGCTCCGCGTCGGCGCGCAGATGCCGGTCCCTAACCCCGGCCACGACGCAGACAAGGACAAGGCGAATCGGAAACCGTAACGGAATGTTTGGAGCCCGCGCCGGAAATGGATTTTTCTTCGTTTCTGGATTGCATTCTTGGCCACGCCGGATTAAAGTGAGTGTGCTAAATGGTAAAAGCGTTCAAGAGCGTTGTGCTTGGACGGGACATGGAGAATAAAATGAAAAGAGTTCATGGCGTACAGGAACGCATGGGCGTTTGCGTGGTGGTGGCCCTTCTTTTTATGACCGGGGCGGTTTTGGCGCAGACGGGCCGGCTGGGACAGCAGCAGCGGCCGGGGGGAATCGCGGGGCAGCCCGCTGCGCGCGGGGACAAGCGCGATGCCGTGCAGATTTCGCGGATGCCGCCGCCGAACAAGACGGCGATGGTGCGCACGCCCGAATTCAACGTGAACGTTCAGAACACGATGCCGAAAGTGACCCGCAAGCCGCGCGAGTGGGCGCTTTTCGAGGTCAAGTACGAGTCCGACGCGAAGTGGATGGACGAGTTGTCCTTCAGTTACCATGTGATGACCAAGGGCAAGAACGACGAGGGCAAAGACGCCTTCAGTTATTACACGTTGACGTTGCGTTACATCGATGTCCCCAAGGGCGAGCACATGAGTTGCGTGGCGATCCCGCCGAGTCTGGTCGAGCGGCATGGCGAGCCGGTGGCGGTGGCGCTCGAAATCACGAACAAAGACGGCAAGGTGTTGGACAGCAAGTCTGAATCCATCATTCCCCTTCCGAAAGAGTGGTGGAAAGACAGCAAGGTGCTCGACAACCCGCAGTTGACCCGCCGCAACGGGATGGTCGACCGCTCCAAGACCCCGTTCGCGTTGATCAACGCGGACGATTATGAGGTGGTGCAATAGTGTTCTCCTCCGATCGCATCCTCGCGCTGAATGTCGGCGCGAGCAAAATTGTTTTAGCCGAGTTCACCGTCAAAAGCGGGCGACCGCCGGAGCTGGTGAACTACGGGACGTATGAGTTGGGCGGAGAGCCCGAAAACGACGCGGGGGCCGGCGCGCAGTTGGCGCCCGCCATCCGCGAGATCATGAAGTCGCGCGGGATACGGCCCGCGCCCCTGATGTTGTCGCTCTCGGGGCAGATGGTGTTCCCCCGGTTCGTGCGTTTGCCGGCCGTCGGGGATGACAAGTTGCTGCAGATGGTGCAGTACGAGGTCGAGCAGAACGTCCCGTTCCCGATGGACGAGATCGTGTGGAACCACCAGTTCATCGGCGACAGCTCTTCGGGCGAGCAGTGCGCGATGATCGTGGCGGCCAAGATCGAGAGCGTGCGCGAGATCACGGACCGGGTGGTCGAGGCGGGGCTGGAGCCCGAGACGGTGGACGTGGCGCCCATGGCGCTGTACAACTGCCTGCGCTACAACTACGCCGATTTGGACGGCTGCTCGGTGCTGCTGGACATCGGCGCGCGTTCGACGAACCTGATTTTCATCGAGGACGAGAAGATTTACAGCCGGTGCATCCCGGTGGCGGGAAACGCGATCACCCAAGAGCTTTCCAAAAGCTTCCAGATCCCCTTTGCCGAGGCCGAGGCGCTCAAGCGCGAGCGGGCGTTCGTGGCCTTGGGCGGCGTTTTCGCGACCGAAGACGAGGACGCGGAGCGCATCTCCAAGATTGTGCGCAACGTGGTCACGCGCCTGCATGCGGAGATCAGCCGGTCGGTCAATTTTTATCGCAGCCAGCAGGGCGGCAGCGCGCCGGTGCGGGTCTTTCTGACGGGCGGCTCGGCGGTGTTGCCGCATCTGGACACCTTCTTCCGCGAGAAGCTTCAGGTCGAGGTGGCCTATCTCAACCCGTTCACGAACGTCGGGGTGGGCAGCCGGATCAACCGCGAGAAGGCGGGGGCTGACGCGTTTGTGCTGGCGGAGACCGTCGGGCTGGCGCTGCGGCGCTCGTTGGCGTGTCCGGTGGAGATCAACCTGATGCCGCCGGAGATCGTCAAGCGCAAGTCGCTGAAGAAACGCATCCCGTTCTTCGGTTTGGCGGCGGCGGGCGTCCTGCTGAGCCTCGGGATCTGGACGATGTACGAGAAGCAGATGGAAAAGCTGTATTCCTTCCAGAGCGAACAGGTCTCGGCGAAACTCGCCGAGTGCAAAACCAAGCAGTCGAAGCTCGCGAAGGCCGAGAAGGCGAGGGCCGAGGTGCAGCTCAAGGCCGATGCGGTGCGGGACGTGCTGCTGCAGCGGACCGCATGGCTCAAGCGTGTGGACGCGGTGCGCAAAAGCCTGTTCGAGGGCATGTGGCTGACGGAACTCGTGCCCGTGAAGGATGCGGAAGGCACGGTGACGGGCATCCGCATTGTGGGCCGCGGCTGGGCAGACAAGCTCAAGGAGATTGAAGAGAAGGCCAAGGCGGCCGGGCGCGCGGCCACAGCGGTGGAAGAGCTGCGTGACCGGCTCAAGACCCAATCGGTCTTCGGTAAAGAGCCTCAGGATGTCAAAATCGTGGGAGTCAAGGACGTCGAGGCGTATTTGATCGAATTCACAATCGAGGCGGCGCTGGCGAAGTCGGCGGCTCCGAAGGATGCGACGGCACGATGAAACGACAGCAACTGGTTCTGATTTTCTTAGGGGTGCTCATGGCGGCCGTTTGCCTGGGCACGGGCTGGTTCCTTTTCTCGGCGATGCTCGCTAAGAACGCCGCGGCGGAAGAGCGTAATCAGGCGTACACGGAGGTGCAGGGCGTCTACCGGGGCAAGGTCTTCCCCAGCGCCGAGACCATCGAGCGGGTACACGAGGACCAGAAGGCGTTGGAGACGTGGTTGGTCTCCGCCTCGAATCTGGTCCACAAAGGGGATCTGCAGGTCGAGCCGAAAAGCCCGACCGGGTTCAAGCAGACGCTTCAGGCCACGGTGCGGGCGCTGTCGGCGCATCCCGGCGCGGTCAGCGGCAAGGTGGTCGGCAGCGGTTTCCATTTCGGTTTCGACAAGTATCTCGGCCAGTCGGACAGCTTGCCGTCTGCCGAGCATGTTGACCGGCTGACGCGGCAGCTGGTGGTGATCGAGATGCTGTGCAAAGAGCTGTATGCGGCCAATATTCTCGAGCTGAAGGCGGTGTCGCGCGAGACGTTCGAAGAGCTGGCGGCTCCCGGACAGCTGAGGGAGGAGCCCCAGCCCAGCAGCCGGCGCCGGCGCCGGCGTGACGACGAGGCGGCCTCCCCGGCGCCCGCAGCCGCGGTCCGAGAGGTGTCCGGTTATTTCTCCAAACAGCGCTTCACGCTCGAGTTCTTGGCGCGGCCGTCGTCGTTCATTGCGGCGCTGAACCGGCTGGCGGCGATGGAGTTGTTCGTGGTTGTGGCGGAAACGGAGTTCCGCAAGACCGATGACCCTCTGGCCAAGCGCGGCGTCGCCAACAAGAAGAAGGATGGGGCGTCTCAAGGGGGCAGTGAGGTCGCCGTTGATCCGGCCACGCTGACGCATATCGAACGGCTTGTGACAGACCCGGATCTCGAACCGCCGGTGAGTGTGAAACTGGAAATCGATGTTTATTCGTTCGAGGGAGTGTAAGACGTGGCTTTGAAAATGAACCCTAACCTTCCTTTCCTGCGGCATTACGACAAGCTGATCGCTGTCGGCGTGTTGATCTTTCTCCTGATTTCCCTTTTTTACCTCACCCATGCCGGTGCGGCACGCAAACAGGAGGAGTCGGACTATATCCGCAAGCTCGATGGCCTGAAGCCGTCTGCGGCCAGCCTGCCCCCGATGGAACTGACCGAGTACGAGTCTGCCGCACGCCTGGCGCGCAATCCGGTCCAGCTCGATGCGCCGGAAACGCAGCAGCCGGGCTTCCTGACGCCGGAGCGGCGGGTGGGCTGTGTGGTGTCAGCCTGCCAGAAACCGATTCCGTATGCGGCGGAAACCTGCCCGTTCTGCGGCACCAAGCAGCCCTCGCCGCCGGAGTTCAACACGGATCTCGACACGGACAAGGACGGGATCTCGGACAAGCTCGAGAATCAGTTGGGGCTGAACCCGCAGGACGCCGCCGACGCCAAGGGTGATCTGGACGGAGACGGCTTCCCCAACATCGAGGAGTTGCTCGCCAAGACCGACCCGAAGGACCCGAAATCGCATCCGGCGCTGGTGAGCCTGCTGCGCGTCAAAGAACTGCGCGGAAAACGGCTGCCCCTGATTTTCAGCGGCGTGAACAAGATGCCGGACGGGAAGATGCAGTTGGTGTTCAACCAGATCGGCCCGAATGCCCGCACCGTTTGGGTCCGCGAGGGCGAACGGATCGGCGACAGTGACTTTGTCGCGGTGAAGGTTGAGGTAAAATCCGAAGAGCGCGAGAACCCCAACATGCCGGGCATCAAGACCCGTGCGGATGTATCGACTGTCGAGATCAAGCGTCAGGCGGACGGCAAGACGATCGTATTGAAAATCAACGAAGGCAGCAAAAACACGGATATTGAAGCCGTCATCGTGCTGCCGCTGGACAATACCGAGTATACCGCCTTGGAAAACGGCACGTTTAAAGTGCGCGAAGAAACGTATCGCGTGGTCTCGGTTGATGTCAAAGCGACAGAGGTCACGATCGAAAACGAGGCGAGCGGACAACAAAAAGTTGTTCGCAAGCTTGATTAGTTTTCTAAAGCACGGTATATTGGGTACTCATTTTTACTGCTCACAGGATTAAAAGCTGCCACACAAAGAGGAGTCTCTCCAGATGACGCACAGTTCAAGGTGGTTGTTGGTGTTGAGTGTTTTTGTCGTTGCCTGTGGTGCAATGACCTATCTGTACGCGCAGGATGACCTCGAAGCGCTGTTGCAAGATTTGGGTGGCCAGAAGAAACCTGCCGCTGCAAAACCTGCCGAGGTCGCTGCGCCCGCGCCCGCCGCCGAGAAGCCTGCCGAGGTCGCCGCACCCGCGCCCGCGCCCGCCGCCGAGAAGCCTGCCGAGGTCGCCGCGCCCGCGCCCGCGCCCGCCGCCGAGAAGCCCGCCGAGGTCGCCGTTCCCGCGCCCGCGCCCGCCGCGGAGAAGCCTGCCGAGGTCGCCGCGCCCGCGCCCGCCGTGCAGGTCGCAGAGGATCGCAACAGCTTGGTGTCTGAGTTGCTGACCTTGGAGGCGATCCGCCGAAAGTCGCTGGATGACCATGGTAATTCGTCGCTGGGAATCGCGCGCAAAGCGATGAAAGACGGGGATTATCCGCTGGCTCGCGACCAGTACAAGCAGGCTTTGGATTTCATCGTCAACCGTCCTGCCACGGCACCCATGCTTGAAGAGGCGCGCCAGGGTATGGCCGAAGCCTTCTACCGCGAAGCCAAGCAGTCGATGAAGAAGGGTGATTACGAGAAGGCGCTGCCGCTCGCCCTGCAGGCGCAGGAGCGCGGGCATCCGCAGGCCGCGCGCCTGATCGAGACGCTCAAGAAAGATCCGGCCAAAGCCGCGATGGACGCGTCGAGCATTTCGCACCGGGTCAACGATGACGAGTACAAGGGACAGCGCGACGATGTCCGCCGCTTGCTCCGCCGCTCGCGCCAATTCTTCACGACGGCGGAATACGACAAGGCGCTGGAGGAGTGCGAGCTGATTTTGCGCGATTACCCGAACAATACCGAGGCGATGGAGCTGCGTGACCGGATCGCGGACCGGCTCAAGGCGGTCGCGGATGTCGAACTCGAAGCGACCCGCAGCCTGATGATCCGGGACGTGCGCAAGACCTGGTCGCCGGAGCGGTACGCGATCGAGAGTTCGCAGATGCCGAAAGGTAAAAGCGACATGACCTCGAAGCGGATGGTTTCCGAGATCAGCGGGATCAAGACCTCCGAGCAGGTCATCCAGCAGAAGCTGCGCGACATCGTGATTCCGGAAGTCACCTTCCGTCCGCCCGCGACGATCATCGATGCGGTCGATTTCTTCAAGCAGGCCAGCCGCGACTATGACAAGCCGGAAATTCCGGTTGAGCAGCGCGGCGTGAACCTGGTGTTGAAGCTGGCTGCCGGCTCTGCGCCCGCGCCCGCCGCCGATGCGGCTGCCGCAGATCCCTTTGCCGCTACGGCGTCCACCGCCGCTGCGGGCGGGGTGCCGCAGATTTCGGCGCTGAGCGCACGGTTCATCAACCTCTATGACGCGCTCAAGCTGGTGTGCGACGTGACGGGCATGAAATTCCGTATCCGCGGGAACATCGTGATGATCGTGCCCGCGAATGACCCGGACGACGAGTTGGTGACGCGCTCGTACAACGTGCTGGCGACCCTGCAGGAGCGCGTCGGCGCCGCCCAGAGCGAGCTGACCCAGAATCAGGGCGGGGGCGGCGACAACGCCTTCATGACCACCTCGAACATGGAGAGCAAGCAGGACTGGAAAACTTTCTTCCAGCAGATGGGTGTCAAGTGGCCGGACGGCTCGTCGATCTCCTACATGGCGACGATCGGCAAACTGCGCGTGACCAACACGGCCGAGCAGCTCGCGGTTTTCGAACAGGTCCTGGAGGATCTGAATGTGACGCCTCGTCTGATCGAGATCGAGGCGCGCTTTGTTGAGGTCTCGCAGAAGGACCTCAATTCGCTGGGCTTCGAGTGGCTGCTCAACAGCGATTTCAGCTTCGACGCGGGCGGCTTCCTGGACAAGGCGCTCAACCTGCGCGAGTTCAGCAACAAGCAGGTGGCGCTGACCGATGCGTCGGGCAATCCCCTGTATGCGGTCGACGGAACGACGCCGCTGTATGCTTACCAGCCCTATCAGACACCCGGAGCGGCGACGGGGACGGGTTATTACAACGACAACGGCACCATCAAGCCGATCGCCGTCGGCGCGGGACAGTACGGGCTTGTGAACGCGCCGACGCATAATGGCAGCGTGAACGCGATCGACGGCAACACCTATAGCACGGGCCAGCGGTACATGAGCACGAAGGGCAACTCGATCTCGGGCGAGGGCAAGAGCGTGAACGACCAGTTCATGCGCGTCAACGCCTTCCTGGGGAACGCGGACCTTTCGATGATCCTCCACATGCTGAGTCAGCGGTCCGACACCGACCTGCTCTCCGCTCCGAAAGTGGTGACCAAGTCCGGTCAGGAGGCCGTGATGAAAGTGGTGACCGAATACATCTACCCGACCGAGTTCGAGGTTCAGATTTCACAGTCCAGCAGCAGCGGTCTTACGGGCGGTTCTTCTGCCGAGCCGCTGGCCATGGTCGAGCCGCAGAACTTCGAGATGCGCGAGGTGGGCGTGATCCTGCAGGTGGTGCCCGAGGTTTCGGCCGAAGGCCAGATGATCAACCTGATGCTCAACCCGCAGGTCGTGTCTGAACCGGTGTGGAAGAACTACGGCACGAAGATCCCGAAGGGAAATCCGGTCAGCATTTTTGATACGGTTACCCAAACGTTCTTTACGCCGGATCCTGTCTACACGGAGTTGCCGATGGAGCAGCCGTTCTTCAGCGTGCGTTCGGTGCAGACGCAGCTTTCGATCTATAACGGCGCGACGGTGGTGATGGGCGGGCTGATCACGGAATCCCGCAAGACGATGGAAGACAAGGTTCCTTTCTTGGGCGACCTGCCGTATGTCGGCCGTCTGTTCCGGAGCCGGTCGGAAGAGTCTGACAAGCGCAATCTGCTGGTGTTTGTGACGGCGCGTCTTGTGGATCCTGCGGGACGTGCGGTTCGCATGAGCGGCGGTGAATCGGCCCTGATGTCTTCCGGTGGCAGTGCGCCTCTTCCGCCGTCTGCGCCGCAGCAGCCGGCCGAGGCACCTGCGCCGGCGCCAGCCGCAGCGCAGTAGAGAAGCGGCTGCGTGTGGTGTCGTTTGAGAGACAGTCCGTTCATTAGGGGGAGTCTTTTCTGCCAGAGCAGTCCGCAGGGCTTCTTGTGTGAGGCCCTTCAGCGCTTCATGCATTTATCATCGGTTGACTGCGAATCGTTGACCCGCAATCCTGAAACGTAAGAAGGGCCGCGCTGTAGCTCCGCCGCTCTGTCGGCGGAGAGGACGTGTGTCCGACGCCGGAACTACCGGGCAAGCGATTCGCAGATGCGCCCAAGAATACGCGTAAGATTCTGATTACGAATATTCATAACTCAATAATCGTAATCTGTTCAAGGTATGACGTGCGGCTGAAGCACTCCTCCGAATGAGAAAACGAGTCGCCATAACGGGCGGTATTGCCTGTGGCAAGAGTCTCTTTTCCCACTATCTTGGGCAGTTGGGAGTGGCGATTCTTGATGCGGATGATGTGGTTCATGGGTTGGAGTCCCCGGGCGGAGAGGCGGTTCCGGCGCTGCGCTCCCTGTTTGGAGAGCGGATCATCAGGCCGGATGGCGGAATTGACCGGGCTGCGCTGGGTGCGCTTGTTTTCGAAGATGACGCGGCGCGGATGCGGTTAAACGCCGTGGTGCACCCGTTGGTGCGGGAGCGGATCCGCGCCTGGGCTGCGGAGCCCGGGCCGTGTTTGAAGGCCGCCGTGATCCCCCTCCTGTTCGAGGTGGGGTGGGCGGACGAATGGGATGTGATCATCTGCCTCGTCTCCAGTGAGACGGTGCAGGCAGAACGACTTATGCGCGTCAGGGGGCTGTCAGAGGAACAGGCCCGCCGACGCATTGCCGCGCAGATGCCGGTGGCGGAAAAAGCCGCCCGGTCGCAGTGCGTGGTTCACAACGAGGCCGACGCCGAAGCGTTGGCGCGGGAGGCGGTCAAGGTGTACCGTTTCCTTAGGGAGACATCGGAATGAGTACAGAGCAAGAGGCTTCTGAACAGAACGCTCAGCAGGGGCAGCCTGCTAACCGCGAGGCGGCGCCTGGGACGCCGCCCGCGAAGTGGGCCCGTTTCGCGCCCCGCCCCCCCTCCAACGCGCGTCCTTCTTCGTCTGAGCGGAACGATCGCCGCGGCGGAGAGGGCCACGGGAACCGGGGAGGAGGACGCAACCGGCCGCGTCCGCAGAAGCACCACCCGCGCGGCGGCGGCATGCCCCGCAACATGCCCAAGCCGCCGCAGGGGTTGCCCGCAGACTACGACCAGCCGGATGCCCCTTACGCCGCGCCGCAGCCGCACGCCGCGGGGATGATGACTCCCCAGGAGGCGTCGCAGCAGCCGGCGGGCCGCGGTCTGACCGGTGACGTCTACCAGCCGCCGGTGCAGGAAAACTTGCCGGCGCTCTACCTGACCGACCTGCAGAAGAAAGAGGTTGCCGAGCTTTTGGAGCTGCTGCCGAACGCCAATCCGGAGGACCTCGCCTCGCTGCGCAAGCATGAGATCATTTTCGAGATCATCCGAAGCTATTTGCGGCGCGGCGGCACGGTGATCACCAGCGGTGTGTTGGAGATCCTGCCGGACGGCTACGGTTTTCTGCGCGCGCCCAAGAGCAACTATCTGCAGTGCCCGGAAGACGTGTATGCGTCGCCTTCGCAGGTGCGGCGTTTCTGTCTGAGGACCGGCGACCAGGTGGAGGGGCCGGTGCGCGACCCGAAAGAGAAGGAGCGTTTCTTTGCGCTCGGTCGCGTGGACACGGTGAACGGCAAGCCGGCCGTCGAGGCGCGCCGCACGGTGCACTTCGAGAACCTGACGCCGCTCTTTCCGGACCGGCGCATCCGCCTGGAGACCACGGACACCGAGATTTCGATGCGGGTGATGGACATCTTCACGCCGATCGGCTTCGGCCAGCGCGGCCTGATCGTGGCGCCGCCGCGCACCGGCAAGACGGTGCTGCTGCAGAAGGTGGCCAACGCGATTTCGGCGAACCATCCGGACGCGATGCTGATCATCCTGCTGATCGACGAGCGGCCGGAAGAGGTGACCGACATGCAGCGCAACACCAAGGCGCAGGTGCTGAGCTCGACGTTCGACGAGGCCCCGGAGCGGCACGTCCAAGTGGCGGAGATGGTGATCGAAGTGGCCAAGCGCCAGGTCGAGAACGGACGGGACGTGGTCATCCTTCTGGACAGCATCACGCGGTTGGCGCGCGCCTACAACACGGTGCAGCCGCACAGCGGCAAGATCCTCTCCGGCGGCGTGGACGCCAACGCGTTGCACAAGCCCAAGCGCTTCTTCGGCGCGGCCCGCAACATCGAGAAGGGCGGGAGCTTGACCATCATCGCGACCGCGCTGGTCGATACGGGCAGCCGCATGGACGAGGTGATCTTCGAGGAGTTCAAGGGCACGGGCAACATGGAGCTGTGTCTGGACCGCCAGCTGGTGGACAAGCGCGTGTTCCCGGCGATCAACATCGAGAAGTCCGGCACCCGCAAGGAAGAGCTGCTGCTCTATCCCGAGGAGCTGAACCGCACGTGGATCCTGCGCCGCGCGCTCAACGGCGTGCCGCCGGTCGAGACCATGGAAATGATCGTCAAGCGCATCAAGAGCACCAAGAGCAACGCGGAGTTTCTGGTCAGCATCAAGGATGCGTGACGGGAAAGTTTTTACGTGAAGTGAGGCTGTTGGCGTGCTATCCTAATGCCCCTTTTTTGTTGCTGGAAGATAAGGTGAAAGGTTTTTTGGATGAAAGTGGATTCGAAGGTCATCGGGCCCTGCAAGGTCAAAGTGTTCGTCAAGGCCGAGGCGGATGAGACGCGGCGCGATTACGAAGAGGTGCTCGGGATGTTCCTGAAGAACGGGCGGGTGACGGGATTCCGGCCGGGGAAGGCGCCGCGGGAGATCATCAAGCGGGATTTCCACAAGGAGATCACCGAGGAGGTGCAGGGTCGCCTGTTCCGCACGCTCTACCGGAAAGCGCTCGAGCAGGAGAAGATCGACATGGTCTCTCTGCTGGATGTGGGCGACATGCTCTTCTCGCCGGAGACCGGCATCGCCTTCACGATGACGGTGGACGTGAAGCCCGTGTTTGAGCTGCCGAAGTACAAAAAGATCCCGATCACCTTCGAGGACCCCGTGGTCACCGAGGAGCAGGTGGAGGAGCAGATCGACCGGCTGCGCCAAGCCTTCGCCAAATTCGAAGAGGCTCCGGCGGGACATGCGGTCGGAGTCGGGGATCTGGTGAGCATCGACTTCGAAGGGCGGATTGACGGCCGGCTGGTCAGCGAGGTCGCCCCGGAGGCCAAGGCGGTTTCCGAGGGGAAGGATTTCTGGATCCAGGTGGAAGAGGGCCGCTTCCTGCCGGAGATCATCGGCGCGCTCCAGGGCCTGAAAGCGGGCGAGACCGCCGAGGTGGCCGTCACGTTCGACGGCGGGCATCCGGTGCCGGCGCTGAGCGGGAAGAAAGCGGCCTATCGGGTGACGGTCAAGACCGCCCGGATGCGCGTGTTGCCCAAGGACGAGGAGATGTTCGCGCAGATGAAGGTCGAGTCCCTCGAGAAGCTGCGCGAGCAGACCCGCGCGAACCTGATGGAGTCCGCGCAGCAGGCGGAGCGGCACCGCCGCGAGCAGACGCTGATCGATTTCCTGCTCAAGAAGACCGACCTCGACCTGCCGGAGTCGCAGGTCGCCGAAGAGATCAACGTCACGCTGGACCGCATGATGAGCGAAGCTCATTACCGCGGGCTGAAGCGCGACGACCTGGAGAAAAACCGCGAGCAGATCATCGAGAGCGCAACGGCGAACGCCAAACAGCAGCTGCGGCTGCGCTACATCTTGGGGAGCATTGCGGAGAAGGAGGGGATCACCCTCACCGACGAGGAGATCGGGCAGAAGATCGCGGAGATGTCGGTCGAGCTGCGCTCGACGCCGGAGCAGCTCCGCGCGCAGATCGAGAAGAACGGGCGCATGGACATGTTGCGGTCTCAGATCCGCGACGGGAAGACGGTGCGGTTCTTGTTGGAAGAGGCCAAACGTTAACGCATAAAAGAGAAGAGACATGCATTCAAGCCAGGCATCCATGTTGGTCCCGATCGTCGTCGAGCAGACGGGGCGCGGCGAGCGCGCCTACGACATCTACTCGCGGCTGCTGCAGGACCGCATCGTTTTCATCGGCACGGGGATCTCGGACGAGGTCAGCAACCTGATCATCGCCCAACTGCTCTTCCTGCAGGCGCAGGACGCGGCCAAGGAGATTTCGGTCTACATCAATTCGCCCGGGGGCTCGGTCACGGCCGGGCTGGCGATCTACGACACCATGCAGTTCATCACCTGCGACGTGGCCACCTACTGCGTTGGCCAGGCGGCGAGCATGGGCGCGGTGCTGCTGGCGGCGGGACGCAAGGGCAAGCGGTTCTCGCTGCCGAACGCGCGGATCATGATCCACCAGCCCTGGGGTGGCGCCGAGGGCAAGGCTTCCGACATCAGCATCGCGGCAAAGGAGATCTTGCGCCTCAAGGACCGGCTCAACGAGATCCTCGCCGTGCACACCGGTAAGAGCGTGGACGTGTTGTCGAACGACACCGAGCGCGACTATTTCATGTCGGCCGAAGAGGCCAAAGCGTATGGGCTGGTGGACGAGGTCCTCACCAAGCGCCTGCCGGAGAAATAAACGTATGGCGCGTCGACCCACGAACCCTCCCCCCGAAAGCCCGGTCTGCTCGTTCTGCGGCAAGGACGAACGGGCCGGGGCCTTGATCATCCCCGGCCCCGGCGCCAACATCTGCAGCGACTGCGTGGATGTCTGCACGCGCATCGTGGCCGAGAACCTGCCCTCCTCTGCCAAGAAGCGCGGGGCCGGCGCCCTGCCGCCTCTGAAGGTGCCGCCGCCCGCCGAGATCAAGCAGTTCCTCGACCAGTACATCATCGGGCACGACACGACCAAGAAGATGCTGGCCGTTGCGGTGCACAACCATTACAAGCGGCTGAACCAGCCGGTCGGCGGGCCGGACGACCCGTTTGCGGACGTGGAGATCGAGAAAAGCAACATCCTGCTGATCGGCCCCACCGGCTGCGGCAAGACCCTTTTTGCCCGGACGCTCGCCCGCCTGTTGGACGTGCCGTTCGCGATCGCCGACGCGACGACGATCACCGAGGCCGGGTACGTCGGGGAAGACGTGGAGAACATCCTGCTGTACCTCATCCAGGCGGCGGACATGGATGTGCGCAAAGCCGAGCGCGGCATCGTCTACATCGACGAGATCGACAAGATCGCCCGCAAGACCGAGAACGTGTCGATCACCCGCGACGTGTCGGGCGAGGGCGTGCAGCAGGCCCTGCTCAAGATCCTCGAAGGCACCGTCTCGCGCGTGCCGCCGCAGGGGGGGCGCAAGCACCCGCAGCAGGAGTATCTTTCCATCAACACGCGCAACATCCTCTTCATTTGCGGCGGCGCGTTCGTGGGGCTGGACTCGATCGTCCGGCAGCGCGAAGGGCGCCAGACGATCGG
>Ga0209066_10004808_pt1 | contig 14503 bp, 21 predicted proteins | sample All_14_2_FD_187198 | JGI IMG/M metagenome (GOLD analysis project Ga0209066, IMG submission 187198) | Freshwater microbial communities in response to fracking from Pennsylvania, USA - Allegheny Zone_MetaG_DW_15 (SPAdes) (version 2) ...
CTTCGAACACGATGTCGCGCTCGACGATGGCGCGCGCCGCGGCTTCCGCATCGTGGCCGGCGGCAAATCGGGCGAGCGTCGCCGCGTCATGCTCGCGCGGAATGCCAAGCTTCTTCTCGCGCAGCAGTTCGCTGCGCGTGAGGTAGGGGCTGACGCCCATCATGGCCGGCGCTTCGCTGGCGGTGAAAGCCTTTGCTCTCGCGGCACTCCACTCTGGCGTGCCTTGGACGACATCAAGCGTTTTCATCGTTTTCCCCCGTGGTTTTCGTGAAATCCGTTTTCAGATGCAGCCTTTCCCCTAGCAAGAACAGCATCATTCAATTCATCAAAAGTTCCGACGTGCTTCTTTTTGCCATTGACGTGTATGAATGCGTCGTACTTTGCATTCTGTTTTCTGTGGAATATGCCGGTTACGCCTGATGTATTGTTGCTGCGAGCCTTTTGGTTGCGCATGTTTTCAATGTGTTTAACGTCGCGCAGATTCTCCGGGCGGTTGTCCGTCTTTACGCCATTGATGTGGTCAATGGTGTTTGACGGCCACTCGCCATAGACAAGAGCCCATACAACGCGATGAGCAAGCAGATCCTTGTAGAACAGGGTTCCAGTCAGATAGCCCATTCTGTGAGGCGCATCAAACGCCGGCTTCCCAGCGTATCTGGTGTTCCAAACGCGGGCGGCACGCTCCTGCGTGTATCTGCCGCCGCTATCCTTGAAGTAGGAGGCGTCCCGATGTTTCCACGTCATTTTCCCGGTTGAAGGATCAAGCTCGACGAGCTTTCGCAGTTCGCAGGCTGGAATCATTGCGCCGCCTCCGTGCTTTCGTAGTCTTCAATCCAGCCGTCGTCATCGGCCTGGGCTTTCTGCTCGGGCGCGTCGATGACCTCGGGGGGCGTTTCCTGCTTGGGTTGCGCTGCGGCGCGGATCGCGGCTTTTTGAGCCTCGGACAGCGCGCCCTTGGTGCTGACGATCGCAATGATCTGGTCGGCCGTCTTGGCGCCGGACTGCATCAGGGCGGACCACTTCGGCAGGTTGTCGGCAAAGGCATCCTGCGAGTACTCGGGCAGGGCGGCAGGCTGTGCTGCTTGAGCGGGCCGGCTGCTGACGACCTCGGCTGCGCCCATGTCACGCTCGGCGGGCGTATCGCGCGCCTCTTCGGCAGAAACGACGCCGCGAAGCGCATCGGGAAAGGCGTCGCGCAGAGCAAAGCCGCGGGCGCGCATCTGAAGCATTCGCTTCGGGTATTGCGTCCATGGGCCTTGCTTGCCGGTGAGCCCGGCACGCTTGGCCTCTTCCATCGAGAACGACTGCACTACTTCAGGCTCGCCACGGCGCTTGATCGTGCAGGTCGCGACATTGCCGTCGCACTCTTCCTTGATCCACTCGAACGCCGGATGCGCCTTGACCAGCGCGAGCATCGCGTCGCCCCAGAGACTCGGGCGGCCGTTGATGACGGCGATCGACTGCATGGCCTGCATCGGCTGCAGGCCGAGCTCCATTCCCCACTGGATTGCCACCAGGACGTTGCCGGGTTTGCCGATGTAGTCCTTCGGCACGATGCTTGCGCTCGCCAGCATGTCTGCAAAGCGCATTGCCTCATCCAGGTCTTTCGGAGCAAGGGAAAAGGTCTGTTTCTGCGTGGTGATTTCGGTGCTCATTTCACATCCTCCAAAGTCAATCTTTCCAGCCACCGATCAAACGCCCGGTGGAATTCATCGCCCTTCAGCTTTGGGTGCAGTCGCTCAAACGCATTGCGCTGCCGCTGCAGCCAGTACAGGTAGCCGCTGTCGCTACCCTGCGGCACGAGCCGGTCATAGGCCGCGCGGCGCACGATGTGCGACGGGAAGTAGGTCCGTTGCTCGAGAATCACGTCCTGAGCCCCATTTCCTTGCACCAGACCTGAATCGCCCGCTGCCGGTCGGACTCGGTCGGGTCGATGCGCAGCATGTCGCCAAGCGCCTGCGCGAGCGCGCAGTTGCGAAGGATCAGTAGCTCGTTGGCCTCTTTCATCAACGTGTAGGCCGTTTGCAGATCGACCTCCTGAGTCATGCGGCGGCCCACACGAAAACGTCGTAAAGGATCACTGGCCAGCCGGCGAGGCAGACCGCGAGCACGGCGCGGTCGCTGTTGATCGTGCGGGCGACACGCTTTGCCAACAGCCATCGCTCGCCAAGCGACAGCCGTGCGGCGATGTAGCGGCGGCGGTGCGCATTCACGGCGCGGCGATCAGACCAGTCCGTGCGGGGATAGGCGCGCACTGCGGCGCGGGCGAGTTGCATGTCCATTTCAGTCCTCCATTGCCATCTCAAACGCATCCGCTTCCGCCTCGCGCCTGATCTTCTCCAGGCGCTCGCGCGCCGTCTCATCGGCCCAGCGCGAGAGCACGCGCCGGATTGCCGTGTCGCGCACCGCGAACAGCTTCTCGGAGTTGCGCTCGGCGTGCGCTGCGTCAATGGCGCGGTATTCCTCGTCGGTCAGGCTGCAGGACGCCTCGCCGATCCAGTGCGCGCTGGCTAGGTACTCATCCAGCAGATTGGCGGCGACCGTCTCGACCGCATCGCCGTCCTCGTCATAGCCCTGCGCCCGCAGGCAGTCGCGGCAGCCGCCGCAGAGGCATCCGTTCATGGTGGATCTCCAAAAAAGAAGCCCGCGCGGGGCGGGCTGGGGTCAGGTTGGATCGACGGCTTGCTGTATTCGCTCGCCAATCCACCGCACAACGGGCACCGCCCAGCTATTGCCAAGCGCCTTGTACTTCGGCCCATCGGCAGCAGGCTTGTTGCGATAGGGGATGTCGAGGTAGTTGCGCGGAAATCCCTGCAAAAACGCGCACTCATGCGTTGTCAATCTGCGCACCTGAAGGCTTGCGTGTGCTGGTTTGTTTTCACTATCAGCGGATCGCCGTGCTTCTTGAATCGCTGATAGTGTTTCTCGCAGTAGCCCAGCCCCTTCATCGGCTTGCCACAGATCACGCATAAACCTCTCTGCCTGTGCTCCAGGACGTGACAGCTCCGACAGATACGCTCCAAGTTCTCCAGCGAGTTGTTCAGATGGTTCCCATCCCTGTGATGCACATCCCTCGCCTGCGGCTTCCCGCAGCGATTGCACGGCCCCTTCGGAACAAGAGAACGGGCTGCCGAGTGTGCAGCAGACCACCCAACTTCTACTGAATGCCGGGAGTCGAATGCCTTTGCCATGCACGACCTGTCGCAATACTTCCGACTGTTGAAGTGAATCAAGTATTCCAAGTCCCCATTCGGCAAACGCTTGCGCTCCAACTGCTTCCCGCACTGCGCGCAATGTCTGATTGGCGTTGGTTTCTTGTGCGCTGGCACGCTCATCTCCTTGAGTAAAAACAACCGCAGGCGGATGCGCCCCAGCCGCAAGCGGATGACATGGATCGCCCGGCTTCGGCCGGCTGTAGTTCGCGGCACTGGTGATCTGGGTCGTATCGAATGGGATTGCGACCGCCTGCGTGCTGCCGTCCGTGTCAAGCGGCCCGGTGCGATCGTGCCAGTGGTCGGGGTCTTGGCGGGCATTGAAGGCGATGGCTACCTGCCCGCCTGCGTTCGCATGGCTACCGTCATGACCCATGCTGCGAAGCGTTGGGCTGATAGGCCCGGCGTCGCCGCCATAGTCCTTGCAGGAAAACGCGACAGGAACAAGCGGCGTGCCGCGCCCCGTTCCGTCTTCACTGGCGTCGAAGCCCTCGCCGCGCAGGGAGTGCGCCACATACGGCGCTTCGTGGTTGCAGTTCAGCGTCGGCGCCATGTCGGCACCGATTTCGGCACCGGCCTGACCCGTGGCTACGCAGACGATTCCGCCGTCACAGTCGAAATCTGTCCCGAGGCCACCGCCTCCAGTGCTGCGGCTAGGGATGGTGGGAGCGACTTTCCCCTGTTCGCGGCTCGGCGCAGAATCCCCCGACATGCTGTGGCGCTCAAAAAGTACCGCTGCGGCACGTCGCCAGTCTCCAAGACATCCGACAACGAACACACGGCGGCGGCGCTGTGGAACTCCAAAGTACTGAGCGTCAAGAACTCGGTATGCGAACCCATACCCGAGTTGCCCCAGCATCCCGAGGAAGGCTCCAAAATCCCGCCCTCCGTTACTCGACAAGACGCCGGGGACGTTCTCCCATACCAGCCAGCGGGGGCGATACTTTGCAGCAATGGCACCAAAGGTAAGCATGAGGTTGCCACGCGGATCTGCCAGTCCTTTTCGCAGTCCTGCAACGCTGAAGGACTGGCATGGGGTTCCTCCGCAAAGAAGATCGACATCTGCATCGGGCCACTCCTGGAACTTTGTCATGTCGCCCCAATTCGGGACGCTTGGATAGTGATGAGCGAGGACTGCGCACGGGAACGGTTCGATCTCACTGAATGCAACTGCCTCCCACCCCAACGGATTCCACGCGACGCTTGCTGCCTCGATTCCGCTGCATACGCTGAGAAACCTCATTTCGTGACCCCCATGTAGCGCATGGCAGCTTCGAGCCATTCTTTGTCATCCCAACCCCCAATCATCACGTTGCACCTGTGGCACAGCAGGCCGCGCACCTTGCCGGTGTTGTGGTCGTGATCGATATGGAATTTGCTGATCGGCTTTTTGCACACCGCGCACGATCCGCTTTGCGCTGCGTGCATCGCATCAACCTCGGCAACGGTCATTCCGTACCGCGTCTTGATTTGCCATTTCCGCTTGTTTTCGGGCGTGTATGTCCTTTTCCTGTTGTCGCGCCGGATGCTGTTGACACACTTCTTGCACCATGACGCCTTGCCATCACTTGCGGATGAAGATTTGTGGAAGTCGTCTAAATGCTTATGTGTTCCGCACTTTGTGCAGACCTTTCCGTCAACCGATGCGGCCTTGATGCCGCTGCAAACTGATCCAAAGCGCATTGCGCTACCTGCCTCCAAAAAAACGCCCGCACGTGGCGGGCTGAAGAGGAGAGAGACTTTGCTGGCCCGCCTCGCTGAACCGGCGAGGGAGGGCGCCGGGCGTAGATCAGGCATCCCGAAACGGGTGAAGCGAGCCAGAAAAGCCCCCGAGGGGGCGCCGCATGATCCGGCCTTGAGGGGAGGCGCTCGCCCGGTGCGCTGGGCCTGCGGTGGCGGTTGCTGCTGCACGACTGGCCGGCAGCTCGGCGCGGCGGAGTCCCGCGCATTTAACCCTGCGCGGCCTGCGTCGGCTGCAGGTTCATGGGGCGTCGTAATGATGCCGGCTTACGCTCTACCGGCCACGGTAAAAAGCCCATGCGCGAAAGCGCCTTGAGTCCGTGCGTTCATGTGTGGTGTGTGCCGTCATCCCCATTCGCGGTGATCTGCTGCGGTACGGGTGCATCCGCATGGGTCGGGCAAGTTGGAACCCGTTGCGCACTGACGAGGCGCTTTGCCGTGTGCATCCACAAGGAAGCCCCGATACGGCTACCGCGCATTGCTGCGCCCCGTGACCGCACTCCGGGTTAATCGAGGCTTCCTTGTGCCGCCTCGTGAGAAGCGGCCAAGTGTTTTGCCGCTTTGGGAGCGGCCAATCTGTGCGCCCGATGATTCGCTCGGTGCGCTTACTAGCACTGCTGCGCTGGCGCGGATTTTTGTCCGGGCTGCGCCTATTTCCCGTCCGGTGCAGGACGGTCGCCACCCGGTTCTATGCGGGCGCGTTGTTGGCTGGTTGTTAAAGCATTGCCACCCGCTGCCGGAGTACCGGCCTTCTGGATTCGCCCCGGTGACTTGGGGCGCCTCGGCGTGTGGCGACGGGGTGACTTTATACAAGGTCGTATAGGCAAGTCAATACGCAAACGTATAACTTGCGACGAAAAAAGCCCGCTCGAGGCGGGCTGTTGTGTGAAGTGAAGCGCTTACTGCGTCGGCGCGGCAGGCGCAGCCGCTGGCGGCGCTTGTGCAGGCGATGGGATATTGATGATCACCGGCGGCTGCGCGGCCGCTGGCGCTGGTGCAGCGCCAGGCTTGAGTGCATTGTTGACATCCTCTCCGGCCTGAAGGCCGGAGATTCCTACGGCGCTCAGGCGCGGCATTGAGCAGCCCCTGAGTCGCTTCGGTGGGTTCCTGCTGCTGGCGGCATTACCGCACCGCTCACTTCACAGGCGAACCGGGCGTGTCCCGCCCTTAGAACATTGATCGCGCCGACCAGATCGGCGTTTTCCTCGAAGCCACATTCCACGCAGGCGAATCGCGCTTGTGTCTGCCGATTGTCCGCCGACACATGGCTGCAGCACGGACAGGTCCGGCTCGTGTTCCGTGGCGGCACGACAACCAGCCAACCGCCTTTCCACGCCAACTTGTAGTCCAGTTGGCGACGGAACTCGAACCAACCTTGGTCGAGGATGGACTTGTTCAGGCCGGACTTAGCCCGAACGTTCTTGCCCGGCCGCTCGGTTGTGCCTGCCGCCGACTTGGACATGTTCCGTACCTGCAAGTCCTCGATACACACCATCGCGTGGTTTTGGCTAATCGTGGTCGTGGTCTTGTGCAGATAGTCGCGGCGGGCGTTGCCGATGCGGGCGTGAATACGCTGGACGCGGGCCTTGGCCCTTTTCCAGTTGCTGCTGAACTTCGTTTTGCGGCTCATCGCCTGCTGCGCCTTGCGCAAAGCAGTCTCATGCCGCTTAAAACTGTTGAGTGGAACGTAGAACGTGCCGTCCGAGAGCGTTGCAAATCGCGCCACACCCATGTCGATACCGACCGCTTCGCCTTGCGGAATGGGTTGTTCGACCTCGCGTTCGGTCTGGATACTCACATGCCATTTGCCGCCCGACAGGCTCACGGTAACGTTCTTGACCGTACCCAGCACCTTCCGGCTGTTGCGGTAACGCAGCCAGCCGAGCTTGGGCAAGAAGATGCGACTGTTACCCTGATCGAGTTTGATCTGCTTCGGTTCGGGGTAGCGGAAGCTATCGCGCTGCCCCTTCTTCTTGAAGCGCGGGAAGTCCGCCCGCTTGGCGAAGAAGTTGCTGTAGGCCCGCTCCAAGTCCTTGAGCGTCTGTTGCAGCGGGTGCACCGGCGCATCAGAGAGCCACGTCGTATCCGCACCGTTACGCCATTCGGTGAGCAGCTTGCACAGCCCGGCGTAGCCGAGCTTCTTTTCGCCTTGCTCGTAGCGCTCCTTCTGCAACGCCAGTGCCTTGTTGAACACGAACCGGCACGAGCCAGCGAAGCGGCGCATTTGCCGCTCTTGCTGACCGTCTGGCATCAGTTCGTACTTGTAGGCTTGAAGTCGTTGCATGGCTCAATCATACATCGTGCGCCAGTACATCGAGCAGCAGCAGACACCGCACTGAGAGGCAAAGGCAAGGACGGCTACGCCGTCCGCGCTATCCTTCCCCGCCCTGAACGGCGGGGCTTGTCGCGCACCAGGTCATGGCCATGAACAGGCCGCCGAAGCCGATGAACAGCCCGACGACGGTGGCGATCATCCAGCGCTGCGTCTCGACGATGCCGCGATGAATTTCGGCCTTCACTGATGCCACATCTTCCTTGGTTGCGGTCTGGTCGAGACGGGTTTCGACGCGCGCAAACCGCTCCCCGACTTCGTGGCGGAACTCTTGAAACTCGGCGTGCGTCACGTAATCGGTCATCGGCGGGCCTCCACTGTCTCCAGCGCTCATTGTAGGCCCGCTACCGGCTGGCATCGCAAGAATCTTACCCATTGCCAGCCTCCTTCCAGTTCAGGATGGTCTGCGCGTCATGCTCGCGTATAAATCCACAGTGCGCGCACACCAAGATGACCCTTAATCTTGCTCCGCGGTCGGACTCAACCACGTTAGACCACCGTTGCAGAGTTTGATGATCCTGGTGTGGAATGTCTGCCAGCCAAGTGTCGCGCTTGCATGCCGGGCAATCCATGTCTGCGCTTTTCTCAGAGAAGAAGCGCTGAAGCTCGTCGACTGTGAAAATAGGTTCCATTGATCAATCTTTTTCAATGGCGCGGCGCTCCGCCTCAACCGGCTCGTCGTTCTACGCGGCCGCCTCTGCGACAGCAGATTGCGAATGATTGCTGTACGTCGGCCAGTCCGGAGTGTAGTCGTCGGCTTGGTTGCCCCAGGTTGCCCAGCCGTCGCGACTGCCGCGCGCGAAGAGCTCGAGGTAATCACCCGGACTGCACGACTCGATCAGCTCGTACTGTTCGTCCGGCTTGCGTGAGTGCTCGCGCTTCATTGTCTTGATGATGTTCACCTGCCGGCGACCGGGTGCGAGGGTGCGTGCGTTTTTGCCGCGCACGCCGAACAGCAGCAACTCGGTCGTGTTGCGGAAGTAGAAGCCGACGCCGCGCCCATCCGGCCCGCCGTCCTTCCTGATCTTGTGCCAGACAATGTTGCTCTTGTACTGAAAGCCCCACGCCTGCATGACCTGCAGCCCCTCGGGAAGCAGCGCATTCGGCACCCACAGGTAAAGGTGCGCAGGGTCGTCGGCGAGTTGCGCGACCGGCAAAGCAAGAATGTCGTCCAGCGTCATCGTGCCGTAGCGATTCAGGCGCTTGTGCTCGGGCGCCATCTTTCCGGTGCGGTTCTGAAACTGCCACGGCGGGTCCGCCAAAATCGTGCGGAATTTGCGCCCGCCGACACGGCTGAGCAGGTCTTGCGAGGCGTCATTCATGGTCTTGGTCCTTGATCAGCTTTGGCGTAATGCCCAGCACAAGCACCGGGCAGCCGCCACTGCGGCCAGCATTGATCCGGTAGAGCAGCTTGCCCATCCAAGTGGTGCTGGCGCCGTACTTCGGCATGATACCGAGTTCGCGGAACACTTCGTTCATGGATTCGCTGCGCGTGAGCAGTACCGCTGCACTGATCACGCCCGCCTCATGGAACGCACGAAAGGCGTACAGGTCGCGGTCAAAGGTCTGGTCCTTGCTGTTCCACTCCATATCGAACGCGACGGCGTTCTTCACGAAGTCGATTTTGTGGCCATCCATGAAGCGCTCGAGGCGCCGCTCGTGGCGCACGATCCCGGTGTCGGCGCGCGTCTCCATTGTCACCAGCAGATCGCCGTAGATACGCGACTCAAACCAGCCTGACGGGCGAAGCAGGCCCGCCATGCGCCGCGGAATGGCGGACTCGTTGCCGCCAGGCGCGAGCAGGTCGGCGCGCGTGATGCGAAAGGCTTCGAGTGCGCGCACCAGTTCGGCCATCTCGTCGGCGCAGCCAGCTGCGAGCACCTCGGCTGCGTGGCGGAAGTTGTGCACCTCGTAGCGCTGCAGCACTGACTGCGGGAGATAGCGTTCAATCAATGTTTACCACCTCATGTCTTTAGAGTTACCCCCCCCCGCAATCCAGGGAACGGGATTACCTTGCACGTCCACGCGCGCTTCACGAAGCGCGTTTGCTGGGCCTCGTTCTTGCGACGTCGGCCTCAACCTCCTCCAGCGCGGACAGCAGGCGGCCCTGCACAAAGCCAAGCTGCTCCGCGTCGAGCGCGCGAATACGCTCGACAGGCACGCGCGCAAAAGGCCAGGCAGCGTCAGTAGGAATGGAGACGACGTTATCTGGGGTAAATATTACCTCCGACTGCTCGCTTTGGGTATTAGACGAAGGCAATAGGTCTAGCTGCTGCGAACGGTCGCCGGTCAGGTCTGCGTGATAGAGATCGTCGACGCTCTTAACCCTGAAGTAGCGCGCGATCTTGGCAAGATTCTCCAGCTTTGGCTCTTTGGACTCACCCTCATAGATGCGCAGGAGCGTCGGCTGGTTGATGCCGATCTCCCTTGCAAGGGCGTTCAAGCTGATGCCGCGTTCCTTGCGCACGGCATCGACAAGCGCCCGGATGTTGTCCGTCAACCTCATGCGTGAACTATGCGCGAGCGAGTAATGTGCGTGCGCATTGACAGCGTTATACGCGATCGTATAATGGCGAGCATGGATACCGTTCAAAGCATCATCCTCCGTCTAAGGGCAGCGGGCCTCTCGCAGTCAGAGATTGCCCGCAGGCTCAGAAATGACGCGCAAGGCCGCGGGGTTCCGCAGGGTCGGATCTCGCGCTGGGAGAAGGGCGAAGCCCCCAAATCAGTGGATGACGCGCTGCGGCTCGCTGCGCTGCTCAAGGAGTGCGAGAGCAGTAGCGGAGCGCCGGGGAGGGCGTGATGCGCCACGTCAGTCCGCCTTCAGCACTCCAACAGCCGCGCCACGCTGGCGAACAGACGCCGCGCCGCTTCGTCGGCTTCCCGTTCCGCCTGCATGCGCACCCGCAGGCCGACGGCGCGCGCAATGTGCGGCGCCTCGACCGAAAGGTGATGTGCGCAGGCGAGCACCAGTGCCTCGATGGCGTCGAGCCGAGCAACACATTCATTGGCTTCCTGCCTGGGAAGCCCCTTGCCACCGTGACCTTTATCAGCGAGTAGATCCATGACTGCCTCCGTTCACTCCCTTGACTACAGCATCAGCCAAATGCCCGCCGTCATGCGAAACGGCATGACAACGGAGCCCAACACGCACAGCGCGCGAAAGAGCAAGGGCGCGCTGGTCCGGGCATTTCAGGACTGCGGCTACACCACCATCGGTCGCAGCGTCGGCCATGACAAATCGTGGGTGTGCCGCTGGCTGTCGGGCGACAGCGTGGCGAACCTGCCCGAGGTTTTGCACATGCTCGAAACGTCGGGCCTGCGGATCGTCCATGAGGACGAACTGGAGGCGGGTGGCGACGCGGAGCTGATCGCGCGCATGGAGCGCGTGCTGGATCAGTTGAACGGGATTGACTCGGCCGTCAAGGCGCTCGGCGAGGACGGCGAGTTGCACGACGCGCTGATGGCGATGGCCCGGCGCGCGCTGCGCGAGATGACCGAGAAGGCGAAGGCGAAGAAGTGATGTCGTCAGAAGACCCCCGCATTGACCTCAGCGTGGCCGCCATTTGCGCCGCTATGGCCTCTGCGTGCGCCGCTGCAGCGCATCCGCAGCCGCCTCAAAGCGCGCAAGCACGCGCTGCAGTTGCTCGTCTGAAAGAGAAGTGGCGTAGAGCCCGTGCGCGTCTTGCTGGGCGGCCGTGCTGCGCATGCAGGCGATCAGCCTTGGAAGGTCGTCAAGCGCAGCCGCAACGGAGATCAGCATGAGCTCCTGCGTCTTGACGATGACCTCAAGGTCGGCAATGCGCGCAGCCAGGGCGGCTGGGTCGGATTGTTTCATAGCTCCCCTTTGCGAAGGATCGTGACGTGAGAACCAACATTCTCGCATCAGGTGGAGCTGCTCAGATGCTCGCCTCAAACGAACCCGATTCGCCGCTCGCTGGTGGTCTCGACGATCGCCATGACGGCGCCGTATGGGATGCACACCAGCATTGGCACGCCGTCTCGATCGGCCGTGGCTTCCAGCATGGGCGCGTCGGCTTTGATCTTGCGCGCGTACAGCACGGGCAAGTCGTTGGGCGGGCGGCCGACCGTCTCCAGGTACGGTTCGATGACGGCACCGAGTTCGTGTGCCCACTGACGATTCAGAACGACAGCATGAAGTTTCATGGCTTCCCCTTTGCGAAGGAGCGTGATGTGAGAACCCACATTCTCGCATCGGCGGAAGCCGCCAAAAAGGCGAAGGGCGCGGCCTGATGGCGCCCAAAGAAAAGCCCCGCGTCATCGCGCTGGCAGGCGCTCGGCGGGGCTCAGATAGCGAGGAAATTATGGCCTCAAATTACGGTTTTGTCTATGTGCTTCGCAATGAGTGCATGCCCGGAATCTACAAGATCGGCATGACGGATCGCGCTCCAAGTCAGAGGGCGGAAGAGCTATCAAACGCAACGGCAGCGCCCATCCCGTTTGATGTTGTGTGCTTCGCAGAGGTCAATGAAGCGGTAAGAGTCGAGCGCGAAATGCACGCAAGGCTTTCCGAGTTTCGCGTAAGCCAAAACCGGGAATTCTTTGCTCTCACTGGCGATGATCTGAACATGGTTTTTGCGTACCTCCGCGAAGAGTTCACCCATGTTGCTTATGGAGATATTTCATTCTTGTCCTCCCCTGCGCCGAGGAAGTTGATTCGTCGAGCACAAGAAAGCGTGGGGTCTTCTGATCTGAGCGTGACTACAAGCGCAATCAAGGGTTTGTGCTAAATGATCGACGCACGCATTGCTGTGGGCCTTCCCGCCCACCCAAAGACAAAGAAACTGATACGCAGGGTCGGCAAGGAGGGCGCATGGGCGCTGATTTGCCTGTTCTTGTGGGCGGCTCAATCACGCCCAGACGGCGACCTTTCGGGCATGACTGGTGAGGACGTAGAGCTTGCTGCGGATTGGCAGGGCGAGGAAGGCGCGTTCATCAAAGCGCTGATCGAAGTCGGCTTTGTAGATGGCGAGGAGGGCGCGTATTCGATCCATGACTGGCAGGAGCACAACCCATGGGCAGCAGGCGCTGAAGCCCGTTCAGAGAAGTCAAAATGGCTTGCTCTGTGCAAGCATCATGGACGCGCAAAGGCTGCTGAAATGATGCCTGCTTATGCCTCACGCCTGCGTGAAGCAAGCAACAAGGACGATCAATGCAAGCATGAAGCATGTGCTAGTTCTGCTAGTAGCATGCAAGAAGCAGAAAATAGCAGTGCACCGTCTCCGTCTCCGTCTCCGTTACCGTCTCCTAACGTAGAGAACCTCAACACCTCTGTCGCCAGCGCCCCTGTCGGGCCGCAAGCGACGACGCAGCAGACGGCATGCCCTACTGACGCAATCGTTGCCCTGTACCACGAGATCCTGCCCGACAACCCGCGCTGCAAGGTGCTCTCGGATGCACGGCGAGCCGCGATTCGTGCGCGATGGAAAGAGGCTGCAAAGCTCAACTGCGCGCCCTTTGGCTACAGCAGCCGCGCTGACGGGCTTGTCGCTTGGCGGCGCTTCTTCGAGGTTTGCGCGGAGTCCGACTTCCTGACCGGCCGCACCCCAGGGCTTCCCGGAAAGCCGCCCTTCGTTGCCGACATCGACTTTCTGATGTCGCCGTCCGGGTTCGCCAAGACGCTCGAGAACAAGTACCACCGGGAGGTCGCAGCATGAGCGACTACCTCCTGTTCTCCGACGAGGCCGAGCAGTCCGTGCTGGGTGCGCTGCTGATCGATGCGAACGCGATTGAGCGCGTGGATGCGCTGAAGGCCGACCACTTCTACCGCGAAGACCATCGCCGCATCTACGCCGCCATCCAGCGCCTGAGCCTGGCCAACAAGCCGTTCGACCTGATGGCGCTTTTTGCTGAACTCGAAGAGTCGGGCGAGGTGGGGCGCTGCGGCGGGTTTGCCTACATCGCAGAGTTGGCCGACAACACCCCGTCTGCCGCGAATGTGCGCCGTCACTGCGAAATTGTGATTGAGCGTGCCACCTTGCGCACCTTGCGCGCCATTGGCGACGAGATCGCCACGGCAGCCGTCGAGCCGGGCAAGAGCGCCGCCGAAAAGGTTGATGCGGCTCAGGCCAAGGTGATGTCTCTCACTGATCGAGTGAGTCGCAAGTTCGAGCCGGTGACGATCAAGGACGCGATGCGCCGCCACCTGTCGCGCATCGACGACCGCCGCGAGGGGCGTGTGCCGACCGGCCTGTCGACCGGCTTCCCGGACCTCGACAAGCGCATGAACGGCGGCCTGCATCCTGGGCAACTGATCATCCTTGCGGCCCGTCCAGGTGTCGGCAAGTCCGCCTTTGCGATGCAGGTCGCGCTGCACTTCGCGCTGAACGATCGCCCGGCCCTGTTCTGCTCGCAGGAGATGCCCGAGTCCGACCTGATGGACCGCATCACCTCGTTGCACGCCCGCGTGCCGCTCGGTCGCGTGATCCGCGCCAATGAGATGACGAGCGACGATTACGACCGCCTGACCGCGCTTGCGCCGCAACTGCGGAACACGCCGCTGATGCTCGATGAGCAGCCGTCTCTGACGCTCATAGCGGTGCGCAACAAGGTCCGCAAAGCTGCGCGCCAGCTAGGCCGCCTGGGGTTGCTGGTGGTCGATTACCTGCAGCTCATGGTGAGCGAAGAGTCAGGGCAGTCGCGCAACGCCGAGATCGAGCAGATCAGCCGCGGACTGAAGCAACTCGCCAAGGAGTTTGCCATGCCGGTGATTGCGCTCTCGCAACTTTCCCGCAAGTGCGAAGAGCGCCCGAATCGCCGTCCGCTGGCGTCCGACCTTCGGGACTCAGGCGCGATCGAGCAGGACGCCGATGCGATCTTCACCCTGTACCGGGACGAAATCTACAACCCGGACAGCGCCTACAAGGGGCTGGCCGAACTCGGAATCATCAAGAACCGCCAAGGGCCAACGGGCGGGTTCGTCGGCCTTGCCTATCAGGGCGAATACACCCGATTCGACTCGCTATTCGGCGACTGGCCGCAGCCGCAACCGCAGAAGCAGGGCAGGAAGCGGGGTGGTTTCGATGACTGACCTCGCCCAATTCCGCGCCGACTTCAAAACCGTCTTCGCTCACTACCGCGCGTCCGGCGAGCTCACCCAAGACGAAGCCGCAGCGCAGATGCGCGACGCCAGCGCTGCCGTGCAAGACCACCTCCACGACGCCGACTGGATGGCCTGCGCTGCCGCGGACTTTCGCCG
>Ga0209066_10004809_pt1 | contig 14502 bp, 28 predicted proteins | sample All_14_2_FD_187198 | JGI IMG/M metagenome (GOLD analysis project Ga0209066, IMG submission 187198) | Freshwater microbial communities in response to fracking from Pennsylvania, USA - Allegheny Zone_MetaG_DW_15 (SPAdes) (version 2) ...
GGGAGACAACATTGCGATGACGGTCAAGCTGATTGCCCCGATCGCCATGGAAGAAGGTTTGCGCTTCGCCATCCGTGAAGGCGGTCGTACCGTCGGCGCCGGTGTCGTCGCCAAAGTGATCGAGTAATATTGCAATAAACTGAAAATACAGATATACTGTTCGGCTGTCCGTATTATTATTGTTCTTTAAAGTTCAAGGAATTGGAATGCAAAGTCAGAAGATTCGCATCCGTCTCAAAGCGTTTGATTATCGGCTTATCGATCAGTCTGCACTAGAGATAGTGGAAACCGCCAAGCGGACTGGCGCAGTAGTGAGTGGCCCTGTTCCGTTGCCAACGCGTATTGAGCGATTTGATGTATTGCGCTCTCCACATGTCAATAAAGCATCGCGGGATCAGTTTGAAATTCGTACCCATTTGCGGTTGATGGACATCATTGACCCTACGGATAAAACTGTGGATGCATTGATGAAGCTGGATCTTCCTGCAGGGGTAGATGTGGAAATTAAGTTGCAATAAGTGAATAGTGTGGCCGTCGTATTTTGTTTGGTGGCGCAGCTTTATATTTGTGGTCAAGCCCAGCCAATCGTAGCTGGAGTCTAGGAGAATAAAATGAGTTTAGGCCTTGTCGGACGCAAGGTTGGCATGACGCGCATATTTGCGGAGGACGGTGCATCTGTTCCCGTGACTGTGCTGGATGTGTCGAATAATCGTATAACGCAGATCAAAACAGCCGAAGCGGATGGATACGTAGCTGTGCAGGTTGCTTTTGGTGACAGGCGTGCAAGTCGAGTCAAAAAGGCTGTCGCGGGGCATTTGGCCAAGGCGGGTGTCGGAGTTGCCAGGGTTTTAAGGGAGTTCCGCGTCACACCAGAGCAAGTTGCGGGGTTGAAGCTTGGGGATGTGGTTGGTGTAACCGTTTTTTCATCTGGACAGATGGTGGATGTAAGCGGTACGTCCATAGGCAAGGGTTATGCGGGTGCTATCAAACGCCATAACTTTTCGTCAAACCGCGCTTCTCACGGCAACTCGCTTTCACATAACTCTGCCGGATCGATCGGGATGGCACAAGACCCCGGTCGTGTCTTTCCTGGAAAGCGAATGGCAGGGCATTTGGGCGATGACAGTTGTACAACTCAAAATCTTCAGATTGTCCGTATTGATGAGTCTCGCCAGTTGCTCTTGATCAAGGGAGCGGTGCCCGGGGCGAAGGGTGGGGATGTCATTATTTCACCCGCTATTAAAGCCAAAAGTCGGGTGGGGGTGTGAGTATGGATCTCAAAATGATCAATGCCCAAGGTCAATTGGGGGCACCTGTTTCTGTGCAAGAGGCGGTGTTCGGTCGCGACTTTAACGAGGCGCTGGTACATCAGGTGGTTGTTGCTTATCAAGCGAATGCCCGCGCAGGCAATCGTAAGCAAAAGGATAGGGAAGAGGTTCATCACAGCACCAAAAAACCATTCAAGCAAAAGGGCACTGGTCGCGCCCGTGCAGGGATGACCTCGTCGCCACTGTGGCGTGGCGGTGGCAGAATTTTTCCAAATACGCCAGAAGAAAATTTCACGCAGAAGATAAATCGGAAAATGTACCGGGCTGGTTTGGCGGCAATTCTGTCCCAGTTGGCGAGGGAGGATCGTTTGGTTGTTGTCGATGAGTTTTTCATTGATGCGCCCAAAACAAAGCTTGTAGCAGACAAACTGAAGGCCATGGGACTTTCATCAGTGCTTGTCTTGACTGATGTGCTGGATGATAAATTGGCTTTGGCATCGCGCAATCTTCGTGATGTGCTTGTTCTGGAGGCGCACCAGGCCGACCCTGTTTCTTTGATTCGTTTTCCTAGGGTAGTGCTCACAAAAGCAGCTCTGGCCAAGATGGAGGAGATGCTGTCATGAAGCTGAATTTCAATGAGGAGCGTTTGTTGCAGGTTCTGGTTGCTCCCCAGATATCTGAGAAGGCTACATATATCGCCGAAAAACATGAACAGGTTGCGTTCATTGTGTTGCCTGATGCAACGAAGCAGGAAATCAAAGCGGCAGTTGAATTGTTGTTCAAGGTAAATGTAGCCTCTGTTCAGGTTGTGAACTTAAAAGGCAAGGTTAAGCGTGTCGGTAAAAATATCGGACGGCGCAGTGACTTAAGAAAAGCATTCGTGTGCTTGAAACCGGGTCAGGAAATCAATTTTTCTTCTGTTGAGGGGGCTGTTTAAATGGCTCTGGTAAAAGCTAAACCAACATCAGCAGGACGTCGCTCTGTCGTTCAGGTTGTCAATGCAAATCTTTACAAGGGGCGCCCGGTTGATGCATTGGTAGAGAAAAAGGTGCGTACTGGTGGGCGTAATGCCCATGGGCATATCACTACGCGGCATATGGGTGGTGGCCATAAGAAGCAGTATCGTGTCATTGATTTCTTGCGCGTCAAGGACGGTATTCCAGGCAAAGTCGAGCGTCTTGAGTATGACCCTAATAGGTCTGCCAATCTTGCATTGATTCTTTATGCGGATGGTGAGCGCCGATATATTATTGCAACCAAAGGCATGGGTTTGGGGCAGCAGGTTATTAGCGGTACTAATGCGCCAATCAAGCCGGGTAACGCGTTACCCATTAGGTATATTCCTGTGGGAACAACTATCCACTGCATCGAAATGACACCCGGGAAAGGTGCGCAAATCGCGCGTTCTGCCGGAACTTCCGCGCAGTTGTTGGCGCGCGAGGGTGTTTATGCGCAGATTCGCCTGCGCTCAGGCGAGATTCGGCGCGTTCATAGCGAGTGTCGTGCAACAATTGGCGAAGTTGGTAATGAAGAGCATAGCTTGCGCAAAATCGGCAAAGCCGGTGCGCAGCGGTGGCGCGGTATACGCCCAACGGTGCGAGGTGTGGCCATGAATCCAGTAGATCATCCCCATGGTGGTGGTGAAGGCAGGACTGGGACCGGACGTGTTCCCGTAAGCCCTTGGGGAACTCCAACCAAGGGGTATCGTACTCGTAATAACAAGCGGACTGATGTAATGATTGTCCAGCGCCGTTACAAGCGTTAAACAGGTGATATATGGCACGTTCGATTAAAAAAGGCCCGTTCGTTGACGGTCATTTATTAAAGCGCGTTGATGCAGCCCGCTCTACCAAGGACAAGCGTCCAATCAAGACATGGTCAAGGCGATCGACCATTCTTCCGGACTTTATTGGGCTGACAATTGCTGTCCACAACGGTAAACAACATATCCCCGTATATGTGTCCGAGAACATGGTTGGTCATAAGCTTGGGGAGTTCGCCTTGACGCGGACATTTAAAGGCCATACTGGCGGCAAGAAAGCCGATACGAAGAAGTAAGGAGTGATGATGGAAACCAATGCAATTTTGCGTGGTGTTCGGCTTTCTTCCCAGAAAGGCCGTTTGTTGGCCGATTTGGTTCGAGGCAAGTCAATTGACCAAGCGTTAAACATACTGGCATTTTCTCCCCAAAAAGGAGCTGTAATAATCAAAAAAGTTCTTGAGTCGGCTATTGCGAATGCAGAACATAATGATGGAGCCGATATAGACACATTGCGGGTGACTCGTATATATGTTGAAAAGGGAACTGTATTAAAACGCTTTACGGCTCGCGCAAAAGGGCGGGGCAATCGTATATTAAAACCCACGTGTCACATTTTTGTGACCATCGGTAGTTAAGGGAAGCATATGGGACAGAAGATACATCCGACAGGTTTTCGTCTAGCGGTGACGCGTAACTGGAGTTCTCGGTGGTATGCGAACAGCAAGAGCTTTCCCCAGATGCTGAAAGAGGATATAGATGTACGTGAATTTTTGAAAAAAAAGCTGGCGCACGCTTCAGTCGGGCGAGTTGTTATAGAGCGTCCTGCCAAAAACGCTCGCGTTACTGTCTACAGTGCTCGTCCCGGTGTGGTTATAGGGAAAAGGGGCGAAGACATCGAGTTTCTGAAAGCCGAACTCCAGAAGCGCATGGGGGTTCCGGTGCATGTCAATATTGAAGAAATCCGCAAACCGGAAATTGACGCGCAGCTGGTTGCTGACTCAATCGCCCAGCAGCTTGAAAAACGTATCATGTTTCGCCGCGCCATGAAGCGCGCCATGCAAAATGCGATGCGGCTTGGCGCACAAGGGATCAAGATAATGAGTTCCGGAAGGTTGAATGGTGCCGAGATAGCGCGTCGTGAATGGTACAGGGAGGGTCGAGTCCCATTGCATACGCTGCGTGCTGACATTGATTATGGTACTGCTGAAGCGAAAACAACCTACGGGATTATTGGAATCAAGGTTTGGGTTTTCAAGGGTGAAGCGTTGGCATCTAACAATCCGTCGGTAGAAACAGCCGCGACCGATGATCAGCGGAAATCCCGGCGTGATATGCCTAAGTCTTCAGACCAATTGGCACCGCGCGGTGCCGCAAAGAAATCTGACGAACCCAGGACTGGTGATGGTGAAGCGGTAGTAAAAGCACCGGCCAAGCGCGTTAGGAAATCTTTAGCCTCTGGTGGAAATGACGCCGGCGTGGCAAAGGAAGTTAAGGAGTAACACATGCTGCAACCTTCGCGAAGAAAATATCGTAAAGAACAAAAAGGCCGTAATACGGGTTTGGCGACTCGTGGGGCAAAGGTGAGCTTCGGCGAGTATGGGCTCAAGGCGATCGGTCGCGGTCGACTGACGGCGCGTCAGATTGAAGCTGCACGTCGTGCCATGACGCGCCATATTAAACGCGGCGGCCGTATCTGGATCCGAATTTTCCCGGATAAACCCATATCCAAAAAACCCGCCGAAGTTCGGATGGGGAATGGAAAAGGCTCCCCCGAGTATTGGGTTGCCGAAATACAACCAGGCAAAGTGTTGTACGAGATGGATGGGGTGGATGAAGTTTTGGCTCGCGAGGCTTTTCGTCTTGCTGCGGCTAAGCTGCCCCTCGAAACGACGTTTGTAACTCGGCACTTGGGGTGAAATAAGATGAAATTAAACGAAATGAGAACAAAAAGTGACGCTGAAATACAGGGTGAACTATTGACCCTGCGCAAGATGCAATTTAGCCTTCGCATGCAAGTTGCAACCCAGCAGTTAAACGATAACAGCCAGATCGGCAAGGCGCGTAAAGATATTGCGCGTATCAAGACTCTACAGCGTGAAAAGGTATTGGCGAGATGACTAATGTGATAACCCAAGCGCGTGGGCGCACCCTACAGGGACTGGTTGTATCTGACAAAATGGATAAAACAGTAACTGTCCTTGTAGAGCGTAAAGTTAAACATCCTGTTATTGGAAAGATACTTACCAGGTCAAAAAAATATCACGCGCATGTTGAGGGTCTTACAACCGTAACTGGTGATGTTGTCCAGATTGAAGAATGCCCCCCTATTTCAAAAACCAAAGCATGGCGGGTAGCTAAGGTGATTGAAAAAAGTAGCAAGGCAACGTAGATTGATCTGAATTATTTTTGTAAAAGCTCATAAAAAGATTTATAATACTCAATTGGCCACATGGAAATGTGGCATATCAGCCCCTAGCGGGCTCCAAAACTAGTTGTGCACTTTTGGTGATTACACAGTGCATGAGTTAAGTTGGAGATAGAAATGATCCAAATGCAGTCTTTGTTAGATGTGGCCGACAATACCGGAGCACGCTCAGTTATGTGCATCAAGGTTCTTGGCGGTTCCAAGCGGCGTTATGCTGGCATCGGTGATGTCATCAAAGTAAGCATCAAAGATGCTACTCCGCGCGGACGAGTTAAAAAAGGTGAAGTTTACAGTGCGGTTGTAGTTCGGACCGCTAAAGGTGTCCGTCGTAACGATGGATCGTTGGTGAAATTTGACGGCAATGCGGCCGTATTGTTGAATAATAAATTGGAGCCGATAGGTACGCGCATATTCGGGCCAGTGACGCGTGAGTTAAGGACGGAGCGGTTTATGAAAATCGTCTCCCTTGCTCCCGAGGTTCTTTGATCTGTTTGTCTGGGGATTGGTCATGAATAAGATTCGTAAGGGTGATGAGGTGATCGTCACTTCGGGTAAAGACAGGGGGCGGCGAGGAGTTGTCAGGGCGTGGCACGATGCTGAGCGAGTCATCGTCGATGGTATTAATAAGGTAAAAAAACACGTGAAACCCAATCCGCTAAAGGGGGATCAAGGTGGGATTCTTGAAAAAGAGATGCCGATTAATATCTCCAACATCGCGTTGTTAAACCCTGTAACGCAGAAGGCGGATCGTGTTGCTATTAAAGCGCTTGATGATGGCCGTAAGGTTCGGGTATTCAAATCGAGTGGTGAAATTGTTGTTGATGCTTGAGGTTAGATAAATGGCCCGTTTGCAAAGTTTTTACAAGGAAACCGTACTCCCCGAGTTGCTTGGAAAGTTCGGTTACAAGTCTGTCATGGAGGTTCCGCGGATCACTAAAATCACCTTGAATATGGGGGTTGGTGAGGCTGTTGGCGATAAAAAAGTTCTCGAACACGCTGTTGGGGATATGGTGAAGATTGCCGGTCAGAAGCCGGTTGTGACCAAGGCGCGTAAAGCCATAGCAGGGTTCAAGATACGTGAAGGCTATCCTATTGGGTGCATGGTGACCTTGCGGGGTTCCCGAATGTATGAGTTCCTTGACCGGTTGGTCACTGTGGCAATGCCACGCATCCGTGACTTTCGCGGAATTTCCGGCAAAGGTTTCGATGGCCGGGGGAACTACAATCTTGGTGTTAAAGAGCAGATCATTTTTCCTGAGATTGAGTACGACAAGATTGACGTGCTACGTGGCATGAACATAAGTATTACCACGACAGCAAAGACCGATGGCGAAGCCAAAGCGCTTCTTGCCGCATTTAAATTCCCATTTAAGGGTTGAGGGGTCATGGCGAAATTAGCTCTCAAGAATCGTGAAGAAAAGCGCGCAAAAATGGTTAAGAAATTTGCTGGTAAGCGCGCTAGCCTGGTTGCAATCATGAATGATCCTGGTCTTTCTGAAGAGGATCGTGCAAATGCGCGGGTGAAATTTCAGCAGCTTCCCCGCAACTCGAGCCCATCAAGGCAACGCAACCGTTGCGCCTTAACAGGGCGGCCTAGGGGTGTTTTCCGCAAGTTCGGCCTGTGCCGCAACAAATTGCGGGAAATTGCCATGCGCGGTGAAGTGCCGGGCATGACCAAGGCGAGCTGGTAAGGAAGGAGATTTATATATGAGTATGACAGATCCTGTTGCCGACATGCTGACTCGGATACGTAATGCGCAGATGGCTACCAAGATGTCGGTGTCAATGCCGTCGTCGAAGTTAAAGTTGGCAATTGCCAAGGTCTTGCGTGATGAAGGGTATATCGATACCTTTGCCGTACGTGAAAATGGCACCAAACCCGAGCTTCATATTGAATTGAAATACTATGATGGAAGCCCGGTCATAGAGCGGATTGACCGCGTATCGCGTCCTGGGTTGCGCGTTTATAAAGGCAAAGATGATTTGCCGCAGGTCATGAATGGCCTTGGTATCGCGATTGTGTCGACACCTAAGGGTGTTATGACAGACCGTCAGGCAAGAGCTGGGAACATGGGCGGTGAAGTGCTCTGTGTTGTTGCATAAAGGGTAACTCTATGTCGCGTATTGCTAAATATCCGGTTGACCTTCCTAAGGGTGTCGAGTGTGCCTTAGGTGGTGGCGAGATTAAAATGAAGGGGCCTTTAGGGGTTTTGAGTCAGGCGCTTTTGCCTTCGGTATCGATTGATCGAAACGGTGATCAGCTTCTGTTCTCCTGTGCCGAAGGTGTTCCAGGAGCTGATGCAATGTCTGGAACGATGCGGGCACTGGTCAATAACATGGTTACCGGTGTCACCAAGGGATACGAAAAGAAACTGACATTGGTTGGCGTCGGCTACCGTGCGCAAGCCCAAGGGAACAAGCTTAATCTAACACTTGGTTTCTCACATCCGGTGGTTCATGATGTCCCGGCGGGCATTAAAGTAGAAACCCCGACACAGACCGAAATCCATGTGAAGGGAATTGACAAGCAAGTTGTCGGTCAAGTTGCTGCTGAAATCCGAGCCTACCGCCCACCGGAGCCCTATAAGGGCAAGGGTGTACGCTATTCGGATGAAGTGGTTGTCATCAAAGAAACCAAGAAGAAATAAGTGGGGCGCTGAATTATGGATAAAAAACTGGTTCGCCAGCGCAGGGCGCGAAAGATTCGAGCCAAAATCGCAGAACTCAAGATTGCTAGGCTTGCAGTGCATCGCAGTAACTGCCACATATCGGCCCAGATATTCTCGGGATGCGGAACGCAGGTTCTTGCCGCGGCCTCCACGATGGAGCCGGGTGTGCGGAGCAAGATTCCAAACGGGGCAAATGTTGATGCTGCAAAGATTATCGGCAACCTGATCTCGGAGCGCGCCAAAGCAGCTGGAATTGAGCAGGTCGCGTTTGACCGTTCTGGATTTCATTACCATGGTCGGGTGAAAGCCTTGGCCGAAGCTGCCCGCGCGGGCGGCCTTAAGTTCTAACTGGAATAGATATGGCTAAACCTCAAGGCAGGAAACCGCAGCAAGGTCAAGAAAAGCCGGATGACGGGATGCGCGAGAAAATGGTCGCCATCAACCGGGTGACAAAAGTCGTGAAAGGCGGCCGGATAATGGGGTTCGCTGCGCTCACCGTAGTCGGGGATGGCGATGGTAGCGTGGGTATGGGCAAGGGGAAGTCGCGTGAGGTTCCCGTGGCTGTTCAGAAGGCGATGGAAGAGGCTCGGCGCAAGATGGTTCGCATTAACCTGAAAGATGGCACCCTGCATCACACGGTTACTGGTCGGCATGGTGCAACGAAGGTTTTGATGTCTCCTGCTTCGGCCGGTACAGGTGTTATCGCCGGTGGCCCAATGCGTGCCGTGTTCGAAGTCATGGGTGTGACTGATGTTGTTGCCAAGGCGATCGGTTCCACTAATCCTTATAACTTGGTACGAGCGACTTTGCATGGCCTGCTTGGAATGAGCACGCCTGCTGAGATTGCCGAAAAACGTGGCAAAAGTATTGCTGAAGTTTTGGGTAAATAATCGATGAATGATAAAAAGATAAAGGTAACTTTGGTCAAGAGCGTTATTGGCACCAAAGAAGATCACCGCGCTACCGTGCGCGGATTGGGTTTGCGCCGTTTGAATAGTTCAGCGATTTTAGAGGATACGCCGGCAGTGAGGGGGATGATTCGAAAGATTGCCTACTTGCTTCGGTGCGAAGCTTAAGGAGCAGATATGGAACTGAACAATCTGAAACCTGGTGAAGGTGCCAAGCACGCTTCAAAGAGAGTTGGGCGTGGCATTGGCAGTGGCCTTGGGAAGACCGCAGGACGCGGGCATAAAGGCCAGAAGTCTCGCGCCGGCGGTTTTCATAAGGTTGGGTTTGAAGGTGGACAAATGCCTTTGCAAAGGCGCTTGCCCAAGCGTGGCTTCGTTTCTCTTACCGCGGCGCGCAACGTGGAGGTTCGCTTATCTGAAATCGATAAACTCCCGATTGATGAAATTGACCTGCTTGTACTCAAACAGACGGGTATTGTTCCTGGGCATGCACTCTCGGCGAAAGTAATTCTCTCCGGGCAAATTACCCGGAAAATTACATTGAAGGGTGTTGGTGCAACTCAGGGTGCCAAACTCGCTATCGAGACACTGGGTGGGTCAGTGCTTGAGATAGCCGCTGCCAAGATATAAAGCTGTAACAAACTGTGGCAAATCTCCAAGCATCTCAGCAGGCTAAATCGGGCAAGTTCGGCGACTTGTGGCGTCGCCTATGGTTTTTGCTCGGCGCGCTGCTGGTCTACCGGATTGGTGCACATATTCCGGTGCCAGGGATTGACCCGATTCGCTTGGCCGAGTTATTCCAGTCACAACAAGGTGGAATACTCGGGGTCTTCAATCTGTTTTCAGGTGGTGCGCTTTCCCGGTTTACCATTTTTGCCTTGGGAATCATGCCCTATATTTCATCGTCGATCATCATGCAGCTGATGACCATAGCCGTACCCTCAATGGAGGCGCTGAAAAAGGAAGGTGAGGCCGGACGGCGAAAAATAACCCAATATACGCGTTACGGAACTGTTGCCTTGGCATTGTTTCAGGGAGTGGGAATATCAATCGCTTTGGAATCCCAGGCGGGACTGGTTCTGGATCCAGGCTATATGTTCCGTTTTGTGACTGTCATGACACTTCTGACTGGAACCATGTTTCTGATGTGGCTTGGTGAGCAGATTACTGAACGCGGATTGGGCAATGGTATCTCGATCATTATCTTTGCCGGCATAGCGGCAGGCCTGCCGAATGCGCTGGGTGGTTTGTTCGAATTGGTTAGAACCGGTGCGATGCACCCGGTGTCAGCATTGTTTATTTGTGTGCTCGTGGCCATAGTCACTGCGTTTGTCGTGTTTGTCGAACGGGGACAGCGAAAAATATTGGTCAATTACGCTAAAAGACAAGTAGGCAACAAGCTTTATGGTGGGCAGGCATCACATTTACCCTTGAAGTTAAATATGTCTGGCGTCATTCCCCCGATTTTTGCTTCTTCAATCATCCTGTTTCCAGCCACGGCGGCTGGCTGGTTTGGTTCTGGCGATGGCCTGGGCTGGCTTAAGGATGTAGCTGCAACGCTGGCCCCGGGGCAGCCGATATATGTCATGCTTTATGCGGTGGCGATTATATTTTTCTGTTTCTTCTATACCGCCCTGGTGTTCAATGCAAAAGAAACCGCTGATAACTTGAAGAAAAGTGGCGCTTTTGTACCTGGTATCCGCCCGGGGGATCAAACAGCGCGTTATATCGACAAGGTTCTGACCAGACTGACCTTGATCGGAGCGCTCTATATCACAGTCGTTTGTCTTCTGCCAGAATTCCTGATTCTCAAATGGAATGTTCCTTTTTACTTTGGTGGGACCAGCCTCTTGATTATCGTCGTAGTCACAATGGACTTCATGTCCCAGGTGCAGGCGTACATCATGTCACATCGGTATGAAGGATTGTTGAAAAAAGCAAATTTCAAGGGGGTGGGAATTCCCTCACGTTAAATATGTCCAAGGAAGATGTAATTGAGATGCAAGGGGAGGTTGTCGAAAACCTTCCGAACGCAACGTTTCGTATCAAGCTAGAAAACGGACATGTAGTACTAGGCCATATTTCCGGAAAAATGCGCATGCATTACATTCGAATTTTGCCTGGAGATAAAGTGACGGTACAACTGACACCTTATGACCTGACCAAAGGCCGTATTGTGTTTAGAGCAAAGTAACAGTTTTTTTAATTTATCCGGAGAACTCCAATGAAAGTCATGGCTTCGGTCAAGCGCCTTTGTCGTAATTGCAAGGTCATCCGCCGTAACCGCGTGGTGCGGATCATTTGTACTGATCCTCGCCATAAGCAGCGGCAGGGTTGATAGTCCAAGAAAAAACAGTTAGAATCAGCAGCTTTTCGTTGTTTGACTAACTACATTATTAATCATCGCTTAATGGCGAGGAACAGGTAGGCACATGGCTCGTATAGCAGGCGTAAATATTCCCAATCATCAGCATGCCGAAATTGCATTGACCGCGATTTACGGGATTGGTCGCACACGCGCACAAAAAATATGCGATAGCGCGGGTATTAAACGTTCCATCAAGATCAAGGAGTTGACGGACAGTGATCTGGAGCGTTTGCGTGATGAAGTAGGCAAGATTACAGTCGAAGGCGATTTGCGTCGTGAAGTCACGATGAGCATAAAGCGTCTGATGGATCTTGGTTGTTACCGTGGCGTGCGTCATCGGCGTGGTTTGCCATTGCGGGGACAGCGAACCCGTACCAATGCACGTACCCGTAAAGGGCCGCGTAAATCCATCGCTGGCGCGAAGAAGTAATCAGGAACCCAATTCAAAATGGTCAAAATAGCTGCGAAAGCCAAAAAAAAGGTTAAGAAGAACATCGTTGAAGGTATAGCGCATGTTCATGCATCTTTCAACAACACGATTATCACCATCACTGACCGTCAGGGAAATGCCTTGTCTTGGGCCACTTCTGGGGGGGCAGGATTTAAGGGGTCACGTAAATCAACGCCTTTTGCCGCCCAGATTGCCGCTGAGGCTGCCGGCAAGGCTGCCCAGGAGTGCGGGGTGAAGAACCTGGAGGTTCGCATCAAGGGTCCCGGTCCCGGGCGGGAATCTGCAGTGCGCGCGTTGAATGCGCTTGGCATGAAAATCACCAGCATTACCGATATTACCCCGATTCCCCATAATGGATGCCGGCCGCCCAAGCGCCGCCGCATCTAAGTAATAAGGACACGCTAGTATGGCCCGTAATCTTGATCCTAAATGCCGCCAGTGCCGCCGCGAGGGCGAAAAGCTGTTTCTTAAAGGCGAAAAATGTTTTACCGATAAGTGTTCGGTAGAGCGGCGCGCTTATGCGCCAGGCCAGCATGGCCAGAAATCCGGCCAAAGACTTTCTGGCTATGGGACACAATTGCGCGAAAAGCAAAAAATCCGCCGTATATACGGGATTCTCGAGCGGCAATTCCGCAAGATTTTTTCTGTTGCTGACCAGAAAAAAGGTGCAACGGGCGAGAATCTGCTGCAGCTTCTTGAGGGGCGCCTGGACACAGTAGCTTACCGCATGGGGTTTGGCATTTCCCGTGCAGAGGCGCGTCAGGTTGTGCGTCACAATGGCGTCCTGGTTAACGGCAAGCGCGTGGACGTGCCTTCCTACAATTGTCGTCCGGGTGACGTGATCCAGTTGCTGGATAAAACCAAATTGCAATTGAGGACGAAGGCCGCTTTGGATGCTGCCGAGTCCCGTGGCTTTCCCGAATGGCTCGAGGTGGATGTCAAGGGCGGTAAGGGCATTTTCAAGAATTATCCAGTGCGCCAGGATTTACCATCTTCAATTAACGAAGCCTTGGTCGTCGAACTGTATTCGCGCTAAACGTAATTCTGCGCCTGACGCCCTCAGGGCGTCAGGCGCTTCCTATTGGAAGGGAAATAAATGCAAGCATTGCTCAAACCCCGTAGTATCGATGTTCAGCAACTATCACCGTTGCATGCGCGTGTGGTCATGGAGCCTTTTGAGCGTGGTTTTGGCCACACATTAGGTAATGCATTACGCCGTATTTTGTTGTCTTCGCTGGAAGGGGTTGCGCCAACGGAAGTTTCAATTGAAGGCGTTCTCCATGAGTACTCGACACTCGATGGTGTGCGTGAGGATGTCGTTGATATTCTGCTCAACATCAAGGGCATCGTTATCAGGATGCATAATCGCCGGGAGTCAGTACTGACTGTCAGCAAGGTGGGCGAGGGCGTGGTCACGGCCGCTGATATTGTTGCCGGCCCTGATATTGAAATCCTTAACCCGGAACATGTCATTGCGCATATCGCACCGGGTGGCCAGTTGAAAATGGAAATACGGGTTGAGTCGGGTCGGGGCTACATTCCCGCAAATCAGCGGCAAATTGCCCGTGAAAACCGGGCCATTGGCCAAATCATGCTGGATGCGTCATTTAGCCCTGTGCGCCGAGTCAGTTACGCGGTTGAGTCGGCACGCGTTGAGCAGCGTACCGACATGGATAAGTTGATTCTCGATATCGAAACCAACGGTGCGATAGACAACGCTGAAGAAGCCATTCGCACAGCAGCGCGCATCCTGATGGATCAAATGTCATTCTTTGCCGATCTGGAAGGAATGACCACTTCAGCCGAGAAAGCTGAAGGCGCTTCAGTTTCGCCTATCTTGGCTCGCCCGGTTGATGATCTCGAGTTGACAGTGCGTTCAGCCAATTGTCTCAAAGCGGAAAACATTTATTACATCGGTGATCTGATCCAGCGCACCGAGTCAGAGTTGTTGAAAACCCCGAACCTTGGGCGCAAATCATTGAATGAAATCAAGGAAGTGTTGTCTTCGCGCGGGCTTTCCCTGGGCATGCGTCTTGACGGTTGGCCACCAGAGGGGCTGGAACGGCTTTCCTAAGTTGTGTAGTTTGTAAAAGCAATATTCGAAACACTCTCGATAACCATTAACCGGCTGCTTGCATTAAGCGGCAGCCGCAAAAAACGAGGTAATTATCATGCGTCACGGCAATGGACTGAGAAAACTAAATCGAACCTCCGCGCACCGTCAAGCGATGTTGCGTAATATGGCGGTCTCCCTGTTGCGCCATGAGGCCATCAAAACCACCCTGCCCAAGGCAAAAGAGTTGCGCCGCGTGGTCGAGCCGCTGATCACGCTGGGCAAGAAGCCAAGCCTTGCGAATCGCCGTCTGGCTTTCGACCGGACACGTGATCGCGACATCGTGGGCAAGATTTTCAATGAGCTGGGCCCGCGCTACGCTAACCGCAATGGCGGTTACCTGCGTATTCTGAAAATGGGTTTTCGCTTGGGCGATAATGCGCCGATGGCCTTTGTCGAACTGATGGATCGCACCGACGCTGCGGAAGCTGTGGAAGTAGCCGACGACAGCAACTGACTGTTGATGTTCATGCAAACAAAAAAGCCAGACAGTAGTCTGGCTTTTTTGTTTGCCGAATACAGATTGATGGCCTAAAGA
>Ga0209066_10004810_pt1 | contig 14499 bp, 16 predicted proteins | sample All_14_2_FD_187198 | JGI IMG/M metagenome (GOLD analysis project Ga0209066, IMG submission 187198) | Freshwater microbial communities in response to fracking from Pennsylvania, USA - Allegheny Zone_MetaG_DW_15 (SPAdes) (version 2) ...
GCGGCCCCAAGCAGGGCTAAATCATTCCACGGGGAGGGATTCGCAGGCTCGCAGAGTGGAATAGGCGGCGTTGATCTCCTTGAGCTTCTCCTCGGCCTCCCGGGCGCCGCCGTTGGCGTCGGGATGGTGGAGTTTCACCAGCTCCTTGTACCGGGATTTCACGACTTTCCGGGTAAGGGGCCATGAAAGTTCGAGGACATCGAGCGCGTTGCGCTCCGCCGGGGTCAGCTGCTCGCTGCCGTCGTACTTGGGCGGGGGCTTCTCGCCCAGGCCGGCATCGTCGGCCAGGCCCAGCGGGTCCTTGATATGGGCATAGGGATTGCCGTTGCGCCGCGCGCCCAGCGGCCAGACGGGGCGGCGCCAGGTCGTGTCGGCGCGGATGTGTGCCTCGATCTGGTCGGAGTCCAGGCCGGCGAAATAATCCCACTTCTTGTTGTAGTCGCGGACATGATCGAGGCAGAACCAGCGATACTCGTCGAGCTTGTCGCGGGCCCGCGGCGCACGATATTCGCCGGCGAGCCGGCAGCCCGGCGCCTCGCATACGCGCTGGTGCGGCTTCGCACCATCCAGTGCCGCCAAGGGGTTCGCTCGCCGTCGGGCCATCGGGCTAATATGTGTTCAACGAATTGAACCGGCAAGATGAGGCAAGATGGTCATGGGCAAGGTGGCGACGGCGATTGACAGCAAGCTTCGGGCGGCCTTCGCGCCGGTGCGTCTGGCCATCGAGGACGAGTCCTCGAAGCATAATGGCCATGCCGGCTGGCGCGAGGGCGGCGAGACGCATTTCCGGGTGGAGATCGTGTCGCAGGCCTTCGAGGGAAAGGCCCGCGTCGCCCGCCAGCGCCTCGTCTATGCCGCCCTCAAGGACGAACTCGACGCCGGCCTGCACGCGCTGGCGATGGAGACGCTGACGCCGGCCGAAGACAAGAAGTCCTGAGTGCCGTGCGCAACTGAGAAGGGTCCCTCGCTGCGCTCGGGATGACATTGTTGTTGAGGTCAGCGCAGTGCGCCGATCCAGAAAAAGCTGTCATCCCGAGCGTAGCGAGGGACCTTTGAGCCACCACGACGGCGCTAGCGTCAGCCTTCCATCTCCACGTCCTTGCCTTCGACGGCGGCGCGGACGGCCTCGGCGTCGGGGCCGGTGTAGAAGTGCGGCACCCAGCGCTTCGTGACCTCGCTGTCCGAGGCCCAGGTGTGGCAGGTGTCGAGCATGTAGGGCCGGCGCGGCGGCTTGCGCGGCGCGTCGGGATCCTTCGGCGGCAGGGTGCCGGTCTTCTCGCGATGGGCCTGGTTGAGGTCGCGGGCCTTCTTCGACGACACGGTCTGGAAGGCCGTGGTGGCCACCGGCCCCAGCAGCTCCACGATGTGCGTGCAGCCATGGACGCCGCCCAGCCGCTCGCGCACCGCGCGGTGGAAGCCGCCGCCGATGCGCAGGCCGATCAGCTTGCGGAACGCCGGCGCGATGTCGCCGCACATCCGGTAGGGCGACTTGTCGGTCACCGCCTCGGCATCGACGATCGTGAACTTGTGGTCGATCGTCAGCCGGATCGACATGTCGTGGACGAAGTCGCCCGGCTGCAGCGGGCCGCGCCATTCGTTGGCGTGCTCGTAGGTCTTCTCGTCGGTGATGCGGCCCTCGATGTCCCACAGCCCGTCGTCGCGGAAGAAGCCCTGGCAGACGACGCGGCGCGTATGAAGGTGCTGTCGCCCGACCGGCGGCGAAAGCGGCATGGTCGTTCCTCGTTGTGTCGGGTGGAAGTCAGTTGCCCGCCTGTATGGCGGTGGGCGGCACGATCCGCAACTCGGCGACGCGGGTGCCCTCGCGCTTCAGAATTTCGAAGCGAAACCCGTAGAATGCGTAGACTTGGCCCACTTCGGGGATGCGCCGCGCCTCGTGGAGCACCAGCCCGGCGATGGTCGTGGCCACGCTCTCGGGCAGACCCCAGCCGAATTCGCGGTTGAGGTCGCGGATCGGCACGTCGCCGCGGCAGACCACGCTGCCGTCCTCGCGACGGACCACGCCGCGGCGGATGGCATCGTGCTCGTCCTCGATGTCGCCGACGATCTCCTCGAGGATGTCCTCGAGCGTGACGATGCCGCGCAGCGCGCCGTATTCGTCGACGACCAGGGCGAAATGCTCGTGCCGGGCGCGGAAGGCTTCGAGCTGGTCGAACAGCACCGTGGATTCCGGGATGAACCAGGGCGGGGTCAGGATCGGATCGATCTGCACCGACTTCGGACCGCCCGCCGCCTCGACCGCGCGGAACAGGTCCTTGGCGTGCATGATGCCCACCACGTTGTCCGCCTCGCCGCGATAGAGGGGGATGCGCGTGTAGGGTGCCGCCAGCATCTGGGTGACGATGGCCTCGGTCGGCTGGTCGGCGTCGATCAGCACGACGTTGCCGCGATGGGTCATGACGTCGCCCACCGTGCGGTCGCCGAGGTCGAGCACCGAGCGCAGCATCGCCTTCTCGGCCGGCGCGCTGTCGCCCGTCTGGCCCTCGCCGTGCAGTTCGATGGCGCCGCGCAACGCGTCGCTCTGCTCCTCGGCGTCGGGCGTGCGGTCGGTGCGCACGTTCAGGAGCCTCAGGAAGAAGCGCGAGGTGGCGGCGACGCCGCGCGCCATCGGGCCCAGGATGGTGAGCGTCACCATGATCGAAGGCGCCAGGGCCAGGGCCACGCGGTCGGCGCGCAGCAGCGCCCAGGTCTTGGGCATGACCTCGGCGAAGATCACGATCAGCACGCCGATGACCAGGGTGGCGTAGACCACGCCGGCCGCGCCGAACAGCGCCGTCAGCACCGCCGTCGACAGCGAGGCCGAGAAGATGTTGACGACGTTGTTGCCCAGCAGGACGGCGCTCACGGTCTCGTCCTTGCGGTCGAGCAGCGCATTCACGATGACGGCCTTCGGGTTGCCCTGCAGGGCGAGGCGATGCATGCGCGGGCGCGAGGCCCCGGTGATCGCCGTCTCCGCGGCCGACAGGTAGGCCGCCAGGAACAGGCAGACGACGACGAGCGGCACCGCGAAGGAAAGCGGGATGTCGAAGTGCAGCTCGGCGTCCATGCCCGGACTAGGCCGCGATGGCGTCGTCGAGCAGGCCGCGCAGGCCGTCCTCGTCGACCTCGCGGGTCACGAACGACTTTCCGATTCCGCGCGCCAGCACGAAGGTGAGCTTGCCGCCCTCGGCCTTCTTGTCGCCGCGCATGTGCTCGATCAGCTTCGCCGCGTCCCAGGTGCGGCTGTTGTCGCCGCCGATCGTGCGCAGCCGCACCGGCAGGCCGACGGCCCCGAGATGCCGGCGGACGCGCTCGGCGTCCTCCTGGGGGCAGAGACCGAGCCGTGCGGAGAGGTCGAAGGCCATCGCCATGCCCGCGCCGACCGCCTCGCCGTGCAGCAGCGCCCCGCCGAAGCCGGTTTCCGCTTCGAGCGCATGGCCGAACGTGTGGCCGAGATTGAGCAGCGCCCGCAGGTCCGCGGTCTCGCGTTCGTCGGCCGCCACGATGCGCGCCTTCGACAGGCAGCTCCGTTCGATCGCGTAGGTACGCGCCGCGGCGTCTCCGGCCAGCACCGCGTCGCCGTTCTTCTCGCACCAGGCGAAGAACTCCGGATCGTCGATCAGCCCGTACTTCGCGACCTCGGCGTAACCCGCCAGCAGCTCGCGGCGCGGCAGCGTGTCGAGCACCGTGGTGTCGGCCAGAACGAGGCGCGGCTGGTAGAAGGCGCCGACCAGGTTCTTGCCGTGGCGGGTGTTGATGCCGGTCTTGCCGCCGACCGAGGAATCGACCTGCGCCAGCAGGGTGGTCGGCACCTGGATGAAATCGACGCCGCGCAACAGCACGGCCGCGGCGAACCCCGTGAGGTCGCCCACGACACCGCCGCCCAGCGCCACCAGGGTGGTCTTGCGGTCGGGGCGCAGGTCGAGCAGCTCGTTCATCAGCCGGCCGAAGTTCGCGAAGTCCTTGCTGCTCTCGCCGGCAGGAACGGTCACCGTGCGGCTCTCGACGCCCGCCTTGGCGAAGGCGGCGGCGAGGCGCGCGCCATAGAGCGGCGCCACCGTGTCGTCGCTGACGATGGTGACCCGTGGCGCGGCCAGCAGCGGCCGCGCGAGTTCGCCCGCACGGTCGATCAGGCCGGGGCCGATCGCGATGTCATAGGCGCGGCCGGCCAGATCGACGCGGATGGTGCGGGGCGAACTCATGTCGTCTGTCCTGGTGTTTGGGCGTGCAGGTATGCGCGGATCGCCTCGATCACCTGCTCCGTCGTGCGCTCGGCCGGCTGGGCCGTCGAATCGACCACGATGTCGGCCTCGGCGTAGATCGGATAGCGCTGCTGCATGAGGCGGGCGAGAATCTCCCGGGGATCGCCCTGGCGGAGCAGGGGACGGTGCGTGCGCTTCTTCACCCGGTCGAACAGCACGTCGAGCTCGGCGCGCAGCCACACGGTGAGGGCGCGGGTCTTCATCAGCGCGCGGGTTTCGGGATCCATATAGGCGCCGCCGCCGGTCGACAGGACGTGCGGCGTCTCCTCGAGCAGGCGGCCGATCACGCGGCGCTCGCCGGCGCGAAACTCCTGCTCGCCATAGCGTTCGAAGAATTCGGCGATCGTGCAGCCGGCCGCGCGCTCGATCTCGTCGTCTGCATCGACGAACGGAAGGCCGAGCCTTGCCGCCAGTCGCTTGCCGATGGCGCTCTTGCCCGCGCCCATCAACCCGACGAGGGCCACGGTGCGCGGCAAGGACAGGGGGGAAGTGTCGTCCATGTCGAGGTGCAGCATGGATGTCGCCCATAATGACGCGGGTTTCAAGCGACCGGGCCCGATCGCGGCCGCGACCGCTCTCGGCAATTGCCGCCCGGACGATGGGCAGGTAGTTTGCGGCGGTGGCCCTGTTCCGCTCCCGAAACCGATTCAGCATGCCCACCCTGCGTCTCGGGCCTGTGATCCTCGTCGCCCTCCTGACCCTGGTGGTCGCCGGGCTGGTGGCCCTTGCGGTCGTCGAACCGCGGCCGCCGCTCAAGCACTTCGAGATCACGGTCCCGAATGAACGTTTTGCGCGCTGACTGCAGTGCGCGGGCGGTTCGACGGGCTTCCTCGACGCTTTGAGCGCGTCGTCCCATGAAGCGTAAGCCGCCGTTCCAGCATGTCCGCGAGGCGGAGGCCTTTCTGGAGATGCTGCAGGCGGAGCGCGGCGCCTCGAAGAACACGCTCCTCGCCTATGCTGCCGACCTGGCGGACCTTCAGAGTTTCCTGAGCCGGCGCAAGCAGGGCCCGCTTACGGCCGACGCGACGGCGCTGCGCGCCTATCTCAAGTCGCTCGACTATGTCGGCATGACGCCGCGCACGGTCGCGCGGCGGCTTTCGGTGATGCGCCAGTTCTTCCGGTTCCTGCTCGCCGAGCGGCTGCGCGACGACGATCCGGCCAGCACGCTCGATTCGCCGCGGCTCGGCCGGCCGCTGCCGAAGGTCCTGTCTCGCGAGGAGGTCGACCGGCTGATCGAGGCGGCGCGGGCCAAGGATGCGGTCGATGGCGGCCGCATGGCGACCCTGCTCGAAATCCTCTACGCCGCCGGGCTGCGCGTTTCCGAGTTGGTGAGCCTTCCCTTGTCCGCCGTCGAACGCGATCCCTCGATGCTGCTGGTGCGCGGCAAGGGCGACAAGGAGCGGCTGGTGCCGCTGTCGGATCCGGCGCGGCTGGCGATCGTCGCGTGGCTGCACATGCGGCGCGGCCAGCTGGCCGAGGGCGAGACCTCGCGATTCCTGTTTCCCTCGCGCGGTCGCACCGGCCATTTGACGCGCCAGCGGTTTGCACAGCTCCTGAAGGAAGCGGCGCTGGGCGCCGGCATCGATCCGGCGCGGGTGTCGCCGCACGTGCTGCGTCACGCCTTCGCCAGCCATCTGCTGGCCGGCGGCGCCGATCTGCGTTCCGTCCAATTGATGCTGGGCCATGCGGATATCGCCACCACGCAGATCTATACGCACGTGCTCGACGAGAAGCTGCGCTCCCTGGTGCAGGAACATCATCCGCTGGCGCGGCGAAAGCGCCGGCCGGCCGGTTGACAGGATTCCGCGAGCGGGCGACACCTGCCCGCAATGACGATTTATCTCGATTTCGAGAAGCCGATCGCGGACCTCGAGGGCAAGATCGCCGAGCTTCGGCATCTTCCCAACTCCGGCGATGTCGACATTGCCGAGGAAGTCATGCGTCTTCAGGAGAAGGCGCATAAGCAGATCCGCGCGACCTATGCCAAGCTGACGCCGTGGCAGCGGGTGCAGGTCGCCCGCCACGCCGAGCGGCCGCATGCCCAGGCCTATATCGACCGGCTGATCACGGATTACACGCCGCTGGCCGGCGACCGCGCCTTCGGCGAGGACGCTGCCATCGTCGGCGGCATGGGACGCCTGCAGGGCCGCAGCATCGTCGTGCTGGGCCAGCAGAAGGGCGACGACACCGACTCGCGCATCAAGCACAATTTCGGCATGGCGCGGCCCGAGGGCTATCGCAAGGCGCAGCGCCTGATGCGGCTGGCCGACCGGTTCAAGCTGCCGGTGCTGACCCTGGTCGACACGCCCGGCGCCTATCCCGGCATCGACGCGGAGGCGCGCGGCCAGGCGGAAGCCATCGCCAGCTCGATCGAGACCTGTCTCGGGCTCGGCGTGCCGCTGGTCAGCGTGGTGATCGGCGAGGGCGGTTCGGGCGGTGCGCTCGCCATCGCCTCGTCCGACCGCGTCTACATGCTGGAGAACTCGGTCTATTCGGTGATCACGCCGGAAGGCTGCGCCTCGATCCTGTGGCGCAGCAATGCCAACGCGCAGGACGCCGCCGAGGCGATGAAGGTCACCGCCGCCGATCTAAAGAAGCTGGACGTGATCGACGACGTGATCCCCGAGCCGATGGGCGGCGCCCATCGCGCGCCCGGCGAGACGATCGACACCGTGGGCAAGGTCGTGGCCGAGGCGATCGCCGACCTCTCCAAGCTCGACGCCGACACGCTGCGCGCGCGCCGCCAGGACAAGTTCCTGGCGATGGGCAAGAAGGGTCTCTGACCTCCTTGTCGCTGCGTCTCAGCGTTCTCGACCAGTCGCCGATCCGCAAAGGCGGCACGCCGGCCGAAGCCGTGCGCGACACGCTGGAACTGGCGCAGCTCTGCGACCGGCTGGGCTATACGCGCTACTGGCTGGCCGAGCACCATAGCAGCGAGGCGCTGGCCGGCTCGACGCCCGAGGTGCTGATCACGCGGGTGGCGGGCCTCACCGAGCGCATCCGGGTCGGATCGGGCGGCGTGATGCTGCCGCACTACAGCGCCTACAAGGTGGCGGAGAATTTCCGCATGCTGGAGACGCTGTTTCCGGGCCGCATCGACGTCGGAATCGGCCGGGCTCCGGGCAGCGACCAGCATACGATGCGCATCCTGGCCGACGGCAAGCCCAACTGGAGCGATGCGGAGAAGTATCCCTACCAGGTGCGCGACCTCGTCGCCTGGCTGCACGACGCGCTGCCGCTCGATCACGAAGGCACCGGCGTCGTTGCGCAGCCGACCGGCGACACCGCGCCCGACGTCTGGCTCTTGGGGTCGAGCGACGACAGCGCGGCGCTGGCGGCGCATTTCGGCCTGCCGTTCTGCTTTGCGCACTTCATCAATCCCGACGGCGGGGACGGCGTGACGCGCGCCTATCGCGCGCACTTCAAGCCCTCGTCGCTGCATCCCAGGCCGATGCCGATGATGGCGATCTCGGTTCTGTGCGCCGAGACCGACGAGGAGGCCGATCTGCTGTCGCGCAGCCGCGAGGTGTGGGCGATGCGCCTGCGCACGCTCGGCAATCCCGGTCCCGTACCCTCGGTCGAGGAGGCACTGGAGGCCGCGAAGCAGCCCGGCGCGGAGCGCTGGCTGCCGGCGCTGCGCCGCCGCTCGGTGGTGGGCTCGCCCAAGACGGTGCGGGCGGGCCTCGAACGCCACGCCGCCGCCTACCAGGTCGACGAGATCATGGCGGTGACGATCTGCTACGACTTCGAGAAGCGGAAGCGCTCCTACGAGCTGCTGGCGGAAGAGTTCGGGTTGAGCGCGTAGCGCCTCAACGGAGCGCGCCACTCCAGTGGCGCTCATGATCATGATTGCGCCACTGGAGTGGCGCGCTCCAATGATTAAAGCCCCGCCAGCGGGAAGCCCTGGCCCTTGCCGTTCTGCGGGCGGCGCTTCTCGATCATCGTGCGGGCCTGCGCCGCGCGGCCGGCCTTCACCATCGCCGAGGTCACGACGTATTCGAGCAGGTCGCGTTGCGCGCGGCTGCCGCCCAGGCGCTCGTGCGTCGCGAGCAGGGGCTCAATCGCTTCGATGGCAACGGTCCAGTCGCCCTGTGCATAGGCCTCGAAGCCGCGCGCCAGTGAGGGCAGCAGGTCGGCCGTGGCGCCCTTGGGGCTCTCCATGAACTTTGCGAGCGCCGCGCCATCGCCGGCCATCGCGTAGGCCAGAACCGTGTGCATGTCGACGAAGCCGAGGCCCGGCCGGCCGAACCACTTGGTGGCGTAGTCGGCGAGCTCGCGCCACCGCGCGGCCTGCCGCGGTTCGCCCGCCATCTCCGCACGCAGGAGAAAGGCCGGGCAGTCGGTCGCGACGTTGATCTGCGGTCCCCAGGCGACGGCGGGGCTGAGCGCCTGGTCGTAGAGGCGCCAGGCGTCTTCCCGGCGGCCGGTTTCCATCGACCACAGCGCCAGGTGCCAGTTGTTGTGGACGTGCATCAGGCCTTCGCGCGGATAGTCCTTCATCCACTCCTCGAGAAAGGCGAGCCCGGCCTCGCGCTCGCCCAGCTCGTAGAACAGATGCCCGCGGATGTGCGCGGCATGGGCGCTTCGGGGATAGGCGTCGAGGGCCGCATCGATGTTGCGCCGGCCCTCGTCGAGCTTCTGCAGCTCGATCTGCGCGAAGGCGAGCTGCGTGCGGTACCACCAGTCGTCGCCATAGTGCTTCTCGAAGGGCTCGAGCAGCGCCAGCTGGTCGACCTCGCGGCCGACCTGGCCGGAGAAGCCGATCAGGCCAAACACGCTGGTCGCGGGTGCGAGCGCCATGGCGTCGCGCGGCCATTCCTTCATATGTTCGCGGATCGCCTCGAGGGCGGCGGCCCCCTGTCCGGTCAGGATCTTCTCGAAAATCGCGATCTGGCTCTGCTCGCGCGGGCTGGCGCCGCCGGCCAGCTCCTTGGCGCGCGCCAGCGGCTCCTTGGCCTCGTGGCCGCGGCCCAGCAACTGCTTGGCGCGCGCCAGCGAGATGTGGCCCAGCGCGAAGCCTTCGTCGGCCTCGACGGATTTCTGGAAGGCCGTGTCCATGCCGGGCGTCGCGGCCATCAGGCAGTCGACGCCGGCGAGATAGGCGTCGCGCGCCGCCGTCGATTGTGTACCCAGTGCGTTGCCGTAGCGATCCTGCAGGCTCATCACTTCTCCTTGCCCGCCGTGGGATCCCACATCGGCGAGGCCATGGTCTCACTGAAATTCCTGAACATCAGGTTGAACGAGATGCTGATGCGGTCGCTGTCGCCGTCGTTGGCCGGCACCGTGTGCTTCAGCCACGAGGGGAAGATCACCATGCGGCCTTCCCGGCTCGGCGCATTGGCGCCGTTGGCGGTGAGGCGGGTGTACTGGCGCGGCTTGGGCATGATCATCGAGGCCTGCCCGCGCGGATCCTGGAACAGGATCTGCGAGCCGCCGGCCGGGATCGATACGTAGTAGACGCCGCTCAGGTAGTTGTTGGGATGATGGTGCATCGGATGGTAGGCGCCGGGCGGATTGACGTTCGCCCAGCAGCCGGTGATCGCCATCGGATACTGGTCGACCTGCAGGAAGCGGGCGACGCCGCGGCCCGCGGTCTCGACCAGCTTCGCGGAATTCCGCGAAGGCCGGGCGCGTGTGCAGATCCTGCGGCGTCTGCCAGTTGCTGCCGGCCGGCACCTTCGATCGCGGTGCGATCAGCCGTTCGATCTCGGCCTTGAGTTTCGCATTGAGGGTGGCCGCGGCGGCCGGCTGGAGGTCCACGATCCACAACGGGGTCGGGAAGATCTCCTGCACTTCCTGCTTCTCGATCATGGCCGAAAGTATATCCCGCGATTGCCGGATTGTCCGTTAGGTGATCCAATCCGCCGCATAAGCAAGAGCAAGGAGGAAGCCCGGTGGCTGTGTCGATCCATGCCGTGACGCCCGACTTCGTGGCCGAAGTCGGCGACGTCGCCCTGAACCATGTCTCGCCCGAGGATCTCGCCGCGATCCGCGAGGCTTTCACCAAGTATGCGGTCCTGGTCTTCCCCGACCAGGAGTTCGACGACGAGAGCCAGCTCGCCTTCGCGCGCCATTTCGGTCCGCTCGAGACGACCGTGTTCAAGGCGCGCAAGGACCACACGCTGCGCCTGCACGAGAACATGGCGGACGTCGGCAACCTCGACGCCGAGAACCGCATCCTGGAGACCAACAACCGCCAGCGGCTCTACAATCTCGGCAATCGCCTCTGGCACACCGACTCCTCGTTCAAGCGGCTGCCGGCCTATTGCTCGATGCTGCATGCCCGTTCGATCCCGCCGATCGGCGGCCATACCGAGTTCGCCGACATGCGCGCGGCCTACGACGCGCTGCCCGAGGCGACGAAGCAGCGCATCGCCGGACGGGTCGCCGAGCATTCGATCATGACCTCGCGCGGCAAGCTCGGCTTCAAGGATTTCGACGAGAGCGAGCGCCAGGCCTTCGCGCCGGTGCCGCAGGTGCTGGTCCGGCGCCTGCCGGACTCCGGCCGCATGAGCCTCTACATCGCCAGCCACGCCGGCGCGATCCGCGGCATGCCGGACGACGAGGCCCGCCAGCTGATCGACGAGCTGACCGCACATGCGACGCAGCGCCAATTCGTCCACGCCCATCGCTGGCGCGCGAAGGATCTCGTGATGTGGGACAATCGCTGCACCATGCATCGCGGCATGGCGTTCGACGACCAGCGCTACAAGCGCGACATGCGCCGCGCCACTGTCTCCGACATCGCCCCGACCTGCGAGCAGATGGGCCTGGCGGTCGCGGCGGAGTAGGTGCGTCACCCCCTCACCCAGCCTCTCCCCCTGGCGGGGGAGAGGAGTCTGAAAGCTCATGTTCCTCGCCCCCGTTAGGGGGAGAGGTTAGGTGAGGGGGCTGCGCACAGCCCATCAACCAAGCAATCGCTGCATGATCGTCCGCCGCCACGGCGGATGGCCTTGGCGGTTCTCTTCCATCGCCTGCATCCGGAAGACGTGCAGCCAGGCTCCGCGCGGCATCTCCTCGAAGCCGCGGCGCGTGTAGTAGGGCGCGTTCCACGGGACATCGCGATAGGTCGAGAGATGGAGCGTGCGATGGCCGAGGCTGCGGGCGGCCAACGCCACCTGTTCGATCAGCGCACCGCCGAAGCCGCGGCCTTGCCAGCGCTGCAGCACCGAGAGCTGGTCGAGCCAGGCCGTGGCGCCCGGGAACTTCATCAGGGCGAAGCCGACCGGCCGGTTGAGCGGTGAGACCGCGACCCAGAGCCGGCCCTCGCGCCGGCCCGCTTCGAGCGAGGCGAGGCTGGCGGGCGGCATGTCGACGACGCGGCCGAGGCCCACGCGCCGATAGCGCAGGTCGGCCTCGTTTTCGATCTGCGGCAGCAGCTTGATTTCGTGCGGGTGCGGATGGCGAATCATGACGCCCGATTGGTTACGCTGTCGCCCAGCCCGGAGGAAGCACCCATGACCATCGACATCGAACCGCTCAAGAAGGAACTCGGCCGCAGGATCGGGGACGAGGACGTCGTCACCCAGGCGCCGCTCAAGGCGATGATCGCGACCTTCGACCGCGACGACAAGGTGCCGGAAGAGGGCGAGGCGATCGCGCCGGGCTGGCATCTCTGCTTCCTGCATTCCTATGCCCGCCGCAACGTGCTGGCCGAAGACGGGCTGCCGACCGAGGGCGGCGTGCTGCCGAAGATCCCGCTGCCGCGCCGCATGTACGCCGGCTCGACCTTCACGTTCGACGGCGACATCCGGGTCGGCGACAAGCTCCGCCGCGAGACCGAATTCTCCGACGTGGCTCTCAGGGGCGGCGGTACCGGCAGCCTGATCGTCACCAGCCAGACCCGCCGCATCTACACGCCGCGCGGCCTCGCCGTTACCGAGGTCGCGAACACGGTGTTCCGCGAGGAGGTGAAGGCGGGCGAGAAGAGCGGCGTGCCGGTGCGCGAGGCGGCCCCCACCGACGTGCCGTGGCGCCGCACCATCACCGTCGATCCGGTGATGCTGTTCCGCTACTCCGCCATCACCTTCAATCCGCATCGCATCCATTACGACCGGACCTACTGCATCGAAACCGAGGGCTATCCCGGTCTCGTCGTGCACGGTCCCTTCGCCCAGCAATGCCTGTTCGACCTGCTGCGCGATTCCAATCCCGGCCGGACGATCAGGAGCTTCGCCATCCGCGCCCGCGCGCCGCTGTTCGACACTGCGCCGTTCGACGCGATCGGCCGACCGACCGCGGATGGGAAAGGCGCGGAACTGTGGACCGTGACGCCGAAGGGCACCATCGCGGCGCAGGCGACGGCGACCTTCGCCTAGACCCTGTCCGAATGGAATTGTGATCCAACCATTACCTCATGCTGAGGAGGCTGCGGAGCAGCCGTCTCGAAGCATGGGCTGCAGACACCACGCTCGTTGCCCATCCTTCAAGACGCGCGCTCCGCGCGCTCCTCAGGATGGGGTCTGTGGGGGCGGACTTTGAGTCAGAAAGACTCCGGGTTGCGGATGCAAGCACCGCCGCTGCCGCGGTTCCTGATCCCGCGGCTGCCGTTCTTCTACGGCTGGGTGGTGCTGGGCTGCATCTGCCTCGCGGGCTTCGCGCGGCAGGGGCCGGCGGTGGCCGTGCTCTCGATCTTCGTCGTGCCGATGACCGAGGCCTTCGGCTGGTCGCGCACGGAGATGTCGGGCGCGGTGTCGCTGGGCGGCGTGCTGGCGGCGATCCTCTCGCCGCTGATCGGGCCGTTCGTCGATCGCCGCGGCGCGCGTCTCGTGCTCTGCCTCGCGGTGGCGGGCACGGGCATCGCCTGCATGGCGCTGTCGCTCATACAATCGTTGCTGTTGTTCTACGGGCTGTTCTGCTTCGCCCGCATGATCTGGGCCGGACCGTTCGACCTCGGCCTCTACGGTGCGCTGAACAACTGGTTCGTCGCCCGCCGCGGCATCGCCGCCTCGTTCGCCACCCTGGCGCAGATGTCGGGGCTGGTCGGGCTGCCGCTGATCGCGCAGTTCGCCATAAGCGGTGCAGACTGGCGGGCCGGCTGGATTGCGGTCGGTGCCACGGTGCTGCTGGTCGGCTTCGTGCCGTGCTGGCTGCTGCTGGTGCGGCGGCCGGAGGATGTCGGCCTGCAGCCCGACCGCTTGGCCGACGGCAAGGCGCCGCCCCTGGTCGAGCCGCGCTGGAGTCGGGCGCAGGCGATGCGGACGCCCGCCTTCTGGCTGCTCTCGCTCTACACCGTCCTGCTGTTTCCCGTGCAGGCCGGGGTCAGCCTGCACAACGCGCCGCACCTGATCGAGCGCGGCCTGTCCCCGGTCGCGGCGGCGTCGGTGATCGCCTTCGTCGCGATGCTCTCGGGGGCGGCGAGCTTCGGCATCGGCTTCCTGCCGCGCCGGTGGCCGGTGCGCTACCAGATGGCGCTGTGCGCGGCCTGCATGGCGCTCGGCAGCTACGGGCTGATCGTCGTCTCCGGGGTGGAAACCGCGATGGCGGCGGCCGGCCTGTTCGGCGTCGGTATCGGCGGCATCCTGCTGCTGCTGCCCGTGGCCTGGGCCGATTATTTCGGGCGCGAGAGCTATGGCGCCATCCGCGGCGTGGCGTTGTCCCTGCAGGTGACGGCGCAGGCCGCCGGGCCACTGGCCTCCGGCATGCTGCGCGACTGGAGCGGCACCTACACCGATTCACTGCTGCTGTTCGGCACGCTGGCAACGTTGGGCGTGATCGCGGCACTGATGGCGCGGCGGCCGCGACCCTTGGCAAGCTAGCGATCTCGGACTGGAGAAAATTGTCATCCCGAGCGCAGCGAGGGACCTTTATCGGTGGGTCTTAAAGGTCCCTCGCTGCGCTCGGGATGACAAAGTGCGAACAATCCAATTTAGTCGTTCGCCGCGCCGTAGCGCAGGGGGCGGAAGAAGGCGCGGATGTCCTCGATCAGCAGGTCCGGCTCCTCGAGCGCCGCGAAGTGGCCGCCGCTCGGCATGATCGTGTGGCGACGCAGGTTGAAGGCGCGTTCGATCCATTCCTTCGGCGGGGCGGGCGCGAGGTCGGCGGGGAAGGCGGCGAAGCCCGTGGGTGTCTCGACCTTTGCGCCTTCCGGCAAGGCGCGGGGCTTCTGCTCGGCGGCGCCGCGATAGAGCCAGGTCGCGGTGCCGGCCGTGCCGGTCAGCCAATAGACCATGACGTTGTCGAGCAGCGTGTCCATCGAGAAGCGCCTGAGCGGATCGCCGCCGCAATCGCTCCACGCCTG
>Ga0209066_10004811_pt1 | contig 14498 bp, 16 predicted proteins | sample All_14_2_FD_187198 | JGI IMG/M metagenome (GOLD analysis project Ga0209066, IMG submission 187198) | Freshwater microbial communities in response to fracking from Pennsylvania, USA - Allegheny Zone_MetaG_DW_15 (SPAdes) (version 2) ...
TGCTGCCCGCCGCCGCCTTCGACCAGTTGCTGGCGGAAGGCTATATCGAAGGGCGGGTGGGCGCCGGCTCCTTCGTGGCATCGGACCTGCCGGAGGAAGGGGTGGGTGCGCCGCCCAGGCCCGATCCGGCGGCGGGCAGCAAGGGGCCGGGCAATCTGTCGCGGCGCGGCGCAATGCTGGCGGCGATCACCGGCGGGCATCGGCGGCGCAGCCCCGCCTTCACCCCCGGCCTGCCGGATATGACGGCCTTTCCCTTCGAAATCTGGTCGCGGCTGATGGCCAAGGCCTGGCGGCATCCGCCGGCCAGCCTGTTGATGCATGGCGATCCGGCGGGCTATGCCCCGCTGCGCCGCGCCATTGCGGGCTATCTGGCCACCGCGCGCGGGGTGCGCTGCGATGCCGATCAGGTAATCGTGGTGGCGGGTGCGCAGCAGGCGATCGGTCTGGCCGCCCATGTGCTGACCGATGAGGGGGAAGAGGCGGTGGTGGAAGACCCCGGCTATCCCGGCGTGCGCGGGGCGCTGCTGGCGGCGGGGCTGAAACTGGTGCATGCCCCGGTGGATGGCGAAGGGCTGGTGGTGAACGAGGCGGCCCGGCGCGCCGAAGCCCCCAGGCTGATCTGCGTGGCGCCCAGCCATCAATATCCGCTGGGGGTAACCATGTCGCTGGCGCGGCGCCTGCAATTGCTGGACTGGGCCCAGCGCGCCGATGCCTGGATCGTGGAAGATGATTACGACAGCGAATATCGCTATCTCGGCCGGCCGCTCGCCGCCCTGCAGGGCATGGACCGGGCGGGGCGGGTGGTTTATGTCGGCTCCTTCTCCAAGGTCCTCTTCCCCTCGCTGCGGGTCGGCTATCTGGTGGTGCCCGAGGCGCTGGTGGATTCCTTCCTGCGCGCGCGCCGGGCGCTGGATGATCACCCCTCCAGCGTCGCTCAGCCGGCCCTGACCGCCTTTATCGAGGAAGGGCATTTCGCCGCCCATATAAGGCGCATGCGCAAGCTTTATGCCGGGCGGCAGGCTGCCCTGGTGGAGGCGGCCGAACGCATTCTGCCCGATCTGGTGCGGGTGGAAGCCTCCCCGTCGGGCATGCATCTGGCATCCCGGCTGATGCCGGAATTGCGCGCGCGCATGGGCGATGTGGAGGCGGCCGCCACCATCGCGGCCCGGGGCATCACCGCCCTGCCGCTTTCGGGCACCTATGCCCGCGAACCGGCCGAGCATGGATTGCTGCTGGGCTATGCCGCTGTCCCGGCGGAGGAGATGGAGGCCAAGCTGACCCGCCTGGCCGAGGCGCTCCGAGCTGCCGCGCCCGGCTGAGCGCCTGGCTCAGTTCATGCGTAGGTTGCGTCGGGTGGTTTCGCGGGCCAGGATCGCGCGTGCCGGGTGGTCGGCGATGGGAACCGACAGGTCGGGCGAGATTTCCCCCGCTGCGATCAGCGCGTGATAGCGGGTGCAGCAGACCCGCAGGAACGAGGTGAAGTTGCCAAGATCATGGTCGGCATCCATCGCTTCGTGCCAGAGCCGGGTGATCAGCTGCGGGACGGTCATGCCGTCGCGCGCGCCGATCTCTCCCAACGTGTCCCAGAAGTGATTCTCTATCCGAATCGAAGTGGCGACCCCGTCGATGCGCAGGGAATGGGTGCGGCTCTGCCATTGCCCGGCATCGGCCTTGATGAAAAGCTCGCACATCGCGGGGTCGTCCTCCCCAGGATCAGAGCAGCGCCATGAATTGTTTCAGCCAGGCCGGATGGGCGGGCCAAGCCGGAGCGGTCACCAGATTGCCATCGCGCACCGCCTCTGTCACCGGGATATCGGCGAAGATGCCGCCGGACGCCGTCACCTCATAGGCGCAGGCCGGATAGGCGGAACAGGTACGCCCTTTCAGGACCCCGGCGGCGGCAAGAAGCTGCGCGCCATGGCAGATTGCCGCGACGGGTTTGTCGGCGTCGAAGAAATGCCGGACCTTGGCCAGCACCTCGGCATTCAGCCGCAGATATTCCGGTGCGCGGCCCCCAGGCACCACCAGCGCGTCATAGCTGGATGCATCCACCGCATCGAAATCGGCGGTCAATGCGAAGTTGTGGCCGGGCTTTTCGGAATAGGTCTGGTCACCCTCGAAATCGTGGATCGCGGTCTTGACCGTATCGCCGGCCTTCTTGCCAGGGCAAACGGCATCGACGCTGTGCCCGCAGGCCAGCAGCGTCTGGAACGGAACCATGGTTTCGTAGTCTTCCGTGAAATCCCCGGTGATCATCAGGATCTTTGCCATTTTGCGTCCTCCCTTGTTTATGGCTTGTCCAAGGATAAGGCGGGCAGTGGCAGGGCGGGTATTAACGGAATACTACAGGGGGCTGTATTTGAAGCGGAAGGTCCCGGGCCGAACCCCGCTGGGTCAGGCCCGGGACGACAGCATCTTTACGCCGCGCGCTTGTCCAGCTCGGCGATCAGGGCCTTGCCCATCTGTTCCGTGCCGACCTGGGTGCAGCCCGGCGCCATGATATCGCCGGTCCGGATGCCGCTGTTCAGCACCGCCTGGGCGGCCTGTTCGATCAGCTCGGCATCTTCGGGCATGTCGAAGGAATAGCGCAGCGCCATCGCGAAGGACAGCAGCATGGCCAGCGGATTGGCCAGGCCCTTGCCCGCGATATCCGGGGCGGAACCATGTACCGGCTCGTACAGGGCCTTGCGCTTGCCGTCGGGGCCGACGCCACCCAGGCTGGCCGAAGGCAGCATGCCCAGCGAGCCGGTCAGCATCGCGGCTACGTCCGACAGGATATCGCCGAACAGATTGTCACAGACGATGACGTCGAACTGGCGCGGATTGCGCACCAGCTGCATGGCGCAGTTATCGGCCAGGATATGTTCCAGCTGCACATCGGCGAAGCGCTGATGCACCTCCGTCACGGTCTTCTTCCAGAACACGCCGGTTTCCATGACGTTGTTCTTTTCGGCCGACGACACCTTGCCACGGCGCTTGCGGGCCAGATCGAAGGCGACCTCCGCCACGCGCACGATCTCGGCCTTGGTATAGGCCTGGGTGTCGACGCAGCGCTCTTCGCCCTCATACATCTGCATGCCGCGCGGCTGGCCGAAATACACGCCGGAGGTCAGCTCGCGCACGATCAGCATGTCCAGGCCCTTGATCACCTCCGGCTTCAGGGTGGAGGCGTCGAGCAGCGCATCGAAGGTCAGCGCAGGGCGCAGATTGGCGAACAGGTCCAAATCCTTGCGCAGGCGCAGAAGGCCCGCCTCCGGGCGATGTTGGCGCGGCACATTGTCATAGGCCGGGCCGCCGACGGCGCCGAACAGCACGGCATCGACCTTCTGGGCAATCTCCATCGTCTCGTCACGGATGGCGACCTGGTATTTGTCATAGGCGGCCCCGCCGACCAGATCTTCCTGGATGTCGAAGCGAACCGCCCGGCGCTTGTCCATCCAGTCGATCACACGGCGCACTTCGCGCGCGACCTCCGGGCCGATACCGTCGCCGGGAAGCATGAGAAGGGTGCGATTGGCGGCCATGCGCGGGATACTCCTCCGAATGATGATTTTTCTGGCGGAACGCCGGAAGGTGGGTCGCAGCGCTTTTAGCGCTCCGGCCGCGACCGGGCAAGCTGGGAGAGCCGATGCCGCGCGATCCGGTAGCGACACGGTAGAAATCCGCCGCGCGCGATACGGTGGCGGCGCAGGAAAATTCCGCCACGGGGCCAACAGGGCTGAGCTGTGCACCGGCGTGATCGCGGTATCCGGCGCGGGCTGGCGGGACGGCCCTTGCGATCCCACATACCCCCGGCAGTCAACGGGGCGAGGTGGCGAGGGTATGACGACGACAGCGCGCGAAGAAGTGATCAGCTTCGATAAGCTCTCCAATCCGATTTCGGCGGAAGACGGGCGGATTTGGGACGGTTTTGAAGGGCAGCTCGCGGGCATGGACGACAGCGATGCGCAATCGCATCTGAAAGCCGGTCGGCCGATCTATTATTGCGCGGAAGAGCTGGGCAATCGTCTGGTGCGGGAATGGCCGGACGGAAAGCGCGATTATGTCGGGCTGGCTGAGGACGACACCATCATCAGCCTCGGCGCGGTGTGATCCGCCATGCCGCAGCTTTGGATCGTGGCCGGTCCCAACGGGGCGGGGAAGAGCAGCCTGGTCGCACGCTTCAGTCGGGGACGCATGGCCATCATCAATCCCGATATTCTTCATGCCGAAGACCCGTCGCTCGGCCTGGTCGGCGCGGGTCGGAAAGCCCTGGCGCAGCAGGCGGCCCATCTCGCTGCCGGGGAGAGCTTCCTGATCGAGACGACCTTCTCCGGCCATCGCGAGATCGCGCTGATGCGCGAGGGGAGGGAGAAGGGTTTCACGGTCAACCTGGTCTATGTCGGCCTGGAAACGGCGGCGCTGTCGGTGCTGCGGGTGGCGGCACGGGTGCTGGCCGGCGGGCACCATGTTCCGGCGGACGATATTCGTCGGCGTCGCGAACGCAGCCTCGCCAATCTGCCCGAAGGGGTGGTCACGGCTGATCGGACCTTCATCCTGGACAATTCCGGCCGCCATCACCGTCTGATCCTGGCGCGGACACAGGGCCGGTTGAAACAGCATGCCGAGACCTGCCCGTCCTGGCTGATGCCCCACCTGCCCGAGGGCTGGTTGCGGCAACTGGCCGGGCAAGCTGGCCAGTCAGGGGGATGAGGCGTGCCCCCCGCGCCGGCGGGGGGAACACGCCTCAGGCACCATGCACCCGATCCAGCGGATGGATCGGGCGGCGGACATTCCGGAAAGGCAGGGTTGATCGGCTGGGCCTGGCCAGGGCGCCGGAATCACAAACCAGCACGGCATGGGCCAGCGGTTCGAAGGCAGCGCGAAAATGCTGCATCGACTTCAGCGCAATGATGGATTTCGCCGCCGGATCGATGCCGAAGGCGGCAAGATTCATCCGATCCAGGATTTGCATGTTATGGCTGGTCACCAGAATATCGACGCCATCGACCCGGAACACTGCCGTCGGTCCGAAACTTTTGCTCAAGCCCTGATACATCGGGCCTTCGAAGACATGTCTCCCGTCAAACAGGCCCATGACCCGGCCGGTCAGGACCAGCGGCCCACCGCCCAGGGCTGCGTCGACCTTCCCGCCCAGGGGCAGGGTCAGTTCCGCCCCCACCGGATGACCATGCAGGGCGGATGCCGCCTGCGGATCGCATAGCGCGCCGAAACAGGCATTCTCCACCTTCGCATCCAGCATCGCAGCCAGAAGGTTGGTTGCATCGCCATAGCCGCCGGCGCCCGGATTGTCGGCATAATCGGCAATGATCACCGGCTTGCCATGGCCGCGCAGCCCCTGCGCCTTGGCTACTGCCTGGGCCGGGGTCAGATAGGTATTGCTGACCACATCCCGGCTGTTCCAGATCGCCAGGGCCATGTCCGCCGCGATGGCGCGTGCCTGATCCTCCGCAGGCTGGTCATAGGTGACCGTGACCGACGGGCCGACATAAGGCGTATCGGCCAGCGCAAAACCCGCATTCAGGCTGACCGCCAGGATTCCCGGCTCCCCTTCCCAGGCCCGTGCCTTTTCGATCAGCGCAGGCATCGGCCCTGCATCGGTCCGCCCGCCATCCAGCCCCTCCAGCTGCGGCGGCTGCATGCGCAGGGTGCGGGGCCGGATGTGCCCCTGCATGGCCTGCTGCAACAGGCGCCCGGCATGGCTTGCCGCCGCGCGCATATCCACATGCGGATAGGTCTTGTAGGACACGACGATATCCGCAAGCGCGGCCATGTCCGGGCTGACATTGGCGTGCAGATCCAGGGTCATGGCAATGGGTACGTCCCCGCCAACCACGGTGCGCAGCCTGCGCAGGATTTCCCCTTCGGCATCGCGATACCCTTCCGCCACCATGGCGCCATGCAGGGATAGCGCGACCCCGTCCCAGGGTCCCTGGGTGCGGGCGGCGTGCAGGATCAGCCCGGCATAGCGCTCAAACGCTTCCGCCGTGACCGTGCCGCCGGGATTGGCGCTGGCGACCACCGTCGGCACCAGATCCCAGCCGAATTCCGCCGCGCAGTCGAAGAAGCCGGCCTGCTCGTGGTTCACATCGCGGAACCGCGCCGCGATCTCCTCGCCCGTCACCGCGAAATAGGCTTCGAAGGCCGCCACGCCGGTTGGAACAAGGCTGAAGGTATTGGTTTCGTGATTGAAATCGCCTGTCAGAACCCGTGCCATGTCCATCTTTTTCCTCGAAACCCCTGTCGGGACCGGCCACCAGGCCCGATCGCCATCCTGGCGCGATCCGGCCAGCTCAACAAGCGACCGGACAGATTTTCACGACACACGACTTGTAATTGCGACTGATTTGCAGTATCGCAAACTCCTTCGCACCCTATGTCCATCGAATGCAGACAGGAGTTTGCCATGCCGAAAGCCCGCATCCATGCGGCGGTCCTGGCGGGCGCGCTTGCCCTTTCCGGGGCGGTTCATGCCCAGCCCGCGGCGGAAGCCGTTCTCGATACCTATGCCAATATCGCGCTTGCTGGCTATACCGACAGCCTGACGACGGCCGAAGCGCTGGACAAGGCGATCGACGCGCTGGTGGCCAAGCCGTCGGCCGCCACGCTGCAGGCCGCCCGCGAAGCCTGGCTGGCCGCCCGCGTGCCCTATCAGCAGACCGAAGCCTTCCGTTTCGGCAATGCGATTGTCGATGGTTGGGAAGGCAAGGTAAATGCCTGGCCGCTGGATGAAGGCCTGATCGACTATGTCGACGCCGGCTATGGCAAGGAATCGGATGAGAATCCGCTCTACACCGCCAACATCATCGCGAACAAGGCGCTGAAGGTGAACGGCAAGGATGTCGACGCCGCCAAGATCACCCCGGCGCTGCTGGCCGATACGCTGCAGGAAGCCGATGGGGTGGAGGCGAATGTCGCTACCGGCTATCACGCCATCGAATTCCTGCTCTGGGGCCAGGATCTGAACGGCACCGGGCCGGGCGCCGGCAAGCGTGCCGCCAGTGATTTCGACACCAAGACCTGCACCGGCGGCAATTGCGACCGGCGCGTGGAATATCTGCAGGCCGCCACCGATCTCCTGATCGCCGATCTGAAGGATATGGTTGCCGCCTGGGGCAAGGATGGGGAAGCACGCAAGGCGCTGCTGGCCGATCCGAAGGCCGGCCTGTCGGCCATGCTGACCGGCATGGGCTCGCTGTCCTATGGCGAACTGGCGGGCGAGCGCATGAAGCTCGGCCTGTTGCTGCATGATCCGGAAGAAGAGCATGACTGCTTCTCCGACAACACCCACAACTCGCATTACTATGACGGGTTGGGCATCCGCAATGTCTATACCGGCAGCTACAGGACCGTCACGGGCAAGACCGTGTCCGGCCCGTCCCTGTCGGATCTGGTGAAGGCCGCCGACCCGGCCCTGGACAAGGAACTTTCGGCCAAGCTCGACGCCTCCGTCGCGGCCCTGGGCAAGATCAAGGAAGCGGCCGAGAAGAGCGGCGAGGCCTATGACCAGCAGATCGGTGAAGGCAATGCGGCCGGCAATGCCCGCGTGCAGGCCGCGATCGACGCGCTGATCGACCAAACCCGCTCGGTGGAGCGCGTGGTGGCGAAGCTCGATCTGGGTGGCGTGACCATCGAAGGCTCCGACAGCCTGGATAACGAAGGCGCCGTGTTCAAGTAATCCAAAACGACGATGAGTGCGCCTCATGGTCGGTTTGGTTAAGCCCGTGCGGCGCTTGAGCAGAACCCGCACAATCTCGGTCTAAGACCGAGATTGTCGGTAAAAAGCCTGGCGGACGATGCGGGCGGGGGTCTATCACGATCCCCGCCCGAACCTTTGAAGGAAGACTTGCGGTGTTTCGGAACATCCCAACGAGTCCCGTGGCGGGGCTGGGATTGATCGCGCTGCTGGTCGCAGCCGGCGGCGCGACGGCAACCGGGGAACGCCCGGATCTAAGCCCGGACGATCTGAACCGGGTCCGAAACGTTACCGCACCGCCCATCGATTTCAGCAGGCCGCAGCCTTTCGAAACCATGTCCGGCGGGGCCGGTACGAACCGGATCCGGCTGGATGGGTCCGACGCCTTTTCCCAATTCCCCGCCAATCTGGGTTTCGAGGGCGAGCGCGACTTCCGCCTGGGCAATGCGCTGTTCCAGAAGCTGTGGGTTGCCGCCCCTTCCTCCACCCAGGCTTCCGACGGGCTGGGGCCGCTCTACAGCGCGCGGGCCTGCCAAAGCTGCCATCCGCGCGACGGTCGCGGGCATCCGCCGGGGCCGGATTCGCCCAATGCGATTTCCATGGTGTTTCACCTCTCCGTCCCGCCACGCAGGGATCAGGATCGCGCCGCCCTGGCCGAAAAGCGCATCCAGGCCGTGCCGGAGCCGCATTACGGGCTGCAATTGCAGGAATTCGCGGTGCCCGGCCTGCCGGCCGAAGGCCGCATCGCGATTGATTACGAAGAAATCGAACTGGCCCTGGCGGGCGGGGAGCGCGCTGCGCTGCGCAGGCCGCGCTACCACATCGCCGATGCGGCCTATGGGCCGCTTGCCTCCGATGCCATGCTCTCCCCGCGCGTCGCCCCCGCCACGCTGGGATTGGGCCTGCTGGAGGCGATCCATCCCGACGACATCCTGGCCCAGGCCGACCCCGATGACCGCGACGGCGATGGCATATCCGGCCGCGCCGCCCTGGTCCGCGACCCGGCCAGCGGGGCGCAGATGCTGGGGCGGTTCGGCTGGAAGGCGACGGCCCCCAGCATACGCGCCCAGACGGCCAATGCCTTCGCCAACGATCTGGGCCTGTCCACACCCGATCTGCCTTGGCCGCAGGGGGATTGCACCCCGGCCCAGACCACCTGCCTTGCCTTACCTGATGGGGAGCAGGAACGCCTCGGCCGGGGGGAGGCGCCGGAAACCGTGCTGCACCTGGTCAGCCATTATACCGCCAATCTGGCCGTGCCCGCCCGGCGCGATGCGGATGATCCGCAGGTTCTGCGCGGCAAGCAGGCCTTCTTCGCCGCGGGCTGCGCCGCCTGCCACCGGCCATCCTATGTCACGCGCAGGGATGCCGCCCAGCCCGAACACGCCTTCCAGCTGATCTGGCCCTATAGTGATCTGCTGCTGCACGACATGGGCGAAGGGCTGGCCGATAACCGGCCCGTGGGCGATGCGTCGGGTCGGGAATGGCGCACCCCACCGCTCTGGGGCATCGGGCTGACACAGCAGGTCAGCGGCCATACTTTCTTCTTGCATGACGGCCGCGCCAGGGGCCTTCTTGAAGCCATTCTCTGGCATGGCGGGGAGGCTTCAGCCGCCCGCGATGCCGTCATCAGCATGACGCCCGAGACCCGCGCCGACCTGATCCGCTTTCTGGAGTCCCTGTAATATGCGCTGGATCGCCCCTGCCTTTGCCGTGACCCTGACCGCTCTTGCTTTGCCGCTGTCCGCCTCCGCGCAGGAGGGGGAGGGCCAGGCCATGCCCCCGCCCGATCCGGAAACTTTCCGGCCCGTCGTGGCCGCCATCGTGGATGGGGTCATCCTGCCGGATCATGCGGGCTTCGCCAAGGCGGCAGCGGGCTTCGCCCGCGCCATGCCCGCCTTTTGCGAAAACCCCTCCCCGGATGATCTTTCCATCACCAAGGGGGAATTCGCCCGGCTGGTCATGGCCTGGTCGCGGGTGGAAATCTGGCGCATGGGTCCCGCTTTGTCCGACAACCGGCATGACCGGCTGTATTACTGGCCCGACCGGGGCGGGCGTGGCCTGCGCCAGGTCGAAGCGCTGCTGCAATCGGATGACGACAAGGCCTCCGATCCGGACGCGCTCTATGCCGGCAGCGTGGCCTTGCAGGGCATTCCCGCGCTGGATTATCTGCTATCCGGCGACGGGGCGGAAGGGCTGACCGAACAGGATGGCATCCGGCGCTGCCATTTCGCCTCCGCCATCGCCCAGGTCGTGGCCCGCAATGCAGCGGCGCTGCAGGCCGACTGGCAGGGGCCGAAAGGCTATGGCGCTCTGATGCGCGACAGCGGCCCTGGCAACGCGCTCTATCGCAATCCGGGCGAGGCAATGCGCGAGATCCTGACCCGCGCGGCGGAAGCCGTGCAGGTGGTGCGCGAACGCAAGCTGATCCCCGCCCTGGGCGAGGGGCCGGACGGGTCGAAGCCGAAACTGGCGCCGCTCTGGCGCTCCGATCTCGTCATCCCGGCCGTCCTGTCGGAGCTGGAGGCGGTCGCTTCCCTGCTGGAAGCCGGGCGTCTGCCCGAACTGCCGGCCATGGGCAGTATGCAGGCCTGGGTCAGCGGCACCCGCTTCGATCTGCGCCAGGCCATACAGGCAATCACGCGGGCCACGGATGGCGCGCCATCCTGGGAGCGGGAATTGGCCGACCCAGCCCGCCATAAACTTCTATCCTATGCGGTGATTCCGCTGTCTTCGGCCGAAAAGCGGCTGGGTCTCGAACTTCCGTCCATGTTGGGAATGGTGGCAGGGTTCAATGCGCTTGATGGGGATTGATCGCCGCCGGGCCATACTTGCCCTGGTGGCCACGGCAACGGCTGGCCTGTTTCCGCGCTGGTCGAATGCCGAAGCGTCCGACCGGCCGGTGCTGCTGACATCCGCGGCCCGGGTCCAGGGTGGCTATGTCGCCGCCGGGCTGACCAATATCGGCACGGTCGCCTGGACCTTGGCCTTGCCCAAGCGCGGCCATGGCGGGGCGGTCAATGCCCAGGGCGATCTGGCCGTGATTTTCGCCCGCCGCCCGCGCCGCTTCGCCGTGGCGATGGACCCGCGCACGGGCCGCAAGATCGCGGAATTCGAAACGCCGCAGGGGCGCCATTTCCAGGGCCATGGCATTTTCGACGCGCAGGACCGCATCCTGATCGCCACCGAAAACGCTTATGAGGAGGAGCGCGGCGTGCTCGGCCTCTATGACGCGGCCGATGGTTTCCGGCGCATCGGCGAATGGGATGCGGGCGGGCTTGACCCGCATGATCTGGTACCGATACAGGGCGGCAGGCGCATCGCCGTGACACTGGGGGGCATCCTGACCCATCCCGATTATCCGCGCGCCAAGCTGAATCTGGACGATATGCGCCCCGGCCTCTCCATCCTGGACATGGATGGTCGCATCGTCAGCCTGCACAATCCGGAGCCGGAATACGCCCAGCTGTCCATTCGTCATCTGGCGGAAGCGCCGGACGGCGCAGTCTGGTTCGGTTGCCAGTATGAAGGCGACGGGCGCGATTCGGTGCCCCTGCTGGGTGTGGTGCAGCCCGGTATCGACGGCGTTTCCTGGGTGCGGCCCAAGCCGCAGGCCGAGCAGGGGTTGCGGCAGTATGTGGGCTCGGTCGCCGCTTGTCGGGATACCGGGCTGGTCGCGATCTCCTCCCCAAGGGGTGGGCATTGCCTGATCTTCGATGCTGCAAGTCGGGCATTGGTGGCGGACTGGCCGGTCGGCGATGTCTGCGGCCTGGCGGCGCGCGGCGCCGACCTGCTGGCCAGTGATGGGCAGGGCCGGCTCTGGCGTGGTGGCAAGGAAATCGCCGCTGCGCCCGATCTGCGCTTCGACAATCACATGGTCGCCCTGCCGGGTTGATGACGAGTTGGCAACCGCGCAGCCTAAGACAGCGCGCGCTAAACCTCGTCCCCAATAACCGGGCTCTTCCCCATTCCGGCCTTGGCCAGGACGAGTTTCGCCTTGTCCATGTCGGCTCGGGCTGCGCGCTCCTGAAAATAGCTTTCCGTCCGCAACGCGGACAGCTTTTCGGCCACCGCCACATTGATGAACTGGTTCAGGGCAACCCCCTCGCTCTCGGCAAGCCTGCGGGCCTCCTCCAGCAATGAAGGCTGCAGCCTGAGGGCAAAATTGCTTTTCCGCATCACCCGATCTCCCGCAAGCGCAGCACGTCGCCCGGCGACAATACGGCGATGCCGAATTGCGCCGCAGCCCTAAAATCCTTGGCGTTGAAGGTCACGATCACATCCGCACCGCCATTCACCGCCGTCTCCAGCACCATATCATCATTCGGGTCGCGTAGAACCGGCCGCCACAGAAATGCCAACTTCACCTGTGTGGCCAATGCCACGATGGCATCGAGAAGAATGCCAACCTCGACCGCGTCCAACCCTGATGCCGCCAGCTGCTCGGGCCGAGTTAGAACGGCTTCATACTCTATTGCCAACGGGACGGAAATTACCACCGAAAGGCGATGATCCAATAGCAGCTTCAGCAACCGCCGCGACGCCCCGGCATCGCTGCGCAAGGCGGCAACCATGACATCCGTGTCGAGAACGAGTTTCACGATGTCAATTACCGACCTGTTCCGGGAGGAGATCGAGCGGCGAAGGCGGCAGGAGGCGCAAATCCGGTCGCTTCGATCCAAGAAGGAAAGGCTGCTGGATGCCATCGAGAATGGCGTCCCGATGAAGTCGGTGTTTCAGCGTGTGGCGGAAATGGAAGCGGAGATTGAGCGGCTGTCCGACCTGCCCGTCCTGCCGGCCGTCAATGTCTCGGAAGCCTCGATCAAGCGGCGTCTGGCGGACGCTCTGACGCTGGCTGCGCGCCATATCGAAGATCCACGTTTCGCCGCGCCGATCCGACGATTTCTGGAGCAGATCGTGGAACGGATCGACCTGACGCCGATCCCGTCGCAAAGGAGTGGCGAAGAGCTCCGGTTTGTGCTGAAACCGGACGGCTGGGTGCAGCTCTACTGCCACATCCATGATGACTGGCCGGCGCTTCGGTTCCAGAAGTCAGCCGCGTGAAGCCGGATGGTACGATACAGAATGTATGATGTGCATACCATTGGGAACATCTTATTCGATTTATTTTAAATAAAATTATTCGTATTGATTGTGTCACGATGGGTATGATTATCTGCGCGAGTGTTCGATCAACGGGGGGATCTGTTATGATTTGGTATGCCCAGTACAACGCGATCATGATCTTGATCATGGTACTTGGAGTCGTCCTAGGATTTGTGTTTGGGAGTGTGGAGCTAGCCGTCAACATCGTCGTGTTGACCATCCTTCTGCGGATCGCGCTGGCGGTCCTAAATTTTCTGTCCGTCGCGCTGCGGGGGCGCCCTCTCTTCTACCAGACGAAGATTGTGAATCGCGACTGAGGCGGCGCTGGATAGTGGCCTGAAATTGTATCGTACGATCCAATACGCTGGATCGTACGATACAAAATCGCGGTGTCATGATGTGGCTTCGGCTGGCTCGTAGCGCTGGCCGCAATAGGCGCAAGCCACTGCCAAATCGGGCTTTCCCCAGAGGTTGGCTTCCCCGCTCTGTTCGCAGGCATGCGCGTATTTGATTTTGTTTTTCGGTTTTGTGGAAACGACGTTGCCACCGTTGATCGTCTCGGCCTGGCTAGCCAGGCCCGCCGCCCCAGGTAGGGCCGTGCCAGGGACGTAGCGGTCCACCCAGGGGATGTGAAAAGCGGTGGCGAGCAGGATCTCCGCCACCTTCTCGAACCGCCCGCCTGGGATGGGGTAGTCCGACATGCGGTCGCCGGTACGCTTGCCGCCGGGCTTGCCGGTGCTGGACGGCATCAAGCCGATACTCTCCATTTTCGCGGCCCATTCGCCTGGCCGTTTTGGATGAGCTGCGCGCGCTGCGATTGGGTGAGAAGCTTCATGATCGTCTCCTTATCCTGGATCGGTGGTCCTCATGGACGCGCAGGAAGGAGGCGGGCCGCAGCAGGCGGCCGGTCACAGGGTCAACACGGCCCCGAAGGGGTGGTGCGGGCAGACCCTTGACCGGGCGACGCGGGCCGCTACCCCGCGCGGAAAGACCATGAGACCTCGATCAGGGGGGAGGCGTGCCATGTGGTTCACGAGATGCGAAAGTGTTGGCTCTGACCGCGGGACTTTGGCCGCGCCCTGTTTGGCAACTCCGGCGCGGATCAGCTGACTTCCAAACAGCCCTCAATATGAGCGGTTGAGCGATGGTCGCTCGGTCACGACTTTCTCCGGATCGCGGTCATTGTAGAGAGCAGCAAACTCATCGTCCGTACAGGTTCCGTCACCATAGTCAGGAACGTCGTAGACCTCCCACTCGCCGTTTTCTCCATGTCCCATGCCAAACAAGGGGCCAACAAAGGGACATCGGGGAATAAAGTAGGTCTTCACAAACGGATGCTCTTCGAACGACTTCCGAATAAAGACATGCCCACGTGGACCGGAGATAAACCACGGCTGCAGTGCGAAACTGCCGAACTGCTCCTCAATGATCGTTCGCATGTGGAGAATCGCCGCGAGAGCATCATCCCGCAAGGTGCCATAAGTGCTTAAATTGAAGTGGATTGATCGATGACGAAGATCCTTCAAGGTCCGGAACTCGCTGACCGCAGCAGGCAGTAGAATGTCCCAAGTGAACCGTCCCGGCTTTCCAGGAGGCTCCTATTTGTGAGAAGGAGCTGTGATGAGCGCTACAAGGAACAAGTTTTCGGGTGAGTTTCGCGACCGTGCCGTGCGGATGGTCGCGGAGCATCGTGGGG
>Ga0209066_10004813_pt1 | contig 14493 bp, 10 predicted proteins | sample All_14_2_FD_187198 | JGI IMG/M metagenome (GOLD analysis project Ga0209066, IMG submission 187198) | Freshwater microbial communities in response to fracking from Pennsylvania, USA - Allegheny Zone_MetaG_DW_15 (SPAdes) (version 2) ...
AATGCCGTTCGATTGAATTTGAAATAACAAAACTTGTGCTTCAAAAGGAGTTAAATCTACTGACAAATTCTCATTAAATGTAAAGCTACCTAGCGCTCTGCCACTTAAATCTAAAATCGTTAATTCACCTGAAAAACCACTCGTAAAATGAATAAAATCATTACTAGGATTAGGATATAGAGAAAAATCAAGTGAATTCTCCCCCAACTCCAAAGGCTGCGAATGAATCACACCAACTGCATCCAAATCAAATCCACTCGACTCCCAAGGTGTTGAAAATGGATCATTGATAATATTACCCAAGCCATCATAAGTAGCATACAATGTATTAATACTGCCTACCACATCAATTATACGAACATGTGTAATATGATTGACATCTAAATTTAAAATATGCGCAAGATCTTCTAAATCGAAGGGCGTGCCGAATCCTTGACGGTATTTCCCTGCTAAATTGTGCACATAACGGCAATCTCCAAAGGTAAAGTTCGTTATTTGAACATCAATCGGTGTTTCACTCACTGAGGGGAAACGATAGAAATCAAGTCCATTAGAACTCACTTCAACATGTCCCAATTCCATGTAATTATCGGCAAAACCATTTTCAAAGATGGCAAAATCAGGACCAGGACCATTAATGATCACTCCAGGAAAAGTCAAGGTGGCAATACCACTGTCACCTAGTGAAACAATCGTTGTGCCATCACCTTCTGCAGTTCCCATTGCATTTTCTGGAACTCCATAAGAAGCATAGCCTTGGAATTCTTCAGAAACATCTCTAAATCCACGTACCACTTCTACTCCATCCGCCCACAATACAAAAACGGATGAATCTTTATGAATAGCTGTACTTCCGGGCAATCCAGCCGCTGGAGCAAAACTTTGCGCAGCCAATTTAAACTGAACAAGCATCAGGAAAATGAAAATAATTTTATTCATAAAAGAGAATTTTACTTGGATTTAATCCAACATGATAACTCGTTTCGTAAACTCCTTGCGATGAATACCGGCGTACATATCCCGTATTGGTAAAGTTCATTGCATCTAAACAGTATATCTTGTCGTTGTGCGGATTATAACTCACTCCATAAAGCGTTTGAATATCACTTGTATTAATCAAATTGGAATTCAACAAGGTTTCGCTCAATGGATCAAATAAGCGAACAGCCGAAGATTGTGTTGAATAATTATAAAACGTTATCAGAAAATTATCATTCATACGAGCGAAGCCCAGTGCATCAAACGGAAATTGTTCCTCAACAACCAGGTTAATTGCATTTACACGAACCATTCGTGAGGGATTGGACCCATAATTTCCTCTTGCTATCACATAAATATCACCTTCTTGATCGACAATCACACTTCCTGGATTCTTTCCCACTGTGATTTTTTGAATTTCTTGATAGGTAGTTAAATCAATAACCGACAAGGTTGAATCGACATTTGGGAAATTCAGTCCACCTGAATTCGCAACAAATAATTTCCCATTACTCACGGCTAATCCTTCTGGGTTTGAAGCAACTTGAATTCGCTGAACAATACTCAACGAAGTTGTATCCAAAACATCTACGAATCCATCGTAACAACTGATAAAGGCCTTGTTACCGTGAAAAGTTATTGATCGAGGAGATTTGGCTGTATTGCCCACAAACATATTGATTTGCTTCAAGCTTTTTCCCGTTGATTTTTCCAATACTTCAAGCGAACTCGAACCATTGACAACGACATAAATTTTCCCTCCATAAATCTGCATGTCATTCCCTGTATCTCCCAATAATCGGTTGTTTTTCGATAAAAAGAAATCAGCATTAACCGCTGCATTTTGATTATCAACCCAAGAAATGGAAGAATTGTTTTGCTGGAAAAGTCCTTCATTCAGCACTAAAAATCCATTTGAAAGACTTTCAGGAACGACAGTTTCAATCGGTTCTTTATGACAAGAAACGACCAACACCAATAAAAACAAACTAATAACGTAACGCATAATTCAAGCTTAATAAGTAATTTCTTCCTGGCATTACGTAGTATCGAACGTAAGCATAAGAAGTATTCAATATGTTCTTGCACGAAAACTGTAATCTGAGTTCGTGTTTTTTAATGGCAAACGATGTGAAGACGGATAAATCAGCTAAAATGAATCCATCGACTTTGTTACCAAGCGTGTTTTCATTTAACGAATACCTCAAGGAATTGGCATAAATACTTGAACGTATTCCATGCCTTTTAAAATGATATGATACGTCCCAATTACCCGAATGGACAGGCAAATAAGCAACTTGGTGACGATAGGTTGGACTTGTATTATCCGTTACATCAATCACCGATTGAAAGGTGTAATTAACGATTGAATTAACAAATGATTTATCGCTGAATTTCAAGTAGATATCAGTAGAAATATCAAATCCCAACACTTGTACTTTTCCAACATTTTGCATGGACCAAATGAATAAATTTTTGGTCGGGACAGCTACGATTTTATTGGCTACCAAGTTGTAATAAAGATTCAATTTAGATCGAACATTTAGTTTTCCCTTAATGTGTTTGTGTTGTGCCCCAATTGCAAACTGATTCACCTTTTCTGGAAGCAAATCCAAATTTCCGATGTTGTTATAATACAATTCGTTGAAACTCGGCATTCGGAAAGAATTACGATAGAAGGTGTAAAATTCTAAGTTCTCTCGTTTACCATATTCCTTTGTTTCCAATTGAACAAAAGGATTCACATGAAATTCTGATGACTTATTGATAGCCGAATGATCTAAAACGTATTGCGAACTCAATTGAGCTGTTGCACGGAATATCCGGCCTAAATGTTTCACTGAAACAAACGAAAAATTATGTTGACGTATTGGTGAATTGACAGACATCATTGTCGATTCTAACAAACTCATTTGTTGCTCAGTACCTCCACTGTATTGCCAGCCATTACCTTTTGAATAAAAAGCATTAACACCAGTGTTTACTGACTTATTAATGTATTCTGAAAACATTCCGCCTGCAGCATTTAAATAGCTTGAATCAGCATATTCCATGTTAGAAATGGTGGCCACAGCAAAGGTGTGCAATCGAATCTGTTTAAGTTGAAAGCTATATGAACTTTGAATGCGATGGCTCAACTGACTCAAGGTTTGAACTGAATGATCATTGTACAAAATCACAGCACCTGGCAATTCTTGATTGCTATACCATGTCCGATAAGAAATAAAGGCTTTGCTTCGATTATTAAAGTTTCTCGAAATAGAAAACACACCATTGGCATCTTGATAGTGATTATTCGAACGAACTCCTTCGTAAGTGGCAGAACCATTCCTAACTGAAAATGGATATTCGCCATTCGCCATTCGGTATTTCCCAGATGCAGCAAAAAACCACTTATCTGTACTGTGTTTATAGCCCAAATAAGAATCAGTTTGACCAAAAGAACCTATTTTTTGCGTTAGACGTAATTCATTCTTTACATTCGAAAATGTATTCTCAAATGTTGAAATGGAAAGTACATTTCCTGCGGCATAACTCGAAGCTGGGGACAAGTAAAAGCTGGATTTTCCACTCAACATGGAGACAGATTCTACATTTTCAGTTTGAATTTGTCCCAAATTAATTTGACCAGACTGATCTTGGCTAACTGCAAATCCATCGATGATTAATTGTGTGTGTTGTCCACCAATTCCGCGAACTGAAATCGTTTTCATTCCACCTAAACCACCATACGACTTCACTTGCACCCCTTCCATTTTTTGGAGTAATTGTCCAACATCTTCGGCTTGTAGCTCCAAAATCGCTGCCCTTTTGAGAATGGAAATACGGTCCTCAAGTCTTATGACTTTTATGACCTCGGTTGAAATATCAGTAACCTTCACCTCAGGCAATTGTTGATCTATGACTTGTCCGAATGACAAGCCACAAATCATAAAAAAGAATAAGGTAGTACTGCTTTTCATTTCTTGCTAATCAGCAAAAACTATTTGATGATTTTTTGAACTGAAACACCATTTTCATGATGCAATTCAATGAAATATACACCAGAATCAAAACCACTAAAATCAAGTTGAGACTCCAGTAAATGATCAGAAACAGTTAATAATTCTCCTTTCAAATTGAAAACGCGAATTTCTCCTTCACTTCCTTTTACATTTAATACACCAATCACTGGATTCGGATATACTTCGAAAACATTTTCTTTTTCTGAAATTCCCCAATATGATTGGTAGGAAACATTATCAACTGCCAAATAAGATGGCGTATTCATTCCAAAATCACCGTTATCACTTGATTCGAAGCGGAAAGTGATTTTTTTCTTACTAAATGGAATAATTGACAAATCAATTTTAACCCATTCATCGATAATATAATCTTGCGTGTTGTCAGAAAATCGATAATCTGCCAAATAAAACTCAATTGAATCCTTTTCTAAACCTGTAAAATCTTCTGCAATGATCCATACTTTGAAAAAATCCTCGCCATTCGTTCCGTCATCAATACCATCCGCATTCAATGGTGAGCCAAATTGTTTCGCAAAATCATCTCCATCGCGCATGGAAATAGCTGCATATGTTGTATTTGTTATAAAAAGAGAATCAATGGTACCATAATCACCATTGTCTTGAAATCCAATAGTTCCATCTGGATAAAAAATTGCGTAATTACTTGAATTCACACCTGAACCGGGAAATGCACTATATTGATTTCCCCAACCAGCTGTTGTATTGTCGGTAATATTTGAAATAGAGAAACCATTCCAAGAAGACCAACCTGCATTATAAAAGTTGGTGAATTCCATTTGGCCATCAATAAAGCTTCCGCTTCCTGCAGAACCATTGTTAAAAGACTCGGGAGTTAAACTGATGCTTTCTAAATCAGAAACCATCTGTGCACTGAACATACTGCTAATTGAAATTGCAGCTACTAAAGAATAAATTTTCTTCATCGTTTTTAAGTTTAAAAATGAAACAATAAACGTGAAGAATTCAGTAAAAAAGAAATAACACTCGCTGCCTAGAAAAGCGAACATTAAGTCGGACTTTGATCTGAAGTCTTCATTAAACACGATTTAAGGCAAGTATTCTGACTCCTACCAACTCACTTTCGTCTTCCCATTCGCCGGAGCAAACAGTGACTTTTTGAAAGCGATTTTACAGTAGTTACAGCTGCAGATACAGTTCTGGATTTTCACCAGATTCCTTTTTAGTCCACCAAGGTGGCACCATAAATCCCTACAAAAGTACAATTTTATTAAGAGCAGTTGACAATTCAAGTATAAAAAGAAAGCCAGGATAAACTTACGATTTTGCCTTACCCTCCAATTTCCATGTATATTGAACCATAATTGTTCGCGGTGCTTCAATCTTTAATGGTCGCAACGAATAACTGCGATTAAAAATATTCGCTCCAATAATTGCTAGCTTATGTTGTTCGCTAATTTGATATGAAATACGTGCGTCAAAAATCCAATTTCCAAAACGGTGTGCATCAAAATAATCCATGTATCTTAAATCTTGAAGAACTGCAATATCAGTCGTTAATTCTTCAAAATCTTTAATAATCGCATCCATATTAACGATCTTACTGAAGTATTTCGCACTCGCGCCAATTCCGAGTTTCTTATTGATCATTAATTCCATATCCGCTTTTACATTATGTAAAAAACGGTACTTCAGAATTCCTTTTGAAGAATCCAATGATGTTGTATTGTAACTGAACACACGATCCAATGAGTCAATTGCATAAACATAATCAGGAGTCAACGTTTTAGGAACAATGTAATTGTATCCTGCCATAAAAGTTAATTCGGTCTTCTTACTCAATTTCGCCATTCCTGAGAAAGACAAATCCAAGCCTAAAACTCTTGATTCACCTGTATTTAAGAACTTAAATCCTGCACTTGAACCTAGCGCTTGAGGTGTTGTAAGTGGATGCCAAATACCAAACATGTATTCGATTGTATTTTGATACTCTTGCCAAAAACCTGCTAAATCCAAGTAACCATAAATTTTCCCGAACTTCAATCCTTGTTTAATGCCAACTTCTGCATTCCAACTGCTTTCTGGCTTTAAGTCTGGATTTGGGAAAACACCCATATTCCCTACTCCTGTTTTGATAAAACGCTCCGTAATTGTTGGAAAACGATATCCCTGACCATAGGATGCACGCAAATAGGTTTCTTGGTATATTTTAATACTTGTTCCCGCTCTAAAAATGGGTTTCATTGCAGTAATGGTATCATTCAATTGGAAATATTCCAATCGACCGCCTACTGATAAATTCAAGGTTTTATTAATCTTATTTTCCAATTGGGTATAGGCAGAAATATTCAATAGCTGATTATTCGGCGTACCTGAACCTACATAGATATTTGAATATGAATCGGTGAATGTCCCCGTTAAACCACCAATAAAATCCAATTTACGCAATTGAGGAAAAGTTTTTTGGAACATGTAATCACCATAAAGTGTTGTAGCTTTATTGGATTGATTAGCTGTCATTTCATTGTCAACATGCAGGATTCTTGAACGGAAACTATGTTTTCCATCCGTTTGTGTAAAGAAATTGATGTACGGATCTAAGTTGAAGATGAATTGATCCTGCAAGAAAACTGCTCCTGGATAAGCATTGTACAAACCACTTGTATCATTCAACCAAGCAAAAGCCATTGCTGTATGAGCCAGCATGAAATTCCCATTCATTCCATAATTCAAGCCTTTGATTTTTTTTGATCTATAGCGAAGATTGAAATTAATTCGGGCTCTCTTTGAAACCAAATCATTTTCACTAAAATTTGAAATAGTATCCGGAAACATTGTTGCCACAATAGAATCTGTTCTTGGAGGACCGATATAACCATGATCGTAATTTAAGTTTCCACCGACAACTAAATCTAAATTTCCTATAATTCTTGAATGCAAAAAGTTCACTCCATGAATTCCTGGATAATTTTGCCACCACGCTTCATAATCGTTTGAAGGTGCTGAATATAATCCAGAGTAAACATTGACTTTAGTAAGGGGTTTTAGCTTGGGATACGCTGTTCTGATGTGAACCGATCCTGATAATGCTGAACTTCCTGAAAGAACGGATGCTGCACCTTTAATCACTTCAATTTGGTGGATGTTTTCCACTGGAATAAATCCCCATTCTGGTCGACCAGCATCACCCGACAACATCGGCATATCATCAACAATTACAGCCACTTTTGAACCTACTCCAAAGGTAAATCCACTTCCACCTCTTATTTGAGGTTCACCGTCCAAAATATTCAATCCAGGAGTTTGATCCAATGCTGTTTCTATGCTTCGTGTATTCTTATTCTCAATCAATGCAGGTTTGATTACTTCCATTGAAACAGTTTGGTCTTCAAAAGCTTTGTCAAATTTTCCAACTTTCACTTCTACACCGTCTATTTCCTGCACGTAAGCGCTCAAAATAATATCTTGTGTCACGGTTTGACCCGCTAAAACATTTATTTGAAGCGTATCCGTAATCATACCGGAAGCACGACAAATTAAATTTGCTTTCCCTGCTGGAACTTCCAGCATAAAATTCCCTTTCTCATCAGTTACCGCACCAATAGTGATATCTTTTTTATAGATAATCGTAGCACCAATAAGTGTTTCTCCTTTGTCGTCGCGCACTTTTCCAACAATTTTTCCATCTTGTCCAAAAGCAAGTAGCGTAAAACAACTAAGAAGAAGCGTAGAATATAGTTTGAGCATCATTGAACTGTCGTAATAAAATGAAAAAAACACCCCCAAATGGAGGTGTTTAATATAAACCTGATATCTTTTTTAGAAAGAAATAACCTTTCTAATTAATTCACCTTTAGCATTTTGAATATGTACAAAATATATCCCTGCTGGATGAGAAAAAGTGGTATTTGAAACAACTGTTCCTTCTTGAATCTTGGCGCCTAAAGAAGAATACACGCTATATGTTCCTTCCAATTCGTTTAATGATTGAACAAACAATACACCATTACTAACAGAAACACTGATATTGTCAAGTTCATTTTCTTCAATTCCAGAAGTATTAATTACGTTAACAAAAACGATTGCTTGATCACAAGTAGAAGGTGTACCACCATCACAAATTGAATAAGTAAAGGAATCAAAACCAAAGAAACTTCCATTTGGAGAATATGTAATCTCACCAGTTGTAGTGTTTATTACAGTACTTCCATTTGTTGGACCAGCAACTATAGACAAGGTTGTAAAGTCGATGTCATTTTCAAAATCAACATCATTTGCAGTAACGTCGATAATTATATCAGTATCCATATTAGTTGAAACATTATCATTCACAGCTACAATTGGGTTATTCCCAACAATTACCTCAAGAATATTGATATTTACGGTTGCGATATCACAGTAAACTGGAGTACCATTATCACAAATCTCGTATTCAAACATATCCGTTCCGAAATAACCAGCATTAGGTGTATAAGTAATAACACCAGTTGTAGTATTAATTGACACACTTCCATTTGTTGGCGCAGTTGTAATTGTAATTCCTGCGATATCAAAATCATCTTCAGGATCTGTATCGTTCGCTAACACATCAATATCAACTGCCACATCTTCAAAGGTATTTGCAGCATCATTTGCAGCAACAACAGGAAGATTCGTAATAACCGGATTGTATATTAATTCAACATCATCAATCCAAACTTGGTCATTATCATCCCCACCACCTGGCGTTGAATTCGTTGTAAACGTGGCAATTATATGCGTATTAGCACTTGCAGAAACATAGGTAAATGGAATGCTTTTACGCACCCAAGCTCCACCTGTTGCTGGATAATTCAAAATCGCTGTTGCTACTGTATTTCCTGATCCAACATCATTTGGATCCTTGAAGTTCATACTGGTGTGAAGAATGATACTTGCGCGCGCTTGTGACCCACCGCTAACTGGAACATACTTTACCCAGAAAACAATTGAATCAGGTGTATCTGTCAATGCTTCAGAAAAAGCTGCATCACTCGTTTTTGTATAATTGTAATTAGCTGGATCGTTAGCTGTCGTTGATCCCATATTAATCTGTCCTAATGTTACGTTACCATTAGCGATTGTACCAAGTACATCATTTGACCAGATTTTCACACTTTTTGTCCCTGTGCTTCCTGGACGCACATCCGTTGACCAATCCATTTGCTGACCACCAAATGATGCCCATGTTCCAGAAGCAGTCATAAAACTGTTCCAATTAATTGGTTCATGAAGTTCATCAGAGGTAGCTTCCCAGTTTTCAAAACCAGCATTTCCAATTTGGGTTTGTGCAAAAAGCAAGGCAGAAGATGATAGTGCACTTATAATTAGTAAAAATTTTCTCATGTTTTTTGGTTTGTTTAGAGCGCAAATATAGAGATTGCCTTCAAAACTAAAAAATAGAGATTTCAACGGTTGTTGAAAACATTATTCAAACAAGCTTCCAACCTTTTTGTAGAATCAATCGTCATTGGTTTATGCGTGTTAAGAAAGACATAATAAAATCCAATAAAATCAGAGAAATCAATGATGCTGTGATTATTGTAAAGCATTTTATTGATGTGAGCTCTAAGCTTCTACCCTTTCTTGCTGAACTTCAATCCAAGGATAGTCTAACACCAAAAGAACAAGAGGATAAAAACAAGATTATACAAGTCTTCAACAGTTATAATTTTGACACAGCCAGTTCTGAAATTTTATTAGAATCACCTGCCTTGGAATTGATTAAAAAAACCTATCGCGAAATCATAACAGGCAACAAGCTAGAAGCCAAAGATCATATTGTGGCTTTTCAAAATGAATATGCCCGCTTAAAAACGAACTGGCGAAAAGCAACGCTTAATTAGTCCCACACTTTTTAGTATTACCATCGATTTTCTTTTATTTTTGCACTATGCAAGATAAGGATTTCGATTCCTCCCGTGAATTGCCTGTTATGGAATATTTCTACACGATTCAAGGTGAAGGATTTCATTCTGGGAGATCAGCATTTTTTATACGATTGGCAGGCTGCGATGTTGGCTGTGTTTGGTGTGACGTGAAAGAAAGTTGGGACCCACAAATTCATCCACTGGTTTCAATTGATACCTTAGTAGAATTAGCAAAAGAATCGAATTGTGGTTTTGTTGTTATTACAGGTGGTGAACCTGCAATGTATGACATCAGCTCACTTACATCAGCATTGAAAGCGGCTTCAATTGAAATCGCCATTGAAACTTCTGGATGTTATCCACTTCAAGGCACAGTTGATTGGTATACTTTTTCTCCAAAGAAATTTAAAGCGCCCTGTGAAGAGGCTTATAGCAAAGCAAATGAACTTAAAGTGGTCATTGCGCATCCTTCTGATTTTGAATGGGCAAAATCGCATGCTGAAAAAGTTTCCCCTTCTTGTAAACTCTACGTTCAACCTGAATGGTCAAAACAGGAACGGTTTTTGTCAAACGTCATCGATTTTGTAAAAGAAAATCCAAAATGGCGCATTTCTTTGCAGACACATAAATTCATGCAAATTCCATAAAATATGAAGTTCGGACTCCTTTTTATCAGCCTTTTAACCTTTTGTGCATGTTCAATCGGTCAAACAAAATATTCTACAACGAATAAGAAAGCAATCAAACTATTTGAACAAGGTCACCTTGCTCCTTCTCAATCAATTGACCCACAAACGAATCTACCTAACTATAAAGGCGGAATTGTTTTGATGAATCAAGCACTTGAAAAAGATCCTAACTTTTGGGAAGCTCACATGGTAGCAGGAGAATTTTGTGAATACCTTGGGAGAAATGCTGAGGCAATTAAGCACTACGAAGCTGCATTGAGCATCAATCCGAATCATAGTCCTTCTGGTTCGACTTATTATTTCTTAGCTAGCTTACAACACTTGACTGGCGATTATGTAAATAGTAATAAGAATATTGATTTATTTGTTCGAAACAGAAATGCCAATCAACAATTAGTGAACAAAGCATACGAAATTCAGGCGAACAACGATTTTGCGATTCATTCTTTGGCAAGTCCAACTAATTTCAATCCAGTTAATATTGGTCCAGGTATCAATACGGCTGACCATGAATATTTCCCAACTATCACGGTTGATGGAAAAACAATCCTATTTACACGCCGAATTAAAGACGAACGCGTTGAAGGACCTATTAAAGAACAAGAAGATTTCTTTGTTTCTGACTTGAATGAACGTGACATGTGGGGAACTGCGATTGCAATGCCGCCAAACATTAATACAATTAATAATGAAGGCGCACCTACAATTGGTCCTGATGGTCGATCATTGGTATTTGTTGCTTGTCCAGATGCAACGGGTGAAAACTACGGAGAAAATAGAACAGGAAAAGGATCATGTGATTTGTTTTACACAAAGAAAATTGGTTCGCGCTGGACAGATCCAACAAATATTCCTGGAAACGTGAATTCATTTCACTGGGAAACTCAACCATCTTTATCTGCTGACGGAAAGACTCTTTATTTTGTTCGTGGTATTCGTGGAAGAAATCAAACAGAAAATTCTGATATCTACGTAACACGTTTACAAGCTAATGGAAGTTGGAGCACTCCTGAACGCTTACCAGATATTATCAATACACCTTACCAAGAAGAATCAGTTTTGATTCACCCAGATGGTAAAACATTGTATTTTGCCTCTAGAGGTCACGTTGGAATGGGCGGATCTGACTTGTTTGTTTCCCGCATGGATGAAACTGGGAATTGGAGCAAGCCAGTAAACTTGGGCTACCCTATCAATACTATGTTTGATGAAAACTCATTAATGGTTTCTCCCGATGGTGAAATTGCATTTTTTGCTTCAGACCGTAAAGGTGGATATGGTGGTTTAGATATCTACTATTTCAACATGCCCTTAGAAATGCGTCCAACAAAGACTGTTTACTTCGAAGGAATTGTATTTGATGTTCAAAGCCGTTTACCTTTAGCTGGAAAGTTTCAATTGATTGATATTAAAACTGGGAAGGAAGTCGTGATTTCTGAAGCTGATAAAGTGACAGGTGAATTCTTAGTAACACTTCCTGTTGATCGGGAATATGCCTTAAATGTAACATATCCTGGTTATGCTTTCTTTTCTAAGAATTTCAATATGACCTTGACTGAAAATCAGGATGCGGTTCACATGGATGTTCCAATGATGCCTATTTCAATGGAGCAAACAGTTTTATTGGCGAACGTATTCTTTGATTTAGGCAAAGCCACGTTACGTCCAGAATCAAACATCGAATTGGATAAATTGGTTGATTTCCTTCAAAAGAATCCAACGTTGAAAATTGAATTAGGTGGTCACACAGATACACGTGGCGATGATAAGGAAAATTTAAAATTATCAAATGACCGTGCAAAAGCTGTGTTTGATTATGCTATTGCAAAAGGCGTAGACGGTAAACGATTAACATTCAAAGGCTACGGTGAAACTAAGCCTGTAATTTCTGACGCTGAAATTGCTAAATTAGGATCTGATAGTGAGAAAGAAGCTGCTCATCAATCAAACCGTAGAACAGAATATAAGATAATTAAATAGTGTATTTTCTAAGACTTATTCGCCCCATCAATCTATTCATCATCATCTTGACGATGTATGGAACGGTATATTATGTTCAACGGACATCACTTTTTTACGGTTATTCGATCTCTTGGATTGATTTCATTCTACTCGTATTTTCCACTTGTTTAATTGCAGCTGGAGGAAACATCATCAATGATTATTTTGATGTAAAGGCCGATAGGATCAACAAACCTGAGAAATTAATTATTACAAAACACATTAAACGCCGGTGGGCAATCGTCTCCCACTGGAGTTTTAATGGTATCGCTTTTTTGATTGGAATCTATTTATCGATTAAATACAACTCGCTAAGTTTTGTGTTCGTTCATTTGATTTCCATCAATCTTCTTTGGTTCTACAGTATGTATTTCAAGCGAAAAGTATTGATTGGAAATATCATGATTGCTTTTTTAACGGCGCTTGTTCCAATCCTTGCTTTATTGTTCATGATTTATTCGCCGAATGACAGTAATCAATTGGCTGACCCATCTGCATTTGGTTGGATAATGGATTATGATTTCGCACTAATTCAGTTCATTACCTTTTTTGCTTTTGTACAGAATTTAGCACGTGAAATACTTAAAGATATTCAAGACATAGAAGGAGATAAATTGATATATGTCAAGTCTTTACCTATGGTTATTGGAGTGAAAAAAACGATGGCTATTACATTTTTACTTTTATCTTTTTTACCTGTCTTTTTACTTTTTCTATTCTTTAGCCAGGAATACTTAACCACTTCATTTCTGTTAAACAATTGGACCTTTCTTTTAGCTGGGGTAATCAATTTATTCATATTAGCACTTATCATATTAGGTAAAGGAAACTTTAAATTTTATGATCGCTTAATCAAAATCTCAATGTTATTGGGAATTCTTTCCCTCTTTCAAATGGCACATATTTAATGAAAAAACTAATATTAGGTTCAAAATCTCCTCGCAGATCAGAACTAATTGGAGCATTAGGCTTTGAATTTACCATCCGAACCAAAGAAACCGATGAATCCTTCCCTGCTCATATTGCAGCCAAAGACGTTGCTCTATATATTGCAAAGAAAAAAGCCGATGCATTACGCCCTACTTTAAATGAAAACGAAGTCTTGCTTTGTGCTGATACGGTTGTTATTTTGAATGACAAGGTTTTGGGGAAACCAAAAGACATGCTTGAGGCTAAAGAAACAATTCACCAATTATCAGGAAAAACGCATAGTGTTATCACTGGGATAGTTATTCAAACTATTTCTAATGAATCTGCATTTTCTTGCGAAACCAAGGTAGTTTTCGGAGAGTTATCAGAGGAAGAAATCAATCGTTACATTCGTCACTTTAAACCATTTGACAAAGCTGGTTCTTATGGTATTCAAGAGTGGATTGGCCATGCATTTATTGAACGAATCGAAGGATCTTTCAATAATGTTGTGGGTTTACCAACACATGAGGTTTACAGAGAATTACAGAAGTTTATGTAAAATTATTAGACACAAAAAAAGCCGATGAAAATCGGCTTTTTTTGTGTTCATTTATGAATTACATTAATTTGAATGTCAATCTTCTATTCTTTGCCATTTTCAAATCATCTTCGTCTGTATCCATGATTTCTGGATTTGGCTCAGCACTTCCTTTATTCTCTGATTTGATTCTGCTTTCAGCAATTCCTTTAGAAGTCAAATAAGCTATCGCAGCATAGATTCTTTTTTCAGCCATGTCAGCATATTGCGGTTTTTCAACCCCTACTTCATCTTCTTGTGCATCACTGTGACCTGAAACAACAAGCGTCATGTTCGGATTTGCGTTCATAATTTCGACAATTTGATCCAAAGATTCTTCACCACTTGGGTTCAATTTATTCTTTCCGAATGCGAAAAATGCTCTTTGTGCTTCTACTTTTTGTTGAGGCGTCATTTTATCATTTACGATAATCGCTTTTTGATAAATTGTTGTTGAGTATAAA
>Ga0209066_10004814_pt1 | contig 14493 bp, 17 predicted proteins | sample All_14_2_FD_187198 | JGI IMG/M metagenome (GOLD analysis project Ga0209066, IMG submission 187198) | Freshwater microbial communities in response to fracking from Pennsylvania, USA - Allegheny Zone_MetaG_DW_15 (SPAdes) (version 2) ...
GCGACAGTTTCAGGTCATATGGCCCGCCATGGGCCTCGGCCGGCTCGAAATAGTTCGAATCCAGCAGGTCAAAGATGGCGACCTGACGCTCCTGCTCCTGGTCGCGCGAGGCGGCCGCGAGGCTGTCCTCGTCGATGACGATGGACTTCAGGTGCTGATTGGCTTTGGCGTCGGTCATGTGTCGCGCGAGATTTGCGCGTCAGCCCTCGGAAGGCAACCGCCCAGGCAGACGAATGGATGCCGAAAGCGCGTGAGCCGGCAGCCCCTCGGCCGTGGCCAGGGCCGCCGTGTGCGGCCCCAGGATGCCGAACGAGGCCGCGTCGCACTTCACGATCGAGGTGCGCTTGAGGAAGTCGTAGATCGACAGCCCCGACTGAAAGCGCGCCGCGCGGCTGGTGGGCAGCACGTGGTTGGAGCCGGCCACATAGTCGCCGATGGCTTCCGGCGTCAGGCGGCCCAGGAAGATCGCGCCGGCGTGACGCACCCGGTCCGACAGGCGCTCGGGATTATCCAGGGCGAACTCGACGTGCTCGGGGGCGATGGCGTCGACGAGGGCCGGGCTCTCGTCCAGCGGGGCGATGATCACCGCGCCGTGGTTGCGCCACGAGGCGGCGGCGTCTTCGCCGGTGGCCAGGGTCTTCAGGCGCTCAAGCACAGCGGCCTCGACGGCGGCGGCGAAGGCTGGATCGTCGGTGATCAGGATCGACTGGGCGGCCGGGTCGTGCTCGGCCTGGCTCAGCAGGTCGGCGGCGATCCAGTCGGGATTGTTCTGGTTGTCGGCCACCACGACGATCTCCGACGGCCCCGCCAGGGCGTCGATGCCGACCACGCCGTACAGGCGGCGCTTGGCGGCGGTGACATAGGCGTTGCCGGGGCCGACGATCTTGTCGACGGGGAGGATCGGTCCGGCGCCATAGGCCAGGGCCGCGACGGCCTGGGCCCCGCCGATGCGCCAGATCTCGGTGACGCCGGCTTCCTTGGCGGCGGCCAGCACGGCGGGCTGCAGCTTGCCGGGCGGGGTGACCATGGCGATGCGGTCGACGCCGGCCACCTGGGCGGGCATCGCGTTCATCAGCACGGTCGAGGGATAGGCCGCGCGGCCGCCGGGCACATAGACGCCCACGGCCTCGATCGGCGTCCAGCGCCAGCCCAACTGCACGCCGGCCTCGTCGGTCCAGGCCTGATCAGCCGGACGCTGGCGGGCGTGATAGGCGCGGATGCGGGCGGCGGCGAAGGCGATGGCCGCGCGCACATCGGCAGGCGTTTCAGCGGCGCCGGCTTCGATCTCTTCGGCGGTGACGCGGACGGTCTGTTCGGTCAGGTCGACGCGGTCGAACTTGCGGGTCAGGTCCAGCACGGCCTGCAGGCCGCCGGTGCGGACCGCGTCCAACACCTGAACGACCGAGGCGTCGACATCAGCGGGCGAACCCCGAGGCTCGTCGAGAAAGGCCTTGAAGGCGGAAGCGAAATCAGGGGCGGAAAAGTCGAAGCGGCGCATGGGCGTGTAGATGCGGGTTTTTGGCGGGGAGACAAGGGGTCTTGGCATACTAGCGCCATCCTGACCGCTTCGCTGTCGGGGGCGCCCATGCGTCGGCTTCCTGCGGGCGCATGGCGTCAGGTCGCGCAGGCCCCCGCCTCGCGTGCGACGGGGGAGTTCAGGTGTGGTTTGTAGTGCGTGGCAATTGGCGGAGGGATGGGCCGCCAACTCGGCAACGCCCCCTCCGTCACGCTGCGTATCCGCAGCGCGCCACCTCCCCCGCACGCTTCGCTACGAGGGAGGAGAAGAACCGCTACAAACCGCCTGCCCCGCTAGCAGGGGAGGTGGCGCGGCGCGGATATGCGACGTGACGGCGGGGGCGTCCAACGTTGGCCGCTCATTTCACCGTGCGGTCGGAAAAACCCTAGCCAAGCCCTGCATACGCAAGGGTCGCTCCACCTGCGGCGAGAACGAAGAACAGACACACCAGGCCCAGGCGTCCCAAATCGAAACAGGGGCCGCCATGCCGAAGCACGGGCGGGGCGGGTTTGGTGATGTCGCACGCACGAAAAAAGGCCGACTGGGTTTCCCCAGCCGCATAGGACTTCCTGGCCATGACGGCCTCCCTATCGATGCTCGCGTCTCTGACGGGCGCGTGGCCTTAACCTAGCACCGTTCCCGCCTCGGGCGAGTTCGCCCGCGATCACTAGCGCGTGGGACGAATCCTCGGCAGAGCGACTGCTCGTTTGGAAGTCAGTTTAAAGGCATGCCCGCAAATCGGGCACGGCGCCTAGTCGGCGTGCCCGGGCCGGCGTGGCGTCGCCCAGGGCTCTGAAACATCGGCCAGCACCACGTCCAGGCAATCGACGCCGACCCGCAGATCGCCGCCGCCGGCGAAGGTCAGCAACACCGTCCCGCCGGGGGCCTCGCCGGGCTCGAAGCTGATCGCCAGCAGTTCGACGATCGCGCCCTTGGCGTCACGCTTGAGATTACGCGCCTGGACGCTCGTGACGTCGCCCAGCTGCAGGGCCGAGCGCACGCGCTCACCCGTCTTGCCGCCGGCTTCCCAGCGGAAGCGATTGCAGGCCAGGGTCAGGGTGCGGGCCTGGGCATCCCAGTGGATATCGCCAATCTTGGCCACAGCATCCTGCAGGGCGGCGGACAGCACCGCCAGGTCCTCGGCGTCCTGGGCCAACAGTCGCAGAGGGGGGGTGGTCTTTGACATCTAGAGTTCGGCCTCTCCGTCGCCCTTGATCCGGCGCACCTGCGCCCCGCAGGCGGTGAGCTTTTCTTCCAGACGCTCGAAACCGCGATCCAGGTGATAGATACGCGACACGATCGTCTCGCCGCGGGCGGCCAGGCCCGCGATCACCAGGCTGACCGAGGCCCGCAGGTCGGTGGCCATCACCTCGGCGCCTTCCAGCCGGGCGACGCCGCGTACGCGAGCCTCGCCGCCGGACACCGAGATGTCGGCGCCCAGGCGCATCAACTCGGGCGCGTGCATGAAGCGGTTTTCGAAGATGGTCTCGCGGATGTGGCTCTCGCCGTCGGCCACGGTCATCAGGGCCATGAACTGGGCCTGCAGGTCGGTGGCGAAGCCCGGATAGGGCGCGGTTTCCAGGTCCACGGCCTTCAGGCGCTGCTCGCCGCGCCGGATGATGACGCCGTCGTGGGTGCGCTCGACCTCGCAACCGGCCGCTTCCAGCTTGTCCAGCAGGCTGTCGATCAGGTGCGGACGGGCGTTGGTCAGGCGCACCTCGCCGCCGGCCATGGCGGCGGCGACGGCATAGGTGCCCATCTCGATGCGGTCGGGGATCACCGCGTGGGTCGCGCCGTGCAGGCGCGGAACGCCGGTGATGGTGACGGTGGGCGTGCCCGCGCCTTCAACCCTGGCGCCCATGGCGTTCAGGCATTCCTGCAGGTCGAGCAGCTCAGGTTCGCAGGCGGCGTTGTGCAGCACGGTGACGCCATCGGCGATCACGGCGGCCAGCATGGCGTGCTCGGTGGCGCCCACCGACACGAACGGGAAGGTGATCTCGGCGCCCTTCAGCCCGCGCGGGGCCTGGGCATAGACATAGCCCTCGTGCAGATCGATCTTGGCGCCCAGGGCTTCCAGGGCCTGCAGGTGCAGATCCACGGGCCGCGCGCCGATGGTGCAGCCGCCGGGCAGGGAAACCTTGGCCTGGCCCGTACGGGCCACCAGAGGACCCAGCACATTGAACGAGGCGCGCATCTGGCGGACCAGGTCATAGGGGGCGAAGCCGCTGGTGATCTCCGGCGCGTGCAGAACCGTCTGCTGGCCATCGGGGCCGTCGCTTTCGACGACGCTGACGCCCAGCCGGCCCAGCAGCTTGCCCAGGAACCGCGTGTCGGCCAGGCGCGGCATGTTGGTCAGGCGCAGCGGCTCGTCGGTGAGCAGGCTGGCGGCCATCAGCTTGATAGCCGAGTTCTTGGCGCCGCTGACCGGGATTTCCCCGTTCAGCCGCGCGCCGCCGATAATGGCGATGCGATCCAAATGTCGTCCCTCGAACGCGCGACGGGGACGGATCGTCGCGCGGGTCACATGTGAGGGGCGGGTTCTATCCGTTGCAAGAGGGCTTGCAAGAGGCGCGGCTCAAATGGGCGCGGAAAGGTCGTAGGATCGGCCATCGGGCCAGCGCAGATCATGCGTCGTGCTGGCCAGGTCCAGGGCCACCTGGGCCAGGTCGACGGCTCGCTTCAGAGCCTGAAGCCCGTCGACGCCGAACGCCGCCTTGCCATGCTGCGTGTCGAACTGCCCGCCATCGCCCAACAGCCGCACCGCGCAGCAGACCTCGTCCGACTCGGGCGCCGGATAGGTCGCGGAGATTTCCAGAACCAGGGCGACTCGCGCGCCATCCTGATGGGCGACGCCCTCCAGACGCCGAACGACGCCATAAGGTCGAGGCGCGGCCTGCGCGGCGGCGATTGTCCTGTCCTCGGTTCCATGAGCTGGCCGCAAGGCGGCCTTTCGCTTGCGCAGGTTGGTCCTGAGCGCCTCGGCAAGCCTGGCTTCGCGAAGGGATTTGTCGTCTGGGATCGCCATAGCCGAGGGGTGCGGCGACGAAGTCTGTGGGTCAAGTCGCTTTTAGGCTTTGCATCCGCGATTTGGCTCGCTATACGCCCCCTCCTCTTCGCCGCGGTAGCTCAGTGGTAGAGCGCATCCTTGGTAAGGCTGAGGTCCAGGGTTCGAGTCCCTGTCGTGGCACCATCGGGACCCAAAGCAATTCAACGCTTTGGGTCCCGACCATTCCCGAAGACATCGCGAAGAGAATTGCTGCGCAGGAAGCAAACGTCCGCATTAGGCGTTGCCGGCGTATCGCGGCGCTTCGGCATAAGCCCTTATAGTCAAGGTAAACTTCACCCCGCCTGCGCCATTCGTTGGGAGGTGGAATACTGCCGCTTCGCGCCAGTACCAGACATTGCCGCCCCTGCAGAAACGTGGCGTTCGCCGATTAGACGCAGCGAACAATCGCCTCGCTACGACCATTGGAGGCGGCGACCCTCTATTGAGGTTCAGGGATCAACCTTGAACGCTGTTCAGCGGGCGCGTGCTCGGCCCAGATCAACAGAGCGTCCAGGGCGGGGCAAAGGGACTGCCCCCAATCGGTGAGCTGATACTCGACCTTCGGAGGCACCTGCGGGTGGACGATCCGGGTCACGACCCCGTCTGCCTCAAGTTGTCGTAGTTGCTGGATCAGCATCTTCTGCGACACCCCGGGGATAGCGCGCTCCAGGTCCGAGAACCGCTGCACCCGGCCACCGAACAGCTGAAACAGGATCACCAGCTTCCACCGCCCTTCCAGCACCCGAATAACATTCTGGATGCTCAGGGATGCCGAGTCCGCCGAGTAGGTCGCGCGCTTACTTTCTGGTGCGTACCTTACTTTTTCGTCGGTTCTTGTCATTTCGGGAGGATATCCACAGTTTCCGGTGGACAGCAACCTTACGCCGGAGACCATCGGTGTCCATCAAACTCCCCCGCCCTATCGCCGACTACGTGGAGGCCAATGCCCGCCTCGACGTGGACGGCATGCTTGCCGCCTTCGCCGCCGACGCCGTCGTGAAGGACGAAGCGCGCCAACATAACGGCCATGCCGAGATCAAGCCCTGGATTCAGTCGGCGACCATAGCCGCGCGGGCAATCTTCACGCCGACGTCCTGGCGCGAGACCGACGGCGCCGTCATCGTCGAAGGGGTGACCGCCGGGGACTTCCCGGGAAGTCCCCTTCCGTTCGCTTTCCGCTTTCAGCTGAGCGGTGGGGCCATTTCGGCTCTGGAGATCGTCTGATGTCCCACGAGCAACGCGACTTCGAAGGCGTGCGCGCCGTGGTCACCGCAGGCACCAAGGGCGCGGGCCGTGCGACGGTCGAACGCCTGCTGCAAGGCGGCGCCAGCGTCGTCACCGCCGCGCGCAGCGCCGCCAACGCCCCGGCCGGCGCCCATGTCGTGGAAGTCGACCTGACGAGGCCGGCCGGCGCCGAGCAACTGGCGCGGGCCGCGATCGAACGCCTCGGCGGCGTCGATGTCCTCGTCCACGTCCTGGGCGGCTCGTCGTCACCCGGCGGCGGCTTCGCCGCGCTCACCGACGATCACTGGGCCGCCGAACTGGACCTCAACCTGATGACGGCGGTGCGTCTGGACCGGGCCTTGCTGCCGCAGATGTTGGAACGCGGTCGCGGCGCGGTCGTCCACGTCTCGTCGATCCAGGCGAGACTGCCGCTGCCGGAGTCCACGACGGCCTATGCCGCAGCCAAGGCCGCCCTGACCACCTACAGCAAGTCCCTGTCCAAGGAGCTGGGCCCCAAGGGCGTGCGCGTCAATGTCGTCTCGCCGGGCTGGATCCACACCGAGGCGGCAGACGACCTGATGCGCCGCATCGCCGACAGCACGGGCGGAACCCTCGAAGAGGCGAAACAGAGCATTCTGGCGGCGCTCGGCGGCATCCCGCTTGGTCGGCCCGCCAAGCCCGAAGAGGTGGCCGAGCTGATTGCCTTCCTGGTCTCCGATCGCGCCTCGGCCATCCACGGCGCCGAATACGTCATCGACGGCGGCACGATACCCACCATCTGACCTGGCATAGCCCTACGGTTTCTCGTCGACTTGGGGGACGGACGCGCCTGCCCCCCACCCGCCGATGGCGCTGTAGATGTCGTTCCGCAGCGCTCGAACCCTGTCGTTTAGCGCGTTGAGGGCATCGGGCGACTGGCCCGAGGCGTCGAGCAAGGCCGCGCCGAGGCAGCCCGCCTTCTGCTGCATGGCGCGCCCTGCGTCCGTCAGGGCGACGATGACCTGGCGGGCGTTGCCGGGGTCGCGGGTCCGGTTCACCAGGCCCGCCGCCTCGAGACGTTGGAGCAAGGGCGTCAGGGTGCTGGATTCGAGCGCCAGCCGCTCGGCGAGCCGCCCGACCAATTGCCCGTCCTCGGCCCATAGCAGGTTGAGGACCAGATACTGGGGATAGGTCAGGCCCAAGGCGTCGAGCCAGGGCTTGTAGGTCCGCTGGATGGCGATGCCCGCCGAGTAGATGGCGTAGCAGAGCTGGTTGTCGAGCGGGGGCGGGGGGCTGTGGTTCATGGCGGTCTCCTCCCCCTCATATAGGCGCGATCAGAAAAATAGATATCGCGATAACTTTTCTCTGGACAGCCGCGCGAACCAGCCCTAAACAACACTTATCGCAATAACTTTTATTGCAATAACTTCAAGATTCAGACGATCAGATTCAGGGAGAACCACCATGATCCGCCAAGCTCGCAACATCCTCGTCGCCGCCGCCCTGACGGGCCTGGCTGGCGCCGCCCACGCCCAGCCCGACGCCGCCCAAAGCGCGCAAACTCCAGCCGTCCGCAACGTCGTCCTGGTGCACGGCGCCTTCGCCGACGGCTCGGGCTGGCGCGGGGTCTATGACCGGCTGACCGCCCAGGGCTACAAGGTCAGCATCGTCCAGAACCCGCTGACCTCGCTGGCCGACGACGTCGCCGCCACGCGCCGCGTCCTGGCGCGCCAGGACGGCCCCACGATCCTGGTCGGCCACTCCTACGGCGGCACCGTGATCACCGAAGCCGGCAACGACCCCAAGGTCGCGGGTCTGGTCTATGTCGCCGCCCTGGCGCCCGACACCGGCGAGTCGACCGGCGACCAGTTCGCCGAGATCCCAGCCCCTCCCGGCTTCGTGATCGAGCCGCAGTCGGACGGCTTCGGCTTCGTCAACCTGGCCAAGTTCAAGGCTGGCTTCGCCGCCGACATCAACGACGCCGACGCCGCCTTCATGCGTGACTCGCAGGTGCCGATCGCCATGTCGGCCTTCGGCGACAAGGTCACCAAGGCCGCCTGGCGCGTGAAGCCCAGCTGGTTCGTCGTGGCGACCGAAGACGGCGCCATCGATCCGAAGCTGCTGCGCAAGACCGCCACCCGCATCGGCGCCGAAGCCGTGGAGATCAAGGGCAGCCACGTCGTCTTCCTCAGCCGTCCCGAAGCGGTCGCCAACGTGATCGACAAGGCCGCCAAGACCGCCGTAGCCAAGGCGAAGTAAGAGTACGAGGGTCGGGCCGCCGGCGCGCCAAGCGCTTCGGCGGCCGCGGCCTTGAACGCGGCTGGAAACGGCGGCGGCTATGCTGTTATGCGATAAGGCCCATGACTTTCAGAACGCCTCCCGTCACCGCCTGGTCCGCCGCCCTGATCGCCGCCCTGATCGGGTTCGGCGGCACGGTGGCGCTGGTCGTCCAAGCCATGCGCGTGCTGGGCGCCAGCCCCGAGCAGACCGGATCGGCCGTCACCGCCCTTTGCCTGGCCATCGGCCTCGCCGGCGGGGCGTTGTCGCTGGGCCTGCGGATGCCGGTCGTCCTGGCCTGGTCGACGCCCGGCGCGGCCCTGCTGGCGGGGACCACCGCGCAGGTTTCCTGGCCAGTCGCCATCGGCGTCTTCCTGGTCGCGGCCCTGCTGGCCATCGTGCTCGGCCTGGTTCCGGCTTTGGGCCGGTTGGCCGAGAAGATCCCCAGCGCCGTCGCCTCGGCCATGCTGGCCGGCGTCCTGCTGCCATTCTGCCTGACGCTGTTTCGAACCGCTGCGGTGGATCCCGTTCTGGTCGGGGTGATTCTGGCGGTTTTCCTGGCGGCCCGCCAGCGCGCGCCGCTCTATGCGCTACTGCTGGCCCTGGCGGCGGGCGTGGCGCTGACCCTGGTTCGCGGCGGCCTTTCCCTGCCCGAGTCAGGCCAGATCCTCGGCATGCTGAGGCCCCAGGGGCCGGTCTTCGAACCCGCCACGATCGTCAGCCTGGCCCTGCCCCTCTTCCTGGTCACCTTGGTCTCGCAGAACCTGCCCGGCCTGGTGGTGCTACGCACAGCCGGCTATCGACCGCCCCCGCGCCCGCTTTTGGCCGGGGTCGGCCTGGCGTCCTTGCTGGCCGCGCCGTTCGGGGCGCATGGGGTGAACCTGGCAGCCATCACCGCAGCCATCTGCACCAACCCGGAAGCTCACCCCGACGCGGCGCAGAGATGGGTGGTCGGCGTAATCTATGCGGGCTTCTACCTGCTGCTGGCGCTGTTCTCGCCGTTCCTGGTCGGCGTCTTCCTGGCGCTGCCTCACGCGGTCATCGCCGCCTTGACCGGCCTTGCCCTTATCCCAGCTCTGCTGGGCGCGCTTGAAGGCATGCTGGCGCCGGCCGCCGACCGCGATCCGGCGATCGTCACCTTCCTGGCCACGGCATCGGGGCTGTCATTGCTGGGGATCGGTTCGGCATTCTGGGGTCTGGCGGCCGGCTTCTTCGCGCTCGGCGCCCGGGCGCTGCTACGTCGCCAAAGCCGCAGGACCTAGAGGCGCACGTCTTTCAGGTCTTGTTCGGCGCCGCCGCGCTGGCTTTGTGCAAAGCCGCTTGCGCCGCTTCAAGACGCGACCGGACGGCGGGAGACTTGAGCGGCTCCACCGACACGACCTCGATGCCGCGCCCGTCCAGAACCTGGATCTTCAACGGCGCCTCGAAACGCGTGGAGAGCTCGCGCCAGGCCAGGAGTTCGGCGAAATCCTCGCCGGCTGACGCGGTGGAATAAAGCGACACGAACGGCGCCTGGTCCAACGCGCGATAAAGCGCAGGTGCTTGCGACGCGGGAAGCTTGGGTTGCCGGCGATAGGTCGTCTGGCTGATCGGATCTGCCGCATAAGGCTGCGCCAAGCTGCGATAGTCCGTCCAGACTGTCCTGAACGGAGGGCCTTTCAGGGTGATTTCGAGCGCGCGGTCCATCACGTGCGCCGTCTCATGCAGCAGAATGTAGCTCAGGGCGGACATCTCGCCGGCCGACACCCGCACGCTGTAGCCCGATCCGTCTTCGGAAAAGAGCATCGCTTCCTTTTCGGTCAGGAAGTCCGACAGCGACTTGTCGAGCACCTCCGAACGTATGGTGATGTCGGACATCGGCTGGCCGTTCGGGCCCTCGAAGGCCCGCGTCAGCGCGGTTCCCATGCTGGAAGGCGCGTCGATGAAACTGAGTCGCCCAAGCCGGCGCTCCAGGACCTGTCGGTACTGCACGGGAAGATCGGCGATGGCGCTTTCGACCAGCCTCCATTCCCGATCGGTGAGCACATGAGGCTTCGTCTCCGTCGCGCCCGCCGCGACATAGGCCTTGATGGTCTCATCGTGCGGCGGCCCGATCCGCGCTCGCAGGGCCGCCGCGGTCTGGTCGCCAACGGCGGGCGCGAGCGGCGCGCCCCCTTGGGCCAGCCCGTCTCCGGGCCCTGTCAACCAGAGCAGTCCCCCGACCAGGAGGGCGCCCGACCAGGAACGTGAATGCAGCGAGACTTTCGCCATGCGCGATCCTTCTTTTCGATCACCAGCTTGCGCCAAAGAGCATGCCGGCCTTCACTTACAAAGCCTTCGACGGGGCCGCGCCTCGTGGCGCGGCCCCGTCATCTCATCTCGCCTCAGAGGCCGTGGGTTGCACGGATGTACCGGGAGGCCTTTTCCCCGATGATCACGCAGGGCGCCATGGTGTTGCCCGTGGCGACCTTGGGCATGATCGAGCCGTCTGCGACGCGCAGCCCCTCGACGCCGTAGACGCGCAGGCTGGCGTCAACCACCGACATCGCGTCTCGCCCCATCTTGGCCGAACAGGTCTGGTGCCAATAGGTCACCGCCGCGTCCCGCACATATTGCTCCATGTCCGCCTTGTTCAGCGGGCCCGGCATGGCCTCGCGCGTGACCAGGGGGGCGCCGGCGTCCGGGCGCGGGCCCCTGCGGCGGCTAGGCACAGGCCGACCAAGGTTCCAAGGATGACGGGTCTTGGCATGGTGCGAACTCCAACGGTCGGGATCGACCTGAACCGTTAGACGCCCGCCGCCGACGATTATTCCGAGCGCGCGTTTTTTTCGTCGTTGTCGATGTCGCGGGAATAATCGGTGTCTTGAGAACGTCTCACGATCGAGGCGCTTGATCGTCTCGCCGTCCGGAGACCTTCCATGTCCTTGCGTCAAACGCCTTCGAAACGCTTGGGAGGATGGTCCCTGGCTCTGGCCGCCGCACTGGCCGCCACGCCGCTGGCGGCCAGCACGCCGCACAGCGAGTTCATGAGCGCCAATGATGCGGCCATGATCAAGATGATGGCGGATATGGACATCAAGCCCTCAGGCGACGTGGACCGCGACTTCGTGAACATGATGATCCCCCACCATCAGGGCGGCATCGACATGGCCGTCGCCCAGCTTCGCTATGGCAAGAACGAGCAGCTGCGCCGGCTGGCCCAGGAGATCATCGTCGCCCAGCAGCAGGAGATCGCGGCCATGCGCCTCGCCGTGGGCCAGCCTCTCCCGCCCTGCAGTCCCTCGCCGACGACGCCAGCGCGTCACGGCTCGAAGAGCGCTGCGCACCATGGCCACGGGCACTGAGATGAAGATCGCCCTCCTGCTGAGCTCGGCCCTGACGCTCTTGGCCGTCCTTCCCGCAACCGCCGGCCAGGCGCCCAGAAAGGCCCACGACCCGGACATCGCCATCTCGCATCGTGATCGCGTCTATGCCGCCGAGCAGTTCTCCAACACCGTCTCGGTGACCGATCCCGTCGACAACCGCCTCCTGGGCTTCATCAAGCTGGGCGATCCGGCGCCGGGCAATCTCAGTCCGCTCTACAGGGGCCAACTGCTCGTCCACGGCCTTGGCGCCTCGCCCGACCACAAGACCCTGGCCGTGGTGTCGATCGGCTCGAACGCCGTCACCTTCATCGATACGGCCACCAACACCGTCAAGCACACCACCTATGTCGGACGCTCGCCCCACGAGGCGTTCTTCACGCCGGACGGCAAGGAGGTTTGGGTCACGGTGCGGGGCGAAAACTACATCTCGGTGATCGACGCGCAGACCTATGCCGAGACCGCCCGGATCGTCACGCCCGCCGGCCCCGGCATGACGATCTTCTCGCCGGACGGCCGCTACGGCTATGTGTGCTCGTCGTTCAATCCCGAGACCGTGATCATCGAGGTCGCCACCCGCAAGATCGTCGGACGGGTCCCCCAGCCAAGCCCCTTCTGTCCCAACATCGCCGCGACGCCGGACGGGGCGCAGGTGTGGTTCACGCTGAAGGACATCGGCAAGGCCGTAGCCTTCGACGCACGTCCGCCGTTCAGGGTGCTGAAGACCTTGGACATCGGCCCGATCACCAACCACGTGAACTTCGTCCGCACCGCCAAGGGCCAGTTTGCCTACATCACCGTTGGGGGCAAGAACGAGGTGCAGGTGTTCCGCACCGACGATTTCACCCAGGTCGCGACCATCCCCGTCGGCAAGCTGCCGCACGGCCTGTGGCCTTCGGGGGACGGCGCGCGAATCTATGTCGGGCTGGAGAACGCCGACGCGCTCGCCGTGATCGATACGGCGACCAACAAAGTCGTCGCCAACGTGCCGATCGGCCAGGCCCCACAAGCGCTGAGCTATGTGCCCAACGCGGTTCCGGAGGGGGCCGGAACGCAGAACCTGCAGCCGCTCGGCAAGGGCGGCGCCAGCGCACATCTGGTGTTGGGTCCGATCGGCGGCGGCGAGGAACCCACCAGCGTGAGCCTGTTCGACCAAGGGCTGCTCCAGGTGCTGCAGGCGTCAGTCACCGGCCTGACGCCCAAGCAAGCCTATGTCCTGGCCTTGGCGCGGCAAGCTGACGGTTCTGGCCCGCTCGAACCGCTGGCCAGCTTTATGACCAATCCGGCAGGCGCGGCGATCGTCAATACGATCGGGCCCATTCGCCAAGTGGTGCAGGCGGCGAACACGGTGGAAAGGCGCTATCTGGTGATCGCGCCGGGAACCCCCGACCAGTTCGGCGCGCCCGTTCAGATTCAGGCCCGCTAGGGCGCGCCCCGGAGACCCGCCGTGGACGACATGATCCGCCTGATCGAGCCCTCAATCCCGAGCCTGCGACGCTACGCGCGCGCGCTCGTCCGCGACGCCACCGAGGCTGACGACCTCGTGCAGGACTGCCTGGAACGGGCAATCGGCCGATGGAGCCAGCGCCGGGAGGCCAGCGACGCGCGCAGTTGGCTCTTCTCGATCCTGCATAGTCTGGCGGTCAGCCGTTGGCGCCGGTTGGGCCGCCGGGGGCGAGAGGTGTCCTTGGACGATCTTGATGAGGCGGATCTGGCCGAGCGCGCCACCCAGCAGGATAGCGTGAACCAGAGCGACATCCTCAGGTCCCTCGCGGCCTTGCCGCAGGAGTACCGCTCCGTACTGCTGTTGGTCGGGGTCGAGGACCTTTCCTACGCCCAGGCCGCCAAAGTGCTGGACGTGCCGATCGGCACGGTGATGTCGCGGCTGTCGCGCGGTCGCGCGCGCCTCGCCCAGATCATGGCCAATGGCTCGGCCACCCAAGTACGAACGCCCCATCTGCGGAGGATCAAATGAGCGCCCCGCGCCCCATCAGCGAAGACGACCTGCAGGCTTATGTCGATGGGGCTCTCTCCACGACGCGTCGCGAGGAGGTTAAGGCCTATCTCGACGCACACCCCGAAGAAGCCCAGAGGATCGAGGGCTTTGTCGCCGATCGCGCCACCTTGCGCGCCGCCTTGGGCGCGATCGCCGAGGCGCCGATCCCGCCGGAGCTAGGCTTGCGCGCCTTGATCGAGGCTCGTCGCGCTCGCCAGGCCTACTGGCGGCCAGCGATCGCTGCGGCGGCTGTGCTGATGATCGGCGGACTGGCCGGATGGACGGCCAGGGGCGTCGTTACACCGCCGATCAACGGGGTTGGCGCCCTGTCGCGCGAGGCGGCCGACAACTACCGGGTCTATGCTTCGGACGTTCATCGCCCCGTCGAGATCGGCCCCGCCCAAAAGGCCGAGCTTGTGCGCTGGGTGTCCAACCGTGTCAGCAGCTCGGTCGAGGTGCCGGATCTCCAGGCGGCGGGTTATCGCTTCCTCGGCGGCCGCCTCGTCTCCACGCCGCACGGCCCAGCGGCCCTGTTCATCTATGACGACGCCCAGGGCCTCAGGCTGGCGGTCATGGTCCGCCCCATGCGGGTGGAGAAGAACACCGCCATGTCCGAACACGCAGAGGAGGGGCTTAGCGGCGTCTCCTGGGCTACGGATGGGATCGGCTATAGCTTGGTGGGCCCGACGCCCTCGGCGATGCTCCACCCCCTTGCCGACAATGTCCGACGCCAGGTCGAGCGACACATGTGACGCGGTGAGCTCGGGCGAGCATCCACAGCCATCAGGTCAAGACCGGCACACCGCCAGTCGGCCGCAGAGGATATTTTTCATGAACAACAATGCGTTAGATGGCCCGCGCGCCTCGCGTCGCGGCGTCCTCGCCACCTGTCTGAGTCTGGCGGCGATCAGCGTCGCGCCGTCGCTCCTCCCCGCCTCGGCCCAGGCCACCCCTTCCCAAGCCAAGAAAGGATCTTCCATCATGAGCAGCGGCTTCATCACCACCCCGGACGGCGTCCAGATCTTCTACAAGGACTGGGGCCCCAAGACCGCCCAGCCGATCGTGTTCCACCATGGCTGGCCGCTCAGCGCCGACGACTGGGACGCGCAGATGA
>Ga0209066_10004816_pt1 | contig 14489 bp, 7 predicted proteins | sample All_14_2_FD_187198 | JGI IMG/M metagenome (GOLD analysis project Ga0209066, IMG submission 187198) | Freshwater microbial communities in response to fracking from Pennsylvania, USA - Allegheny Zone_MetaG_DW_15 (SPAdes) (version 2) ...
GAGTAGAGGCCCGAAAAGTGGCCGCACAGGAGTGTGCCCGATGTGGCTCATAACCTGAAGGTCGTAGGTTCAAATCCTACTCCCGCAACCACTACTAATTCAGTAGTGGCCAGCATGTTACGCTAACCCCTGGCAACTCGCATCTGAGGCCGGTTTTTCGCCACTGTGCCCGTGAAATTGAAAAATTGTGCCCGTGGAAGGCCGTTGGACGATTTCGGAACCGTGGCCGCCGCCTCGCGAAAGCCATGGCGACAATTTATCTTCGAGGAAAGAAAGAGGCTGGGGTGTGGTGGGTGAAGTTCTATCACCCGGTCACAGCCGAAGCTCTCCGCCTCAGCCTGGGCACAGCCGACGAGGCCATGGCCCGGCGCATGCAGCGCCGACTTGAGGCGGAAGTGGGTTTGCTTCGGCCCGAAATCGCAACTGTGCGATTGCCCGAGAAGGTTCGCCAATCGCTCGGTGACCCTGCCACCCGGGAGGCCGTGCCGGCACCTTTGCAGCCTGACTCTTCGCCCGCGAAAATTCCGGTTCCCTCGGTCCACGAGGCCCTGCGGGCCTACCACAAATTTATCGCAGCTGGAAATGACGATCACCATGTCGATGGCAAGTTGTCCATCTTGCGGGCACTCTTTGGTTCGATTCGTGTGGAAGAAGCTACTGGTGCCGCCTGCCGCAACCATACCTCCGCTTATTTCGCCGGCGACACGTTTGAGGGTCTGACCCCGGTGCTCCTTCTGGAATTCGTCGCGTTGCGTCCCATTTCCGACACGACCCGCAAACACTACCGGCAGGCCCTGCACCATTTTTTTGAAAAGCTTATCGATTTTGAACTCTATCGTCCTTCCAATCCTTTGCGGCCCAACCCGGCGGCTTCACTTCCGCATTATGGCGACAAGAACGCGGTAATTTCGTTTCTCACCACGCCGGATATTCTGGCCCAGCGGCAGGCCCTCGCCGGAGAAAAGGTGGCCCAATTGGCCGTGGATATCATGATTGAGGCCGGACTTCGCCGTGAGGAGGTCTTAGGGCTTCGCACCGAGGATGTCTCTCCTGATATGCGATTCCTCAAAATCGCTCGTTATGTCGATCCTCGCACCAACAAACCACGTAAACTAAAGACTGGCTGGCGGGATGTGCCGATCACTGACTCGTTGCGAGAGCGCCTGGCCGCCCACCTAGCCAACCATGCAAATTTCTGGCTTCTTCCGGCCTGGAATGACGAACGCTGGAGCGCCGACCACTTTTCCAAGACTCTGGCCGAACTCAACAAGGCTGCCGGTATTCACTGGACCTGTAATGAGTTTCGGCACACCTACGCCACGAATTTGGCCCGCAAAGGCGCTTCGCTTTTCAAGATCGCCAAGCTCATGGGAAATTCGCACCAAATCGTCGAGCGTCATTACGCCCAATTCATCATCGAAGATCCAGACGCAAGCTTGTTGTAATTCGCGCAGCCAGCGCAGGCGGCAGTTCGCTCAGGAAGCGGTCGAATGAAAGCCCGGATGCCTCCAGTTCGGTCAGAATTTCGATACCAGCCTCAATGGCTCCTGGCGACGATTGCGGAAAGTTCCCTGACCGGCTCATTTTGACAAAATCCTCGGCCCGCTCGGAGATAGTCCGATCACTACCCTGAAGCATGTTGTAGGAAACTTGTGGAGGGCAGGAAAACGCCTCCAAAGAAAGAGGGCGAGCAGATTGGGGAAGATGATTCACCTCCTCCGCGCAGAATTTTACGAACTCAGAAAAAAGTTCCTGGCCTTCCACCTTAAAACCCTCAGGCCAAAAGGTTGGGAGTGGAGAATTTTTTGATAGGGCCCGTTCGGGGAGACGCCTCAGTCTAATATTGGTGACCTTCAGGATGTTTTCCCCCTCCTGCCCTATCGCGGCGCTGAACTTTGTCCGGATCATATCAAGTTGCCTCAAGAGAATTGCCAAAGCCGCATCCTTGGAAAAATGTTCGATCCGTTCAGCGGTGATAAACGACGCATATGAAATCAAATCATCGTCAAGACTTTGAACGTCTCCCGCCCTGAGGCTGTCCGCAATGAACCGAGCAAGCTTCTTCAAGAATGGCTCAAGAGTATTTTCTTCTGTCGTGAGGATGAATTCCGCAGAGAACTGCGTGAGGCCCAATCCCGCCGCCAACCGGCGGCGGAATTGGTCGTTCTCTTTGACCCTGAGAAGTTGCTGCCGAACACGAAAAGGCTCCTGGTGCCATGGAAGAAGTGTATTAAACCCGCCCTCGATTTTAGCTGCCGCCACTAGTGCTCCCTGCTTGAAAAGCCGGTTAACCCTACTGGCAAAGGATTTTGAAGTAATCGCCTTAAAGAGGAGATTTGGCAGTCGTGAACCATTAAAGTTCAACCTCTCGGAGGGATCTTGGGCGGTGCCTTCCTGTCTCTGGCCCGCAGGAACCGCTGCTGGAACATCCGCGTAAGAGCCAGTATGGGAGGCCGCGGGCGAGCGAGCGGGAGGTTTTTGAAGCCGTGCTCTTTGTTTTGCACACGGGCATTCAGTGGAAGCATTTGCCCAAAACGTTTCCGCCCAAGAGCACGGTGCATGACTATCTCAAGGCGTGGAGCAGCCGGACACCTTTCGGCAGATATTTGCGGCCATCATCAGCCACCTGATCGATGAAGGGCGGGTGGACTTGGAAGAGTGTTTCGTGGATGCCACCTTTGCGGCCGCCAACGGGGTGGCGGTGGGTTTGGCCCGAAAAGGCAAGGGAACGAAGTTGCAGTTGATCGTTGATGGCAAGGGAGTTCCTCTGGCTCTTTCGATCGACTCGGCGAACGTGGGCGAGACGGCCATCAACGAGTTTATCCGCCATGAAGTCCATGGATCAGCGATGACCATGTCCCTCTGCCATTGGTAAAGGCACTCTGGGCTGTGAAGCCCTTTTGACACGCTGTTTGGTTCTCACCTTTAAGCCTTCTGTCTTATAAATCCGATAAAGACGTTGGGTTTCTCCTTCTTTTCACCAAATTTCCCTTACTCTCCCGGTCCGGTTTTCCGGAGGCAGCTCAATCGGTGGACGGAGCCCGTAGGGCGACCGGAGCCGATGATGGAACGGTTTAATGGATGGCCGCGAAGCGCTTTGGGCTTTGGTAGCTCAGTTTGCTATGAGGTCGGTCATGGTTGTATTCACGTCGGAAATCTTCGATGACGACTCTGGCTTCGGTCAGCGTCCAGAGCTGTTCCCGGTTGAGGCACTCGTCGCGCCGCCGGCCATGAAAGCTCTCCATAAAACCGTTCTACCTTGGGCTGCTAGGCTCGGTGTAAATCGTCTTGATTTGATTGCGGGCCAGCCAGCGCTGCACTTCGTTGGCGACAAACTCAGGGCCATTGTCGCTGCGCAGGTAGGACAGGTGGCTTCTGAGCCTTCATCGGCTCTGTTCTCTCCGCTGACTCCCCCTTAAAGGCCAATTAGTCCAAAATATCTACTTTTTCACGGGAGGGTTCCCCACCACTCCCCGGCACTCTCAAATCGGAAACTCCCGAGGACTCGTCTCTCCACGTTCCTGCCTTGGCCTCTTCATTCGATCATTTCCCCGGTCGGCAGCTGCTTCATTCCGCCGCGGAAGCCTGACGCCGCATTGAAAATCAGGTAGCCGGGCTCTTCGATCATATGGGTGGAACTTAGAGCGACTCGGTGAGCGCATTCACCGAAACCTTCAGGAAGTTGAGTTTCGATGGCGCAAAATTTGTGGTCAAAGCAACGTCTGCCGCATCGCGTCCGTACGCAACCACGATGCGATTTCCACGCGGTCGATCTTGGGTCGCATCAAAAGTATACCAACGCCCGTTCAAGTACGCTTCAAACCATGCATGGAAGTCCATGGGGTCGAGATTGTGCAGAAAACCCACCACCATACGCGCAGGGATGTTCACGCTCCGGCATACAGAAATCCCGAGGTGGGCGAAATCCCTGCACACCCCTTGGCGGCTCTTCGAGGTATCCAGTGCAGAGGTTGAAGCATCGCTTGTCCCATATTTGTACTCGACGTTCTCGTAGATCCAGCGGCGGATGGCCTCCACTTCTTTGTAGGTTGGGACCTGGGCCAAGCCCATTTCTTTAATTAAATCTCCCAATTGATCCGACTGGCAGTAGCGACTCGGCAGCAAATAATGGAGCACGTCGGTCGGAAGGAGATGAGTCGGAGTAAAGGGAGCGTCAAAATCGACGCTCAGCGTTTCCTGGACGTCTGCGCGAATCTTGATGTCGATCTTGAACTCCCCCTTGGGCATAATAAGTCGTTGGCACAAGTTGCCGTACAGATCGTCGTACTCGACGATCTGTACCTGCGGAAACACACGATAAAAATCTTCAACGATCCATTGCGCCCATCCGCTCTTCGGACGCAGCATAAAGATGGCGGGGACCTCGGACTCATTCGTGTAGGAAATGTCGCAGGTGGCTTCGATAATCATGGTGTTTTAGAGATTGTCGGAGTGTTTCGCCTGACAGTGCTGACTCGGTTGTAGCCAGATGTTTTGACGGCATATCTCAACGCAAGGACGCGACGCAGGTCGTCGTGCTTAAACGCACTGGGCCCGTATAGCGAGGATAAAGCAGCCGAGTCCGTCCAAAGCCGAGGTGTCGGAGCGAGCAATCACCAGAGGAAAGAAAATAGCTGAGTTTTTGATCTCCAGAGGGAACCAAGCATCCCCATCACAGCCGATGAGGGGTCCAATGGCCACATATCTCGCACTGGAAAGCGACGAAGAGCGAGAATACGCGACCGAGCATGTGAGTTGGCTGAGGGAGAGGGCCGCAATTGAGACATGAGAAACCGGACGAATCTGCCGAATGTTATCAAGACGCCGCCGATTTAGAGGAGGCAATACGCCGCAGAAGAGCTCTCTGAGTGGTTCAAGCTCGGTCGTTTGCCGTTAGAATACCAGCAGCCTTGTTGAGTTCGGCCAGCGTCTTGGAAAAGTGGTCGGCGCTCCAGCGTTCGTCATTCCAGGCCGGAAGAAGCCAGAAATTTGCATGGTTGGCTAAGTGGGCGGCCAGGCGCTCGCGCAATGGCCTTCCTGAAGCTGTCGAAATCGACCTGGCGGTATCGACGCCGAGAGGCCACGCTAGAGGAACAACGGGTGGTCCAGCGGCTGAAGGAACTCTCGGAAAAGCATCCGCGATATGGGTATCGCCGGATCGCAGCATTGCTGTACCGGGAAGGCTGGGTGGCGAGAAAGCGGGATGTGCAGAAGCTGCGGCGAGCGCAGGGGCTGCGAGTGCCACTCACCAAACGCAAGATCGTGCGGCGAGGCCATTCGACGGGGTTGCCGACCAAGGCGGATCATCGCGGCCATGTCTGGACGTGGGACTTCATCTCGGATGCCACGACGCGGGGCGGAGCCCACAACGCGTTGACCTGTTTTCGACGGAAGGAGTGAAGGTCAGACAAGCACCACCGTTAAGAGCTGAATCGCATCATGACGTCGCCATTTCAGGCGAATATGGGGCCATCCTCACATCACAAAAATGATCCGGCAGATCAAAAAGCTGGGGAGAACAATCTGAGGGGCATCTCACCCCGCTCCCCCCAAAAGTCCTAAGAAATACTTCCATCTAGACTATAAATGGTGGCTCGGTCACGGATTTATATCCTGCCATTTCGGGCTGCTGTTGGCTCCCAGCCCAGACGACGCAGCAAAGCCATTATCAGCCTGCGATTCACACGGTCATCTTCCGCAACAAACAGTTTTAACGGATGACGCTGGGCGAGATGAATGTCGTATTGCGAACGTCTGCGCTTGGCTGCTTGTCTGGGGATTTTGCCGGATTTCCGAATGGTATGGCCACCGAAATCGAAATTCCTCAAGAGATCCTTATTGCGACCACGTGGTCCTGATTGTCATTTATTAACGGGATGCCCGTTCCCGAGAGATCTCGCCCATCGAGCGAGATTCCTGTGGAATCAGACAGCGATCGCGTGACGGTTATACGATAGTGCGTTTGCTGGTACCGATAGTGGATCTTGAAAGAATCCCATTTCTGCGGCAGATGAGGGGTTAGGTAGAGTACATCGCCTTCTCGTTTCACTCCTATGAGTGTTTCTACAACGAGGCGATACATCCAACCGGCGGAACCCGTGTACCACGTCCAACCACCGCGACCGGTGTGCGGCGCAACGCCGTAAATATCGGCGGCGACGACATAAGGCTCCACTTTATAGACGGCGATCTTCTCCGCCGTGTCTCCATGGCGTATCGGGTTGAGCATGTGGAAAAGCTCCCATGCTCTGTCCGTCTCCCCGATGCTCGCAAAGGCCATTGTCGTCCAGATCGCGGCATGGGTGTATTGGCCGCCATTTTCCCGCACCCCAGGGATGTAGCCTTTGATGTAACCAGGGTTAAGCGCGGAATGGTCGAAGGGCGGGTCGAAAAGCTGAATCAATCGCACATCGTCCCGCACGAGTCTCTGCGCAACGGCACCCATCGCCTGGCGAGAGCGCTCAGGATTGGCCGCGCCACTGAGGATCGACCAGCTCTGTGGCAGGGAATCGATCTGGCATTCTTCGTTGCGGTGTGAGCCAAGCGGTTCGCCGTTGTCAAAAAAGGCGCGAAGATACCAGGCGCCGTCCCAGGCATTTTTCTCGATATTCAGTCTGAGCTGGGCGGCCTGCTCACGGCAATGGCTCGCAAAAGTCGTGTCGGCACGCATTTCTGCAATCGCAGAAAAGCGCATGAGCACATCATAGAGAAAGAAGGCGAGCCATACGCTTTCACCTCGCCCGTCTTTGCCGATCATGTTCATGCCGTCGTTCCAATCCCCACAGCCGATCAGCGGCAAGCCATGTTCCCCAAAGCGCAGGCCACGAGTAATGGCTCGGACGCAGTGCTCATACAACGTGGCGGACTCTTCGGTGCGATTTGGCAGGTCGTAATAACCTTCTTCCTCCGGTCGCACGGGACGGCCTTCGAGAAATGGGATGACTTCGTCAAGCACGCCGGTATCCGCGAGTGCAGTGACATATCGGCACGTTACGTAAGGCAGCCAGAGATAATCGTCGGAAAAATGCGTCCGCACGCCACGTCCTTGCGGAGGATGCCACCAGTGCTGCACATCTCCCTCTCGAAACTGATGCGCGGCCGCGCGCAGGATTTGCTCGCGCACCAGTGCAGGCTCGGCATGCACCAAAGCCATCACGTCCTGAAGCTGATCCCGGAAGCCAAAGGCTCCTCCGGATTGGTAAAAGCCCGTACGAGCCCACAAACGGCAGCTGATGGTCTGATAAAGTAGCCAGCCGTTGGCCATCACGTTGACCGCAGGATCAGGAGTTTCCACCTGTACTGCGCCGAGCGTGCGATTCCAGTAATCCCAGACCTCCTCGAGCGCGCGACGCGCGGCGTCGGGCCGGCGAAAACGCTGAATGAGCGCCTGCACGTCGGTGAGGCTTCGTCCCACACCCACGCGGAAAACCGTCTCCCGTTCCTGCCCGGCCGCGAGATCAAACGCCACCTGCACGGCCGTGCAGGGATCAAACCCCGCCCCTGCCCGACACGAGAGCCGTGTACGTCTAAGGGCTGCCGGTTTCGAGGGGCCGCCATTGCGTCCGAAAAACTCCCTTCGGTCTCCGGTATAGCTTTGGCTCGCATCGTTGACATCGATGAAGGCGACGCGATCGGGAAACTCCGTATTGTAGGGATTCCGCGCGAACAAGGCTCCGCTCTTCGGATCGAGCTCGGTCTGCACGTGAAGGAGATTTTTCTGCCGCAGTTCGCCAAGCACCCACTCCCAGTATCCCGTAAGAGAAATGCGACGCGGCTGGCCTGAAATATTTCGCACCTTCAGCGAGGCAAACTTCACCGGAGCATCCGTGGACACGTAGATCCACAGCTCGGAAGCGATGCCATTTTCAATATGCTCGAAAACCGTGTACCCGAAGCCGTGCCGAATGACATAGGGCGTCGTGCCACAAGTCGGCGCGGGCGTGGGCGACCAAAACTGCCCGGTCTGCTCGTCGCGAATATAAAAGAACTCTCCCGCAAGATCGCTGACGGGATCATTCGTCCAGGGGGTGAGACGAAACTCATGGCAATTCTCCGCCCATGTATAAGAACTTCCGCTCTCAGAAACGATGGTCCCGAACTGCGCGTTGGCCAGGACATTGACCCACGGAGCAGGGGTCGTCTGACCCGCGCGCAGTTGGATGACGTATTCGCGGCCGTCGGGCGTGAAGCCACCGAAGCCATTGTACAACGAGAGCTCCCTCCAGGAGAGCTCGCTCGAATCGCGCAGGGGTTCCCGAGTGATCGGCAATGGTGGAAGTTCACGATCGAGCGGACCGGGACGTTCCATCTGTTCCGCCAGCGTGCCATTCTCATCAAGCAATACTATGCGCGCCACGGACTGGAGAAGAATGCGATCTTCATGGGAAACCTGATCGAGGTTTCGCACGAAAATGCCGCCCGGCCTGTCCAGCATCTGCGCCTCTATGCCGGACGCAATCAGGTTGATAATTTCATCGTAGAGAGGCTGGCGATAAACGGAGTCGTCCTCGTTGAGGATGACGAGATCGACGGCGAGGCCCTTCATGCGCCAGTAGGAATGGGCCTGGATCAACTGCCTCACGATTTCGATGTGCTCACGATCGCTGATACGCAGCAGGACGAGTGGCAGATCGCCGGAGATGCTGTAGCTCCAGAGACCGCTCTGGCCGCGCTTGTTGCTGAGAAGTACACTCGGCTCGGCTCGGCGTATGGAACTGGCGTAGATCAACGTACTCGCCAGTCGGGCATAAACCTGGGCCTCGACTTCGGAGATATTGAGCTGGCGAAGTGTCACCTGGCTATGGGTCCAGGCGAGATCAAGCGCTCGATCGGCCATTCGGGCGCTGTTGTATTTTTCAGCAAGAGCAAGCGCTCCCTCACGGCTCTCGGCCATCCCAAGGATGAAGTCGACCCGGACCGTCTCATGCGGATCAAGAGTGACTTCTCGCCGGAGCGCGATGATAGGGTCAAGGACCGGGCCAACTGTGTTTGAAAGTGCCCCGGTCTCCTGCAGGGCGACGGGACTCGTGAGGGTGCGTCCGCGCCCGATGAATCGGCTGTGATCAGTCTCGCAGGAGATATGGCCCTGCTGCCCACCCTGCCCGACCAGAAGATGCACGAGCCACGGCGGCTTTTCGGTTTCCGAACGGGCACGGCGGGTGCAAAGGATCGCGGGATACTCGGCGACGAACTCGGTCTGAACGAAAAGATTGCTGAAAGCGGGGTGCGTCGCATCGGCTGCGGCTGCGGCCAACACAACTTCCGCATAACTCGTTAGCTCGATAGTCCGAGGTTTTTCCGAATGATTGGTCAGCGTCACGCGACGCAGTTCCACATCATCCTCGGGTGAGACGCTGATCTCGCTATGCACCTCGATGCCGAGGTGGCGCTGGCGGAACTCGGCACGCGCTTGGGTGAAAATCGCCTGGTAGTTTTTCGTGGACTTGAGGGTGGGTTGATAACTCGTAGACCAAAATTCTCCGGTTTCCGCATCACGCAGATAAATGAACGAACCCCAGCAATCGCGCGTGGCGTCTTCCCGCCAACGCGTAACTGCGAGATCGTGCCAGCGACTGGATCCGCCGCCCGCGCTGCTGATAGTCACATGGTAACGGCCATTCGACATGAGATGAACGTCCGGCGTGGGAAGGCTAGGATTCGTGATAACCCGCATGATGCCCTCGCCGGCCGTAGTGAGCTTGCGTGTTTGCTCGGTGGTCCAATTCTCGGACAAAACGTCGACGACAGTTCGCGAGACACGCTCCTGCAAAAGGAGTTGAGTAGCTTTCAGTAAAGAACACGCATGGAAGCGTCGCTGCATCGGCTGATCCCTCAGCACGTAGTCCAGCGCCAGAAGGCTCATGCCCTGGTGATGGACCATAAATGACTGGACAGTGACGCTTGATTGCCCTGGCGGGAGGCGGGAGGGAGTATAATCAACCGCCTCGTAAAACCCGTAATTACCCAAGCGGCCTTCCGTCTTGAGACGCACGAGATTATCGCAGGCAACTCGGGGAGTGACCATCAAGGCCATCACCGTCGCGTAGGGAGCGATCACCTGATCGTCACCCAGTCCACGCTTCAACCCCAGGCCAGGAACGCCAAAGGCACGGTATTGATAGTTAAGGTGAAGGTCTACGCGGTTATACCCCGACTCGGAAACGCCCCAAGGGATGCCGTGCGACCGGCCATAGCCAATCTGATGTTCGACCGCGCCGCGACAGGTCTGCTCGAGCAATGTATTCTCGTAATTGGGCATCACAAGCATCGGCATAAGGTATTCGAAAAGTGATCCGCTCCACGAAGCCAGCACAGGTCGCCCATGCGCCGCGATAAGCAAGCGGCTGAGCGAGAACCAATGATTCTGCGGCACCTGCCCCTGCGCAATGGCGACATAGCTGCACAGCCGCGCTTCGGAAGCCAGCAGATCGTAGAAGCTGGCGTCGCGGCGTCGCTCCTCGACATTATATCCGATGGAAAAAAGTTCACACCGTTCGTCGAACAAAAACGTGAAATCCATGTTCGCCAACTCATTGCTCTGGCGAGCCAGCGTCTCGAGATCAAGAATTCGTTCGCCTGCACGATCGCTGGCCAATTGCAGACAGGGAAGCAGTTCGGCGAGCCATTCTCGGACCTGACTGGAGGGACTGCGCTGCAACGCCTCTTCAATCAAAGGGCAAAGCGACTGGCGGAGTTCCGCCACTTCGCGGAGGGTGATTACATGGTCAAGGCGGGCAATCTTTTTGGTCAACTCAGGTTCTAGAGCTGCGCTCTTCCAATCGTGGGACGTAAAGGCAAGCCAGGGGGCGACGAAAAGCAAATCCGTAATATGCGCGCGAGTATCCCGAATAAATGCTTCGAACCACCAGCAGGCTAGGTCCGGAGCAGTCGGCGGAAGAGAAATTTTCGCGGCCAGATCCGCCACATGCTGCAGCCGGATATATCCCGCGCGCAAAGCGGACGGCGCACTGTGGAGTTCCGCATTTAGGACTTCCAGCTCCAAATTTTCCGATTCGCCAAGGATTGCCGCCGTGTCACGCAATCCCGAGAAAACTTCCGGATCGAGCAGACTTTGCCCGGCGAGTTCGCCAAGACCGGGAGCAAGCGTAAGCAGATGGCCCGCGAGGTTTCCGCTATCGACACTGGATACATAGAACGGCCGTAGCGGCTGCAGGGAACGCGTGTCGTACCAGTTGTAAAAATGGCCACGATATTTTTCCAGTCGGTGCATTGTCGCGAAGGTATCCTTCGTGCGCTGGATCAGACCGCCCACCGAGAGATGACCAAGATCGCGCGCGGTCAGGTTGGACAATAAGGCGAGGCCGAGATTTGTTGGCGAGGTGCGAGTGGCCAGGCGTGGTACCGGTGCTTCCTGATAGTTGTCTGGTGGCAGCCAGTTGTCTTCAGCGGTGACGAATGTCTCAAAATAGCGCCACGTCCTCCGAGCCGTCTTGCGCAAGAAGGCGATTTGATCCGGAAGAAGCTCCAGCCCTGATCCCATGGTGGGCTGGCTGATTCTCCAGGCGACCACCGGCGAGATCAGCCAAAGCCCGAGGAAAGGAAACGCGAGCAAGGGCGTCCCCCCATGAAAAACGAGCAATATCGCCATAATCGCGAGAGCAACCGGCGGCGCGGCCCCAAGAGTCAGGAAGGAACCGGCAAGATCGATTCGCGCGGCCCGGGCGGCGTCAGAAGACGTCTTCCACTCCAGTTGGCGCTTATGGGTGACTAGCGAGCGCCAAAGCGTTCGGACGATGGCGTCCAGGCTGGTGGCTGCCTCATAGGGGAGGAAAACTACGGCGAGAAAAACCTGCGCAAGATGCCGCCCGCCTGATTTCATCAATACACCCGGCCAATATCGCAGCAGTGGAATTTCCGCAGGCACACGAATCAACTCCACCGCTACCGACACGAAACCCGGCAACACCATAAGCGCCAGCATGAGCAGCGTAGCTGGCGCCGAAAGGGCCGGCAGAAAAATCCAGAAGCCCGCGAGAAACGCGATCATCGCCATCGGCACCAGACTGCGGCGCAGGTTATCTAGGATCTTCCACCGCGACAAACGCGAAAGAGGATTGGTGATGCTTGCACCACCCGGCCCTGGCACTCGCGGCATCGTCCAGCGTGCGATTTGCCAGTCGCCGCGAATCCAACGATGCCGGCGGCTCACGTCCGTCGTGTAGTGCGAGGGATAGTCTTCATAGAGCTCGATGTCGGTGACGAGCGCGGATCGGGCGTGGCAGGCCTCGATCAAATCGTGGCTCAAAATTGCATTCTCGGGAAATCGTCCCACGGACGCCTGCTCGAAAGCCGCCACGTCGTAAATCCCTTTTCCGATGAAGGTTCCTTCCGCAAAGAGATCCTGATACACGTCCGATGCCGCACGAGTGTACGGATCGATGCCGACCTCTCCGGCAAAGAGCCGGACAAACCAGGATCGCCCTGCACTGGGCAGGCTCACCCCGATACGTGGTTGAAGAATGCCGTATCCTTCGATGACGATGCCTTTGATTGGATCAAATTTCGGGCGATTTAACGGATGCGCCATTGTGCCCGCCAGTTCGCGCGCAGTATCGCGTGGGAGTTGCGTATCGGTATCGAGCGTGATGACGAATTTCATCGTGTCCAGGAGGCATCGGTCGCCGATGATCTCGGAAAAACGTTCACCAGAAGCTCCGAGCAGAACCGCATTGAATTCCTCGAGCTTGCCTCGCTTGCGCTCGTAGCCCATCCAGCAACTCTCGGATTCGTTCCAGCGCCGGGGACGATGGAGAAGATAAAAAATTCCGGGACGGTCACCATTATACTGAGCGTTTAGCAATTCGATACCAGCTCTCGCCTGCTCGATCAGCAATGAATCCAGTGGCATGGTTTCGCTGGCGGCGTCCGGAAAGTCTGTCAAAAGGGCGAAGTAAAGATTCTCGTCCCGATTAGCGAGATAATGGATCTCTAAAGTTTCAATGAGATGCGCGACGTCTTGCGTGCTCCCGAGCATCGTCGGGATCGCCACGATTGTGCGGGATGTGTTTGGAATTCCCGCGGAATAATCCAGCCGCGGCAACAGGTGTGGCGTGATTGTCAGCGTGGAAAGCAAATTCACCAATGCGACTGCCAGTTGGCTGCAGCAGATGAGGAAGAGCACGGTGAAAATGATAAGCCCCGGAATCGGAACGCCCGCCTCCGCCAACTGCCCAAAGAAAATCAGCGTCGCCAGGGTGGTAATCCCTCCAATGCTGCCAGCGTAATACATCATCGGAAAACGCTGCACACAACGTGAAAACGCCTTGCGCCATGGAGTCCGCATTTTGGCCGCACTTTCCAGCGAGGCACGCCCTTGACCAATGAGGTAATAGCCGACATGCGAGGCACGATCGTCCGGACCTGGGCGAGCCGCGTGCGCGGAGGCGAGGTCGATGGCCATGTCGGCCACCTGCGTTTCTTCAAACTTGCTGGCGGTTGCGATCGTCTCTACGACGTGTCGGTAACGATCCCTCGTGGCAAAATCCATCATTCCGTAGATGGATGGAGGATCCTTCCGCAGTGTCCGCTCGACCTGGCTCATGGCTTCGACAAAATCCTTCCAGTTCACCGCGCTGAGAAACCGAAGGCTGAGAATGCTATGGCTGATGGAAACCTGGTCGGCCGCCTGCATCTGGCTTTCCTGATGCACAAGTTGCTCGATGGACGCGCCCTGCTCGGCGAGCTTTTGCTCCAGCCAATTTCGCACCCAATTCATGACGGTGCTTTGCTGAGAAAGCCGCTGGCTGAACTCCGCAACGAAAGAGCTGGAGAGCGGAATGTCTGACCGGGCCATCTCCGCCATCACGATTACAAGATCCGAGGGATTCTTCTCCGCGATCTCCTGCAAGCGATTCATCCATTGGTCCGCCAGATCACGGTCGTGCCGGGCCACGCGCAACCGCGATGTGACGCGTTGCAGATTTTCAATAAGCGCAAGCCGCAACATGATCGGGATCGCCCAGAGCTCGCCCAGCTTGAGCGGGGTGACGCTCTGGTACGAAGACACGAAGGCACTGAGATGCTCAACGTCGATCTGCGCGTCGACATGAGAGATCAGCTCGAGAACAATATCGTAAACGCGAGGCAGCTGGGCCGATGCCCCGGCATGCAATCGCGGCAGCTCCTGGCTATAGCTCTTCGGCAGATGGCGCCGGGCCATCTGGATCTGTTCCTCGATGAGAAAATAATTGTCGAGCAGCCACTCTGCCGCATGCGTGACCCGCCGACCCTGGTCGACGGCCTGCGTCTCACGATTAAAGCTCCGCAGGCTCTTTTCGTTTTGATCGAGCCTGGCGAGAAGGTGATTGGACCCCTTGCTGACAAAGACGTCGTGACTCTCGGCCAGAACCATCGCGTGGCGGATCAGCTGGTCGAGACTGTACAACTCCCCACGCAGCGGTTTCTCGCTAACGTGTAGTCGTGGGTGCGTTAATTTCGATTTCCAATCTTGCAGACGCGATGACACAGCT
>Ga0209066_10004817_pt1 | contig 14486 bp, 12 predicted proteins | sample All_14_2_FD_187198 | JGI IMG/M metagenome (GOLD analysis project Ga0209066, IMG submission 187198) | Freshwater microbial communities in response to fracking from Pennsylvania, USA - Allegheny Zone_MetaG_DW_15 (SPAdes) (version 2) ...
CCGATCTGGCCGAGCTCCATCAGGCTCGACCACAGCCGGTCGTGATCCACGCGGAGATTGGGGCGGTCGGCGGCGGTCATGGCGACTCCGTTGTCAGCAGGCCACTAACGGACTAAATTCAGTCCGGGGTCGGGAGGACCCTACCATGAAATACTCCACCCGGATCAAGCCCATCAGCTACCTCAAGGCGAACGCTGCCGAGGTCGTGCGCGGCCTCGCCGAAAGCGGCGAGCCGATGATCATCACACAGAATGGCGAAGCGACCGCTGTCATTCAGGACATCGCCAGTTTCGAGGAGACGCAGGAGACACTTGCGCTCCTCAAGATCCTTGCGCTGGGCGAGCAACAGGTCAGAGAGGGCAAGACCGTTCCCGCCGCGAAGGCGATGCGACGGTTCCGCGACCGGATCAAACGGACAAGAGCGGGGGAATGAAGCGCTACACGGTGACACTGACCGAGCAAGCCCTTCTCGATCTCGACGATATTGCCCGCTACATCGCGCTCCACGACTTGCCGGAAAAAGCCGAGCACGTCGCCAATCGAATCGAGGAAGCGCTCGCGTCGCTCACCAGCTTGCCGGACCGAGGGCCATATCCGCGGGAGCTTCTCACCATGGGCAACCGCAGCTTCCGGGAAATACATTTCAAACCATACCGCATCGTCTATCGCGTCTATGAACGAGAGGTTGTTGTGTTCCTCATCGCGGACGGTCGTCGCGATATGCGTGCCCTGCTGGCCAGACGCCTGCTGGGCGCTTAGGCCGGCGCTGGCCGGATCGGTTGCGCATCGCTATTGCTCGAACCTCACAACATTGGATGTGTAACCGCATGCTTCCGCTGTCCGATACGCTCGTTCTCGACCTGACGCAGGTCATCGCCGGCCCCACGGCAGGCCAGATTCTGGGCGACATGGGCGCCGACGTGATCAAGGTCGAGCCGCTGAACGGCGAGCATTTCCGGCCGCATTTCGGCGGCGCCTGGGTGCCATCGATGAACCGCAACAAGCGCGGCCTCGCGATCGACCTGCGGACCGACGGCGGCAAGGACGTGCTGATGCGCCTGGTGAAGAAGGCCGACGTGTTCATGGAGGCCTTCACGCCGGGCGTGATCGACAAGCTGGGTTTCGGCTGGGACGTCGTGTCGGAGGTCAATCCGCAGGCGATCTATGCCTCGATCTCGGGATACGGCCAGACCGGTCCCTATTCCCCGCGCGCCGGCTACGACCCCTGCATCCAGGCCGAGATCGGCCTGATGGATGCGACCGGCCCCTATCAGGGCGAGATGTGCCGCGTCGGCACGGCCCCCATCGACTATTCGACCGGCCTCGCCTGCGCCGGCGGCATCGCCTTCGCGCTGCTGCACCGGATCAAGACCGGCAAGGGCCAGCGGCTCGACCTTTCGCTGTTCGATGTCGGCATGCACATGATGAGTCACTGGATCACCAACCATGGCCTCACCGGCGAGAACCCGGAACGCATGGGGACCTCGAACACGATCCTCTGTCCGCTGCGCGTCTTTCCGACCAAGACCCAGCCGGTGTTCGTGGCCGGCACCAACGACGCCTTCTGGCGCCTGCTCTGCAACGCGCTCGGCAAGAAGGACTGGCTCGACGACGAGCGCTTCAAGACCAATGCTGGCCGCGTCGCCCATCGGGCGCTCCTCGAGGGGATGATCGAGGCTTATTTCCTGGAGCACACGGCCGACGAGTTGCTGGAAAGACTGATCCCCGCCGGCATGCCCTGCTCCGCCGCCTACAAGGTGAGCGACGTGATGGCCTCCGACCACGCCCGGGCGCGCGGCAGCGTGCTGGAGATCGACTATCCCGGGATCGGCCCGGTGAAGTCGGCTGCCAACCCGATCAAGCTCTCCGCCGCGCCGGTCGAGACCCGGCAGAAGGCGCCGGCCGTCGGCGAGCACACGGTCGAGATCATGCACGAAGTCGGCTATAGCGATGACGAGATCGCCGCCCTTGCGTCGGCGAAGGCCATCGCGACCAGCTGAGGTCACCCGTGAAGATCGTCTATTCCGAGAAACACGCCCAGCACGATCCGCAGCACTTCGTGGTGCGCGGCACCAAGCAGCGCAGCGCCGAACAACCGGAGCGCGCCACCCGCCTGCTGGCCGCCGCGACGGCCGCCGGCCATACGATCGTTCCGCCGGGCTCGTACGGCCCGGCGCCGGCCGCCACCGTGCATACGCCGGACTATCTCGACTTCCTGCAGATCGCCGCGCGCGAATGGGCGAAGCTGCCGGGCGCGGGTCCGGAAGTGGTGCCCAACGTCCATCCGGCGCGTGCCCATGCCTCCTATCCGAAGGCGCTCGCGGGCCGCGCCGGTTGGCACCAGGTCGACACCGGCTGCCCGATCGGGCCGCACACCTGGGACGCAGCCCTCGCCGCCACCGAAGTCGCCGCCACCGTCGCCGACATGGTGCTCGCGGGCGAAGACCATGCCTATGCGCTCTGCCGGCCGCCGGGCCATCACGCCTATGCCGACATGGCCGGCGGCTTCTGCTTCCTGAACAACACGGCCGTGGCGGCGCAACGTCTGCGGGGCAAACACGAGCGCGTGGCGATCCTCGATGTCGACGTGCATCACGGCAACGGCACGCAGGGCATCTTCTACGAGCGCGACGACGTGCTCACGGTCTCGATCCACGCCGATCCCGACCACTACTATCCCTTCTTCTGGGGCCATGCGCACGAGCACGGCGCGGGCAAGGGCCAGGGCTTCAACCTCAACCTGCCCCTGCCGCTCGGCTCGCCCGATGCGCCGTGGCTCGAGGCCGGTGACAAGGCCCTCGCGCGCATCCGAGAGTTCCAGCCCACCGCCCTGGTCGTGGCACTCGGCCTCGATGCCAGCGAAAGCGATCCGCTGCAGGGCCTCAAGGTCACCGGCGCCGGCTTCTATGCGATGGCCGAGAAGATCGCGGGCCTGCATCTGCCGACGGTGCTGGTTCAGGAAGGCGGCTATCTCGGCGACGATCTCGGCCGCAACCTCGTCCAGTTCCTCGCCGGCTTCGAGAAGGGCCGCAGCGCCTAGCGCGTGAAGTTCAGTCGCCGCCATTCCCACCGACGACATAGACGGTGAGCTTCTCGGGCAGCGTGTCGTGCGCGACCTCGATGGTGCGGCGGTCGGGCCAGATGAAGACCGCGTCCTGGTCGGCCATCAGTTCCTCGAAGCGCGCGACCTGGCCGCGTCCCCAATAATGCATCGGCAGCACGATGCGCGGCTGCACCTGGCGGATGACCTCGACCATCACCGGCAGGCCGACCGTGTAGGCGCCGTCGATCGGCACCATCAGCACGTCGATGCGGCCGAGCTCGTCGAGATGGTCCCGGGTCAGCCGGTGATGCAGATGGCCGAGATGGGCGATGCAGAGATCGCCGATGGTGAAGGTGAAGATCGAGTTGCCGTTGATGCGCGCCGAGCCCCCACCCCAGTCGCGCGCATTGGTCGGCAGGTTCGTCACCTTGAGATCCTTCAGTGAGACGTCGTGGCGCGCCTCGGTCTGGCCGGCCTCGTCCGGCCAGCCGCGCAGCACATAGGTGATCCCGTCCTCGGGCGTGTCGGTGTAGTGCGTCGAGTGCGCATTGTTCATCGTGACGATGTCGGGCTTGCGGCCGAAACCGTTCAGCCCGTTGTAGTCGGTGATGGCGCGCACGCCCTGCGGCGTGTCGATCTCGAAGCTGGCATGGCCGAGAAAGGTGATGATCGCGCGGCTCGCCGTATCGGCCGCCATCTGGACCCCGTCGAGCGAGGCGACCTGCACCCCGCGTCCCTGCAGGGTGGGGCCGAGTTCGACCAGGTTCTTGGAACAGCGGGCAAGCGCCGGTCCCGCCAGCAAGGCGAAGGCGGTGGCGCACAGGGCGACGAGGGACAGACGAAGAGTCATGGAGCCTCCGGGTCAGGATGGCAGCTTCTCCCCGGATGCACTCGATATGCCAGCCCTTAGTCCCGTTGACTCGGGATTGTGAAGCAACTAGAACAAAGCAAGAACATTCAACTTAGGCCCATCCACCAGACCGACGAGGGGGCGATGCCCGTCATTTCCCCGACTGCCTTTGCCTCCCCTGCTTCCCGGGCCGCCAACGACAGGGCGGCCCCGGTACCGGCCGCCTTGCGGGAAAAGGTTCGTCGGCTGGAAAGGTCGAACAGCGGCCGGCGCAGCGGCCGGGCCGCTTCGGCGCCGCTCGGAATCCCGGCCATCGACGCCCTGCTGCCGGAAGGCGGTCTGCTGACGGGCGCCTTGCACGAGATCGAGGCGGGACCCGGCCCTTCCGGGCGGGTGGCGCCGCACGACGGGCCGGTCCTCGGCTTCGCCGGCCATCTGCTGGGCCGGTTCGGTCCGGGCACCATCCTGTGGTGCCGCCGTCCCACCGGCACCTTCGACGCCCCGCCCTATGCGCCAGCCCTGTCGGCCTGGTTCGATCCGGCGCGCCTGCTGATGGTCACGGCGCAGCGCGACGAGGATCTCTTCTGGGCGATGGAGGAAGGGCTGCGCTGCCCCGGCATCTCGGCCGTCGTGGGCGAGACGCGCGGCGCCGATCCCACGGCGGGTCGCCGCCTGTCGCTCGCCGCCGAGAAGAACGGCGTCCCCGCCCTGCTGCTGCGCGCCCAGCCGGCACCGCCGCAAAGCGTGTGCGCGACCCGGTGGCGGATCGCCTCCGCACCCTCCTGTTCGACGCCGGGTCTCAAGGATGTCGGCGCCGCCCGCTGGCACCTCGAATTGCGGCGCAACCGCTTCGGCACGCCGTCCGCCGCCGAAACACCGTCCTGGCTCCTGGAGTGGAACGATGAAACGCATTGTCTCGCTGTGGTTCCCCAAGCTCTCCACGGATCGCCTGGCACGCACTTCGAAGAAAGACTGGTCGGATAGGGCCGCCGCCACCGTCGTGTGGCGCGAGGGCTGTCCGCGCCTCGCCGCCGTCAATCCGCACGCTCGTACCGCCGGCCTGCGCCCGCACATGCGGCTGGCCGATGCGCGCGCCCTGCTGCCCGATCTCGTCACGGTCGCGGGCGAACCGCAGACCGACCTCCGCCTGGTCGAGGCGATCGCGGGCTGGTGCGATCGTTACACGCCCTGGGTGGCAATCGACCCGACCGGCGGGGCACTGACCGAGGACACCGGGACGGCCTGCAGCGCCGGTGGCTTCGGCGGCGATGCCGGCCTGCTGCTCGACGTGACGGGCTGCACGCATCTCTTCGGCGAGGGCGAGAGCGGTGAACGCGGGCTGTTGGCCGACCTGGTGACGCGCCTTGCCCGCCGCGATCTTTCCTGCCGCGCCGCGATGGCCGACACGGCAGGCGCGGCTTGGGCGCTGGCGCGTTTCGCCGAGCGCCAGGCCGATCTCTTCTGTCCGTCGCACGGCCAGCGCGAGGCGCTCGCGCCGCTGCCGGTCGAGGGGCTGCGCCTCGAGGCGCCGATCCTCGAGACCTTGCTGAAGCTCGGCCTGCGCCGCATCGGCGATCTCTATCCCATGCCGCGCGCCCCGCTGGTCCGGCGCTTCGGCGAGCAGCCGGTGCGCCGCATCGATCAGGCGCTGGGCCGGCTCGACGAGCCGATCGAGCCGCGCCGCCTGCCGCCGGCCTTCCGCACGCGCCTCGCCTTCGCCGAACCGATCGGCCGTACCGAAGACATCGCCGCCGCGACCAGCCGCCTGCTGGCCGCCCTCTGCCGCCAGTTCGAACAGGCGGGCGTCGGTGCACGCCTGCTCGAGATCGCGCTCTATCGCGTCGACGGCTCGGTCGACCGCGCCTCGATCGGCACGAGCCGGCCCAACCGCGACAATCCGAAACTGATGAAGCTCTTCGAGGAGAAGCTCGGCGAACTCGATCCCGGCTTCGGCGTCGAGCTGATGATCCTGTCGGCCCCCGAAGTCGAACCCTGGAGCGGCACGCAGGATGCGCTGCCCGACCAGGACTCGCCCACCGTCGCCTCGGGCATGGACGGCACGATCGACCTCGCCGACCGGCTGGCGCTGCGGCTGGGCACGGAGAACGTGGTGCGGCTGCTGACGCGCGACAGCCATCTGCCCGAACGTGTCCAGGTCGCCGCCTCTGCCGCGACGAAGCCGGCCGCGGCGGGCGCCTGGCGCCGCGTCGCCGGCCTCAAGGGGGCACGGCCGACCCGCCTGTTGCAGCGGCCCGAGCCCGTCGAGGTCACCGCCTTCGTGCCCGACGATCCACCGTCGGTGTTCCGCTGGCGCCGGCATGCCCATCGCATCGTGCGCGCCGACGGGCCGGAGCGGATCGCCGACGAATGGTGGCGGCCGCGGCCCGACGGCAGCCGCCCGCCGGCCGGTGCGTGATTACTACCGCGTCGAGGACGATGACGGCGGCCGCTTCTGGCTGTTCCGCGACGGGCCCTACCGGCTCGCCGCCAACGGTCAGCCGACGGCCCGCTGGTTCCTCCACGGATTCTGCGCCTGAAGGGGAGAGGGAAATGGAGACGACCACAGCGACCGCCAAACGGGGCACCACGCTCACCATCCGCGGCCTCGATGTCGCGGTCATCGAGCGGCTGAAGAACCATGCGCGCGCCCGGGGCCGCTCGCTCGAAGCCGATCTGCGCGACCTGCTGACCTATGCGTCGGGCCAGCCGCTGGTGGTCGATCCGCTGGAGGAAGCCGATCGCATCGCCGCCATGACGCCGCGGGTGAGCGTCGCGCACAGGGGAGCGGACGCGTGATCGTCGTCGTCGATCCCGGCGTCGCCCTCAAATGGTTCGTCGAGGAGCCGCTGCGGCCGCAGGCGCGGTCGTTGCTGGCCAACCGCCACGAGGTGATCGCGCCCGACATCCTGATCGCGGGCGTGGCCGAACTGGCCCGGCAGAAGGCAAGGCGCGGCGAAATCACGCTCGAGCAGGCCGAACCCATCGTGCGCAACATCGCCCTGCCAGCGTTCATCTCGGCCTTCGTCGAATCGCCGCAGCTGCGCAATCGCGCCTTCGCCATCGCCCTGCAGTGCGGCCGGCCGGTGCACGAATGCTTCTATGCCGCCTGCGCCGAGGCGGCGAAGGCACCGCTGGTCAGCGCCGACGAGGAATTCCTGCAGGCCCTGGAGAACGAGGGCATCCCGGTGCGCGGCGTGCCGCTCGCCCAAGCGGAAGAACTCGCCGGTCCCTGACGCCATGGACTATGCCGAGCTCCAGGTCACGACCAACTACAGCTTCCTGCGCGGCGGCTCGCATCCGCAGGAACTGGTCGAACGGGCGATCGAGCTTGGCCACAGCGCCATCGGCATCACCGACCGCAACACGCTGGCCGGCGTCGTGCGCGCCTTCGCGGCGTCGCGCGGCGAGAAGAAAGGCGCCCCCGACAGGATCAAGCTGCTGGTCGGCAGCCGCCTCGAAACGCGCAACGGCTATTCGCTGCTCGCCTATCCGACCGATCTCGATGCCTACAAGCGCCTGTCCCGCCTCTTGACCCGGGGCAACCGGCGCACCGGGAAGGGGCAGTGCGACATCGGCTTCGAGGATCTCGCGGAACATGCCGAGGGCCTGCTGGCGATCGTGCTGCCGCCGCGCAAGCCTGGAGACCCGGCCTTTCGCGAGCGGCTGCAACGCCTCGCCCGGCTGTTCGGCGACCGCTGTTATCTCGCGGGCACGATGCTGTTCCGGGGCGACGATGCTCGGCGCCTGGCCCAGCTCGACGATCTCGCCAGCGCGACGGGGGTGACGTTCGTCGCCACGAACGACGTGCACTATCACGTGCCCGAGCGGCGCGCGCTGCAGGACGTCGTAACGGCCATCCGGCTCGGCTGCACGGTCGACGCGCTGGGCTTCCGCCGCTTCGCCAGCGCCGAACGCCACCTCAAGGCGCCGGCAGAGATGGCACGCCTGTTCCGCCGCCATCCGCACGCCATCGCCGCCACGCAGGAGATCGTTAGGCGCTGCACCTTTTCGCTGCGGCAGCTCACCTATCAATATCCGGTCGTCTATGAAGGCGGCGAGACTCCCATGGGCAAGCTCATGCGCCTCACCTGGGAAGGCGCGGCATGGCGCTATCCCGACGGCGTTCCGGAGGAGGTGGCCAATACGATCCGGAAGGAATTCGAACTCATCGCCCTCAAGGATATCGCACCCTATTTCCTGACGGTGCATGAGATCGTGATGGAGGCGCGCAGGCGCGGAATCCTGTGCCAGGGTCGCGGCTCGGCCGCCAATTCCGCGGTCTGCTACTGCCTGGGGATCACCTCCGTGAATCCGAAAGAGACGAAGGTGCTGTTCGAACGCTTCCTGTCCAATTCCCGCGACGAACCGCCCGACATCGACGTCGATTTCGAGCATGAGCGGCGCGAAGAGATCATCCAGTGGATCTACGAGGAGAAGCATCGCTCCAAGGCCGCCCTGGCCGCCACGGTGATCTCGTTCCGCAGCCGCAGCGCCATCCGCGAAGTCGGCAAGGCGCTCGGCCTGTCGCCCGACACGGTGGGGGTGATGGCCGACACCGTGTGGGGCATGGGCTCGGGCGGCGTACGGGTCGAGCATGTGCGGGAGGCCGGCCTCGATCCGGTCGATCCGCGCATCCTGCTGGCGCTCGAACTCTCGTCGGCCCTGTGCGGTTTCCCGCGCCATCTTTCCCAGCATGTAGGCGGCTTCGTTCTAACTCAGGACCGGCTCGACGAGCTGGTGCCGATCCAGAACGCGGCAATGAAGGACCGCACCGTCGTCGAGTGGGACAAGGACGATCTCGACGTGCTGGGTATCTACAAGGTCGACGTGCTGGCGCTCGGCATGCTGACGGCCCTGCGCAAGAGCTTCACGATGATCGAGAAGCATTTCGGCAGGAAGCTCGATCTCGACATGCGGCCGGACGACCCGAGCGTCTACGAGATGCTGTGCCGCGCCGATTCGGTCGGCGTCTTCCAGGTCGAGAGCCGGGCGCAGATGTCGATGCTGCCGCGCCTGAAACCCCGGGAGTATTACGACCTGGTCGTCGAGGTGGCGATCGTGCGACCGGGTCCCATCCAGGGCGGCATGGTCCATCCCTATCTGAAGAACCGCGCAGATCCTGGCGCCGTCATCTATCCGAAGCCGGAACTCGAAGCGGTCTTGAAGAGAACGCTGGGCGTTCCGCTCTTCCAGGAACAGGCGATGCAGATCGCCATCGTCGGCGCGGGCTTCACCCCGGAGAAGGCCGACGAACTACGTCGCGCCATGGCGACGTTCCGGCACAACGGCACCATCCACAAATTCAAGGCCCCCTTCATTGATGGCATGGTGGAACGGGGATACGAGCGCGACTTTGCCGAACGCTGCTTCAAGCAGATCGAAGGGTTCGGCGAATACGGCTTTCCGGAAAGCCACGCCGCGAGCTTCGCGATCCTGGTCTACGCCTCGTCCTACGTGAAGCACTACTATCCCGAGGTCTTCGCCGCGGCGCTGCTCAATTCCCAGCCGATGGGTTTCTATGCCCCGGCCCAGCTGGTGCGCGATGCGCGGGACCATGGCGTCCAGGTGCTGCCCCCCGACATCAACGCCAGTTCCCGGGATTGCACGCTGGAGGCGGGGAAGAACAATCGCTGCGCCCTGCGTCTCGGCCTGAGTCAGGTGACGGGCCTGTCCGAAGAGGCGGCCGACAGGGTGGTCGAACGGCGCGGTACGACTCCCTACAGCGATCCTGCCGACCTGTGGCGGCGCAGCGGTCTCAGCAAGAAGCAGATCATCGCCCTGGCCCGAGCCGATGCCTTCGCCTCGCTCAGCCTCACCCGCCGCGACGTGCTGTGGGCGGTGCGCGGGTTTGCCGACGGGCAGCTGCCCCTGCTCGACAGCCAGCCGCGGGTGCGCGACCTGGAACCCGCCGTCAGGCTGCCCGGCCTCACCCTGGGCGAGCAGGTGGTGGACGATTACAGCAGTTTCTCCCTGTCCCTGCGCTCGCATCCGATGCAACTGCTGCGGCAGACCTTCGCCCAGCAGGGACTCTCCAGCACCGAGGCTCTGGCATCGGCGAAGAATGGCACCGTCCTGACCCTGGCCGGCCTGGTGCTGGTGCGCCAGCGGCCGGGGACCGCTTCCGGCGTGGTGTTCGTCACCCTCGAAGACGAGTTCGGCATCGCCAATCTCGTGGTCTGGCCCACGGTGTTCGAAGCCTATCGCCGCATCGTCATGGGCGCGCGCATGGTGGGAGTGCGCGGCCGCATCCAGTGCGAGGGGGAGAAGCAGTACAAGGTGATCCACCTCGTGGTCGAAGAGATCTGGGACCTGTCGGCCGAACTCGATTCGATCTCGGAGCTCGACCTGTTCCATCTGACCCATCCCCGCGGCGACGAAGCCCGCAGGGAACCGGCAGACCAGCGTGTGAAGGTCGCCGAGGCCAATGCCACGCGCCACCGGTCCAGCCGCTCCTCCCCTGCCCAGCCTGTCGCCAGGCCTGCTTACGACCGTGACCGCATCGTCCTCGACCGGCCGAAGATCCGCATCCAGAGCCGGGACTTCCACTGACCCGGCTCGACGTTCGTCAGAGTCGCGTCGCCTCGTCGATCAGCTCCTGGGCGGCGATGTCCAGCAGCTCGTCCTCGGCGGTGCCGTCGAGTACCCGCTCCTTGCCGATCTCGAGCAGCACCGGCACGGCAAGCGGCGAGATGCGGTCGAGGCGTCGATAGACGATGCGGCCCCGGGCGCGCTTCAGCAGGTCGCCCAGTCGTTTCAGATCGGCGAGCTGCCAGGCCGCGTCCTGGCGGGTGGCGCGCAGCAGGATGTGGTTGGGCTCGTGCTGGCGCAGCGTGTCGTAGATCAGGTCGGAACTGAACGTGACCTGGCGGCGCGATTTCTCCTCGCCGGGAAAGCGCCGCTCGATCAGCCCGGCAATCACCGCGACGTTGCGGAACGAGCGCCGGAGCATGCTCGATTCGTCCATCCAGGCTTCGAGATCGTCGCCCAGCATGTCTTCGTCGAACAGCTCCTCGAGCTGCTTCGGCGAAGCCGGCCGCAAGCCCCAGAGGCCCAGCACATAGTCGGTGGCGACGAAGCCCAGCGGCCGCAACCCCATGCGCTCCATGCGCCGCGTCAGCAGCATGCCCAGTGTCTGGTGGGCGTTGCGCCCCTCGAAGCAATAGGCCACCAGGAACTGCTTGCCGCCGCGCGGGAACCCCTCGACCAGCAATTTGTCGGCCGGCGGCAGCATCGAGCGGAAGACCTGGATGCGCAGCCATTCCTGCACCTCGGCCGGCAGCTTGGGATGCTTCAGCGGATCCTGCAGGATGCCGCGCACCCGGTTGGCGAGGAAGGTCGAGAGCGGCAGCCGGCCGCCGCCATAGGCCGGCACCTTGGGATCGCCGGTGGTGGCCGGCGAACAGATCGCCGACAGTTCCTTGACGCCCTCGAAGCGCAACAGGCGGCCGGCGAACACGAACGTGTCGCCCGGCACCAGCCCCTGCACGAACCCCTCCTCCACCTCGCCCAGCACAGCGCCCCGGCGCAGCCGCACCTTCATCAACGGCAGCTCGACGATGGTGCCGACATTCATGCGGAACTGCTTGGCCACCAGCGGCGAGGCCAACATCCAGCGTCCATCGGGCAACTGCTTCAGCCGGTGCCAGCGATCGTAGGCCGCGAGCGCATAGCCGCCGGTCGCCACGAAGTCGAACGTGTCGTCGAAATCCTGGCGCGGCAGGTCACGATAGGGCTGCGCCCGGCGCACCTCGGCGAAGAAGGCCTCGCGGTCGATCGGCTGGGCGCAGGCGGTGCCCACGATGTGCTGGGCCAGCACGTCGAGGCAGGGCGGGCGCGGCGGATCGCCGTCGAGTTCGCGCGCTTCCACGGCTTCCAGCGCGGCCAGCGATTCCAGCACCTCGAAGCGGTTGGCCGGCGCGATCATGGCGCGGCTGGGCTCGTCGAGCCGATGGTTGGCGCGGCCGATCCGCTGCATCAGGCGGCTGACTCCCTTGGGGGCGCCCATCTGGATGACGAGATCGACATCGCCCCAGTCGATGCCGAGGTCGAGCGACGAGGTCGCCACCACCGCCCGCAGCCTGCCCGCCGCCATCGCCGCCTCGACCTTGCGCCGCTGCTCGACGGCCAGCGAGCCGTGATGCAGCCCGATCGACAGATTGTCGTCGTTGATCCGCCACAACGCGTCGAAGGCCAGTTCCGCCTGGGCCCGCGTGTTGACGAAGATGATCGAGGTCTTGTGCTGCCGGATGATGTTGTAGATCTCGGGCACCGCATGGCGCCCCATATGCCCGCCCCACGGCAGCCGCTCGTGCGCATCGATGATCGACACGACCGGCGGCGCGCCGGGCTCGCCCATCACGATCTCCACAGGCTCGTCGCGCAAGTTCAGGAACTCGGCGAGCGCCGGCGGATCGGCCACCGTGGCGGAAAGGCCGACGAAGCGCGCCTGCGGTGCCAGCGTGGCCAGCCGCGACAGGCAGAGCGCCAGGTGATGGCCGCGCTTGCTGGTGGCGAAGGCGTGCAACTCGTCGATGATCACGCATTTCAGGCTGGCGAAGAACTTCGCCGCATCGAGATAGGAGAGCAGCAGCGCCAGCGACTCCGGCGTCGTCATCAGCAGGTCCGGCGGCCGCTCGCGCTGGCGCAGCCGACGGCTCTGGGGCGTATCGCCGGTCCGGCTCTCGGCCCGCACCGGCAACTGCATCTCGGCCAGCGGCTGTTCGAGGTTCCGGCGGATGTCGGTCGCCAGCGCCTTGAGCGGCGAGATGTAGAGCGTGTGCAGCTCCCCCTGCCCCTTCTTGTAGGCGAGGTCCCGGCCGGCCTGCCGCCGCTCCGTGAGTTCGATCAATGACGGAAGAAAGCCCGCCAGCGTCTTGCCGCCACCGGTCGGCGCGATCAGCAACGCGCTCTTGCCCTTTCGGGCCAGATCGACCAGCGCGAGCTGGTGCGGCCGCGGTGCCCAGCCGCGACTCTCGAACCAGCGTGCAAACAGGTCGGGAAGCCCCATATCCCTGGGGTAGGATGCATCAGGAGCCATGGCAATCGAGACGAGATCCGAGACCCTGAATCCCCGTACGTGGCTCTACCCGACGCCGCGCGGCCTCTATTGCGAACCGGGCGATTTCTACGTCGATCCGGCCTTCGCGGTGCCGCGCGCGGTGATCACGCACGGGCATGGCGACCATGCGCGTCCGGGGCATCGCAAGGCGCTGGCGACGCCGGAGACCCTGGCGATCATGCGCACGCGTTTCCAGGACATGCCCGACACCGAGCAGCAGGCGCTGAAATACGGCGAGAGCGTTCGCATTGGCGAGGTCGAGGTCGGCTTCGCGCCCGCCGGTCACATCCTGGGCTCGGCGCAGGCAGTGCTGGCATACAGGGGCCAGCGCATCGTCGTGTCGGGCGACTACAAGCGCCGGCCGGACCCAACCTGCCCGCCGTTCGAGCCCGTACCGTGCGACGTGTTCATCACCGAGGCGACCTTCGCGCTGCCGGTCTTCCATCACCCCTCCGACGCCGGCGAGATCGGCAAGCTGCTGCGCTCCGTCGCGACCTTCCCCGAGCGCACTCATCTGGTGGGCGTCTACGCGCTCGGCAAGTGCCAGCGGGTCATCCGCCTGCTGCGCGAGGCGGGCTATGACAAGCGCATCTGGCTGCATGGCGGACTGATGTCCCTGTGCAGGCTCTACCAGGAGCATGGCGTCGATCTCGGCGACGTGGCGCCGGTCTCCGAAGCGATCCTCGAGACCTTCAAGGGCGCCATCGTCCTGTGTCCGCCGTCGGCCATCGCCGACCGCTGGTCGCGGCGCTTCGCCGATCCCATCGCCGCCGTGTGTTCGGGCTGGATGAACGTACGCGCGCGAGCCCGGCAACGCGGCGCGGAGCTGCCGCTGATCATCTCCGACCATGCCGACTGGCCGGAACTCACGCAGACCCTGAAGGATGTCGGCGCGCCGAAAGTGTGGGTGACGCACGGCCGCGAGGAAGCGCTGGTGCACTATGCACGAGAGCTCGGCATCGATGCCGAGGCGTTGCACCTGGCGGGTCGCGACGAAGAGGATTCCTGATCGTGCAGGCCTTCGCCCGCCTTCTCGACTCGCTCTCCTTCCAGCCGGCGCGCAACGCCAAGCTGCGGCTGATCGAGACCTACCTGCGCGAAACGCCCGATCCCGACCGCGGCTGGGCGCTGGCTGCACTGACCGGCGGCCTCGACTTCCCGTCGGCCAAGCCCGCGCTGCTGCGTGGCTTCGGCCAGGAGAAGATCGGCGAGGAACTGTTCGCCCTCTCCTACGACTACGTCGGCGACCTGGCCGAGACACTGGCGCTGATTTGGGAGACCGATCCGGCCGCGGGACCGCCGCCGACCCTGGCCGAAGTCGTCGAGACGCTGCAGCGCGCCACGCGCACCCAGACGCCGGCGATCCTCAAGCGCTGGCTCGATGCACTCGATTCGACGGGGCGCTGGGCGCTGCTGAAACTTCTGACCGGCGCGCTGCGGGTCGGCGTCTCGGCGCGCCTGGCCAAGCAGGCGGTCGCCAACGTCGGCAACCAGCCGGTCGATACCGTCGAGGAGGTCTGGCACGGGCCGGTAGG
>Ga0209066_10004820_pt1 | contig 14474 bp, 18 predicted proteins | sample All_14_2_FD_187198 | JGI IMG/M metagenome (GOLD analysis project Ga0209066, IMG submission 187198) | Freshwater microbial communities in response to fracking from Pennsylvania, USA - Allegheny Zone_MetaG_DW_15 (SPAdes) (version 2) ...
ACCGTTCTGCCCCATCACCGCGAGCTTCATGCCGCGGCGAATAGGAAAATCAACCTCATCTAAAATGGGTTTGTTATGTCCGAACTCGAAGGAAACTCCCTCGAACCGAATAACGCTTTCTTCGCGTACCATTCACACAACCTACCTTATTTCCCCATTTTTGGAAAAGAAAAACCCGCGCCGTTTAGAGCGCGGGTCAAAGTGCAAAGAACCAAGAGCCCAAGGGTTCAGAGGTTCAGAGCACCAAGTTCAACTTGCACGCACCGCGGCGGGGCCGCCGCCGCTGAACCCGCTGCCGAGCCAGCTGTGGCTCCAGTGCCACCTGCCGCCGTGCCAGAAGAGGAAGCGGACGTACAGGTCGCCATCGCGGTGGCGGTACACCGTCCCCCAGAAGAAGACGTATTTGCCCTTCCACTCCTCGGGGATGAGGTGCGGGTTGGCGAGCAGGTAGTCGAGGGCGTTGGCGTTGAGCACGGGCGTGCTCTTGTCCGAGAGCTCCTTGCGGAGCTTGTTGCCCTCGATGTACTTGCTGCCCGCCTGACCTTTCGAGAGGTAGAGGGCGTCCTTCTGGGTTTCCTTGTCCCACTTGAACGCACCGCCCTTCTGGTGCTCCTCGACAGACCAGTCATCGGGAACGAAGGGTTGCGTGTCGCAGTCAATGACGTGTTCGACGACATTGATGGCGGCGTGGCCGAGCAGGACGCGGCGGACATCGGCGAGGACATTGCCCTCGCAGAGCCGCTTGATGTCGTCGTTGCTGTAATCCGCGCGGCGGAAAGCCAGCTTGAGTTCGTTGGCTTGGCCAACATCGAGCATCAAATCGTTGCTCATCGTTGTACTCCTTATTGCGACGGTGTTCTTGCGAACCGTGTCGCGTGCCAGCGGGCTCCCTCGTCGTGAGGGTTTGCCGTAGCAGACGGAGGCCGACAAATACATTATCTGCGGCCGCTCTCTGCTGCGGCAAACCTGCAAGTTGAAAGTCAAAGAACTTGGAGCGAGTATACTACAGACTATAAAATTAGACAATAATTCTTTTAGAGTGTATAGTGCTGCCAAATGAGCCCGATGAAAAAGCCCCAAATGCGAGGTACCCCTTCGGGTACTCCGTTGCATCGCGTAACTGAACGAAAAGCCAAGCGGTATTCCCCATACCGTGCGGCTTTGAGTGATGGAAGCAACAAAGCAGATGGCGCTGTTTCAGCGGGCGGAGCGTTTCCAATGCGCATCAACAAATACTTGGCCCACAAAGGCTACGCGACCCGCAAAGGGGCCGATGCACTCATAGAGAGTAAAAAGGTACAGATCAATGGCCGCCTTGCACAGCTTGGCGACAAAGTAGAAGAAAGCGACGAAGTAGCCGTGCGCCCAAACAAAAAACCAACCACCTACACCTACCTCGCCTACAACAAGCCGCGCGGACTCTCTACTCACGCCTCACTCAAAAGTGAGGAGGACATCATGAGCAGCGTGAAAAATCAGGAGCTCGTCAAAGGACAAAATCTCTTTCCTGTCGGTCGCCTCGACAAAGACTCGCACGGTCTCATCATCCTCACCAACGACGGCCGCATCACAGACCGCCTGCTAAGCCCCGAGCACGACCACGAAAAAGAGTACCGCGTGCGTGTGCAAGAAAATCTCCGTCCAAGTTTCGCCATGCATCTCTCTGCAGGCGTAGACATTGGTGACTATAAGACCAAGCCCTGCAAAGTAGACATTGAGGGCGAGCGCGTGTTCCGCATCACACTAGGTGAGGGCAAACGTCACCAAATCCGTCGCATGGTGGTGTCCCTCCACAACGACGTCATCGACCTCACCCGTATTCGTATTATGAACATCCGCCTCAGCAATCTTGCAGAAGGCGGCGTTCGAAAAATCGACGGTCATGAGCTCGACACCTTCCTCACCTCGCTCGGTCTCCTATCCGAGAAGAAGTCCGCAAGCAAAAGCGCCTAGCCAACACACACCTGAAATAGCGCCACTCACGAGGAGCGGAATACGTTCACGTTTGGAAAGTTCTGCCCACGACTTTTGTGAGGCTATTTTCGAGAGACGATCGATAAAGAAACCGTTCACGAGGAGCGCAAAAACAAATCCCATTTTTACAAGAAAGGCTGTATTTGCAAGATAGAAACTTGGTGCGCGCATAAAGAGCAGTCCTCCAGTAAGAATGAGTAACGCGAGTGCAAGTCCTACAAGCGCATGGAGCCACTCAACTTTCTTTGCAGAAAGGAGCGTGCGCCTTCCACGCAAATACATAAATCCTTGCTCGTCTGAGTAAAAAACTACCGCCCCAGCAAAGAGAATCGTGAGCACATGAAAGACCGTCAGCATAGTTAATTGGCAAGCGTGCCGATTTTAAGTGTTGCTAATTCGCTTTGCGCGCTACGTGTAGTGCCGTGCTGCGCTTCAAACGCGCTCGTACCATCAACACCACAAATGGCGAAAATGGTATCTCCTCCAGGGTGCGTCGGGGTAAATGCAGTGAGGTCGTAGACACTACCGTTTACTGCAGTCCAGCAGTTATCCTTACTTGCATGCTTTGCTACGTCCGCAAGTGTGTAGGTTTTCATCGGAATTGAAACGCGGGCGTACTCTGTCGTAGAGGCAAAGGTTGCATCGTCTTGCCGTTCCTGTGATGGAACATAGTTTTTTTCACCTGAGAACATGCCCTGAGAAAAAGCTACGCTTCCTAGAACAACGGCCACAAAAATGAGCGAGAGTGGATAAAGGTGCCGCAGACGCATAAAAACTACGAAGCTGACGAGCGACGCACAGTGCGGGGAAAGTAGTAGATTACGAGCGCAGCTGTAACTACGTGCATGAGCATGAGATTTGCCATAATTCCGTACGTCCAACCAACCTGGTCAGGATCCGTTGACCACGGCATAGCGACATCAGGATAGAAAGAGGCAATCAGCACGAGCACGGAAAGAATGATGAAATGTTTATTTGCTTTTTTGGTGTCGGTGTACCAGGAGTGCATAGCGACAAACGTAACGCCGGCTGCAACGACACCCAAAACTGTAAGTCCTATAACCGGACCGGTCATGTAAGGACCAAAGGTTACCGGCGGTTGCGAAATCATTTTGCCAACGACGGCAAGCGCGAGGTTTATTATACTCGACACGACAGCAACAATAACAACGGTTTTGGTAATGTCCTTGAGGGCTATGGTATTTTTCATGACGTAAATTATAGCACTACTCCTACTGAGACCGTATGCGAGTAGTGCACACCCGGGGTGAACAACCCCATAATTCCCCTCATCTCCAGTAACGGTGTTATTGGTTTACCACGACCTCAAAAGTTAGTCGGTACTCATCGAGCGTTATGGGCGTAGTCGAAACTGGTACCGGCGCTACCTTTGTAAGACGAATCTGATACGAATCGAACCTTACTGCATCAGCTCCCGCTGTAAATGTTCGAACTTCTTTGTCGGTATCGCTTTGGAGAATTACCTCTGCCGTAAATGACCCTGCTTGGATGCACTGTACATCGCTTGCGCAGCGACTGTCTTGTATCACGCTATTCACAGTTATCTGCACGCCATGTATAAATCCGCTCGCACCGATACCAAGCGTTATACTGGTTGAGTCGTCTATTTCTCCGGCGAGCTTTTCAATCGCACTGACTCTAAAGGTGTTGCCGTCCGTAAACAATCCTGCGACCGAGACTTTTGTGCCGAGCAATTCGTCGGCAAACACAGGGTCTGAAATTATAAGTGGAAGACTATACGAAACTTCTTGTTGTAATGAAGTGCCTTCCGGTACGGCCATAAGCAAACGATAGCTTTCCCCTTGTTTTTCAAGTACTCCTTCAAGAGCTCCACCTATAGGACACGCCGCAAATGCACATGCAGGGCCACTTCTTCCCACGTACGAACCATCAGGACACGCAAGTGCTTCTGTAGTACATACAACACGAGAATCTTCACCCTCACGAAACAGAAAAGATGCCCCATAGAGAATTCCAGCGGCGAGAAAAACGAAAATCGTAATAATAAAACTGTTTTTCATACGCATCTCCAAGAAAAATTACCTAAACGTTGCCGTACCCCCACCGTTCAGATCAAACACCAATTCCCCTTTTGAAGTAAAACGGTAGCTGGTGGCTTCGCCAAATACTTTGGTAAAATCACTCTCCTGTGAACCTTCGCAGTACATACGCGTCGATACCACATCAGAAAAGGTTATGGTGCCTGCGTCAGCTGCATAGTTCCCCGCAACCGAGTTACAATCGGTGGTTGCAGAAAATTTTTTTGCAGACAGAAATGTGAGTGTAAACGCACCTGCTTTCTTGGGCGTAACACTGGTATTGTTACGGTACTGCGCCCCCACCCAATTCCACGTCTTCATGTCGAGCATCATGCGCCCGAGATCTGCCTCCCCTTCAAAGTTCGGTTCGACAATACCCCACAGCATCGTACTTGGATCGAGCTTGAGGTACGCACTCTTACCCTCTGATGGCTGTACCGTCATTGGTTCCCCGGGAGCACGATCTGCATAATTTACGATAATGACACCCTTCTGTGCAGGATCCTGACTCACTACAGTCGTCTGTGGCGCAATACGGTCTCCAAGTAGGTATCCGTGTGAACCTACGTAGCCGTGTTCCGTATTAAGCGCTGCCACCACATAGAAAAACGTGCCGCTTCCTCCACCCGACTGCGTAAGGAGAAATACTTTGTCGGGTCGGTCGTCACCATTAAGATCCGTCTCGATTTCATTTCCAAAATACCGTGTCACCAACTTTGATGCCGAACCTGGTGCACTATCCATTTCTGCTTTTCCATCCACCAAGTGGACATCTTGACCGTCAAGTATATATGTGGTATCTTTATAATTAGGTGCGTTCAAAGCTTCTGGCATTGTTAACGGTCTCGAGGTAGTGATGGCGACCGCCATCCCGCCAAAAAGAATCGCGAGTCCTGCTACAAAAAGTACAATGTGTTTCTTTTTCATCTACTCACTGTAACAGGTATGTAGAAAAAGAAACACTTTCTAGACCTAGAGCGTATCCATTAAAAACAACCGAGATAGGATAGAACATTGAAAAACCTTGCCATTTTTTGCCTGGCGGGCATGATAGCGTCCGCACTTTCTGGTCACGCATACGCAGGCCAGACAAAAAAAGACAATGGGGGAACAACATGGTATGAGAGCGCGACGGAAGCGCTCCCGGACATACAAGAAACCTACGGCGACCTCATCCGTAAAGAAAGTCGCCAGTATCACATTCCTGAGGCACTCTTAACCGCCGTTATTGCGGTGGAGAGTCTTGGAGATTCAGAAGTCTCGGGTGGCCTGATGCAAGTCTCGCACCAGGCAGCCAAAGAGGTCGGAGTTCACTGCAATACGCAGAACCCTGACTGCTCAGTTAGGCAAGGTGCCGCATACTTGCGCCACCTTTACGACACCTATGATCTTTCTTGGCTGCATGTGGTCCTAGCGTACAATCGAGGACCAACAGCCGCCAAACGCGCGGACAACGTACATGCGTACGAGTACGTGCAGCGAGTTTCTTTCGCCATGAACGAAACTCGAGATGAGAAGTAATACCGAGGCCTCCCTTTTAGGGAGGCCTCTTATTTTTATTCGGCGCTAGATTTTCGTGCCAGAAAATACCGATAGGGTTGTGTCACACGGACACTGAACCGGTTCATTGGCGGCACCTCCCGTAAACTTTGTAGAAAAGCTCGTTACGATGTATTCATTTCCTTTTGTGTATGCCGTGATAGATGCACCGGGACCGCCTGCGGCTTTCGCTATATCTTCGCTCCACCCTGCCGCTTTCAACTTTGCAGCGTAATACTGTTCAAAGGGCTGTGTAAGCGCCGTAATGTTTGAAATATTTTCTACCGGCACTGAAGACACCGCGTATCCAGTGATACCCATATCCACCTTGGGCTGCTCTGCACCCCACGAGACACCACTGTAAAGTGGATACGCGTCAGCGGAAAGATGCGCCACAGTTGCCCTAATACGCACCGGGATTTCAAGTGCATTATCGTGTTCCGGGAGTCCTGAAGGGTTATCTTTTTTGAGAATGAGCGTACCGCTGTCTTTGTACGTTTGTGCGTCAGTGGTGTACGTGAGTGTCGCCGTAAACGGCACATAATCGACCGTCATCCAGTCACCTTTAGCCTGTGCAAAACCCTGCGCAATTATTTTTCCATCCCAATCGGTAAGGAATACTGGGAAGCTCGCTTCAAAGAACCAATTTCCGCGCGCCTCACCGGTCACCGAAAAAGGGCTCGAAACAGTCTCTCCCGGACGAGGACTCGTGACGCGTATGAGGTCATCTTTTTGAGAAACTGCACTCACATCTTCAGTGAAATGCTTGTCATCTTTTGTGACACACTGCCGCGGATAACTTTCCATAACCGGATTCCCCGCCTGTGCGCACTCTTCAAAAGTAGTGATTTCAAAAACAGGGTTCGATACGTTAAAAAATAAGTACACACTTCCTCCAGCTATAACAAGGAAGAGAAGCACTATACTGACTGTACGTATATTCACGATTTTATTGTACCGCAGTATGCGGCAACGGAAAATCCCGTGTGGTGCCCCGTTGTGCTGCGTTTTCCCCGGCAAGAAACCCCGTCGTCCAGCAAATCTGCAAACTATACCCGCCAGAGGGGCGGTCAAAATCAAGCAGGTCCCCAACAATATATAGATTTTTGAAAAGCTTTGACTGCATTGTTTTGAAGTCAACCTCCTTGAGTGATACGCCACCGGAGGTAACCACGGCTTTTTCTACCCCGAGAAATCCTGAAACCGTAAGCGGAAGCGCTTTAATCAGGCGAACGAGACGACCGCGTTCTGTTTTGGTGAGTACGTTTGCTTGTTTTTCTGGATCAATCTCTGCGAGCACAAGCACAGTTGCGACCATTCGTGGAGGAACTATACCGCCAAGACCATTGCGGATTTTTTTATTGAGCGCCTGACCAAGATGAGTCAGTACGCGCACATCGAGTGTACCGAGGTCTTCTTCTGGATAGAGATCGAGAAACAACTCTACGGGCCCCTGCACAAAAAGATCTGCGATACTTTTGCTCATATTGAGGGCGAGCGGACCGCTGATGCCGAAGTGTGTAAAAAGAATTTTTCCTATACGCTGCTCCTTCTTTTTTCCGTTTTGAAAAACCGTAAGCTTTGCATTTTTAAAACTCACCCCTGAAAGATTTTTTACCCACGACTCTTTCAAGGTAATTGGAACGAGCGCAGCATTTGATTCTTGTACCGTGTGTCCTAGTTTTGAAAGCCAGAGAAACCCATCTCCCGTTGAACCTGTTTCCGGTTGCGACTTTCCGCCGGTTGCAAGTATGTAGTTGCACGCCGTTACAATGCGACCGTCGTTCAGCTGAATACCGGAAATATGCCCCTTTGTGTAACGAACTCGGGCAACAGATGCGTTAGAGAGAATGTCTACGTTCCCTGCTTGTAGGTAAGCAGCCATTGTATGCACTACATCTTCCGCTTTCTCGCTTACAGGAAAGGCACGCTGTTCGGCCTCTACTTTCAAGGGTAAGTTTCGTTCTTCAAAAAATGCCCTGGTATCAGAAACGCCAAAGCGCGCAAACGACCCCAGGAGCGCTGAGCCTTTCTTGCCATATTTTGCTACGAGCTTCTTCGTATCAGGTTCGGCATTAAAAATATTGCAACGACCGCCGCCCGTAATACGCAATTTTTTGCCAAGTATAGAATTTTTCTCAATCAATAAAACCCGCGCTCCGCACTCGGCAGCGCGACCGGCAGCCATCATGCCCGCGGGTCCGCCGCCGACCACCACCACCTCGTAGTCAGTTTTTAAATTCGTCACTCAGAGATACTACCTCTTCACGGAGGAGCTGACGAATGCCACGATTGCGGTCCACAATCCGATTGAGAGCACAGCGGCGAGCACCCACATACCTGCACCCCAGTAGCCAAACGGGGTGCCGGTTATAGATACAATCAAAATAATTGGAAAAGCGAGAATGTTGCCAAGCAACGTAGAGACTTGCAGACCAACAAACACACCAATGACCGGGACGAGAAGCCCGAGAATAACGCCTCCTATATACAGGTTCTTGTTCATAGGCGGAATTGTATCAAAAAATACAATTGAAACCATGACGGCAACATTCGCGTTCTTAGGAGTATGATCGAAAAAATTGCGGTGCGCATATTCCTCGTTTCCCTTATAAGTTGTGCGAGCTTAGTTCTCTCCTTTATGTGGGGCGGACCTCCTGTGGAGGTGTATTTTAAAATCGCTGCCACGCTTTTCATTGTCGGCCTCGCATCATGTTTGGTCTGGTTTGTGACTATCCTGTACCGTATGTACGATGCACTCACGAAACGCACCAAGGACGTTGCTTTGTAATTAGCGTGCAAGCACAAAAAAGCCCAGTGCAATGTCCTTGCGTAGTGTTGCTTTCCCCTCATCAGTCAGTACCGCGGCGGCTGCCGCAGTCGCAAGAACTCTTTGCGTATCTGAAGATGCCATACGAGAAGCTTGCGCACGCTGAATCTGGATTGGAACGAGAGTGTACTGCACCTCATATCTGCCCACAGTAATGTTCACCGCCAAACCCTCCGAAGTGGGTCCCGCATTCGATTGGTCGAAAATAAAGTTACCGAGTGAATAGAAAATTGCTCTCCCTTTGTAGATTTCTATCGGCTCAATAACGTGCGGGTGTGCTCCTAGAATAAGGTCGGCACCCGCATCCACAAAAGCATGCGCCTTGACTTGTTGAAAAGGTGTCATTGTTGAGAGATACTCTTCACCCCAGTGCGGATAGACAATCGTGAAGGCACCTGCTGCGTGCGCTTCTTGTATTGCCGTAATCACATTGGTGTCTGCTCCAGAAAACTGATGGTACCCAATGAATGCAATTTTTATACCTTTGACGGTTTGGTAATACGGACCAGGATTGGTATTCAGAGGATCCCCAAAAGTTTCCATGTCGTTTGCACGTATGAGCACCTGCGATTCTTTAAGCCCAGAGGGGCCAAAATTTAACGCATGATTGTTCGCCTGCGAAAAAAGGGTGAAGCCGAGTTTTTGCAGCACCGGCAGTTCTGCCGGATCAAACGTAAACTGCAACAACGCGTGGTTTGCAACCGAAACTGATGAGTTATGTGTAAATGCGCCTTCTGCATTTGCTACCACAATGTCATTTCCCTGCAAAAAATCCTTTACGAGCGCAAACGGATACTCCGGTCCATTCGTTTCTATCGCGACTCGAACCGAGCGATCAAGCATCATGTCCCCAAAAGCTACAATGGTGACAGCCGAGTCTGTCGTGTTCGATTTGGCAGGGAGCACTGCCGTATCTGAATCATCTCTTGGACTTACCTGCCTGTACGCTGGTACCAAGGTACCAAGCACTAGATACAACGCAAAAGCTGCCGCAACCGCCACTACAACCACCACGCCAGGAATACTCAGCCTTTTCAAGTTAGCCAGAGTATACCAGCAGACAACCTATACCTGGTCCTCGAGAAATAACCTATGAAAAGTTCTGCGCGCAGAAGTACTTAATCTCTCTTCGTAAAAAACGCGTTACGGTATACTTTTATATGCTACGAACGTAACGACAACACTTATTAGAAAAGCATACCCGAGTAATTCCCACGCTTTCCTTCTATCTTTCGTACGGAATTCAGCTTGAGATACGCTATCGGTTTTACCAACGTCACCAAAGTTGAAAAGGTTTGCAAATCCAAAGTATACACAGAAGTGCATATATGCCTGAAGAAATCCGACCGCGGACATCAGTATTGGGAAAAAGAGTACCGCTGCCCACGCTTTGGGAATTGCAAAAATAAAGAAAGCTCCCCAGAACAGTAGCGCGATAGCAAGTCCTAACCATCCGCTAATCTTTCTTTTCTTAATTTCATCCGGACCAATGTTGCACACTCCCGGTATATACGTATTTTTTTTCATACTGTATGCAGTATACAGAAAGTTGACCTAACTAAAATGGCTACCGCACCTCAAACTGCATCATCATGCCCGCTTCCAGGTGCTCGGCAATATGGCAATGTGCCATCCAAACTCCGGGATTTGATGTGTCGAGAATAATCTCCACCGTTTCTCCGGCTTTTACCAATACCGTGTCTTTCCACACTAAGTTTGTTTGCGGTATCCCGTCTCGCGTAACAACAAGGAAACGTTGTCCATGGAAATGAATCGGGTGCTGCATCGGGTGCATGGAGTCCGCTGGATTTTCGATGCGGATTTTAACCGGCTCTCCACGCGCAAATGTCCAGTCGATATTCATGTCCTGCTTCCCTGTGTCTTGATCGACAATATGCCACTGCGCAGTATCAGAGTTTGATGCAGCGCTCATCGCTCCCATATTGTCCTCCCACTCGATACCGCCTTCAGGTACGCCACTTAACATACCCGTTCCGCCCATCCACGTACCGTCCGGCATCATGTGGCCACCCATGCCACCTGTCATGTCAATCGTAAACGCAATGCGTTTGTCGGGAGTCTTGGCGAAGTAAGTACGGAACGGATCAATGCTCGCGATAGTATCATCGTACGCGCGCAAGCTCCCGAGAAGTTCCCCAAACGTAGCGGCATATGACACTGCAAGCACTTCGTCAGAAACCCTCACTGTCCCGAGTGTGTAGACACGATCGGGCGTCGCATTCAGTATCTCGTAATCGCGCGACTCGTTGAACAACACCTCAACGATTACCCGCTCTGACGGGCCAATGACCACAGAATCGACCCACTCTTCTTTTTCGTACGCGCCCCCGTCGGCACCAACGAGCTTCAACGGTACGCCGGAAATCGCAAAATTGAACGGTCGCGTATTCGCCGCATTCGTCACATAAAACCGAATTACTTCCCCTTTTTTCGCATCAAGCACGTAATCCGTCTCGCCATTCACAAGCATCACGTTGCCGAAACGACCCATGAGCGTGTGGTCGGTTTCTTTTTTGTTAAGACTGATTGAGTCGTCTTCGATGAGAATGTCATCAAGAAAAAGCGGTACTTCGCGATTGACCGGTGACCAGTATGCAGCATCTTGTGGAACGACGAGGAATCCGCCATAGAGTCCGAGTTCCTGCTGATAATCCTCGCGCACATGCGGGTGATACCAGTACATGCCGACATCGGGAAATTTGAGTTTGTAGGAAAATGTTTCTCCCGGCTTCATTTCCTTCTGAGAAGTCTGAGAACCGTCGAATGCGTTATCCATCCGCACGCCATGCGAGTGAAGAAGCGTATTCATACCGAGTTCGTTCTTAAAATTAATCGTAACCTCCGCTCCCTGTGGGATTTTAAGCAGCGGACCGGGAATAGAACCATTATATGCAAGCATCGTGTACTTCATGCCATCAATCTCTTTTGTAACGACACTCGCAGTAAGATCATAAGTATCGCCATCCTGGAGTTCAACGACTTGCATTGATTGTACGACCGGGGAGAGGCGGGTACTTTGAGAGAAGTACCATCCACCGATACCCAGAACGACCGCGACACCAAGAGCGATATACAGATTTTTCATATACTTAGATTTTTTGCTTTCCTAATAAAACAGCATTCGCCGCCACAATGACCGTACTGAGGGACATGAACACGGCCGCAAGCCACGGCTCAAGGATAATACCCTTGTAGGCAAACGCACCTGCTGCAAGCGGAATTGCGACTACGTTATAACCGGTTGCCCAGAAGAGATTTTGGATCATTTTGTTATAGGTTAACCTGGAGAGGTTAAAAATCTTTAGAATGTCTCGTGGGTCGTTTCTTACAAGGATGATTCCGGCGGACTCAATTGCGACATTCGTTCCGGCACCAATGGCAATGCCCAGATCAGCTTGGGCAAGAGCCGGCGCATCATTCACCCCATCACCAACCATTGCCACCTTACGGCCATTGCTTTGAAGCAACTTCACTTTGTCAGATTTTTCTCCCGGACGTACGCGCGCAAAATACTCTTCGATGCCAAGTTCTTCAGCTACTTCTTTCGCCACATCCTCAGAATCACCCGTAATCATTGAGACGGAGACACCGATAGCTTTGAGGCTCGCCACTGCTTCTTTTGCTTCAGAGCGAACCGAATCGGCGACTTCAATCGTGCCTACCTGGATACCATCCTTTTCGACCACAATATCTTTGCCTCCTCGATGTCCTACAAAGATGGTTACGCCCTGTACTTCGGCTTCCGCTCCTGTTCCCGCAATAGTGTTAAAATTTCTCACCTCTCTAATCTGGAGATTTCTTTTGCGTGCCTCATTCAAGATTGCCGTGCCAATCGGATGCTCCGAATTGGTTTCAACCGCAGCGGCAAGCGCAAGCACTTCGTCCGAGGTTACTGATACGACACCGAATTCTCCTTTAGTGAGCGTCCCCGTTTTGTCGAACAAGACCGTATCAATCTTCCGCGCTCCTTCAAGTGCGATTCTTTGTCGAACCAACAAACCATTTCTCGCCGCCATCGTCGTTGAGATTGCAGCGACTAGGGGCACTGCCAAACCCAGTGCGTGCGGGCAGGTAATTACAAGGACCGCAACCAGTCGTTCAGTAGCAGTCAGAGTTCCCGCACCCGCTAATAACCACGCAATAAAAGTGATACCTCCGCCGACAATAGCAACGATAGTGAGATAGAATGCGGCTCGGTCAGAGAGCATTTGCAAACGCGATTTTGAGGATTGCGCTTCTGCAACCAGTCGCATGACTCCTGCAAGAAATGTTTTCTCCCCGACGGTAATGATCTCAACCTTGAGACTTCCTCCACCATTAAGGGAACCGGCAATGACCTCGGTGCCTGCAGTTTTATGTACTGGTTTTGACTCACCAGTGAGAATAGATTCATTTACATCCGATTGACCTTCGATAACTTTACCATCGGCAGGAATCTTTGATCCCGGCTTTATTAAAACAATATCGCCGATTTTGAGTTCGGACAGCGAAATAACTTGAGTTGCTCCTCCCCGAATAACCTCCGCTTGATCCGGAAGAAGTTTCGATAATTCTTTGAGCGCCCCTTGTGCACCCATGACAGACTTCATTTCTATCCAGTGACCAAGAAGCATTATTGCTATCAATGACACAAGCTCAAACATTAGGTCGTGCATTCCACCTGAAAGTATTGAAAAAACGCTATAGGTATAGGCGGCGGTAACAGCAATAGCGATGAGTGTCATCATGCCCGGCAACCTCTCTTTCAGCTCGCGATAGGCACTTTTAAGAAACACAAGGCCACAATAGAAATACACTATCGACCCAAGAAGAAGGAGGACATACTGCCAGCCCGGAAACTCTGGCCCGCGGATGCCGAAAACCATGAGCGCCATTTCCGAGTAGAAAAAGATCGGTATGGTAAACGCAAGCGAAATCCAAAACTTCCTTAGAAAATCCGCAGTGTGGTGCCCGGCATGTTTATCGTGCTGTTCCGCCTGTTGCTGATGATGGGCGTGATCATGATCCATATTATTTTTTCTTTTGAGCAAGCTTATAAATCTTGAGAACTTCGTCCACAGCCTTTTTTTCCTTACCATGCTTGATGTAATCAAGAACATGGGTCGAGAGGTGGTTTTCAAGAATAAGGTTTTCAACCCCGGATAGCGCCTCCTTTATTGCGCTTGCTTGGGTGATGATGTCCACGCAATATCGTTCCTCATCCACCATTTTTATTAACCCATTCAGCTGTCCATTGATAAGGCTGAGCCGACGCAAAGATTTTTTCTTTAAATCCCCTTTCATTTTTTCATGATACCCCATAGGGGTATTTGTGCAAAGTTTACAAGTTAACAGCTATCATCGACAAAATCGATTTAAATACTATCGGATAAAGGTGTCATGCGATAAAGGTGTCAGGTACCTTTCTTCGAGGTGTCAGGTACCTTTCTTCGATGTGATAAAGGTGTGATAAAGGTACCTGACACCTTTTCTTTAACCTCTGCTCCTTCTACATATCCTGGACCACCATGAGGAAGAAGTGCTGATCCGCCAGCAATCTCCATTTCATGTTCGCCCTTGTTAGGGTTTGGATCAGAGTTGAGTGCTGCCTGGAGAAGATCGATACTCGGATCGTGGAGAACACTGCCTTCACCTTCTGTCTGTGCATGTACGCTGTGCGGAAACGGGAAGAAACCATCCACGGATTGTGGTGAGACGAAGTGAACGAAAAGGAGTAGAGCGGGAACCGCTGCTATCAGCCCATAGCGCTTATATGTATCCCTGTTCATTGCACGTGTAGAACGGGAGAGAAACTTGAAAGGCAGTATAAGAAAACAAAGGGATGTTCAGCGTTTCTTCATAATACAAAAAAGCCTGTATAGGCTTTTCTTGAGTACAACCGTATCTAAGCAGTTCCCCTAGTATAGCTTCCAATCAGCATGGGTCAACATTGCAATTATGAAGAATTGTGGAGAGTGATATGGCTTACTTTATGGATATTTCTGGATTTAGCAGTGTCACTATTTGTATAAGTTTGCGCCGCTAGAATTCTTTCGTTTCGCACACTCCGG
>Ga0209066_10004821_pt1 | contig 14473 bp, 14 predicted proteins | sample All_14_2_FD_187198 | JGI IMG/M metagenome (GOLD analysis project Ga0209066, IMG submission 187198) | Freshwater microbial communities in response to fracking from Pennsylvania, USA - Allegheny Zone_MetaG_DW_15 (SPAdes) (version 2) ...
CGCCCGAGGTGTTCGTGCTGGCCAACTACCTGCGCGCCACCGCGCCCACGCTGGCGAGCCACGGCATCAACCTCATCACCGCCGTGCGCGAGATCGATGCCGCCACCCGGGGGCAGGACGAAACGGCGCGCGTGGCGATGCACCGGCGCTGCGCCTTCGTGGTCAAGGGCGTGTGCCTGATCCACCGCGCGCGGCCATTGGCCTGCCGAGGCCACGCCTCGCACGACCGGCGCGCCTGCGTGGACGCCGCGGCCGGGCGCGTGAGCGAGGTGCCGTTTTCCGGGCCGCACCAGATGGTGCGCATGCTGCTGCAGTCGGCCCTGCAGGCCGCCCTGCGCCAGCAGGGCCTGGCCTGGGGCGCCTACGAACTCAACCACGCGCTGGTACTGGCGCTGGACGCGCCGGACGCGCAAGCCGCCTGGCTGCAGGGTGCCGACCCGCTGGCGGAGGCGGCGGTGGACCTAGAGCAACGCGAGGCCATGGCGGCGGGGTTTGACGACATCCCCCGTTGAGTCGGGTATGCGGGTGCCGACTGGGCTGATTTGGCGGGCTGCGACAGTCTTTTGTAAACCCGATTGAGTCTTTCAACACCACTGCTGTCCGCACGTTTTGCAGCGGTTGCTGCCGTTGACAGTCACTGAATGTTCAGGACGTGTTTGCCACACAGCGGTCGTCCATGCGCAATTTGTTCTCGGTATCGAGCGGCAGTCCGTCGGGGTTTAGCTGACCCAGCTACTGTGCCAAGGTTTGACGTTCGACACGCCAGGGCTGGCTGCTGATGGCCAGTCTTAGGTTGGCGTGTGTGGATCCTCGAGCACAAGGCTGAAGTGGTCTTGGTGCTGCGAAGAGACACAGGCGTATCGCTCACCAAACTGACGATGCGAAGTGCGAGATATTCGATCAGGGTTGCGATCGTTCAATCCTCATCACTGTGACACTCATGTGCCGAATCCTATCGAGCCCAGAATCGATACGTCCAAGCCGCACCAATCCGCTCGAGAGATGGCCTTCTTTGTAAAAGATCGCGAGGTTGCCCCAAGGCGTGTAGTAGCTGATGTTGGCGGCCAAGGGCTTGTAGGCCGTGGGCGCAAATGAATGATCACCGCTACGCATTCGGCGATTACACTGAATCGAAGCGTTACCTAGCCACCAATTGTGGTGGCGGGGCGTACGATGAACGTCTCTGTTTCCACACTCGCATGAAAATTCCACCGCTAAATCCTTTAAAGGTTTTTGAGGTTGTTGCGAGAACCAACAATCTCACCACCGCAGCAAATGAGCTACTGGTTAGCCAGTCGGCCGTGAGCCGGCAGATTGCGGTGCTCGAAGAGTACTTAGGGGTCCAGCTCTTCACGCGCGAGCGCGTGGGCGTCCGACTCACTGAAGTGGGAGTGGCCTATGCTCACAGGATCAGGCCCGCCTTCGAAGAAATTTCGGACGCCACCAAATTCATCACGCAGAAGTACTCGGACAACGTCATTCGCCTGCGCACCTACACCACACTCACTGCTCGATGGCTTATCCCCCGGCTACCGCGCTTCAATATGCAGTACCCCGGCGTGGATGTGATGATTGCCAACAGCAGCGCTCCGCTCGACTTTGGCACGGAGCAATGCGACCTCGCAATCGTTTTCGGCGAGGGCACCTGGCCTGATGCTGAATCCACATTCCTAATGGAGGACGTTATTGAACCTGTGTGCTCACCGGCGTTTCTCGAGTCCGCCCACGGTGGGGTACGCTTGCTGGAAGCGCTGCACAGCAAGCGCCTGTTGGTCTCGAAATATCGCAAGTACGACTGGCCCGCGTGGCTGGCGCATGCCGGAATGGGCGACGTGTTCGACAACGCCGAGAAGATGATCTTCAGCAGTTCTATCCTCACATGGCAGGCTGCGATGGACGGGCTGGGCATTGCAATCGGCCAATCACAGATGCTTGAAGCTGATATTAAGTCGGGTCGGTTGGTTCGGCCGTTTTCGAGGCCGCTAAAAACAGGGAAGGGCCACTATCTTGTGACCCCTTCCCTGCAACGCTATTCCAGCAAGATCGCGTCTTTTAAGGACTGGCTGCTGCATGAGGCAGAGCAGTCCGAAGACTGACCCCGTGACCGTGACCGTGGTCTGGTGTTACGCCTCTTTGGAACGGATCAAACGGTAGACCACTGGGTAGTAATTCAGTGCATAGCCATGCGTTATGGCTTCTTCGAGCAGTGCTGCGGTAGCTTCAGCAACTGCAGGCTTGATGCCTGAAGCCCTGGCCAGGCCAAGTGCGAGCCGCATATCCTTGAGGGCATACGCCGTGGGGAACATCTTCTCGGGGAATTCATTTCGCGCGAGGTACTTCTCGCCCGTCAGCCGCAGGGCAAAAGAGTCCGCCGAACCCAGCTTGAGCACGTTCGCCAGCATGGTCTTGTCGACACCCGCAGCTTCGGCAATCACCATGGCTTCGGCCAGCGCATTGACAGTGGAGAGCAGAACCATGTTGTTCATGATCTTGACCACCTGGCCCGCACCCACGTCTCCGCAGTGGACCACGTCCGAACCCATGCAGCGCAACCATGGGGATGCCTCATCGAAGAGGGCTGACGGGCCTCCTACAGTGATGAGCAAGGTGCCAGCATTGGCGGCCTCGCGACTGCGCGCTACTGGCGCGTCCAGAAAACGAACACCGTGGGTGGCGAGCCGTTGAGCGAGCGCGCGGGTGCGCGGCACATCGCTGGTGCTCATGTCGACCACGGTCTTGACGGAACCGCCCTCGACGATCAATGGATTCGCACCGAAGCAGACATCATCGACCTGATCGATCGAAGGCAGCGACAGGAACACAGTGTCCACGGTATGCCGCAGCACATCCAGGCGGGACGCCACCGCGCCAAGCGCCACTAGGCGCGCAACGTTCTCGGAGTTGATGTCGGCCACATGAACCGCCAGTCCAGCCTTCTGGACCAGGTTGCGGCACATGCCCTCTCCCATCACGCCGACACCGACGAACCCCAGCACGCGGAACGCGGCGCTCACGACGCGCACCCTTGACGCACGCACTTGATCCGCAGGAACTCCTGCACGCCCTCGATGCCGCCCTCCGATCCCAGGCCGCTGTCCTTGTGGCCGCCGAACGGCGTTTCCGGCAACGAGGCCTGCCACTCGTTGATGCAGACTACCCCGGCGTCGATCTCGTGCATCAGACGGTGGGCACGCTGCAGGTTGTTGGTGTAAGCGTAAGCGGCCAGACCGAAGGGGAGGCGGTTGGCCTCGACGATCGCGTCATCGAGTTCCTCGAACGGGCTGATCAGCGCGATCGGCCCGAACGGTTCAATAGTGGCCGCGTCGCTGTCCAGTGTGGGCTGAAGAATCACTGTCGGCTTGTAGAAGAAACCCTCGCCGCCGATGCGTTCGCCGCCCGTCGCGATCTTCAGGCCGCGTCGCTTCGCGTCCTGCACCATGCGGTCGATCGACTCCAGTCGCCGCAGGTTCTTCAGCGGACCCATCTGCGTCGCGCTGTCGAACGGGTCACCCACCTTCACGGCCTCGGCAGCCTTCACGAACTTCTCGCAGAACGCGCCGAAAATCGGCGCCTGTACGATGAAACGGGTCGGCGAGGTGCAGACCTGACCACCGTTGCGGTACTTGGTTGCCACCGCCATGCGCACCACGCGATCCACGTCCACGTCATCGCACACCACCACGGGCGCGTGACCGCCGAGTTCCAGGGTGGCACGCTTCATCGTCAACGCGGCCTTGGAGCCAATGACCTTGCCCACCGATGTGGCGCCGGTGAAGGTCACCATGGCAATCTTCGGGTCCGCACACAGGATGTCGGCGATCTCGCCCGGGTCGCCGAACACCATGTTGACGACGCCATCGGGAATGCCGGCGTCCTGAACGATGCGAGCGATGTGCAAGGCCACACCCGCCGTTTCTTCCGAGGGTTTGATGACAATGGTGCAGCCGGCCGCCAGGGCACCACTGATCTTGCGTGAGGGCGTGATCGCCGGCGCGTTCCAGCCCGCGAACGCGGCCACCGGACCGACCGGCTCCCACACCACCGTCTGCGTGATGCCTTCGCCGCGCGCGGGGATGGTGCGCCCATAGATGCGCCTTGCTTCCTCGCTCGCCCAATCGAACATCTCTGCGGCGGTCTCCACCTCCTTCTTGGCCTCACCGAAGGGCTTGCCCAGCTCGCGGGCGATCTGCTCCGCTATGGCCGCACCGCGCTCCCGCATGAGTGAAGCCGCGCGGCGCAACAGCGCGGAACGCTCCATCGCCGAGGTCTTGCGCCACGTTCGGATGGCTTCGGCGGCGGCTGCAATAGCCTCTTCCACATCTGCCCGCGTGGCGTGGGCGTAGTCGCCCAGCGCCTGGCCATTGCTTGGGTTGATCACGGTGAAGCGGGTGCCGGAAGCGCCCTGGCGAAACTCGCCCGCGATGAACTGGGAATATTGCATGTCATTCAGCCTTGATGTCGGAAGCCTTGATGACCGAACCCCAACGCTCGGTCTGCTCCTTGATGTGTTTCGTGAACTGCTGGGGCGTGCCGGTCAGCGGGTACTGTTCCATCGCTGCCAGACGTTCCACCACATCTTTACGGCCCATGATTTCGTTGATGGCCGTATTGAGCTTGGCGACGATGGGCTGGGGCAGACCGGCAGGGGCCATGAGGCCGTTCCAGGGTTCTGCAGCAAAGCCCTTGAGGCGGGCTTCGCCCAGCGTCAGCACGCCCTCACCGCCACGGCCCGGTGTGGCACTGGCCGAAGCCAGAATGCGCATCTTGCCTGCCTTCACCTGCGGCAGGGCTGCGGCACCCGCCAGGAAGGCGAAGTCCACACGCCCGCCCACCAGATCGGTGACAGCAGCAGAGTCGCCCCGGTAAGGTATATGCACCGCCTTGATCTTGGTCTCGTACTTGAACCACTCGCCAGCAAGGTGGTTGACCGCACCGTTGCCCGCAGAGGCATAGGTCAGCTTGGACGACGGGTCACGGCCTTGTTTGAGCAATTCGTCGAACGTCGTGATCGACGACGAACTCGGCACCAGGAGGAAGTATGGGTAGCTGGCCACCAGACCGATCGTCGTGAAATCGCGGATCGAGTCGTAAGTCAGGTTCGGCTGGAGGTTCGGTGCGATCGCCAGCGTACCGCTGCTGCCAAACATGAGCGTGTAGCCGTCAGGCGCTGCCTTCTTCACCAGCCCTGCAGCCACGCCACCACCCGCACCGGCCTTGTTGTCGATCACGAAGCTCTGGCCGAACTTCGTAGCGAGTTGCTCGGCAAGGATGCGCGCCACCAAATCGGTGGGGCCTCCGGCAGTGAAGCCCACCACGATGGTCACCGGCTTGGTAGGCCAATCGTTCGCCGTCTGGGCCCCCAAGGAGCCCACAGTCGCCAGCGCGCCGGCCAGAGCGATTGAGCCCTTGAGGAATGAGCGTTTGTTTTGCGAAATCATGAAAGCATCTCCTTGAGTAAAAAATGGAACTAAGCGATGAGATAAGCGTGCACGCCGGGCACGCCGGCCGAGGGATAGCGAGTGCAGACCAGCGGGTCATGGCCAGGCACGATGTTGTCTGCGCCATCAGCCAGCTCGCGAATGCGGGCATAGCCTTCGAGCATGTCGTTCAGACTGAAGATGGCGGGAAACGGGTTTTTCTTGACCAGGTTTTCCTGGTAATGCGCGGCATCGGACGCTAGAACGACCCAGCCGCGCGCGGTGCGAACCCGCACCACCTGCAGGCCGTCCGTGTGGCCCCCCACGCGGTGCAGCTCGATGCCGTCGCGCAGCTCGTGAAACCCATCGACCAGCCGCACGTTGCCCTCGAAGAGTCGCTTGATCAGGCAAGCCACATCGTCGGTAGAGAAGAAATGGTTCTGCTTCGGATCACACATGCAATCCCCGGTGGCATATCGCACTTCGCGGTCCTGCACCCAGATGTTGGCCTCGGTGAAATCTCCAATGTTTCCGGCGTGGTCGTAGTGAAGGTGCGTAATCACCAGATCCTTCACGTCCTCCGGCGCGTGGCCCAGCCGGCGGATCGACTCCACCGGCGACACCAGGTACTGACGGTTGCGCACAAGCGCGGACGCCGGGCTGAAGCCGGTGTCCACGAGCATCACGGTGCCGTGCCCCACCACCAGCCAAACGAAGAAGTCGAGCGCCATCGCGGCGTCGGGATCGCCATCCACCGGCAACAGGAAGTTGCTCTTGCGCACGCGGTCGACGGTGGCGTACTTCACCGCGATGATTTCAAAACAATCGCTCACGATGACCGCCCCGTCAGTGCGCGCACCAGCGTCTGGATGTACTGGATCACGCCACCCCGGAAGGCCAGCACGCAGGCAACGAAGATGCCCCCCATGATGACGGGTACGAGCGCATCGAACTCACCGGACAGCATGTGGTGTACCAGCACCAGGATGGTGGCGCCGAACACGGGCGCGATGATGGAGCCGATGCCGCCAAGGATCATCATGATCACGCCGTCGGTGGACAGGTGCCAGTGCACGTCGGAGAGACTGGCCAGCCCGAAGACGATGGTCTTGAGCCCCCCCGCGATGGCCGCCACACCCGCCGACAGCGTGAACGCCAGCACCTTGTAGCGGTTCACGTTGTAGCCGAGCGAGACCACGCGTTGCTCGTTGTCCTTGATTGCCTTGAGCACCTCTCCGTACGGCGAATTGACCACTCGGTAGACGCCCCACCAGGTGAGCGCGACGACCACCAGAACGAAGTAGTAGACGACGTAGTTGTTCGCCAGGTCGATGAGGCCCAGGAACGCGCCCCGGGGAACGCCCTGGTAGCCGTCTTCGTTTTGGCTGAACGGGGCCGCCACGATGAGGAAATACACCAACTGGGACAGGGCCAGCGTGATCATCGAGAAGTAGATACCCTTGCGCCGGATCGCCAGCGAACCCGAGATGTATGCCACCACGAGCACCAGCAGCAAGGCCCCCAGCAGCGCCAACTCGGGCGTGAAACCCCACTCCTTGGTCGCGTACCCGGTGGCGTAGGCCGCGATACCGAAGAACGCCGCATGCCCGAATGACAGCAGACCCGCGTAGCCAAAGAGCAGATTTAGGGAACAGGCGAACAGCGCCATGCAGGCCAACTGAGCCAGCAGCACCGGATAAAGCCAGGCCGGCAACACGACGGCGAGAACCAGAACGGCCAGGATGATTTTCTTCTCAAGAGAATTTGTGCTCACGCCTCACTCCTTACCGAACAGACCGGATGGCCGAAGAATCAGCACCAGGATCATCACGACGAAGATGACCACGGTGGACGCCTCGGGCCAATACGCACGCGTGATGCCCTCCACCAGCCCGAGGAGCAAACCTGTGATGATCGAACCGAGGATGGAGCCCATGCCGCCGATGACGACGATGGCGAAGACGATGATGATCAGGCTGTGGCCCATGATCGGGCTCACTTGGTAGATGGGTGCAGCCAACACGCCCGCAAAACCCGCCAGGGCCACCCCGATCCCGTAGGTGAGCGTCACCAGCAGCGACACGTTGATACCGAAGGTACGCGCGATCGCAGGGTTCTCGGTGGACGCTCGCAAGTAGGCACCGAGCTTGGTCTTCTCGATGATGGCCCAGGTGGCCAGGCACACGGACAGCGAGGCCACGATCACCCAGACACGGTACTTGGGCAGCCGCATGAAGCCCAGGTTGAAGGCTCCGGAGAACTCGGGCGGCGCCTCGAACGACATGCCCGCCGCGCCAAACCAGTAGCGGGCCAGCCCCTCGATGATGTAGGCCAGGCCCAGCGTCAACAGGATGCCGAACACGTGGTCGATGTTGTATAGCCGGCGCAGCATGGTGCGCTCGATCACGCAACCGAATGCGCCGATGATCAGTGGCACAAGCAAGAGCGAGTACCAGTAACCCACACCGAGCTTGGCCAGCAACAGCCAGGCCAGCAAGGCCCCCAGCATGTAAATTGCGCCGTGCACGAAGTTGACGATGTTCAGCATGCCGAAGATGACGGCAAGTCCCAGGCTGAGAATCGCATAGAAGGATCCGTTGACCAGGCCAACGACAATCTGGCCCATCACAACGGTAAGAGGAAGTCCAAAAATCTCCATGACGTTCCTCAGATGCCGAGCAGCTCTTTGAGCTCTTCGTGTTTCAACGCAATTTCCGAGGCAGGGATGTGCGAGACGACTTCCCCATGCTCGATGACGTAAAGCCGCTCGGCCAGCTCCGAGGCGAACTCGAAGTTCTGCTCCACGAGCAAGATGGTGTATCCACGTTGCTTCAGCGTTTCGATAACCTGGGCGAGCCTCTCAACGATGACCGGTGCGAGTCCCTCCGAAATTTCGTCCAGAAACAGGATGTCGACCCCCGTGCGAAGGATGCGGGCCAGCGCCAGCATCTGCTGCTCGCCGCCTGAGAGCCGGGTGCCCTGGCTCTTGCGGCGCTCCTTCAAGTTGGGGAACAGCTCGTAGATCTCGTCCAGCTGCATGCCGCCTGGACGAATCACCGGGGGCAGCGTGAGGTTCTCTTCGCAACTCAGCGAAGAGTAGATCGCCCGCTCTTCAGGGCAATAGCCCACGCCGAGCCGGGCAATTTGATGCGTCTGAAGCGGCATGACATCATGGCCATGCACGCGCACCTGCCCAGTGCGACGACTCGTGAGGCCGAGGATGGCTCGCAGCGTGGAGGTGCGGCCCGCGCCGTTGCGTCCAAGCAGCGAGACGCATTCGCCTCGGTTCACTTTGATATCGATGCCGTGCAGCACATGGGACTCGCCGTACCATGCCTGCAGGCCCTTCACCTCTAGAGCGAGAGTGCTCGTCAATTTGAACTCCTGTGTTCTTCTTCGGGGGGAACGGATCAGCGCTTCTTCTTCCGCCCCATGTAGGCTTCAATGACGAGCTCGTTGCTGGACACCTCGGCATAGGTGCCGCTGGCCAGCTCACTGCCGCGTGCCAGCACCGTGATGCGGTCGCTGATGCCGGCCACCACCTTCATGTTGTGCTCGACCATCACCACCGTGCGGCCGGTCGAGAACGTCTTGACCAGCTGCATGATGTGCTCCACGTCTTCGTGGCCCATGCCCTGCGTCGGCTCGTCCAGCAGGATCACGCGCGGCTCCAGCGCGATGGTGGTCGCCAGTTCCAGCGCCCTCTTCTGGCCGTAGGCGATTTCCAAAGCCAGCCGGTCCGCCGCGCTGTCGAGCCGGACCATGCGCAGGATCTCCATCGCGCGTTCGTTGTACTTGTCGAGCGAGCGGTGGGTACGCCAGAAGTTCGGCGCACCGCCGTCGCACTTCTGCAGCGCGATGCGCACGTTCTGCAGCACCGTGAGGTGACCAAACACCGCGGAAATCTGGAAGGAGCGCACCATGCCGAGATTGGCGATCTCGGCTGGTGACTTTCCGGTGATCTCCGCGCCATCGAGAAACACCTGGCCACGCGAGGGCCGGATGAAGCTGGTCAGCAGGTTGAAGAACGTGGTCTTTCCTGCGCCATTGGGGCCGATGATGGCGTGGATGTCGCCCTTGCGGACGGACAGGGACACGCTGTCAACCGCCGTGAAGCCGTTGAAGTCCCTGCCCAGCGAGCGGGCCTCGAGAATGATGTCTTGTTGCATGTGGACGCGGGTCACCGGCGCTGGCCGATGCCCTGTGAAGATCACTTCTTGACCAGCGAGCACTTGCTGTCCGACAGCAAGTGCTACGCCTTGTCGCCGGGCACCGTTTCAAGCACGGTGTAGTAGTCCCACGGCGACTTGGATTCGTTCGGTTTCTTCACGCGCACGAGGTACATGTCATGCACCATCTTGCCGTCTTCGCGCAGCTTGCCGTTCTTGGCAAATGCGTCCTGGATCGGCATGCTCTTCATCGCCTTGATGACGTCGGCCACGTCATCGGATTTGGCTTTTTCGATGGCTTTCAGGTAGCTCAGCGTGGCCGAGTACTGACCCGCTTGCAGAGCTGTTGGCATGCGCTTGGTCTTCTCGAAGAACTTGCGTGAGAACTTGCGCGAAGACTCGTCGAGGTCCCAGTAGAAAGACTCTGCAAACATCATGCCGCCAGCATCCTTCAGGCCGATGCCGTGCACGTCCACGATGCTCATGAGCATGGCCACAACCTGCTGACCACCTTCGACCAGGCCAAACTCCTTGCCTTGCTTGATCGCGTTCTGCAGGTCCAACCCCGCAGTAGCGATCGCCACGGCATCGGCCTTGCTTGCCTGCGCCTTCAGGATGTAGGAAGAGAAATCGTTACCCGGAAACGGATAGCGCGACGAACCCAGCACCTTTCCGCTAGCGCCTTCGATGAACCGCTTGCCGTCGCTCTCAAGCGAGTGACCAAATGCGTAGTCTGCGGTGACGTAGTACCAGCTCTTGGCACCGTTCTTCACGATGGACTGCGTGCCCACCTTGGCCAGGGAATAGGTGTCGTACACCCAGTGCAGGTTGGTCGGTGCGCAGTCCTCGTTCGAGATGCGCACGGCGCCCGCTCCGGTGACGATGGAGATGCGGTTTTTCTCCTGTGCGATCTTCATCGCAGCCAGCGCCACCGCGCTGCTGCCCAATTCGGTTACCGCGTCCACCTTGTCCTGGTCCAGCCATTCACGCACGCGGGCCGAACCAACGTCCGCCTTGTTCTGGTGGTCCCCACTCACCACCTGAACGGGGTAGCCCAGCACTTTGCCGCCGAACTCCTCGACCGCGATCTCGGTGGCGACGATGGAGCCACGGCCCACGTTGTCCATGAAGGGACCGTTGATGTCCGTCAGCACACCGATTTTGACCATGCCGTCGGAAATACGGGCCTTCGCGTCCTGCGCACCGGCCACCAACGAGGTGGAGAGCAGCGCGGCGCCCAGGGCCACCTTGGTGTATGTGAATCGTTTCATGAATGTCTCCTTTGGTATATGAATTGAGAAGCTCTACAGACGCACGTGATCCCGGCCGTTGGCCTCGGCCCAGAAGTCGGTCATGCAAGACGTGTCCTGGCCATCCTTGCCGGCATGGCGGGCCAGCTGGAACAGGCTGCGTGCCAGATTGCCCATGGGCAGAGAGACACCGATGGACTGCCCTGCCTGACAGGCCAGCGTGAGATCCTTGAAGCCCAGTGCGATGTCAAATCCCGGGGTGAGGTCGCCCTTGAGGACCTTCACGGGCCACTTCTCTTTGAGCTGGCCATTCGACGCCGTCGTGCCCGTGAGCACGTCGAAGGTCTTGCGCGTATCCAGTCCCAGCGCACTCGCCAGCACCAGCGCTTCGGAATTGAGCTGGCAGTAGCAGAGCACCATGAAGTTGTTGATCAGCTTCATGCGCGTGCCCGACCCTGGCTCGCCACAGTGCAGCACAGTGGAGCCCATCTTCATCAGGATCGGCTCGATCTCGGCACGATCCGCTTCGCTGGCGCCCAGCATGAACAGAGACTCACCCCGGTCAGCGTGCGCGGAGAGGCGGCCCACGGGTGCATCGGCGAAGCGCACACCCTTGGCCTGAGCCGCGCGCGCGAGTTCATCGACGGTGTCGGTATCGATGGTGCTGAGTTCGATCAGAAAACTCCCGGGCTTGAGGCCGGCGAGCACGCCCGACGCACCCAGAATCACCTCGCGCGCCTGCTTCGGCCCTGGCAACATGGTGAACACCACGTCAGAGCGGGACGCAAGCTCCTGCACGCCCGATGCGCGCGTTGCACCCAACTCGACAAGCCGGTCCACGGGCGTGGTCTGGATATCGTGAACGATGAGCTCCACCCCTTTGCGCGCGAGGTGCGAAGCGAGGGCGAATCCCATGCGCCCGAGTCCAATGAATCCTATTTTCATTTGTGTTGTCCTGATTGAATACGCTGCAGCACCGGCAGCAGGTGGTTCATGAAAGCGTGTGGAGCCTCGCTCATCGGGAAATGCCCGATGCCCGGCATGATCTCGAAGTGCGATCCGGGAATGAGACGCGCCAGGTCCTGGCTGTCCTCCGGCGTGCACGAGTAGTCGTACTCGCCCGTCAGCAGGTGCAGCGGGCATTTGCCGGTGTCGATCTTCTGCACCATGCCGCGCAGGTCGCCCTCGGACTTGTAGAAATGCAGGTCGCCCTTGAAGATGCCCGGACCCCCTTGCATGTAGTGCCACAGGGTCTCCCAGCGGTCCTGGCTATCGGCGTTGGGGCCGATCAGGCCCGACACGATCCCGGCGCACACCTCGCCGCCGTTCACATCCGGGCGGTGCAACCAGTCGAGTTCGTAGTAGGGGTTGACGTGTGCGCCCGACTGCAGGCCGATGAGAGCTTTGAACCGTTCGGGGTGCTTCAGCGCCAGGTGCAGCACAACACGCCCGCCGATGGAGCAGCCCAGCGCAATCGGGTTATGGATCTCCATGGCGTCCATGAAGCTCAGGATGGTTTGCACGTACAGGTCGCTGGTGAGGCGGTACTCGTGCTTCTCCCAACCAGCAGGCGGTGAGGACTTGCCGTGGTACGGCATGTCGAAGCAGATCACCTGGTGGTTCGCCGTCAGCGCTTCACTGTTCAACAGTTCGCGGTATTGCCGGCTGTCGCTGCCCGCGGTATGCAGGCACAGCAGCGGCTGGCCGGCGCCCGCTGTTTCGTAATAGACGCGGTGCATCTGGCCAGCAATCTCGATGTGCACATAGCCGCCAACGACGGCCTCCTTCTTAGCTCGCATGGATCTGGCTCCCGAGTTGCTGGATCAACTCTTTGAAATACAGCAGGTTGCTCATGAACACGGCCTGGTCGCCCTCGACCTTGAGCGTCTTGAACTTGACCATCGCCATGAGGTCATGGAAGCGGGGTTGCGGTTCGGGCGCCCAGAAGCGCTGCCACGTGTCGTCGTCCGCCACAAGCGCGAATGTCCAGCGCGGCATCACGTGCGGCCCTGGCTTGATCTGGACCACGCTGCCCTCGCGGATCGTGACGAGGTATTCGGCCTCGCCCTTCTTGAGCAGGAAGGTCACGTTGACGAACCGGCCCCTGTGGACCAGCCATTCGTTGGCGTTACTTGTCGTTTGTTTGGTGTTCATTGAATTCGGTCTCCGAAAGAGGATTCTCCATAGGGCTCAGAAGGGGACAACCGACAATTTGTCGGTTAGGAATGACCTTTGCTCATGACTGCCATGACCGGTGTCCGCACGGGGGTGCCTAAGCCTCTCGCGACGCAGCGAACCGCGCAGCCCAGAAACGATAGACCGGCCTCACCAACACCAGCACGGCGACCATGCGCGTCACCTGCAACGCCGTCACGACGGGTACGCCGAGCTGCAGCACCTTGGCGGTAATGGACATTTCCGTCATACCGCCCGGGGCCGTGCCCAGGATGGCGGTTGCCGTATGCAGCCCCGTGACGCGAGCGAGCAACCAGCCGAACGCGGCACAGCACACGAGCAGCCCCAGCGTCCCCAGGCCCACACGGGCCAGCCAGCGCGGTGCCGTGTTGACGAATTGCGGACTGAACCTCACGCCCAGGCTCACGCCGATGAAGAGCTGCGCGATGTTTGAGAGCACGGAAGGAACGGGCGAGGTCGCGGTATCGCTGGCGGCCAGCGTCACCGCGACCATCAACGGGCCAAGGAACCAGGGATTCGGCAAGCGCCGCAAGCCCATCACAAGGGCGCCGGCGCACGTGAGAAGCACCAGCAACGCCAGCCCGGCCGGTGTGACCGGCAGACCGCTGCCGGGTGGCAAGGCCACAGCCTCGAGGTTCCACCAGAACTTCGCCATCAAAGCGCCGAACGGAATGACCAGCACCACGATCAGCATGCGCAAGCTGTGCGATGCCGCCACGAGATCGGTGCGCGCTCCTTCGCGCTCGGCCAGCAGCGTCATCTCCGAGGCCGCCCCGATGGCCCCCGCGAAATACGCTGTCGGCCGCAGGGCCGCATCGGATACACCGGGCAACACGCCCGAACATGAACGGAACAACCAGTGCCCATAGAGCATGCCGAGCAACAGCGCCCACGCCACCGCCAGCAGCACGGCCCACCACAGACCGAGCAGTTGCGTGACCACCATCGGTGTGAAGTAAAGCCCCAGTGAAGCGCCCATGACCCACTGCCCGACGTTGCGCAACCGTGCGTCGCTGCCGGTGGGCAGGCCACCGATGGTCACCAGCGCGGTTGCAAGCAAGGGGCCGAGCATCCACGGAATGGGCATGTGCAGCCAACGGCAGAGCTCGGCGGCGGCCCATGCGAGCAAAAGCGTCAGCAGCTTGGCCAGTGCGGCAGCCACCTCAAAGGCCCAGCACGTTCTCGCATCCCTCCAGGCGCCACAGGCTCTGCAACAAGGCGTGAGCGCGCGCGGATCCCACCACCGGCGCTGCAAGCTCCATGAACTTGTCCGACAGGTCGGCGTCGGTCAAAGGCTGTTCGGGATCGCCCTTGCGTGTGGGTTGAAGGTAGGCATCCATCCGTCCATCCGTGGTCGAGAACGTGACCCGCGCGGCGCGCCGGCCCGGGAAGCCGGCGTCCAGAGCGGGGTCCACCGAGAGGCGGATGCGCGACATGAGGG